>ENA-ORXM01001114-ORXM01001114.1-marine-metagenome-genome-assembly--contig:-NODE-1114-length-39717-cov-9.345938_pt1 | contig 39717 bp, 20 predicted proteins | sample MGYA00237867_ERZ511480 | MGnify/ENA primary metagenome ERZ511480 (study PRJEB26309, sample SAMN06266103) | marine metagenome | isolation source: Algal blade | place: United Kingdom:Sidmouth, United...
CGGCGAGGCTTTTTAACGAAGGAACATGAAGAACAAAATAAATAATTACCGTCATTCTAAATTAGAATTGGTATAAGACTGAACTTTGGGATGAACGGTCTGGGAAATGGTCAAAAAGATATATCACTGAGGTCAAAAAAATAGGCAGAGAAATATTCCCTGCCTATTATAATTTTCACTAGAGTTACAAAAAAACTTATCTCTTAAGGATGAACATGAAACTCTACTTTTTCTATAACTTCTCCTTCTCCTCCTTCTTCGCCCCATACCTTAGCTTCCAGTACCCAGTCAGAATGTGCCTCTACTCCGTTTTCATTCGATAATACAAATTCATCTTTGAATTCGTGCTTACCTTCAGTTGCATGAACATGAGCTGCATCAGGCTTATTATATATCTCCATGTTATCTAATACATTATAGATTCTTACATTGATATGATGTACAGGCTGTTCTGCGTGACTTTCGAAATCTATGTCAATTTCTAAAGTATTACCGACATGCTTGTCCTCAGCACTGGGAGCATGAATATGTGCACGATAGTCATATTCTGTTTCCATGATGACTTCTTCGTCCTCTCCGCAAGAAGTTGCTAATAAAAAAGATGATAAAAACATTGTTAAAAAAATAAGATATTTCATTTATAAATTTTGTTCGTTTTAAAATAGAAATGAAAAATTACATATAAGCCGCCCTTCGCCTCTAACTTTCTGTCAAAATATTCTCTAAAAAAAAGAAAGCTAAAAAAAGATCAGTTTCGTATTTTTCACTTTAAAATGGATTACTAAGAATAAGTGTCAATGCAGTTATAAACTATACTTTGGGGGATGAAATACATCGTTGACATAAGAAGAACCATACACGTTAATATCTGTAGAGCAATAATTCTTCTTCGCCACGAGTTTGTATACCTTATGAAACTTAAATAGATCTGTAGAAAATATAATTAAGTTTTGCTTTTTATCCTTATTAGAATTAGTTACGTTGTTTTCTTTCTCTCGGTTTTTTTTGATAGATTTTTTCAGGAAGCACTTCCCTTTACAGTTCATCTCAGGCCTGTCTAAGTTTACACACAGAAATTCCGCTATAAAGTTCCTATTAAATGCGAAATGAGCATAAGTTATTAAGTCTTTGAAACTTAAACTTACAAGCATTATCGCTAATATTATTACTAACAACTTCCTCACTAAATCAAAGATAAATGATTTCTTGTTTACCGTTTATCTCCTACAGAGATAAACTTATAAACTTAATGCTGTATATGTTCTAGCTGACAATATCAGAGAATTAATAGGCTTACATATAATGATATGTCGTCATCTCTATAAGTAAGCATCCGAGCAAGTACATCTCGATAGAATCTTCTAGTTTAAGGTAAGCTATTATCTGGCGATATAACTTACGCCTAGCTAGGAATAATGGGTTAATCTTTAATCTCAAACACAGCTGATTCATTTAATTTATGTAGTGTACCTCCCTCTAATATAAATACATTGCCTACTTTGACATTCGTATTAACTACTGGGTAATGAGATTTTCCAGCAGGGATTTCTACGGCAGTATGCTCATTAGGAATTCCACATGGAATCCAATTCTTAGGACGAAACCAGGCCGTACTTAGACCTCCTTCCCATACCATAGTACTAGGTAAGATTCGATTGCATATCGTACTAAAATCATGCCCGTAGACTACTGGATCAGCATTGCGTTCTACTGCTCCTATATCTGGCATTCCATCAGTTACGTCATGGTCATTTATATTTTCTATGCTTAGACCTGAGTCTATCAGATCCGAATTAGCTATAGGCGTACAATCTATATCTAAACTCAATACCTCATTATTATAGTCTACAGGGACCGCTAAGCTTGTAAAGTCTCCTGGGGTAATAGAAATACCGTCTGACTCTATAAGGGTATTATTTTGTAAATCTGATAAGTCATCATATCTAACTCCATCCCACTTGTACCAAGGCTCACCTCCAGTCCCTGCTCTGGTCGTATAATACGCATTATAATCCCAGTCATCTATACTCTCAGAAACTAAAGCAAATTCCTCAAAACAATAGCGCGTCGATAATAAGGCATTATTTTTTAATATTGTATTCTGCCAGCCAGAGGGGGAACTTAATCCATTGACAGATTTTGCCATAGAATTATTTACTATAAATAGTCCTGATGGGCTCCTATTCATCTTGAGCGCAGAGTTCTCATTGTTAATGATTATATTTCTAAAAACATACGCGGGTCCTCCAAAAACTGGTGCAAGGCTTATACCTGCTCTACCATTAAGGCAACGGTTACTATACACACGTGCGTTAGATATGACGCCATCTATTTCTATCAAGTCGTCTACTATTCTGTTAATATCATTGTGATGAATATCTAAGGCGTAAGAAGTTTTGTAGGGAGGTCCATCCGTGCTAACTCCATCAGCAAAATCAGAAATACTATTATAAGATATTACATTTTTATTTCCTCTGATATCTATTCCTCTCTCTGCTGGAATTCCAGATTGCGGCCAACTCGTCCTACCTACGAACTCATTATTATGTACATACTGATCGTGCTCCCACCCGTTTTCTCTTCTATTGACAAATCCGTAATCTACATCTATGACTTTATTATTTACCACACTTACAAATTGCGTATTCTGAGCATCTATTCCTCTCCTACCATTACGAATTAAAAACCCATCAACAATAATGTACTTTATAGAGTCTGAAAAACTACCAATGGTCACTATTCCTGCTGTAGTGTCATCACCATCTATAATAGCCTGATGTAGCGCTGTAGACCTGATAGTTATAGGGTTACTAGCTGTCCCACTTTGGGTGATAACGAAAGGCTCATATATACCCGCTGCAACTTCTATAACATCTCCCGGTAGAGCAGTATCCACGGCATCTTGTATGCCTAAAAAGGGATCTGAATTAGTCCCACTGCCACCTCCGTTGCCAGGCACTACATATCTAGTATTGCCCATTATGCTAGGTGTCAGAAATGAACTAGTAACTAAGGTCTCCTCTACGATAGTATTTCCTCCCTCTGGATCCGTTAGGGTAATCTCTACATCATAAAAAGTATTAGGATTCAGAAATAGAATAGAGCCAGCATGGAAATTCATATTTAGAGGACTTCCGTCTACTGTCAGTAAAGGATGCGCCCTCATAGTAGGTGCTGCCGGCAAGTAATTATCAGTTCCAGTAATCCTGTATCGGATTGACATTATAGAATTAAGATTATCATCTCCTACTATATTTACATGTACACTTATATGTTCATAAGTGGACTGAATACTCAAGTTATCAATGGATAAAGAATTTTGGGAATTGCTAGAGCATGTAAATAGTAGTAGAGAAATGAAAAACATTGATAGTTTTTTCATCATACTACAAAAGTAAGAATTTAAAATCAATTCTATCTATATTATTTATAGACCACTAAGACTATTCTGTAGAGCTATATTCTTCACCTCCTAATATAGGTATAGTAATAATGACTCTAGTTCCTATGCTTTCTCCTGCTTTGTTTATAAGATCCACTATTTTTACAGAAGTGTCGGTATTGTATAATTCATTAGTTAGTTCTATTCTATCCCTCGTTATTTTCATTCCTAAGGATTTCTTTCTGATACTATCTTTTCGCTCTTTTATTTTATGGGCCATTTCTCTACCTATACCGTTATCCTCTATAATGCATATCAAGGCATTACCTATATTTTTAAGCTCCACAAGCAGTTTCCCTTTTCCTGATTGCTTATGCATGAGTCCATGCCAGATGGCATTTTCTACATAAGGTTGTAAAATGAGAGGCGGTATATGCCATGTTAATAAATCAATACCTTCATCAATATTGATTTCAAAATCAAACTTCTCCTCAAAACGCAAATCTTCTATTTCTATGTATAATCTCAAAGCTTCTATTTCATCCTGTAATACAATTGTAGACGTTTTACTATTCTGCAAAATCAGTCTTATAAGATGAGAAAACTTAGTCAAATACTCCGCTGTTTCAAAAGGACCTTTCGTGAGTGCATAATTCTTTATAGAGTTTAAACTGTTAAATAAAAAGTGAGGATTCATCTGTGCTCTCAGAGCATCCATTTCTATCTCGGTTACTCTTTTCTGAAAATCAGATTTGATCTTTTCTTTCTCCTTAATTTGTTTCCTCCAGAAGGCGTAAAAACAATACAACAAACCGAGAAAGACTAAGCACAGCAATAAGTAAAACCACCAGGTTTTCCAATAAGGTGGAATAATAGTAATATCAAGCGTTGCAATGTTCTCAGATTCGTTCCCCACAAAGTTTACAGCCCTGAGTCTAAATTGATAATCCCCATGCGGGACCTTAGTATATTTTACCAATGAGGTATTGGTAGTTCTCCACTGATCGTCGAATCCGTCTAGCTTGTATATAAACTGCTGATCTTCTGGTAATATATAATCTCCTGACGAAAAATGAATTTCGAAATAATTATCCAGATAGCTTATGTTTATATTCTCTCCTGCTTTTAGGTTATAATTATTCTTAGAGCTATTATCTGCAAACTCTATAGAAGCTATCTTAGCTTGAGGCAAATTTATAATATTGTCAAAACCACTCTGATGTATCCAGTTGACATAATCTGCTCCGTAAAAAAATAGATTTCCTTGCTCACTAAATTCCATCTTAGGATTCCAGAAATGAAGAAAATTAGGCTCTCTCATGCCGTGTCTCCTATTAATATTATTTACTTTTTTTGAAATAGGATCTAGAATACTTAACCCGTTAGCTGTTCCTAACCATAACTTTTTATTATCATCCTCTCTTATAGCGTAAACTAAGGAAGAAGGAAGTCCTGATTTTTTATTATAGATTTCAAATTCGCTTGGCTTAGTTAAGTTTATTTCTAATAAACCTTGTGTAAAACTGTTCAAGTATAAACGATTATTAGAAAGCAAAAGAGAGCCACCTTCAGACTCTTTAAATTGCTTATTATCATCTCGGAATACATTAAAATCCAAGCTAATTTTTTGCTTATAGTTATACTTTATTAAGTCGCTGTTGGTTTTTATATATACTATATCATCTTTTACAGCAAAGTCTTCTATCCACTGCTGCGAACTATAAGTCTTTACATCTATAAGGTCTTCGATACTTAAGATAATTTCTATTTCATTATTTTCTCCACTTACATGAACTAATTTATTGTAATCTAGAAGTATCCACAAGCTTTTATCTTCTTCTGTTTTGACCAAACTTATTCTATGTTTTCTCATCTCTCTAGAAAAAAGATCAGTAGCTTCTATAAGCGTCTTTCTGTTCTTGTTATACCTGAAAAAACCGTCTATCAAGCTTAGATATACATCTCCGTTTGTGGTAGTGAAAATATGGTTTATAATAATTGGATTTACAACATTATTTCTTCTAACTTCTATATCAGACTTATCCATGTACTGGTAAGCATCTATAAGTTTCACTTCCTTAGTATTTAGATTTAGGTGATATAAACCATCTCCTACCATGCTGCCTACGAGAACATGCTCATCGTCTAATTGCTCCCATGAAATCGTATGTATTTCTGTAGACATCTGGATAGACTCCCTAATCGGCAACTTTACAGAATTTACTTTCTGGAAATCTAAGTTGTAGTAAGAGACCCCTTTTTCACCTACTATCCAAAAGTTACCCTTACTATCTTTTATAAAATCACTATATCTTGCTGGTTGTAAGGAATAGATGTTTCCAGGTTCGTTTTTAAAATAATGATAAGCAGATTGTTCTAGATCATAATATCCTGTTCCTTTCACACGTGACTGAACCCATATTTTATTATGATCAGGAGATAATAACTTTCTTATATGATTTGAATTATCAGTGTAAGGAGCATAATTTCTATCTTCTAGGTAATGCCAGAATTTAGTATTAGGATCATAATAGGATATACCATACTTATTTCCAACACACCATATTTTTCCACTATTATCTTGCACGCCATGCCAGAGCGCTGTAGTCGTATAATTTGCCATTCGATCTTCTTCCTGGGGATGAAACTGAAAGGACTGATCGCTTATTCTAAAACTAAGTAATCCGGCTCGTGTAAACAACCATAACAGATCAGAATCTCTTTTATCAAGAAGTAGATAATATATCGTATTTATATCATTTGCAACCTTATAATCTATAGATTCCGAAGGAAAATATAATGCCCTTTTCTCTGTATCAAAATCTAAAACAGCTAGACCACGAGATGTTCCTAGGAATAAACTTTTTTGATTCTTTTCCGAGCACCAAATCGTACTTCCTAGATCAGAATCTTGTAAACCATGACTATAATCATCTATCTGGAAACTTAATGGATCTAAGCTAAAAATAAGATGATCGTTCCCTACAAACCATAGAAATCCAGCTGAATCTTTTTCTATACTAAATATCCCATTGACATTATAGTCTAAGCTGTGCTGGGCTAGCTCGCTTAATAGAACCAGATTATGTCCATCATAACGCATAAGACCCTCCGTACTAGCAAACCATATATAACCCAAGTTATCTTCAGCAACAGCAGATACTTTCGCTAAACCCCTTCCTTTTACATCAGTGAGCTGTTGGAATGTCTGTGCATGCAGATTAACTAGACTCATAGACAGACCCAACAAGATCCAAAATCTCATAATTAATTGTATATCCCAAAAATATAGATTTCTTTTAAGATATAGAATGTATCAGTGGATTATACCCTATTCAATTTATTATTTGACAACAAATATCGAGAATCCTTTTCTAAATTCTCATTAGAACTGATCATATACCAGAGATGTAAGATATTCTACTCATCAGCAGCAAGCTATTAGTTTTTTCTTAGTAATTTGTAGTTATGATAACAGCAATTCTCATAGATGACGAAAAACATTGCAACCAAACGCTAGAAATAGAAATAGGAAAACATTGTCCTGACGTAAAAATTTTAGGTAGTTATACTTCTGGAAAAGAAGGGCTAGCTGCTATAAATAGTCTGCAACCCAATCTTGTTTTTCTAGATATAGAAATGCCCTGGATGAACGGTTTTGAAGTTTTGCAGAAGGTAGCGCATCTAAATTTTGATGTCATCTTTATTACAGCTTATGACACTTATGCCATAAAGGCATTCAGATTTAGTGCAATAGATTATCTGTTAAAACCCATCCAGCATCAATTACTTGTCAACGCTATCGAAAAAGTAAAGAAAAAGAATAATCATAACCTGCCTTACGAGCAGCTTGATACCCTCTTGCACAATATGAAAAATAATGCCGAAAACAACAGGGTAGTCTTTTCTACTAGCGAGGGACTAGAGATCGTTGAAATAAAAGATATAGTACGATGTCAATCAGACAATAATTACACTTACATATACCTATCTTCTGGCGAGCATATTTTTCTTTCTAAGACCCTAAAGGAAGTAGAACAGATGATACAATCTTCTACCTTTATAAGAGTACATCAGTCTCACTTAGTAAACATCAATTTTATTAAGCGATTTGTAAAAGGAGATGGTGGCTATCTTTTACTAAAAGACGATAAGCAAGTAAGTGTTTCCAAAAGTCGCAGAGAACAGCTTATGCATCGAATAGGAAAGATGTAACTAAATCAAAATGTTAAAAACTAGCCAATTATTAAATTAAAATAAAGATTTAATCTGATTCTAATATATTTGTGGAAAATTACAATGAAATCAGTTAGATCAAATACTCCGTCTTTTCAGAATACTTTCTTTTTTCTCTCAATTCTCTGTAGTACGATAATACTAAGTTGCAGCTCAGATGCTTGTGATAATTGTGAAGAAGACATGGAAATGCAAGTCAATGAAGAAAGATTAAATGATTCTTTGATTTTAGTTAGTTTATATAATAGTACAGACGGACCCAACTGGGAAGAAAATTGGGACCTAAATACTTCTATGGATAATTGGTTCGGGATAACGCTCAATACTAATGGGACTGTGCAGCAAATAGAACTGCAAGGCAATGGACACAATGGAACCTTACCAGACAATCTAGCTAATTTTTCTGAAATTGTAGCTCTAGAAGTAAGATCAGGAATACTTTCGGGAGAGATTCCGAGTGGCCTAGATAAGCTAACTAGCCTGAGATTCTTACGATTTGATGACAATGGTCTGGAGGGATCTATACCAGATGATCTAGTCAACATAAGTACACTAGAAATATTAGATCTAGCGGAGAACAATCTTACTGGAAATATACCTACAGGATTTGGTGATATAACAGGTATGGATTTTATAAACCTTTCAGAAAATAATCTTATAGGATCCATACCTGATGACTTTTCTGACCTTGGTAGCATTGTCTTTTTGACAATTAGGAATAATAATCTATCGGGGTGTTTTCCTGACCAGTTTCTGAATCTATGTAACGAGAATGGAATAAGTATTTTTCCTAATCCGAAATTGCCATGGTTGGGAAATTTCGATATGTTCTGTAATGGATTCCCTCAACTAGGAGCCCCCTGTGAGCTCGATGGAATAGAAGGAACTATAGATGAAAATTGTAATTGTATCAATTAAAACCTTTTCAAACTGAGATTGTCCTGTACCTAATTCTCAGTATTTCTTTATTTTTTCCATTCATTTAGCTGCACTTACTAATCTACTTCCATTTTTCCTCTAAGTCCTTACATATTTGTACAGCAATAAAATTCAATATCTCTCCCAAGAGTCGATTAGATTTTCAGCAAAATTTTATACAGAGTTTAATATCTGATATAAACAACAAGTAAGTTATTCTCACGACAATAGTAATTGTGTCTTGAGTCTTGGAATTTCTAAGAATAATGAAATGACTAAAACGCTGAAATCGTATACAACAAGAAAGTATTGTACGAGGAGCAACACTTTCATAACCTGCATATATGGCTGCAAATAGTAGTCCTATTATGGAGGATGTTTTCCATATAACTAGAGCTATTAAAATTATGTACTACAACACCCTTCTTAAATTGTTTTTGCTTTATCTTATTTGTTTCTCCTACCTTAAGGGTAGCGCGCAAGATGTAGAACAAATTATAAAAAGTGACCCGTTTAAAGTCAGTGGAAATATATCTGCAGGAAGTCAAATTTTTACTAGTAATAATGACACTAATATAAGATCACCATTTTCTTATTATGCTCAAGGAAGGCTAAATCTAAAGTTCTATCACGTACAAATTCCTATAAGCCTTTCTTTCAGAGACAGCAAATTAAACCTATCAAAAAGTGTAAGCAGAATCGGTATCAATCCTAAGTACAAATGGGTACAACTATATTTTGGATCTAATAATTTTCAGTTCTCTCCCTATACCTTAGCTGGACAAAACATCAATGGCCTAGGTGTAGAACTGACACCAGGAAAATTTAGATTAACAGCTGCAAGAGGAACCATAAGGAATATAATCCCACAGACAACTAATCTAGGATTAGAATCTGATTTTCTTCCTACCTATAAAAGAAGGGCCACTGCCCTGAAACTTGGTTATATATCTAATGCTGGTAAATTACAATTGACAATTCTCAAGGTAAAAGATGATTTGATCTCTGGTGAGATCGTTCCTGATTCTCTAAACGAGATAATAAGACCCGAGGAGAACATAGTTACTGGGATCCAAAGTGAAGCTACTATAGGGAAGATATTTACCCTAGGAATAGATATTAATGCAAGCGTTTTTACAAATGATGTGAGAAATGACTCATTAGGAATAACCGAGGCATACCAGGGTATTACAGCAGCTACACTCACACCTACAATTTCTACTAGGGCTAGCTTTGCAGGAGAGGCACATGCCTCTATGAGCCTAGGACCTCTTCTCCTAGGTATAAAAATTAAGCAGGTCAACCCACATTACAAATCCCTAGGACTTTTCTATATACAAAATGATTTCAGAAATATCACCCCTAATTTGAGGATAGGCTTAGCAGCTAATAAACTGATTTTATCTGGTAGTTATGGTATCCAAGAAAACAACCTTGATGGCAATAGAAGCTTCACACAGAAAAGGAATATTTACTCTGCTCAGCTGAATTACAATTCTAACAAAGCGTTCGGGGTTTCTGCTAATTATTCCAATTACACACAAGATCAGACGCCAGGAATTATCGCGGTGGAAGATACCTTACGCTATGCACAAGTATCTAAAAATCTATCCATCATTCCTAGACTGATATTTACAAACGAATCTACTAATCAATCCATTACGCTCTCGCTTGTCAGATTTGGCTTTACAGATCTGAGCACCTACTTCGACGTACCCAGAAATATAAGTTCACAAATTTACCATCTTAACTATAGTGTCAAATGGAAGGGAGCAGGCATAGGTTTTAATCTTGGTGGCAACTACAACAAAACTAATTCGATAGACAATGAACTCAGAAGATATGGCGGTACATTAGGCCTCTCTAAATCATTTAGCAAAACTACAAGACTTAAGCTAAGCTCTACTTATAATCTCAGAAAGTCAGAAATGGAATCTAATGGCGTAGTGTTGCTAAATAGAATTTCTTTTAGACTATCCCCTAAGAAAAAGCAGGGGCTCTCTATAAATTTAAGTAATGTCAGAAGATCGTTTTCTAACAAGTCTGCTCTATCTGAGTTGAGAGGCAGCCTAACTTATAATATTTCATTTGGACATATATAAAGCATCTATAAAATGAATACAATCCACAAATCAATTATCCAACTTACTTTATTTTTATCCTTCTATTCAGGATTACTGGGACAAGAGATAAAACCTATTCAGATTAATCTTGCTATTCCTCCACCCTATTCTATAGCATTAGAAGATTACATTTCTTATGATTTCAATATTATCATGAATGTCGCAAATCAAAGCCCAACAGAACAAAGATTTTCTTTCTCTGCTAGACTAGAAGGTGATAATGGATTTACTGCAGAAACAAACGAAAATCAGATAGCTCAATATATTACGCTAGAACCAGGAGAAACGAGAACTTTCAATGGTCAAGATCTTTCGGAACTCTATGCAGGATTTACAGAAGCTGATATCGACGTTACCGGATTATCCGTGCAACAACTTAACAATATTTATGAGGATAGAATTCTTCCAGAGGACAAATATACTTTTTGTATTGTCGCTAGGGATGACTCGCCTGACGCTAATGAAATATCTAATGGTGTTCCTTTTGGCTGTGCAGAATTCGAGATCATATTTCCAGACCGCCCCATCATTACAAACCCTATAGGTAACATGCAAATCCCCGAAAACCCAACGAATCTAATTCCATTTTCTTGGACTGCCCCAGGTTCTATTACACCTGATCTTCTGATGCGCACTATCTATGATCTGAAAATAATAGATATCACTTACTTAACAGATCTTAGTCCTACAGAAGCAATGTTGGATCCAGCATTAGATTTTATATACTTCGAGCAAGATATCAATATGCTGACACATATTCCTGATCTACCACTGGACCTAGAAGTAGGTCACAGATATGCCGTCAGAGTCACCGCTAAAGATTCTGAAGGTTCCATAAATTACCATAACGACGGACATAGTGAAGTAGAAACATTTGTATACGGAGCTGAGAATGAAGCTGAATATATAAACCTATTACCACCGATGCTTACAGCTCCCAATGATGGAATAACGATTCCTCCAGGTATCATTATGGAATTCGAATGGACACCACCTGCATGGAGTGATAATGGTGTAAATCCTATGGCAAGATATTCTATAGGTTTCGTAGAGAAGAATAGTCTTACTCCTTATGTCAATGAGTTTAATGTGAATAATTTAGACTTTTCTTATCAATTAACAAGTTGGAAAAAAGCCATAGATCATGATAATAGTCTAGATTTTCAATACGAACAAAATCCATCACTTCTAAAAGAAGGTAAAGCCTATCATGCATGTATTTTTGTAGACACCCAAAATAGTCCTGAAGAAACAATTCCTCCCTTTGCAAATAATGGCTGGGGAAATTGTATAAGCTTCAATTATGGTGATCCAGAAGAATCTTTTTCGCCACCGATTATTACACAACCTTTAGATGGCGCTGTCGCAGATGCTCTTGGACCAGGCATCATTAATACTTCATTTATAAAGTGGTCCCCCGCAGGACTGCCTGAAGAATTAGATCTCTTATTGCAGTACAGATTTGGAATTAGAGAACATAATTATTCCCTACCTGAAATTACTTATGATAACCTAGATGCTGCGGGTCTGACTTGGATAGAAACAGACTATAATTATAAAAATTTACATACGCACTCCATAGATGTTAGTCCTAGTGATTATTCTTTTGTATCTGGAAAACAATATACTATTTGTCCATTAGTCGTAGAAGCTACAGCGCAGACAGATACCCCTCATACTTTTGATAATAATGGTTTAGGAGCTTGTGTGACATTCCATTATGGAGAACCCGAAGAACTTGTAAAAGCACCACAATTATTTCGACCTTCTGAAGGAGCTCGAATAAAAAACAGCGAAAAAAATACCTTCGAATGGATACCTAGTAATTTTGCAGAAAATAATTTTGATACTGAGGCACAATATGCCGTAGGTATTATAGAAAAATCAAATGAACTACCTTCTGTACCGCTTCACTTAAGAGATAATTTAGATTTTTTCTGGTCGACAACAGATTATTTACCAAGTGACCAGACCAATAACACATTAGACATTGCTGTGAATACCATAGAAGGTAAAGAGTATTTTGCTTGTATAAGAGTAAACCATAGGCTCGGTGATCTAGGGAAGGTTGAAAATGGTGGCTGGGGAAATTGCATACTTCTCAAAGCTAGCGAAGAACTAGATAATGATCCAGAGGAAGATGATGAAGATGATGAAGAACCAGAACCAAGTAGCGATGACGAGAGTATAACAACAGAATGCGTGGACGCAATAGATTTTCGATTCGAAGCATATTATCCGCTAGAAGGAGACACCCTACCCTTTACATATTTTCCTATAGTTGCACAGTTTGACCCCGTCTGCGAAGAAGTTAGGCAGATAGGTTTTGACCTCCAATTTCAGGCGGTAGATGATCCTGCATTTACAACTTACAATAGAACGGATGTTAACAATTGGCCTAAAGGACCACTGAAATTTCTAGAACAAAGAGGACTTACCGATGCAACACCTTTTAGAGCTTCCTTGCTACCTCTAAATTTACAAGCTGATCAGCCCAATAATGAGGAAGAAGGAAGAGGTGCCACCCAAGGCAAGACCTACACTTATCAGGTGCCGACTCCCACAGCGACAATGAAAACAAGCCTAGATGCAACCGATCAGACCTCCGGTATTACTCCTGTAACTTTTAACATCGGAATGCCGATGCCTAAACTAGTCTATCCATTACCTAATGATACCATTGCGCCAGGCATCGTAAATCTCAGATGGAATACAGGTAACAAACCAAAACTGCTAGCTCCCCCTATAGGTCTTATCCATATAGAGAATTCTGAGATAGGTGATAAAACATACTTTTCATTTATCGATGAGCATTACATTCTACAAGTATCTAAAGAAGAAGAGTTTACTGATGCGAATATCATCTATGGCAATCAGGGAAAGATAGAATACAAGAAGCACATGATGGACATGTATGACCATTCTAAAACGGAGACGTATCATCTGGATATGGATGCCATGTCAGCTGCTGTCTATAAGGACATCACAGTTTCTACAGATTCTATAAAAGAACCAGGAGATTACTATTGGAGAATTATGTGGTTGCGCACAGATGAACTCTATGAAGATATAAGTGAGGAAGCAACGCCTGGCACTAAGCATATACTTGGGAACCTAATAGAAGAAGATGCTTATCGATTTTCTGCAACTAGAAAGTTTATTATAGATGAGAACGCTAAGGTAGATAGTACAGAAATTAAAGAAAATATAAAAACAAATTGTTTTACAGAAAACGAATACCCTGCTTTTGACATGACTGCTGTTGCAAGCTTAGGCAATGTAACTTCTTTCATGGCTGGTTACTTTGCCATTATAGATGTCGAAGTAGAAACCAAAAATGGGAACGTAATTTCTGGAAAAGGAGTTGTACAAATTGGCTTTCTCAATAATACTAAGGTCGCTGTAGAATTTACAAATGTAAAACTTAATGCCCTGAACAGGATGGTAGAAGGTTCTATAAAAGCAGTAGAGGATGCCCCCTTTAGTCTAGCTGATATTAATAGTAGCATAGATGGAGACATACCTATACCTGGTGATGGTGGAACGGTCAATAACTGGTTAGCAGAAAAAGCAGATCTAGGAAGAATTGTTACTGATGTAGTTTCTGACCAACCCTTAGGCATGCCCATAGGATTCAAGTCTACGATACAAGAGAACGATCTGCTCATAGGCATAACAGAAATGACTTTCTCCGCTAAAAGCGCTAGCCTAAAAATCCTTTATGAACATCATTTTGACAAGATGCAAGATAACCAATATCTATCTCTAGCTGCCAATATAGGATTTAAGCCATCAGGATTCCAAAACGAGGTTATGATCCATCTCAACAAAAATCTTCTTCTAGAAAACTACTGGGCAGAAGAAAGCGAAAGAAAAATAAAATATACTGTAATGGGAGCTGGAGGTACTAGAGAAAATATTATGAAAAATGGTACGTATCTAGATCTAGAATGTAATTGTGTCAAAGGATTAGGCATCGCCATAAAAGCGGAATTTGATACAGATAAAATTGTAAAAGACACAGAAGATGGTGAGCAAGGAACCGAACCTGTCACAGCTAAATTCGCCTTTGTCCTAAACCGCGAAGGGCTATGTAATCCAGAAGATGCTCCTGTTTTACCTGAATCATTATCAGATGAGGACAAAGAAAAATATGAATTAAGAAAAACCAATTTTATGGTGAGTTTTACGATGGATGAATTCCAGTTTGTTGGACTAGAAGGATGGGGATTTAAGGTGCAAGAAGGATACTTAGATTATTCTAGCTTGAGTAATCCTATAGGAATAGAATTTCCAGCTGGATACACGCATGCTGCGATAGATCTACCAGAAGGTGTGACTTCAGAAGAAGCAACATCTATCAATAATACATGGACAGGATTCTATATGAAAGAGGTATCTATTCGAGCTCCAAAAGATTTCTACAAGAATAATAATGGAAGGCAATTCAAGGCCGGCATACAAAATATATTTATAGATAATAAAGGATTTTCTGGCGAAATAAAAATAGAAAACATCATTGATACTTCTGATGGAGAGACAGATGGTTGGGCATTCTCCCTAGACAGTTTTGAACTCAATATTGTAGCAAATACTTTTCAGTCAGGCAAGATGGCAGGAAAATTAGGTATACCGATTACAGACGAGCAGACACCTTATAAAGCCGTACTCGCCTACAGTGTCCCTGGAGATAGTCCTGCAAATACAAAAGCATCCTGGGGCTTCTTCATGAGTATAAAACCTAATGGTAATCTGAATATTCCTCCCCTACTGGGTACAGCTTCTCTCAATGATAATTCCTACGTGCATTACCTATACGGTAAGATCGACAAGGAGCTTATAAATGATGATCAGTATGTGGAAGAAAACAAAGGCATCTCTTTATTTTTTGATGGGAGTATAGATATTAACACAACTGGTAATGAGACCTCAAAAGCTGTAGCAACCCTCATAGATTTTAAAGGACTGAAATTTGATATGAGTTATTCCAATAAAAAAGGATTTGACTGGGATCATACTTTTGCGAGTCCTCAAAAAATTTTAGGAGGCTCTGCAGGGACTTTAGAAGGAGAAGGTAAGGCAGGAGGTTTTCCTGTATCTATCAGAAATCTAAAAATAGAAAACTTCGAAAACGAAGGTAAATGTATAGGTGCTGAACTGAAGTACACACTGGGTCTTAATCTAATGGGTGATGATGACGGTGGCATAGAAGCTGGAGCAGATATGGGCTTGAAGTTTAGTTGGAATACAGAAGAAAGACGTTTTAAGTTTGACAGTCTATCTCTTACCTGTGTCAGAATAGGATTAGAAACGAAGCCTGGAGAGACGGAGGCTGCAGGATCAGAAAGTCATGGCATTACGCTGAAAGGAGAAGTCTGTGTGTATAAAAATAAAAATAGATGCGGTCAACTGAGTTCAGGATTTTCTGGGAATATAGAAGTAGGACTACCTATTGCAAATATTAAGCTTGCAGCAGATTTTGGATCTACAGAAACATTTAGATATTGGTATGTTGATGGAAAGATTAGGTCTAATGGTACGAAGATTGCACCTATGGGCGCATTAGATCTCATCGGCATCAGTGGAGGCTTCTACTACAATATGGCTATACAAAATGGTGGCACCGAAGCGGCAAGTGGTTATAATCCTGCGGTGATGACTATGGCTAAAGATTTACATAAGCCGAAGGATAGTAATGACGAAGTCGAAGCCTCCGAATTTGAGTTATGTCCAGAGGAAGGATCTTATATATTTAAAGCAGGATTATCCATTGCAACTGCAGGTGATGCTTCTATCTTCAATGCTGACGTAGGAGCTAAAGTAATTGTCCAAAAAGGACAAGGCCTTACCCATCTGAGTATAACAGGAACTGGATATTTTATGACCAAAGTTTCTGAACGTGAAGATAAGCCACCTATAAAAGCAGATGTCATTATCAGCTATCAAAAGCAAGGAGAAACACAAGTATTTCATGCTGGATTTGCTGTTTTTGTAGATATAAAAGTAGGACCACTTGCTATCTATGGAAAACCAGGTGAGCCATCATTTACAGGAGGTACAGGTAAGAAATTTGTAGAATGCAACTTTCATCTGCGCACAGCTCCAGAAGTCAACGACTGGTACTTTAAGCTAGGAGGACCAGGTCCAGGTGATCAAGATTCTCCAAATGCACCCGGTGCACCTAACCCCGGTCAACTGACGGCAACGCTTGGGTCTAGCGATGAAGATCAATCGTCTAGTGATGATGACGATGCGAGTAACAAACTAGCCTTACAAATACAAGCTTACTTCCAAGTAGGGAGTGATATAGATGAAGGATTTATGGCTATGCCTCCTAGGATTACTAGATTATTAGGAATAGGAAAATCAGAAGGAGATGCGGACAATGGACTTTCTGGTGGTGACAGATACAATGGTAGTAGCGATAGAAACTGGACTCCTCCCGTTGGAAATAAGGAAGGTTTTATCCTAGGTTTATCAGCAGATCTATCTATCGATGTAGATATGTTTTTGTTATATGCTAAGTTTGGATTGGCCATAGGTTTTGATTTGAATGTATTGAATTATGGGAGTACAAGTGTATGCTATACAGGAAAAGGAGAAACAATTTCTCCAGTAGGTAGTAATGGTTGGTATGCAACCGGAAGAATATATGCAGGTATAGAAGGTGAAGTAGGATTACAGATCAAGTTTATCAAAAAACGTAGAATTGCACTATTCTACTTAGGAGCAGCATTTATGGTAGAAGGTGGATTTCCTAATCCAGTATGGGCTGAGGGAAGAGCCGCTATACATTACAGTATTTTGGGTGGGCTCATCAGTGGAGATACAAAATTTAGTTTTGCTGTAGGAGACAAGTGTAAACCTGCAAAAACAGATCCTTTTGGTTTTGCACTAATCAATGAGATTATGCCCGCCAATGGTGCAGGAAATGGAGATACTAAGTTAAGTCCTTTTACCGCTCCTCAGGTAAGTTTCAATATTCCGATCCATACCCCCTTACCTATTCCTGAGATCAGTGAACCAGATGAAGATGGTAATGTCACAACTTATATAGAGGTACTATACCCCTATGGTGATGTAAGATTAATGGCTAGCAATGGAGCCTATGAAATTCCATTACATCCTGAGAGAGGTATGGCATGGAGTGAAGATAAGACTATTGTTACCCTGACACCGAAAGAACCAATTATAGATAATGAGGTAAATGTAATTATAGAATTAAGGGCAAAAGAGTTAAAAGACAATGGTAAGGAAATAGAACTTTTATGGCCTGCGGGAGCTAATAAAACTGGACCATGGAAAGAGGATAGTCTATCTCTCTATAAAACAGCCGCGCTGCCAGACAAAATCCCGATGGACAGAATAGCAGATGCAAATCCTATAGTCAACCAACGGTATTTCCTAGAGCAAGGTCCTGGAAATAGAAGAATAGGATACTTAGATTTTTTCGACTATTTAGGAAATAGCTATTTCTACCCTACTGATGATAAGGATAGTTATATTTATGTAGCAAGGTATTATCCTTTCGATGGTTCTGATCCATTAGAAAGTAAAATTACTAGTTACGGAAATAGGATAACTTATCCTATTCCATCTGACCTAGAAAATGATATGATCTACAAGGTAAATATTGTTCGTGTAAAAAAGCTACCTCTCGTTATGGCAGGCATGGGTGCTCAAGCTCCTGTCAATAATAATAATTCAGCTGCAACAATTCAAGGGGGTAACAATCCTTTTACTAATAATAATCCGAGTACGGCTGCAGTTGGAAATAGTAATGATTTCGATATTGAAGATCAGTTAGGTAATCGACAATTAGAATTAGGAATAAATTTGTTTACCTCTAGTGATATTAGATTCGCTAATCTATACCAGAGAATGAATTTTGTAACAGAAACAAGACAGCTTATGCCAGGTTCCAGCGTTGCAGAAAATGAGTTTATAATATTTGAATATCATTTCAAAACATCTAAGTATGACAAGCTCAGTGAAAAGCTAGCAGGCGCAAGTTCTGAACTTGCCATGAGAAGTATTTATGCAGGTGATCTTTCCTATGGAGAACCTTGGATAAATATGGATTTACAAGAGCCTTTTGATACTTATGATGTCAATGGATATGAAAAAACAATTACAGAAAGTAATATCTCAAAAAAGAACCTTCCTTTAGTAGCTTTTATGCCTAATTATCAAAGTAGTTACTGGAAAAACAAGGCTACGATACCTTATAAAAGTATGTTAGATTTTATTAAAAATGTAAATCCGGATAAATTCATGCCATACAACGAAGTCAAAGCTGGTACCAGTGTCACCAGTGACCTAAGAACGGGAGAAATGGCTATGAGCATGAATGGACGATGGACGACTGCATTCCCTAATAACAGTCTCGCTAGGATGATGAGACTAGATGAGTTTAATATACTATTCAATGATCTAGATGTTAATCAGCCATCACCTGTGAGGTTCTCAGTTATAGATCCTTGGTACGTTATGGGACCACTTACTGAAGAAGAAGTGCAATCTGCCTGGGATATTACCGTAGAAAATTTAGCCACAGAAAACTATGGTGCGCCTGAATCAGAAGAAATAAGTACCAGTAATAATACTAATACCTTATCAGACAACAAGCTTTCCAGTAACTCTACTCCTGGAGGATTGACCTCTGGTGTAGGTGGTCTAAACTCAGGACTATTTAATTATTCTACATCACTAGCTCCAGAACTATTGAATGTGTCAGAACTTCCAAGTTTTGCTTTTAGGTTTGATTTACATAAGCATGTGACCAATGACATCGGTAAGTTCAAATCTCATATCATTTCCATGTACTTCTCTTCTACAACTATGCAACATTGGAATACGATGACACAAGAATATGAATCTATCTTTCTTGGGAATGTACAGAGAAGGCACTTAGAGGAAGAGCTAGGAAATGATTTTGGATCTTTTATGTTTACCTGGACATTTATAAACCAGAATAATTATTCTATGCAAAGTAATCCTGGCGTCTATGGATATAATGTAAATCATCTTAGAATAGATGGTGCGACTAGAACAACACCTTGGCCTGGTAACAATATTAATTTACAATTTAATCACTAATATAAATAAGCAGAATGAAACTCATCCAATATATTATATTACTTATTCTTTTAACACCCTGGTGTATAACAGCACAAGAAAATAATAGCGACTTAGAAATAAAAATACCTGCTTCTACCGTACATGTTCTAGGAGAAAGAACGAGTGAAGCCATACATCTCAGATGGGTGCCCTCTGATGCACGTTTATGGCATATATGTAACAAAACTGGATATACTGTTTCTAGAATGAAAATAGATGAAGCGTCTAAAAGCCTAAATGGTACTTTCACTGAGGTAGCAAAGATAAGTCCTACAAGCAAAGAAGCATGGGAAGCTTATCTTATAGCTAATGATCTACCTGACTACCCTTCTGTAGCAATGGAATGTATATATGGCGAATTTGGTTCGCTGAGCCTAGGTGAAAGTCTAAATACGATATTTGCGAAAGCAGATGAATTATCCAACAAATATTCATTTGCTCTTTTTGCAGCCGATATGGACCAAAAGACAGCTGAGATGTCAGGATTGTTATACAAAGATATGGATATAGAAAAAGATGCCGTATATGTGTACAAAGTTACGCCAATTGTCCCTACTAACATGAGTATAAATTATTCTAATGGCGCAGTGCTTATGGATAAGCAAATTACTTCATACCCTCCGATTATGTTACAAGGCCAGATAGCTGATGGATCTATAGAGCTGAGATGGAACAGAGAAACATATGAAAGTATCTACACTGCATACACCATCGAGCGCTCTACTGATGATAAAAATTTCGTAGCATTAAACGCAAGACCTTATGTACATGGAGTCTCTAGTGACAGTATGCTTATAAGTCCTTATATGAGCTATATCGATCCAGTAGAAAATTATCAAATTTACTACTATAGAGTAATAGGTCTGACTGCATTTGGGTCTAAAGGAATTGTTGCACCGAGCATGACGCTTATGGCAAAAGACCTGACACCTCCTGCTATACCTACGCAACTAAAAGCAACTCATGTCCATGATGCAACCGTTAAACTAGAATGGGATTACGATGCCACAGAAAACATTATGGGCTTCAATATCTATCGTGGTCACACCTACGAGGATAATTATTATCCTCTTAACAATAAGCTAATCCCTGCTGACCAGAGATCTTATGAAGACAAAGTCGCACTGCTAAATGATAGAAATTATTACTATGTAGCAGCGATAGATACTGCAGGTAATAAAGCTAGTTCTCATATTGCCTTCGGATCTATCACAGACACTATTCCGCCACCTCCACCTTCAGGTCTTACTGCAAAGGCAGACACGAATGGAATTGTCACCTTAGAATGGAATCCCTCCTTAGCACCTGATATACTAGGCTACAAAATATTCTATGCGAACGCTGATTATCATGAATTTAGTCTACTCACTGGACAAGCGATCACAAATAATATTTATCTAGATTCCATAAGTCTTAATACACTTACAAAACATGCTTACTACAGAGTGATGGCAGTAGACCAGCGTTACAATTATTCTCCACTGTCAGAAATTATAGAAGTAGAAAGACCAGATATAATTCCACCTACCTCGCCTATTTTTACAGATTATAATGTCAATGACGGTCATATCTATCTAGCATGGGCCCCCAGCCATTCCGTAGATCTAGATCTTCATCAGTTATGGAAAAAGGAAAAAGATAAGCCCTGGGAAAAGATAAGTGATATCATGCAAAATGTAAATGAATATAAAGATACCGACATCGTTTCTGGTGCAGCTTATCAATATAAGATTGTAGCTATAGACAAGTCTGGATTAAGTTCTAAAGTTGCTTTCGTGATTTATCTAGAAGCATTAGAAAAGATATTAGAAGAAAGCTTACAGAATATTACGCTCATGCTGAATGATAAAAACCAACCAAAAATATCTTGGCAAGCTCCAGGAAATAAAAACCACGATGTCGTTATCTACAGATCGTCATCAGGATCAGGATTCCAAGTATTGAAAATCATAGAAAAGAATAATACTAGTTTCGTGGATCGTAATACGAGAATAGGTAATACCTATAAGTATACTTTGAAAGCAAGATATAATGATGGAGCACAGAGCAAGTTTAGTGACGTACAAGAAATAAGTATTCAGTAGGAATAAAAGTGGTCATATTATACTTTTTTATCATTTGTAAAATGCTCAAATGTAAAATAATAGCACTTTTAACATAATATTTTGATTACTACGAAGGGAAGGAAATATTTAGAATTCTTGCTAACTAAGAATCTTAGATCACGATAACTATATACACAGAATTATATTTCTATAATTACAATTACGCAGAATTAAAATTATAAAATACATCTTATGAATAAAATTCACCAAACATTGTTTCGTAAATAAACTTGATCTACCTTTGTGTTATTATTAATTATTAAAACACGAGATTATGTTTAGAAGAAGATTCAGAAGAAGCTTCAGTGTGGCTGCGATAAACGCGCCAGTGACGAGAAGCCTTTAATAACCAACAGCATTCAAAAAGACAATCATTAGCTGCAAAGCCTCTCATTTATGAGGGGCTTTTTTATTTTTTATTTCTGTACCTAATAATTTAAGATCTTAAATTCTGTTCTTCTGTTTTTTCGGTGTTGAGCTGACGTGCAATCTACTCCATTGCTACAGTCATTAACGTGCTGTTCTTCTCCATAACCAACAGCTACTAATCTGGATTTTTTTATTCCCCTTCTAACCAACCAATTTTTAGCTGCCACAGCTCTACGAAGTGACAGGTCTTTATTGTACAGGTCGTCACCTCTTGCATCTGTGTGTGCTCCTAGCTCTATTCTCATAGAAGGATACTGCTCTAGCACCTTGAGTAACTTATGTAATTCTGCATCCGAAGATGGAAGAATTCCCGCATCATCAAAATTATAAAAAATTTTATCCAAAGCGTATACATCTCTACTTGATGCAGGATCAAATGGTATGGATTCACTATTGTCCTTAATAATTATCTTCCTAGGAATGTCAGCTAACGATTCATTCTCCTCTATATTAGCGTCTTCTTCTCTTTCCATCGAAGGTTCTCCTAGGGCAAAACTTATGTTTTTATCCAAAATTCTATCTGGAGTTATAAGTGAAAATCTAGGTTTATGAATAAATGGTATAAAAATCAGATCAGGCATCCTTTCCACTGGCCACCGGTATTTGATCCCTACTTCTAATCCTGCAACAGGATTAGACACCTGGTTAAGATTAGATGTATTTACGTCATAGGCAATCCCTATTTCATAGTTTTCATTCTCCCACCCTAGCATGAATTCTAGAGCGTCCTGTGTCCTGTACCCAACACCTATATTTATTTTACTATTTCTTTTTTCATTGACATAAATACCAAAATTATTCTGGAGGATGAGTTCTCTAAATTGTTCAGATGACTGATACTGAATCTTGGGTTCTAGTACTAAACTTTTTCCTAGAGTGAGGTCAAGCCGAACAAACATATTATGTCTAGCTCCAAATTTTTCAATAATTCCTAATGAATCCTCACTACTATTATTAACATGATGAAAAGTATACCCAGCTTGGAAATTTTTACTATCCCCTAGATCATATCTATACGAAATACCAAGGTTAAGATCATGGTATTGTTTACTTAATTCGCCCAGATCTTCTGTAAGATTACCACCGTTGATTTCTTCCTCGAATAAGAAAGCATCTCTATCTCCTATACTTCTCTGGATAAAAACATACTGCGGCGCAAAGGATAAAAAATGTTTTCCTGCACCATCCAATCCCATATGGTAAGCAAAATTTACTAAACCCTCTAGCGTTTCTAATCCTCCCACACCTGATACATCTCTCAATAGACTAAATCCCAGCCCACCATGATCTCCATTCCGCCATCCTCTATACATCGGTCCATCTATAAAAGCCGTAAAACTTTTGTAAGAGTTATTGGTCACTCGCAACCCCTGATCTCTATAAATCAGTCCCAGACGCATGTCATGATCTAATCCAGAAAGAGAAGGATTAAGAAAAGTCGGTATAAAATCGAACTGAGAATAATGAATATCCTGTGCGGTAGACTTACATGAAAAAAATAAAAACAAACCGATGATTATAATATATGTTCTACTCATCTTATCACAGTTAAGTCTCCTTTCAATAATTGTATTACTCCTGTGGGACAACTTATTTCTACGATATACAGGTAAATTCCCTCAGGTACAGATTCCGATTTGTAGGTACCATCCCATCCAGCATTTGTACTATCTTCATATAACTTCTCGCCCCACCGATTATATATTTCTATATGTACAATAATTTCATCTCGTCTTACATTCATAACACGAAAAACCTCATTCTTGCCATTACCATTAGGTGTAATTGCAGTAGGGACTAGCTTATCCTCTAGTCGGCATGTCGTTCTTAGAATTACTTCTATAACTTTAGAATTTACACATCCATTCTCATCTATGACTTCTACTATTATTTCTTCATCCTGTGTAATTGTATAATCCGGATTAGAACAATCATAGCAAGATAAGTTATCCGTTCCTGACCAATCGTATATACTATAATCGTTGTTTTCTTCTAGGGTGACTACCTCACCCTCTTCTGCCTCTATCGTATCCGGTAAACCATCTATAGAAGGAAGCGGTAATATATCTATAACAATACAATGTAGACTATCACAACCATTGACAGACATATATTCAGTACAATATTCTCCCGAATCAGATATTATTTCGCCATTAATTTCTATTACTTCACCTTCACATATTTGCTCCGTAATACTTGAGTTATTTACAGAAATAACATTCAGATCCAGGCAAGAGATGACCATACATCCTTCCGCATTTATAGTCGTATCACAATATATTCCTGTAGCCTCATATTCTTCATTATAGAATGTGTATGACTCCCCCTGACATATTTCTGCACTTTCCGTTTCATTATTTACAAGTCCTGCAATCTCCACTGAAAGCTCTATTGAAGTAGCACAGCCCTCTGTATCTATTACATCTATCTGGTAAGTGATATTTTCAGATCCGCTTAGTGTGATAAGGGAACAATCGTTATTTTGACATATTATTCCTACTTCTGGAATCCATGTATAACTGTATAATGGATCTAATTCTAAGCTTATTTCCTCACCCGCACATAGGATAATATCTTCCAAATTTTCTAGAGATAATTCATCTCCAAAGCTTACTGCTATCTGATCTTCTGCCGTACAAGGTCCATTACTAACTTCTAAGGTATACACCTTATCTATATTGTTTATTATCGTGGGATTAGATGACGTGGGGTCATCTAAAAAAATCGCCGGAGACCACAGATAAGTCAACTCAGGATCTTCAGGGGCACTCAGCATAACTGTTGCCCCGACACAGGTTGAAATATCATTCCCTAGCGTAAGCTCTGGAGCTTGATTCACTATAATAATAACAGAATCCCTAGCAGAGCATCCATTAGCATCTTCTATATAGACCATATAACTTACATCTGTATCAGGCGTAATTTCTTGAGTCTGCGTACTGGGATCGATCAGATCAGGACCTGTCCAATTATACAGCTGGCCATTAGAAGCTATCATAGTTATCGTATCACCGTTACAGATCGTCTCGTCTGGCGTGAGTATAGATGGTTGTGCGTGTACAGTAATAATATATTGGAAAATTATATCACAGAATTCCAGGTCACTCTGCGTAAGTGTGATAGTATCCAATATAGCAAGTCCTGAATTATTTACCCCAGTATATTCTGTCATAGAGCAGGCAATACAGGAAATATTATTAGCATCATCCCACTCATAAGACAAACCTGCTTCCCCCTCTATTCCTAACTCAATAATCATCCCGGGACAGACCGAAACTTCCTGAGCAATTACAATATTTGTAAAGGATAGTTTATATACCTCCTCGCCACACATACAGTTCTTGTCCTTATCTAGTATAATAATAATATCACAGATCTGATCTAATTGTAGAGCAATATCTTCTACAACAATATCTTTTGCATTACCATTATTAGGAATAAACTCAAAGAAACTAGTAGCATCTATCAATGTATCTAAAGGAGATAAAACGCCATCTCCATCTAGATCGTGATAGATCTCTAATTCCAAATTTGTAGAATTAGCAATACCAGAATTCAAAATAGATAAGTCCAGATCATAATTTCCCAATGTACCACTTTCAGAAAAACTTAATCCCGCTTGTACAATATCGAAGATAGGTTTCCTGATCTGGAAGCGAATGATTTCTTCTCCTGTCAGCACCTGGATAGCACAAGTAGAATCTAGGGCTGCACAGTTTTCGTTTATTTCTATACTTGTAAAAACTAAAAATTCTAAAAATCCACAATCCAGTCCAATTATATTATCCAGAACAAAATCAATATTTACCTCATTCTGTGCAGCTGGAACTTCCCATATAAGCTGATTAGCATTTTGCATAGGTATTACTTCAGGAAGGTTTCCTGTTGCACTTTCGTCTTGATAGAGTGTTCCTTCGGGCAGGGTAAGATATAGCAAGGATGGACTAGAAGTATTTGTCACTGAATAGCTAATACTAAAATCTATTTCCTCCTTACAGTTAAGACTATTAGCTGTAGCATTAATATTTATATCATCAGATACCTCTATACCTTCTACTTCTAAAACGGGGCCTTTTCTCGACGATATATTTAATGCCTCTGCACACACTTTCTCTCCTTTAGTTCTAAAATAAATACTTGTGCCAACTATGAATCCACAATCCGGCTGAACTCTGAATCTCAGTAAAAATGAATTATTCGGCAGGTCATTGACACCTACGATACCTTCCTGAAATAGCAAACTCAGACTATCTGTTTTCCATACGTAGTTTAGATCATTGATCATGGTAGGATCTCCTATAGATACAAAACTACCATTCTCTGTAGGATAAGCTATCTCTGATGTACCAGATATCAATTGTAGACCTGGCGGCAGTTGTCCTTCTATTTCTATGTCAAAAATATTACCAATCCCTGCATTAAATATTTCTAGCTCTACAAATTCATATGGCGAACATAAGCTTGTAGATATAGGCTCTGAATCGATCAATGTTTCTAACACACCTTCTGGGGACTCTATAGTACAGGTAAAACTACTCTCAAAGCATGGTATATCTATAGGCTCATCATAGGCCTCACAATGCCATCCATATCTAAAAATGACTTGCTCCCTATCACACGAATTAATGGTACCATTCAGTTCTAATCTCAGGGTATCTCCTACTCCTAATGTCTCTAACTGAAAAATATTATTAATGCTAGGATAAGCAAGCTGCGTTTCTGAATTTTTCAATACAAAGTCAGCAACAAGATCTGTAGCTGATATGAACTGTATCCACATATTAGGTGCATCAGCAACTATAACATTTTCTGAATTTATTATTTCAAAGAATTGGACATAAGTTCTATCTAGCGTAGACGCATCACAGAAATCTGTGTAGACTAGTCCTAGGTTAGGTTTCTTTCCTATAAAAAAATAAGGCGTACTTACTGTGTCTGTAGTTTCGGGAAACTCTATAGAACAATAATCAAATGTCATGGCGTCTTCGTAAGACGCTCTACCTTCAAAAATACAATCCTCATTCCTGAAATCAAAACTAAAAGAAATCTCTACATGTTCCGCTTCTAGGTTTTTCACTAAGGTCAGTAAATCATAATGATATATTTCTGTGATATCCGGTGCCTCCTCTATTTCTATTATTTCATTTTCTATAAGACTCGGAGCTACAACTATGGTATCCTCTATAATCGTGTTATCTACTCTTAGATAATTGACATAGGTATCTACAAGATCTAGACCCTCTAAATTTATAATCTTGATATCCTTAATATCTCCAGAAGGTCTAAACTCAGAAGGAAAAAAATTAGGCGCAATTCCGAAGAATAAAAATTTATTGAATGCTCCACCCTCCACATCTCCATCACATATATTTATTCTACTCGCGGTAGAACCTAGTATATCGTGTTTAATATTAGCATACTCTAGTATTGTGATAGGACAGCCACAAGAATACAAATCGTTAAAGTCAAATACATCTAGATTATGAACAGAAGCGTTTGCTTCAAAATACAATTCTAATATTCCGAACTCATTAGGTCTACTCCTATAGTTATAATCTATTCTAAAGTCCAAGTCTACATCTATAATATCTCCATGCTGAAAATTAAAACCTGATGGCAGTTCACAAAAATTGCTTTTCATTTCTTCATCGATCACTATATAAGGCCTTGTAATTATATTCCTATCATAAGCAATCGGAAGGTCTGTACAATTATACACCATCCCTGTAGACACATCCGTAATCCTTACTTTATTTCCTATATGTACTAAGCCATTATCAGGATTTACTATCTGGGGAAATTCCTGACTGAGCAAACTAGGAGACATGCCCTCTATTAGCTCTCTATCTATTTTTAATAATAAAGCAAAGTTCTCAAACTCGAAATCTGGCAACTCCGTCACTACTTCAGAGCTCGTTGAAATCTGAAAAGTATCCTTGACTCTCACTCTATCTAACCTAATTTTTTCTAGGTCTAAGCTACCAGAAACATCTAGACAATTATCGTCATCATTATCCACTCCTCCTAGCGTAGTTCTCTGTGAGCTTATAGTACTATTAAGGTATCCTGGTATATCTTCTATTACGGCCTCAAAATCACATTCGTAATTATATTTCCTACTCGTACATGTCTGGACAGCACAAGAGTCCGTACAGGTATCATCTTGGAGTATATAGGCCGCCGCAAATATGTCTAGCTCTTTTCCTTCCAAGATACAATCATCCGGACAGCTAGAATTTGTTTCTTGCATAGTAGGCATTTCTGCACAGGCAACTCCACAAGAAAGCAATACTGGAAAAGCAATACTGTCTTTATTGACATCTAAGGGCATATCATAATATAGGCTTATCGTAGTCGTACCATCCTCTGTCTCCTCCTCTACCAAAACAGGTGTAGTCCCTGCAAATTCCCAATCCGTATCTTCTAACTCTAGCAAACAGGGTATCATATATTCTACTAACAAGGTGCCCTCTATTACTGATATAAGATCACTTTGTAATACATACAAAAATTCAAAACGTTCATTCTCAGAAAGGAAAAAATCCCCTAACAACTCCCCTTCTATGGAGAGTTCGTTCCCTACATTGCTAAAATCTCGTCCCGACTGATTGACATCAGGTGGTGGAGCGCAATCTTTTTTGTAGTTATAGCGGTAGAACCACCTATTCTCTATGGCATCTTTGGGTTCTTGAAAACAATACAAGGATTCCCAAGTTATTGTAATTTCTTCCATAGGAGCTATTGGGCCTATTTCGAATTGTATAATCTTGTATGTTTCAATAGTCTCATTACACGTTTGTACTACCAATTCATCCACAACTATTTCCTGAGTAGAAATTACGCCTCCCCTATCCACTGTTACTGGATTATTAATAATATTGACATCAGGTAAAGATTGTTCTATTCTTATTACAATGTCAAAAGCATTAGAAACATCAGATGTATTGACTATCCTAAGCCCTTGTATATTTCCTTGTTCATTACAAAGACACTCGGGCAAACTGTCTATAGTTGTCACTTCTAGAATATCTCCTATGTTTGGCGATTCCTCTACATTTATAATAGAGAAAAAACTGTTCTCCACACTAGGGCAGGATACACCTGTACATCGCCAGATTGTTAAGAGTTCGGAGGCAATCGTTCTTACTGTGTAGTCACAAATGTCTACGATTATATTTTCTTCGATAATAAGTTCCTCATTAAAATCAAAGAACTCATCTCCATTACCAATATTTATAAAATCATCAGGACCAAATTCTACTTCTATAATCTCACTATTAGAATTGATCACTATTCCTTCCTCTATGGATATGAATAAGCCTCGATCATGTCTATCTACAAACCTGAAACGCTCCACCTTACCGGGCCTCGTATTTCTTATCGTAATAATTCTCGTAAGCTCATCTCCAGCCAGTGCAAATGCAATAGGACTTTGTACATCAGTAATAAGAACCAGCGCTGTCTCTACAGTGTAACTTAGTTTATCTGAAATAGATCCATCATCATGGAAAAGTATTACCTCTATCTCGGGTAAGACTCCAGCTTCAATACAAGACTGTAATTGACAATCTAATTCTGCTGTTAGTTCTAGTCTATAGGTCCCATTTGCCTCTATAGCACCTAGGTTAAACATAGGATTTGCTAAGTCAGTAAGATCTGATTCCTCAGCACCTACAATTGTTCCCTCGACATATGTCACAGCACAGGTGAAGGATATGTCAATATTTATGTTCTCTAATGACTGATTCGTATTATTATCGACTTCTATTATAATAGCCGTTTCTGAACATACGCTAAGGCTTTCCAGCTCTAAGATCCTTATAGACTGAGTACTAGCATATAGACTTGAGAATATAAATGCTAATGTGAAAAAAAGCTGCTTTTTCATTTGTAATGATTTGCTCTGATCAATAATACGAAAAGTTTCGATTATCTCGGTGAGTCTCATTGAGGCAATATAAAATCTCTACATCAGGAAAAATGGTTTATAATCAGATTCAGAAAAGACAAAAATAACATTACATAGGGTATATAGTACCATAGCAAAATCTAAAAGGTGGCAACTCGGTATCCCAATTATAAAAAGAAAATATATACTATAGGATAGATTGATTTTTTGAAGGTGCGTCATTTTAATGGTTTTTATATTTCACAAAAATATCTTCCTAAAACAACCTACAGTACACCCATCTGGGTGATAAGGTAATATAATATAAAACCTGTTAAGAGAATTATAATTAGCGGAAACAACCTATTTATTTCACTTTCCGCTAATTATAAAACTTTGTATTCGTGTTGCAATTCTACATTTCATTGCTTTAATAGGTGTCTAAATTATAAACTTTTAGATCTATATCTTGCGGAATCTATATATTTTTTATACTTTCCGCTAATTATAAAAGACTAAGAATCACTACGACATGGTAGGTAGGTACCAAGAAACTAAAACTTTAGATACCTTATTAAAGAAGAAGAAAGCTGATCTACTGGTAATATCTGGTAGACGAAGAGTGGGTAAAACCTATCTAATTCGAAAAACCCTAGCAAAAAAATTACATTTTGAATTTACAGGAACACACTATGGTGACATGGCAAACCAACTGGAGAAATTCAATATAGAACTCCATAAACACACGAACAAAGAAATAGAACTGATCACAAGCTGGAATGCTGCATTTCTACAACTCACGAAACTACTAGAACAACACAAAAAAAGAAAACATATCATCTTTCTCGATGAATTTCCCTGGATGGCAACTCCACGTTCTTCATTCTTAGAAGAATTCTCCTATTGGTGGAATACATGGGCCTCACAAGAGAATATACTGGTTATCATCTGTGGATCAGCTGCTTCATGGATGATGAAGAAGGTCATCAATAACAAAGGAGGCCTACACAACAGAGTCACCAAAAGAATACACCTCAAACCTTTTACACTGGCAGAAACAAAATTATTCCTAGCATCAAAAAAGATCAACTTTACTAACTATCAGATCTTACAACTATATATGGTCACTGGTGGTATTCCTTTCTATCTAGAGGAGGTGACAAGAGGATACTCTGCCACCCAGCTGATAGATCAATTATGTTTTCAGAAGGACGGACTCTTGCGTAATGAATTTAACAATCTATACGCTGCCCTATTTGACAGTCACGAAAAACATATAGCCATTATCAAAGCACTAGCTTCTAAGTGGAAAGGCTTATCTCGAAAGGAAATTCTCCAAATCACAAAACTGAAAGATGGTGGAAGTATAACCAATATACTAGATGAGCTAGAAGCCTCCGATTTTATAATGGAAATATACCCATTCGGCAAAAAGAAAAAGGACAAAATCTACAGACTCATCGATGAATACTCGCTCTTCTATCTGAAATTTGTTCAGAATAGCAGAATGTCAACCGCTGGAAAATGGATGCAGTTATCAACTACGAACAGCTATAAGATCTGGGCAGGCTACGCCTTCGAAAATATATGCATAAAACATTACGAGGCTATCAAGCAGGCACTCGGCATTAGCGGCATCTACTCAGAAGTCTCGTCTCACAATATTTCAGGCAACAAAGAACGTAAAGGTTTACAAATAGATATGCTACTCGACAGAGCCGACAACACTATTAATATATGTGAAATGAAACATTATAATACTGAATGGAAACTGACGAAAACCGATGCTGAAAAACTCAGAAAGAAAAGAGAGAACTTCAGAAGAGCTACAGGTACTAAAAAATTACTATTAAATACGGTGATTTCTCTATACGGCCTTGCTGATTCTCCTCACGCTATAGACCAAGTAGATCAAGACATCAGGATGGATGTTTTATTTGAACAAAAGTACTTTTGAATACCTAGTTTAAAATTTAAAAAAGCTTTCAAGTAAGCCAATTAATAATAGTACTTTGTTGTCTCTATGTTTCCTGATTTTAATATATACTCTACCCCACTATTTGTTTTAGTTTTCCAAGGACTAATACTATCTATATTGCTCCTGCTCAAGTCAAAGATCAACATATCATATTTCTTCCTAGGAATATTATTATTGATTACCAGTTATCACAGAACTACCTATACTGTAGGTTTTATGGGCTGGTATGATACATTTAGAAATACCAAAATAAACTACTATCTAATTAGTCTAGGCTTAGCGACAGGTCCGCTAATCTACTACTATATCAAATCCGTATCTTTCAAAGATTTCAAATTTAAGAAGAAAGACTTATTACACTTTATCCCAGCACTCATCTATATTCTTGTCAAATTATTCATATTCGCTTACGATAGCTCACAAGCCGGATTTGATCAGACGCAGAACGGTCCAGCAATGCAATACATGATGGAAAACACAAATGTTGTTCTATCAACCTTATTCACCATCCACTTACTCATCTATCTCATTCTCTCATTTAGGCTATATTTTAAGTTTAGAAAAATTCTTGAAAATCAATTTTCTAATACTTACAAATTACAATTAAAATGGTTAATGTTATTTCTAATTTGCTTTAGCTTTCTATTCATCTATAATACATTGCAAATGATTACAGAAGGATTCATATTAGACTTACATTGGACACAAGAATGGTGGTACCAGTTCTTTTCTGTAGTAATCGTAATCTACTTAGGTGTAAAAGGATATTTTACACCCACGGAAAACATAGCTCAACTAGACATATCCATTCCTCAATTCCAAGCTATTAAGGAATCTAAACCTAAAGAAATATTCGAGCAAAAAGAAGCGCTCGATGCCTTACTAGAGCTAGTAGAGAAAGAACAATTATACCTAGATCCCAATTTATCCTTACAGAAATTATCTAGACAATCCAAAATCCAAATTGGTCAACTCTCTTATATCATCAATAAAGGCACTGGGCAAAATTTCAATGACTTTATAAATGCCTATCGTGTAAAAGATATTACTAAAAAACTAAAGTCCGAAAAATACAATCATCTATCCATTCTTGCGATAGCCTTAGATGCAGGTTTTAATAGTAAGGCTACATTTAATAGAGTTTTTAAGCGTTTGACAGGAAAATCACCATCAGACTTCCGAAAATAAATTAAAGCCTAATATATTGGAAATCATAATCTTAATACAATATGAGACGTCTAAGATTATAGTATGATACCTACATATAAAGTATGAGACGCTCGGTCTCGATATTTAGCTCAACTTTGGATTATTGTTTAATCTAAAAACAACTGTAGTATGAAAAATATAATGAGTCTTATTCTTGTCTGTATTATTTGTGAATATAGTTTCGCTCAAATAAACGGTAATGGAGATCTAAAAACCATCCAGCAACCTATTGAAAATCTAAAAGAAATACAGGTAGAATTCAATGCCAATATCACTTTAGATTATACACAACAAGAAATGATGACTATAACTGCTGATGAAAATATATTAGAATATATTGGCATCAATTACAACAATGGAACTCTTATCTTAGATCAGATCAAATGGATAGAACCCAGTAAAAATCCTACAATAACGATCGGCAGTCCATACCTAGAAAAAGTCTACCAAGGAACTCACAGCACAACTTATTTAAAAAACGTCAATGCTAAACAATTGACCCTCGAAGGAAATGTCGGAAAAATAAATGTTAGTGGAAAAACAGAAAAACTTATTGTCAAGGTAGAAGGTACAGACGTAGATCTTATTAATTTAGAAATAGAATATGCAGACATCACTACGCTAGGGAGTGCTAAAATTGAGCTGGACAAAGTCAATCAGTTACAAACAAAACTAGACAAGTCATCCTCTATTAAATTAATAAGTGAACCTCAGAAATATATTGGTCAAAGTAAAGAGCAGGTCAATAAAACAAAAACCTACCGAGTTCCTAATCCGAATCTAGCATATGTAAAATTTAAACTCAAAAATAATTCTGCTAGAAGAAATCACTTTATTGTCCAAGGACCAAAAAGAGACGGCAGCAACTTCAGTTATGGTTTTCCGATGATGCCCTATAGTAGCAAAAGCGAAAATTGGCCAGTAGGCACCAAAATATTTAAAGAAAGTAAAAGTGGAGGAAGAAACCTGCTGGTTACTATTGCAGCATCGGATGATGATACTATTGTTAAATTGTTTGATTAAAAATTTAAATAGAATTATAATGCCAAAGTGAACATCTACTCAAAGATATTAGCCTTGGTTATTTTAGCGTAAATCTAATTCCTGCAAACCAATACCTTCCAGGTGCAGCCTCATAATATCTACCTCCAAAAGCGTTGACTCTTAGATTGTCAGCATATTGTTCGTTTAGGAAATTATCAATTCCTACATAAGGACTTAGTATAGCTGATTTAACTTCGAGCTTGTACTTAATCGATAGGTTTAAAATATGCTTAGGCGATTGTGATATTGAATTTACATCATTTACAAATATCCTTCCTTGGTTTGTATAATTTAGTAGCACTTGTAATGATTTACTTGATCCGTATACGAGTTGAAAATTAGTTTGATAATCAGGAAGACCTGGCAGTCTATTACCTTCTAAGCTATCACCATTAGAGATATATTCTCCAAAGCTAAAGTTATGATAAGCGAATTTTGTATTCAATTTAAAATCCGTGAGCAAAGTGTGTGTAGAAAAAAACTCTAGGCCTTTTCGAATCGTTGTGCCTGAATTTCTATAAAACACGCGTCCAGGAGATGCTTCTAATTCAAAAGGCAGCAATTCGTTATCGCTATTGACATAGAAGAAAGAAAGCTGGTAAAGATCTGCTAGAGATGAACTTCCTTTTATACCGATCTCAAGATGTCTTGCTTGCTGTGGTTTCAGGTCTGTGTTAAAGTTACTTCCATCTGGATTATTAGATAATTCACTTAGTGTAGGCGTTTCAAAACTGGTAGATACATTGGCGAATAAGGTAGTGTTTCCCTTTAGGAGATAAGAAAGCCCCAGAGCGTAATTAAAATCATTGAGTAATATCGTTCCTGCTCCATCACCATCTGAAGTAAAGCGATCGTCAACTTCTATATCATTATAATCATAACGTAGGGCTACATTTAAAATCCATTTATCGAGCGTATAATCATTTATTAAGTAGGGCGCTAAATTACGAAACTGCTCATTTTGATCAAATACCTTATCCCCTACTGTTCCCATCTCATTGACAAATCTAATACGTGTATCGTACTGAGCCTGCAACTCATACCCTAGCAAAAATTTCCAGCCAATGGACCCCAGTTTGGAAGCTTTATTATAAGAGGCGCCTTGACCAAAAAACTTTCTATTAAGATCAACAATACCACCATTGGAGAATGGTAGTCGACCTAAAAATTCTCTTTGCGAAAAGAAAGCATAGCTCTCTATTTTATCCTTATTATTGAGTTTTAGATTATTTCTAACGGAAGCTTTCCATTGACTTATGGCTTCTCCAGCATTGAAAGAAAGATTTCTATCCCTTGCATCAGCAGGAGAATTGACATAGAGCGTACTATCTACGCCTCCAGGGTCTTGTGCTACGGGACTGTCCAAATAATTAAATATGAAATCCCAGCTAGACCTATCCGTTTTATGTATTGTCCTTATATTAATATTATTAGATTCAAAGGCTGAATGATCTCTATATCCATCCCCTGTGTATCTATCGAGATGTGCTATTAAGGTCGTGTTACTCCATTTTTTCCCAATTGTGAACTGGGGATGCATACCATTGTAAGCTGTAATACCTACGCCAAGTTCTAAAAACAATCTATCCCTATCCATCGAATTTTCATCAAGCGTCTCGATCTTTATTACGCCTCCCGAAGCATTCCCATAGAGTGCCGATGCACCATTATTCATGACTTCTATCCTATTAATTATACCTAGGTTCAAGTTATCTAATTGACCCTGACCATCGGCCGTAGTTTCTGGAATTCCATCCACTATAAGTTTGACACCTCTGATACCAAAAGCTGATCGCGCACCAAAACCCCGAATCGCAATCCTTAAGTCTTGAGCTCTATTATGCACATTGGAAGCAAAAACACTGGGTGCCGAAATTACACTTTCCTTTAAGCTCAATTGCAACTGCTGATCCTGTAGCAAGGTAGTGTTATGGTATATCGAATGAGTGGTCTCTTTCCATGGTTTTAGAATTCTCGGAGCTGAAATTTCTATAGAATCCAGGTCTTGAAGTAGATAGTTATTGGATTGGCTCATCCCCGAATTGACAATTACAACAAAAAGAAAAACTAATCCAATAACATTGATATCTATAAACAATTTTCTTCTCAAGTGCACATTCAAAACTTTCTCAATCATCATATAAAAATACTAGAAAAGATGCAATCTTTATGAATTTATTAAAAATCTAATTTTGTGATCTCCCGTTTACATCTATATGGGTGTACGGAAGGCCAAAAGTGGAAACTTAGTTTGCATTATAATCTAAATTATTTATACAATGGTTCGGTAATAAAATAAGACAAAGAATATAAAAAAGTAAATGCGTAAATTGGCATGACCAACCTGTAATCAAGCTCTTACCATGATTACACAAGACGCATTTACAATTGGAAAGATGGTTATTAATTCTGTTTTATCCAAAATGGATTTAATAAAAAAAAGTCGTTCAAGATTTATTACAGAGATTTTAGTATTGTTTTTGGGTATGCGAGGACGTCATAATTTTCTCCAGATGTCCCGTGAGGGATCAAGAAATGAGAAGAGTTTTCGGTATCAATTTGAAAAGAGCTTTGACTGGTTGTCTTTCAATAGGAATTTAGTTAAACAATATGGTAGTGATGAAGTGATTATAGGTTTTGATCCATCTTTCATAAGTAAAAGTGGTAAGTATAGTCCTGGACTTGGCTATTTTTATTCTGGATGTAAAGGTAGCTATGCAAGAGGCTTGGAATTAGGAAGTTTTGCAGCACTCGATGTGTCGCAACATTTAGCCTATCATCTGATAGCTAGTCAGAGTCCTAGTGCAAAAAGAGATCGTATAAATGAAACTAAGACATTAGTAGACCATTATGCAGAATTAGTGTTAGAATATAGTGGACAACTCAAGCAGGTAAGTGATATAGCGGTTTTCGACGCATATTTTACAAAAAAGAAATTCGTCGATATTGTTTGTGAACAGGCAGGATTTGAAATGATAGGAAGGATGCGCGACGATGCAAATTTAAAATATTTGTATAAAGGAGAACAAGCCAAAGGAAGAGGGCGTCCTAGGAAATATGATGGCAAAATAGATACAAAAAATATTGATAAAAGAAGGATAAAACTGGTGGTGGAAAATGAGGATTGCAAAATATACTCAGCAATAGTATTTAGTGTAGGACTTAAAAGAAATATTCGTATTGCGTATGTTGAACATAAAATTAAAAGCAAAATTATACGTAAAATATATTTCAGTACAAATATCGAAAGAGATCCTGAACAACTATTGGAATACTATAAATTGAGATTTCAAATGGAGTTTTTATTCAGAGATGCAAAACAGCATATGGGGCTAGAGCACTGCCAAGCAAGAAGTCAAAATAAATTAGACTTTCATTTTAATGGTTCGCTAACGGCAGTCTCTGTTGCTAAAGTAATAGCTAGATATGGGAAAGAAAGAAAAGCTAGATCATCTGTCTCTGTATCTGATATAAAAACAGAAATGCAGAATAGAAATTTGATCAGCAGAATATTATCCATCTATCAAATTGACCATAAGTTGACTAAAATAACCAATGCTTATCGAAATCTACTTAACTTCGGTAAAATTGCAGCTTAATTCTTTACCGAACCATTGTTATAAGATCATGATATAATTCAACCATCCTTACAAAAAAGAAGTTTAAAGACTTCTTTCAGAAAAATATCGCTGCTCTGTAAAATAATTAGCCTCTCATTAATCAAAGAAACAATAATCAGATACTACTCATCGCCTGTACATCAAAACCTCCCAGAAATAAAACTCTTTCTTTTAAGTTTTTTTCTCTAAGTATTTAAAAACTAAATACCAAAATATTAGAAAAACTAATAATTGAACGACTAAAACTAAAAACACACTGTCTTTAGTAGAATATAAAACTCCAAAACCTAAAAAGCTAACAGGTAATGTAAATAAAATTCCTAAATATGAGTGCTCCCAATAATAAGGCCCAGAAGGAGAAACGCCAAGGAGACTCACTATACTAATTCCTACATATACCAAACTTACAAAAAGTGATGTTCGTATTGCTTTTATTCTAATCATCCTATCTAAGTTTACTTATTTCTCCCATAGAAATTATTTTGACTTGCCCTTGTGGAGTACTCATACCTAATATAGTTTTAGGCAAAGCAGATAAACCTAAAACAACACCTAAAGAATATGCCTTAATTGCAGTTCCATAATCTCCTTGTCTTCGAGCAATATTTCCAAGAGTTATTTCATTCTTTACAAACCTTAAATCTGCCATTGTAGTACTTGAATCAGTAAATAATCCTGATGCACCAACTGCTCCGACGTTACCATATTCCTGATCATGAATTATTGCGGGTATTCCTGATAAGTTTACAGGTGGAGTTGAAAAATCAGCTTTCCTATTTCCCTCTGCATCTGGATACGTTGTAGGATTATCTGGTCCTGGATAATGCATCCCAAAGATATTCTGGTTCAATGTTGATGGATCAACCTTATCTCCCATATTACTTTCAAATCCAGCTCCGCCAGATCCATAAGCAAATTGCTGCCCTTCATGGTCTTCAGAACCTTGGATGAAATAAGCTCCATTATAATTTGATATAACACCACTTATATTATTGTCCTTTTGAAACTTTTTAGCGTCTGCTTCCGTCTCAAATCGTCCGTCGGGATCGATCATTCGTATTGGGTTATTAAAAGCATATCTATACGGCGTCCAGTCAGGAGCTTGATCCGCCAGCGGATCGACACTCATAAACCTCTGCACACCTTTTTTCTCCATTTCCAACTTCTCTACACAGCCTTTCAACTTTTTCTTTGTGCCTTTGCACTGTCCTAAAGATAAGGATTACTTTTTTCTTTCATTTGAACTCAATTGATTTCATTTGAAAAAGAAAAAATATGTACTTGGCTTTAAGGATTAACAAGCCTCTCACCCTTCCATGTTTTCCCACCCTCAATAGCACTGCACATAAGAGTCGCTATGATGGCCATACTCAGTACGGCACATAGCTTTACCCTCTTATATGCAATGCTGGCCAAGGCTAAAACATTCCAGGGTAAGAGGTTTGTTCTTGGTTCTAGTTCTTCGAGCTTGGCGTTTCAATTCTCTGCGAGGCATCTAATTCAATTGAAAAAAAAAAAAATGGATGGAGCTAAGCCAGAGCATGAGCAAAAACAAAACCGATAGGCAACTCTTTTGGGTGGCGATAGATCAAGGGAGGAGATCGCTGGCATTCGCAGCTTAGCCATAGGCTCCATTGAGCTATCTGTGGGAAGCCTACCTTTGCC
>ENA-ORXM01001115-ORXM01001115.1-marine-metagenome-genome-assembly--contig:-NODE-1115-length-39655-cov-4.424655_pt1 | contig 39655 bp, 24 predicted proteins | sample MGYA00237867_ERZ511480 | MGnify/ENA primary metagenome ERZ511480 (study PRJEB26309, sample SAMN06266103) | marine metagenome | isolation source: Algal blade | place: United Kingdom:Sidmouth, United...
CTGAGTTGCCGTATGCTATGCCGATTGCTGGGGAAATGCGGTAGGCTAATAGGTTTTTATTCAGCTGATCATAATACCTGAAATCCCCTTCTATTGAAATAAATTGGGCAAAAGGAAAACCAAAAAGCTGATATTGACCACCTGTAGTTCTAGAGACACCAAAAGTCTCAGAAAGCAAATTGAGTAAGTTTCCAGACGTCCTACCATTTCCTCGAAAGTACCAGTAATCTTTTTCAGAATCAACTTTCTGATTGGAATAAATATAGGTGTAATCTAAACCTGCTATGAATGAGTTTTGAAAACTATTTGCTAGCCTAGGAGTAGCGTTCAATATACTGTCAAATGCCATTGAAGTCTCCAATATATTAACAAAATTAACGCTAATAGGTGAAAGGCTATGTTGCTTCTTTGAGGTTTCTCTCCAATCATATCCAAATTTAAAATTGGCAGAATTGATGCTGTATAAACCAACTCTTCTTTGCAAATTATTACCAATTGAGAGACTTGTTCTAGGCACATACCTTCCAGAGTGAGGTTTTAATTTAAATGGAATAATAAATCTTGGTATTGATAAAGCAAACTCTACATTTAAATCCAACGTATTGATCAAGGATGCATTGTTTTCAAATTGAGTCTCTACGCCTCCCGAAACAGAAGAGGAGAAAGTAATTGCTTTTTTAAAAACATTTCTATGTTGATAAGTAGTGGATACACTAATACCATAAAAGCCTCCAGTACGATTATTGAGCTCAAAGTTAGTAGATATGTTTTGATTAAAATTCGGAGTTAAATAATAAGCTCTATTTAGAACGTAGCTCAAACTATCTTCTAGGCGTTCATATTTCATGTTTACAAATTTGAATATGCCTAGATCTAATAAATGACTTATTGTAGCATCTTGAAGATCTTTTCTTATTATGTCTCCATCATTTTGCAATACCATTCTGTCAAGCACTTTGTAATTCAGTGTAGTTCTATCCTCAATAATGGTAAGATCGTTCTTGTATAAAATAGTATCTTGCTTTATTTCCTTTTTGGTATTAGAGAGGTTGTAATTTGGATAAACTACAGTTTTACCTATGGAATATTTTTGGTGTGGAAGACCATCATCATTTGCCTTTATTTTGAAATAAATGTCTGCTTGGAAGACGTTAGGGATGGTATCTACAAAGTAGTAGACATAGGAGTCATCGAAATCTATATATCCATACTTTGTGGCAAGGGCGTTGATTCTTTCGCGCTCCTGAGCAAGTAAAACCTCAGAGTAAAAATCGCCTTCTTTTATTAAGCTCTGTTCTTTTTTTTCTATGATCAGTCGACTTAGATCTGTGCTGTCATCGGGCATGAATACTTTATTGATCTTATGCTGCCCATTTGTTAGGATAGTGTAATTGACCTCGACTTCTTTTCCTTTTAAAGTTGTATCTATTTCAATGTCAGATTGAAAAAATCCATTGTCTTTCAATTTGCCTTTCATTCTCAGTCTATTAATTACTTGTTCTTGCTCGTTATAAATAGCAGGAGCCTCACCTAAATTTCGTTGTATCCATTTACGTAGCCCTTTTTCTTTGGTTGATTTGTCACCCCACTGATATATCTTTACAGATCCTCCAAATAAACCTGTATTAGGCTGTGGTTTTATCACTTCAAATAATTGTGACTTGAAGGCTTGTTCATTTCTTGTTGTTTCTTTTTTCTTGAAACTTATATTCGTCTTGGTGATGAGGTGTTCACCATCCTTGAGTCCTTTTGTGATATTACAGCCACTTAAGAACAGGAATAAAAATATTATAAATGTAAAAGAACTACTTTTCATTTTTGTTCTTTTTAATGCCACCAAATGATTTACTTATTGATATACCTGCTCCAGTTTTGACAGCGTTTTCTTCATTCAAAACATCAAAATCACTTCTTCTAAATACTGTCAATAGATAATTCCCTTTCTTCGTCAATTTATAATTCAAGATAAAATCTCCTGCCACTTGCGTAAACCCTGAAGATTCTGCAGATGCATCTACATCAATATTTCCAGTAGCTGTAAAACTTAATCTATCATTGATTTTCTTTGTCACACCAACTCCAAGTTCTGTTACAGCGCCTCCGGATCCATCGTTTGTATATTGCGATTTATAGGAATTAAGATCAAATTCGATTTCTACTCCTTTAATGTACTTATCAGCAATTTTATTTAGCTCTTTTGATACTAATTTACTCACACTTCCTAAGACCGCAGATTCTCCGGCATCTGCAAATTCCGAAGTACCTGAGGAAGCTATAAATGAATTAAGCAAAATCAAACCAAATACTTGTTTATTCATCTCATTTGGATTACTTCTCAATTCATCCAATTTTCTTTGTATTGCACTATTAACTACTGTTCCTTCAGATTGCGGAAGCTCAATATCAAAATTTAGTTCGGGCTTAGATATGTTTCCCCTCATCTTCATCAAGACATTAGCTTCTTGTCTTTTTTGAGCAGAACTTGTCTCTGCCTCAGATAGCGTACTCTCATTAATGACTAATTCATATGGGGTAGCTTTGGTTGTATATTTGGCAGTGACGTTCAACTTAGCGTTCAGCGGGTCACCATAAAATTCAATCCGCCCCCCCTGCACAATTTCAAAGTTTCGTTTGATGACATCGGTGTATGAAAATTCATATTTTCCAGTTTTTATGAGATAAGTTCCAAACATATTTATTTCTCCACTTGGGAGTAAATTTATAACTAGATCAGAGTTTCCTTTAGATTCTAAGAGATCCCCTGTTACGGGGTCCACTATGATCCTGAAAATTGCTCCATCTGTTAATTCTAGATATAGCTTTATGTTGGCAGGTATTGCATTTGTTACCTGATAAACTGCTACAGAATCTCCATCTTCATTCTGGGCTTGGTAGGTAGCTGGATTGCCGAAAATAATAAAGGATTCTTCTTCAAAGCTATCTTCTTCAGAGAAAGCGGATATGTTTAATTCTGAACCATCTAAAGTCTTTGCCTTGATCTCTATTTGTGGTTGTTCTACAGGGCCAGTGATGTCACCATTTGCTCTTAAATATAACTTACCATAAAATAGTTCATTATCTTTAGCATTTGTATTTAAAAAAGTAAAACCATTAGTATTCAATCTAAGATCAAGTTGCATATTACTAAAAAACTGATGCCTTATCTTTCCACTCAATGAAGCTTCATCATTTCGTCTATCTAATAAAAGTAGCGTGCCTAGATTGATCTCTTCATTATTAAAAGTGACATTGCCCGTATTTATCTTATACCTTGTTTTTGAAAAATCAATGACGGTGCTGATCTCATTAAAATTGACCTTCCCATCTAAATCTGGTTTTTCTGGCGATCCACCTAATGTAAAATCGCCATTTATACTTCCTTTACTTTGACTAATAATACCCACCATAATAGGATCTATTAATCGAAGCTCTAACTTTTTTATGTCTGACTTTATATCAAATATTTGGTCTTTAAAATTATAATTTCCTGTTATGGTCATGTTATTTACGCTACCATCTAGCATCCCCTTGACTTCGATATATTGGGTGTTGGCAGGATTTTCAAAATCTAAAGATAGCTGCCCGATCGACTCTTTATTCAAGGTTAGATCTGGTACCTTTAAATTTGCTAAATAATGTAGGTTTTCAAAAGGATCAATTACAGTAAGCTGTCCATTCAGTGAGCCTTCAAAGTTAGTATTATCAATATTAACGAAATTTGATAATTCTCCGATCTGAAAATTATTGAAAGAAATTTGGATTGGCGGGACATTTTCTTCTGTTTTGCCTTCTACACTTTTCACAGAAACAGATTGATTCTCATTGTTAAATATTAAATTATTTATATCTAGAAAATCCATGTCAAAGTTTATATAATTTGTAGGATCTATTTTCCACTCATTGGTATTGATGATCAACTCTTTTCCAAATTCTAATCGATAACCTTCTGAGGCTGATGTGATATTTGAAGCTAAGTCTAGAACTTGATCTATGCTATCATTTGCAACTTGTAATCGGAGATAAAAGCTATCATTAAGCATTTTATTTTTTAAACTTACTTGTGAGATATTGATTCCACCTTCTGTTTCTATTTGATTGATTGATAAATTATTCGTGATCTGTTTATCTTCACCTTTAGTATTCCAGCTTATTGATTCAGCTCCAACACCATCTATTATTATTTTTTGAACGCTTATTCCCAGAGTCAACAACTTATCCCTAGAATTAAAGCTCCCTTTCAAATTTGCGCCATCTAAATATTCTACTGTTGGTATAAACGCTTGAATGGGGGAAGGATCTATCAAGTCAAGAAAAATTTCAAAATTTTGGGTTTTATTAAAAGCATCAAATTTCTTCACTATTTGATCTGAAGGCATTAAGTTGTCTAAGGGAAAAAAATCACTTACATACGCTAAGAGCAAATAGTATATCTCTTCCAGATTATAGTCTCCTTCTATTTTACCTTTTAAAAAAGCAGAATTTATTTCAATGCTCCTTTCGTTTAAATTTTCGTACTTAGAAACTATTATTAAACTATCTGTTTCAAAATTCTTGTTGCTAGTTGTAATTTTTATATCAGTCAAATTGAGTTCCCCATCAAAATCATCTAAGTTCTTACCATCAAAATCTATATCCATCTTTGTATGAATACTAAGCATCTCGTCTACCAAGTTTAGTTCATGGAGGTTTAACGTGTCAACATTTAAATCAAATTTATAATTTGGATTATCTAAATCAAGACTCACAGTGCCATCAAAGTCTAACGACGCATTCTGATCATTCATATTTAATTTTCCCTTAAAAATCCCATCTTTCAATGCTCCATCCATAAAAATATCGTTGTAATTGTAAGCAGCATATTCTATTGCACCAACGTTCAATTTTAAAATTGCGTCCATGCTGTTGACTTCAAATCCTGATCCTTCAACCTCAGCATCCATAGTCACTTCACCAACTTGTAGACTGTCACCCAGCAATGATCCTAACCTGAAATCATCTAATGCGATCTTACCTTTATAGGTAGCTGAAGAATAATCTTCTACAAAATTTAATTCTATATTACTTTCTAAGATTCCTAGGTTAGATTTTAAAGCACCCACCAAATTGAAGTCGGTCAAGGATCCTTTGTATGTACCGGCAAAGCTAATATTTCCTAAACTATCTAGTGTTGCGGGCAAAGGGTTTGGAGTAAATGCTTGCAGGTCCTCTATGTTGGTGTACAGTTCTTTTATGGAGAGGTCTAAATTGATTTCTGAAACCTTGTGTAGGTCTGAGATCTGACCAGTGATTTCAAATCCAGTTTTAGCATCGGTAGTTAAAACTAATTCATCTACCGTCAAATCTTGTTGAGTGCCTTTCATTTTACCACTCAAATTAAAATCGCCAAATGTTTTCAAACCTTCAGGTAATGCAATGTCTCTCAAAATAGAATTCGCCTTTAAGTAAGAAGTTGATATCTCTTTCACATCAAGATTAAATTGAAGGCGATCCGGATCAAGTAAATTTTTTATATTGGCTTCTAAGTTTAGTGTTATTATGTCTTTTACTTCTAGATTTAAAGATTCAGCTATGATCTCATTTATCTTACCGTTTATTTTTCCATCGATTATTATAGGATGATTGTCAGTCAAATTCAAGTAAGGCAATTTGCCAACCATGGATACAACATGTTTTATATCTTGTGTACCTATAAAAGTGTTTTTGAAGGATGTACTAAATACAATGTTATCTAAATTAGACACAAAGTCTGAATAGCTGGATACGTCAACTTGGGTGGTGTTTTTAAAATATGTGTAGGGCGTTTTTAAAATTAAATCTTTAAGAGAAATACTCTTTGGCGAAACTTTCATGTCAACTCCAAAATTATGTATTTTTAAACCACTTTTCTCCTTGACGGATATCTTTTCTACTCGGGCCTCGATGACCTCCTTATCCCATACAATATCAGAAATAAACAAGTTGAGATTTTTCAAATTTATATCTTCCGGATTCAATTGCTCCTTTTTTTGATGGCCATTGGCTAGCTTATAGATCAGCGCGGAATTTTGAACTTCTATATTTGAAACCTTTAAATCCCACCCCAAATAAGGAAAAGCTATTTCTTCCACTACAGGAGTGGAGTTCTTTTCAGTGACTTCAGACTTTGAAGAATCATTAGCTTGAACTATCTCTGCAGTAGTATTATTAATCTTAAACTTACCTAGTTGCAGTTTTTCATTTTCAATATCCAACAATTCTATATTTGTAGATAACTCATCTAGCGAAGTACTCACATTTATGCCACCGTACTTGTCATCCATTTTAAAATTTATTCGCTTGAGGTTTATATTTTCAATACCAAAATCCCATCCATGTGCAGTCGTATCTTTTTCTGTGTCTGAAGAAGCAAATGCTTCTAGTATAAAATTATAGTTAAAATTAGAATCCGTCTTCGGACGACTAAGGTGGACAGTGGCACCTTCAAGGTCAATCTGATTTAGCTGGATCTTTGAATTTAAGATCGAGAATAACCCAATAGAAATATTTAACTTTTCCGCATAGAGTAGGGTGTCTTGCTTTTGATCTTCAATATAAGCATTTTCGAGGGAGACAGTTTTGAAGAATACAATATCTACTTTGTCAATACTTACAGTTGTATTTAATATTTTAGACAATTCTGTCGTCACCTTGTGGACCACTTTGGTCTGTATGGATGGGACTTGCAGGGCTGCCCAAACTACCATAAAAAGTATGACGAGAATTAGGAATATTATTCCCAACCATCGAATGAACTTTTTAATATATTGCATATGCTTATTTGATACTACAAAGATATGGTATTTACCATCAATAAGTTTCAATTTGATTGTCCTATAATTACAAATTATTATAATATTTGCACTAGCTTCATGTTTTATTAAAGCATCACCATCAGTAATTATTTTGTTGAAAACGTTAATAAATTGTATTGAAATTAAAATCCTATAATCAATTAGAATCATCTAATCATCGAATTAGCATAAAGCAATGAGATACTTTCTTGAAATGGCCTACAAAGGCACTAATTACCGTGGTTGGCAAAGACAAAAGTTCGTCCCTTCTGTTCAACAAACCATCGAAGAAAAAATAATACAACTTTTAAGAAGGGATATTTATATACATGGCTGTGGTAGGACAGATGCAGGGGTACACGCAAGTCAATTCTTTGCGCACATTGATCTAGAACTTCATGAATTAGAGAAGATTGAAAGATTGAATATGGTCTTGCCCAACGATATCGTCATCAAAGATATATTTAAAGTTGAAGCTAATAAGTCTGCACAATTAGATGCTGTTTCTAGAGCTTATCAGTACAACATTCATTTTCATAAGAATCCATTTATTACTCTAACAAGTGCACTGTACGATCATAGAGATTACGACTTAGAGAAAATGGAAAAAGCTTTCTATCTAATAGGAGAGGCTACAGATTTCTTTCAGTTTTGCAAAACAGTCAAAAACTATAAAACTACCGATTGCAAAATATTTGATTTAACATTCAATAAGAGTGCAACATCAAATACAATCCATCTCAAGATTAAAGCAAACAGATTCTTAAGAGGTATGATACGCTATTTAGTAGGTGATCTTTTAGCTTTGGGAACAGGTAGATTAAAGTTGGAAAAATGGGAGGGCACACTCCAAAACAAACAAGAGCGAAAAGAGAAATTTCTTGCCCATCCACAAGGTTTGTCGCTGATAGAAGTCAAGTACTGAATCATTTTATTTACGCCATGCAAAACATGGCAAATCAGTAGTTTGTCAACAGAATCCTTTGCTTTACCTATCCATTGTAGTGATATATATCACTATTTATTTATATTTCCATATATTGTTTTATTTATAAACGAAAAACTTATAATTATGCTAGGTACAATTATTGGACTTTTAAGTGGAGCCATAGGGGGTAATGTCGCCGGTTCGCTTATGAAAGATGCATCTTTAGGAACATTATGGAATTCTGTAGCTGGAATAGCTGGAGGTGGTATTGGGTCAACTATTCTTGGAATGGTTGGAATCGGTGCTGCTGCTCCTGGCGCTACCATGGACCCTATGACCATGTTAAGCATGGGAGGATCCGGTCTTGTCGGTGGTGGTGTTGTCATGGCCGTTATCGGGATGATCAAAAAGGCAATGGCAAATTAATTTCCTCTAATAGATCATTAAAAAAGGGAATGTTCAAATTAAGAGCTTCCCTTTTTTATTTTTAAACGTTATAGATTGATCCATTTTTAAAACAGTTTGACTTTTTCTCTAGGCTTTAGTAAATATAGTGGGCAAGGTATCTATTTCTGAAAACAAGCACCACCCGTTTGAAACCATTGAAAATAGGAGAATTTACTAAATTCTAACCTCTGAGGCTTTTGCCAAACACAAAGGCAAAATCTATAATAAAAGGGCCTCGTAAGAAAAAGTGTATAAGTACCCTGTTCAAAATTTGTATGCTACTAGTTCTGCGCTGGATTTTCTGCAACCTCTATCCCAACTTTTCCCAGCATAAAGTTGTTTCCTCCTTCACCCCAATCTGGCGATATAGTACTTACTTTTTCGTAACCTTCAAATTTTTCTTGTGCCTTTACCAAAAGTGGCTTAGCCGTATCAGCGCCTCCGCCCCACATGGAAGGGGTAAAAAAGGTATTCTGACCTTTTAAATAATATGGTCTTGGATTTTCTGGATCCAATTCCATAGCCTTATCCAGTAAGGTATATGCCTTTCCCGTATACATAGCACCATTGATCATAGGGTTTTTCCAAATGTATCCTAAATATACATACGCTTTAAGTGTCAGGACTTCTGAATTTTCTCCTGAGATCGCTACTGCTTTTTCAATATTTTCCCAAGCCTTCTCAACCGCCATTTCTAATTTGTCTGCATCTTGCATAGACTTCTGTGCTATATACATGTACATTAGTGCCGCATAATACGATGGCAACCACTCGCTAGGTTCTGCACCAGCGATTCGCTCAAAAGCATTTGCAACATTTATTAATTCCTCTGGCTCTGCCTCGTAAGTCCCCTTCGCTAAATTTGCTTCCATGGCTCCCACATACTTTTCACTCTGCCCAAACATCGCATTTGTAACAACCATTAAACTAAAAACTAATACTAAATTTTTCATTTTTCCGATTTTATGAATATTTAAACAAACTATTTCTCAACTTTCAACTTTCAACTTTCAACTTTCAACTTTCAACTTTCAACTTTCAACTTTCGAACAACAAACTACTCCGGCCCATCCTGCTCCCTCGCCTCAAACTTCTGACCAATATTCATAAATACCCCAACAAAAAAAAACCTCGTTGCATCAGGTGTCACTTCAAAGGATGGAAAATCGCCATTGGTATCGGGATTTGCCGCATACCTAAATCCAAACGATTGTTTGAAACCAGGTATATTACTGATCGATACATAGAAGATCGTAAAATTTCTCATCACGTTGGTCAAGTAACTCGCACTAAAACTTAGATCTTGATAAGGCCTGGTGCGCTCGGATTGAAAAGCATCTATATTTGGATCATTATATGGTCTCCCAGATGCTGCAGAGTATGTAAGTCCAAAACTTGTGGTGATCTTTGGTACCCAATGTTTATATACCACAGAGCCATTGTGCGCAGATGCAAAAAACGGTGCAGCCGGACTTGGAAAATCTCTATACTCGCGCTCCGTATCCAAGTAAGAATAAGAGATCCAATAGTCACCAAATTTGATAGATTTTCTGTCTCTAAAGAATAGATCCACTCCTCGTGCATAGCCATCTCCTTGATTGTCCAATTCCCAAGGTCGCTCTGAATTGAACTTCACCAACCCGTCGTAAGTTTTGTAATATCCTTCAATTCTAAATACGCGTTTGTTTATAATTTTTTGATAGTTAATAATATAGTGATCTGCAGATTCAAAATCTAAACCAGTATCAAATCTCAAAAATTCATTTTCTGGAGTCTGATAAAATTTACCATAAGCAATAGAAACTTGGGCACCTTTCCCAGTTTTGTAGGCTAATGAAATTCTTGGAGCCACATTATAGGCATCCAATAATTTAGAGCGCTCAAATCTCAATCCAACTTTCATCGCCAACTTCCTATTGAAATAAATATCTGATTCTACAAAACTTGCCAAATAAGATTCATCTAGATCAGAAATATACTCTGAAACATTATCACTATAATTTTCATCATACTGATTCTCAATTAATTCTGCACCAAATTTTACTGTGACTTTGTCATTTGTAAAATTGGTTAAAGCAACTTTTCCTTGCATCGTTTTTTCGACTGTGTTTAAGGCAAACGTTTGCTCAATATCATCTCTATTATCTGCGTAAGAAGCACCAACCCTATAACTCCACTTTTCATTTAGTAAATCCGAATAAGTACTATTGATGTAAATGTTTTTATTTTCCAATGATAAACCAACTTGCTTCCCAGCGTTTTCATAATCTGCATAGGAGAATTTCATCCAATTTCTATTCACGTCTGTATGCAATTTGAATATGCCTGTTTCTGTAGTTTTATGTCTGAAGATCAATTGCCCGCTCAATCCTTGTACGGGGTCATCCCAATCTCTATTTTGCGGCACCAGGTTTATGTACGGGCCCAAGTTCATATAATTAGCTGACACTGCAATGGAGGTGTTTTCAGTCGCGTGGGTATGTGACAAACCACCACCGATTGACATCAAGGATACGCCAGTTGTAGATTCTGGTGCTATGTCAATACTGTTAAGTATGAGCGCTGAGGAGAGAGCCTGACCATATTCTGCTGAATAACCTCCTGTACTAAATAAGGTTCCTTTAAAGAGAAAAGGTGAGAACCTATTTCTTGAAGGAATATCTGGTACTGTACTGTTATAAGGATTTTGGACGCGCATCCCATCGATAAATGTTTTGGTTTCGTAAGCAGCACCTCCTCTTACAAATAGTTGACCTGTTTCTCCAACTCTCTGTGTGCCGGGCAATGTGTTCAATGCTCCGGCAATATCCGCTGATGCTCCCGCCGTGGTCACAATATCCAGAGAACTTAAGACTACTCCTTTCTTTTCGTCAGACGCCTCAAATGCCCCCGCGGTGATGATCACTTCTTTTAATAACCCTGCCGATGGTTTTAACTTGATGTCCAAATTCAAAGTAGCACCATTTAGCTCAATTTCAGTGATGTGATCCTTGAATCCCAAGTATGTTACAACCAAGTTCTTGGTGCCTGTTTCTGTCGTAGTAAAAGAATATTTACCTTCTAAATCTGTCGAAGTTCCATCATATGAATCTTGGATCAACACATTTGCTCCAATCACTGTTTCTCCAAAATCGTTTATAATTATCCCAGATATAGTTGTTTGGGCTTTCGCCGACCTATCCGGCCATGAAAGGCAAATAAAGAATATATAGATAGTGAATAAATGATTTCTCATCCGGGTAATTTCATCAATTAAAATAACTATACCTCAAATATGAGGTATTTGATGAAAGGACTAAAATTTTTCGGACTCAGTTGTTGAATTTAACTACCAAATAGTTAAAATTTTAGAAAATATCGGTGTATGCCATTAAAATTGTGGATACATTGCTTAAGATAATAAAGGAACGCTAGATTGACCTGCAGGATCAAGCTGCTCTTAAAGCCTCTTTTCTATAGAATTCTGTAAAAGAGACCATTCGCTCTGTATCTTCATCCCATAGCTTGTTATTGATCATCTTTAAGCTTTCGCGAAAAGTAACGACAGTAACATATTTTGTCAAGATAGGCTTCTCTCGCATGCATTTTTCCAGATTGTAATTAGGTATCAGACTACTCAGATGATGGATGTGATGGATCCCAATGTTTCCTGTCAACCATTGAAATACCTTTGGCAATTTATAGTAGGTTGAACCTTTGATAGCAGATAATAAGTAGTCCCAATTTTCTTTCCAGTGTTTGTATGACATTTCGTGTTGGTGCTGTACATAGAAAAACCAAAATGCAATAATTCCAAAACCAACAACCAGGAAAAATTGTATGAGAAAAAATTTCTTTACACCCAATAGTAGTGCTAGACCAGTATATACTAAAACGATCAGCAAGTTATTTCGGATCTGCGTCCAAGTCAAAGCCCGGATGTTTTTCATCTTATCTCTAAACATAGGTATACGATTGGAAACAATAAAATAAAAAATTGGCGCTATAATGAAAGTAATAAAAGGCATTCTCCAGATCTTGTATCTAAATCGCCCAAACCAATTTCGTTCTCTAAATTCATTGACTGTTAAAGTTGGAATGTCTCCTACTTCTCGAACTTCTAATTGCCCATTGTGACCGTGGTGAAAATTGTGAACTTTCGACCAATATTTATACGGAATAGAACTAAAGAAACTACAAAAGGTCCCCATGATATTATTGAGTCTTTTAGATTTGAAAAAAGACTGGTGCCCGCAATCGTGCTGAATAATAAATATTCTAACAAGGAAAAAAGAATTGATGATCCCTAATCCTATTGTGAGCAATATAGACCAATTGTAAGTGAAATACATCAATACCCATAGTGCAATAAAAGGAAGAAAGCTATTCAAAATTTGAATAACAGCCTTCTTGTTATCAGGTATTTGATACGTCGAAATTAACTCCCTATAGTTGGAGAGCCTTTCCTTAATTTCTAATTCTAACTTCTTATTTTGCATGATCCGTCTAATTAAGTATTCACAAAATATTCAAAAAATATTAAGTTTTGCTCATTTTAGATTAAAACATAAATGTGTTAAGTCTTATATCTATCTAAAAGGTTATGTTCTGGACTTACTACTATAGCTTTTCTAGCTTACTATATAAGTCCCAAACGACAATCCCTAAAGAAACAGATATATTGAGGGAATGTTTTGTACCAAATTGAGGAATTTCAAGACAAACATCCACTTCATCCATTAATGATTGGCTAACTCCAGAGACCTCATTTCCGAAGATCAAGGCATAACGCGCTGCCTTTTCAGGTATAAAATCAGATAATAAGGTACTATTTTCAGCCTGTTCGATGGCTATTAACTTAAATTTATCAATTTCTAAGGCCTGCTTTAGACTTTTTTCATCTTTGTGGTATTCCCAATCAACAGAGTCTGTGGCTCCAATAGCTGTCTTCAATATTTCACGATGGGGTGGCTGGGCGCTAATGCCTAGTAAATATATTTTTTCAATGGCAAATGCATCCGCAGTTCTAAAAGCAGAGCCTACATTTAAGGCAGAACGAATATTATCAATTACTATTGCAATGGGCAATTTTTCGATTGTCTTGAATTCTTCTACCGATATCCTTCCTAGCTCTTTTAAACTTAATTTTCTCATTTTATCTTTTTGTATAGGCAGACGTCCACTGTCAGACTTCCAAAGCATTTTTCCACTTCCCAGTTTGCCTTTAGGTCTTCGAGTTGCTGATCTGTAAAATCATTATAAACATTGGAATAAAAAATATAATCCTGGGCATCAAAATCCATTTCTGGAAATCCATTCCCTTCTAATTCTGGATCATAGTACTTTAGTGGTCCAATGTTAGGAAATGAGGTTCCAATGGCAGACTTTTCTATCCCTTTACTATCGATATATTCGATCATCTTTTTACGTAGACTATAATATGGAATATGAGCGAAGGTAGAATCCCAACCTTGAGCAATGTTTCTTGGGTAAACCAAAAAGTTGCCTATTAACATAATGGTGATCACGATTGTAAAGATCAAGTTCTTTTGAGATTTAATGAATTCAGCGGTAAATACTGCATACCACATTAGAATGGTCAACGAGATTGTGATGGGAAGTAAATAACGATGTGCTAACAACCCTTCATGCATGATCAAAACTGGTGCAATCAAAATTTCCGTAAACCCAGCTAATAAAAATAGTGCTTTGAGATTTTTATCTTTAGAGAAATTACTGTTCTTGTAGATTGCCGCGATCAATACGATCCATATTATTATTCTGCCATAGTCGATGAGTCGCCAGATGTAAATTCCTATATTTTTTAAAAAGCCCATAAAGCCGACCCGCTTGAAGGCAGAGGCCCACTCCGATTCTTCATGATACCCAACCCATCCAGTGTTGATATAGTGTAGGACCAGAAAAAACAAAATGGTTACAATTGCTGGCACATAGACAAATAATTTTCCAAGTTGTTTTTTAAAATCAGAGAATTTCCAATCTTTCCACAGATCAAATAAAATGATCGCTCCCAAGGTCATCATCCCGCGCATGCTTATTAAACCAAGTCCTATAGCTGCTATTATTTTCAAGTTGGAAGCATCAGTAAAAACAGCATATATGGCCATCATAAAAAAGAATACCAAGACCACATCTGGGCTGATTAGAATGGCTTGCCCTATAAATATGGCATCTGCTAGCAGTAATAAAATTAAATAAATTGCTTTTGTTGGATCCAAAAGATGACAGCCGATCTTGAACGTGTACAGGATTACACCAATTAAAAAAGGTAGCATGGCAAAATGACTGACCCAAAGTGAAGGTGAAAAAAGTCTCCAAAAAGCAGCTAGGTACATGCCAAATATAGGAGGGTGGCCAGAATCTATCTCTGGAGGTAGCCTCCAATTCAATAAACCATTTTCAAATAAAGTCCAAGCTTGTTTTGCTCCAAGTTGATAGGTATCCCAGAAGAAAATATGATTCCTGCAAAAAAAAATCAGAAGGAATAAAAAACAATAGAAAGGATAAAGTTTCTTTATTTGCAAGATTTAGGCATTTACACTTTGTGCGCTTTTTTGTTCATTAAATTTGTTGGCCCAACATGCTTTTACAAAAGCTACAAATAACGGGTGTGGGTTTTCTACTGTACTTTTTAATTCTGGGTGAAACTGAACGCCTACAAACCATGGATGATTCTCCAACTCCAAGATCTCTACCAGACCAGTTTCGGGATTTATTCCGGTAGGTCTAAATCCTGCTGCCTTGAAGTCCTCTAAAAAGGTGTTGTTAAATTCATAGCGGTGTCTGTGTCGCTCAACTATTTCAGTTTTACCATAAGCATCAAAAGCATTCGAATTTTTCTCTACAGTGCAAGCATATGACCCCAAACGCATCGTACCTCCTTTCTTTTTCACCTCTTTTTGAGATTCCATAAGATCAATGACCGGATAGGGACTTGTTTTATCTACTTCTGTCGAAGCTGCTCCCGATAGAAACATAACATTGTTTGCAAATTCTACTGCAGCCGTTTGCATCCCAAGGCATATTCCGAAAAAAGGAATTTTATTCTCACGGATATATTTTATCGCTGACAATTTACCTTTAATACCACGTTCTCCAAAACCTGGTGCCACCAGCACGCCATCCAATTCTTTCAACAGCTTTTCTACTTGATCGTAATCTCCCTCTAGTTGTTCTGAATGTATCGGTACGACCTTTACTTTACATTCGGTTACACCACTGGCATGAACGAAAGATTCATAAATTGATTTATAAGCATCTTGAAGTTCGTTGTATTTGCCAACAAGCCCGATCTTAACTTCATAAAGTGGATTCTTCAATTTACCCAAAAAGTCCTTCCACTTTGATAGATCCGGTTCTTGTTTGCTCTCCACATTCAACTTTTCCAACACTCGAATGTCCAACTTTTCTTTAAGCATATAAAGCGGAACATCATAAATAGACTCAGCATCAATAGCCTCGATCACTGATTGAAATTCAACATTGCAGAATAAAGCAAGCTTTTTTCGGAGCTCCTTGCTTATGTGATGTTCTGTTCTGCAAACCAAAATATCTGGTTGTATACCGTTGCTTAGCAACTCTTTAACTGAGTGCTGGGTAGGTTTGGTTTTAAGTTCTTTTGCTGCTGTTAGATATGGAATCAAAGTCAAATGGATGACCAGAACATTTTCTGAGCCTAGTTTCAATCTCATTTGCCTTAAGGCTTCCAAATAAGGCAAAGATTCAATATCTCCAACGGTACCTCCAAACTCAGTGATGACCATATCGTACTTGTCACTATGACCTAAGATCATTGCTCTTCTCATGATCTCATCTGTGATATGTGGTATCACTTGTACAGTTTTACCGAGATAATCTCCTGCTCTTTCTTTTTCAATAACCGTTTGATAGATCCTACCTGTAGTGACATTATTGGCCTGAGAGGTCGGTATATTTAGGAAGCGCTCGTAATGTCCAAGATCCAGATCAGTTTCTGCACCATCATCTGTGACATAACATTCACCATGTTCATAGGGATTTAATGTGCCAGGGTCGACATTTATGTATGGATCAAACTTTTGGATGGTCACTTTGAATCCTCTCGCTTGAAGGAGTTTAGCCAGTGAAGCAGAAATAATTCCTTTCCCTAATGAGGAAGTAACCCCACCCGTAACAAATATATATTTGGTCATTAACCGTATTTTGATGTAGAAGCATTGCTACGGGATACAAAGGTATGTATTGCCTTTTGATTGACAAAGCTTCAGGTGGAATAATTTGCAGGGGTTGGGGCGATATATTCTTCGCCTCTACCGCGCGACCATCAACGGATTTCTTTCGTTATATTTTTGTAAGTATAAAAAGATGTTAGCTTCTCTGGTATCCGATTTTATAAAGTGTGTATATAAATTTGAATCGTCTCTTATAAAAGCCATCATAGTATGTTGATTAAAATCAGCTACTTGACCTGTAGAGGTTTTCATGATCTTTTGTTCTCTTACCAGCTTGCCATCTGAGCCCATCTGGTTGGTTATTGCACTGCTCAACCTGTTTTCGCTAGAAACAAAATCCTCAACATTGAAATGGCAAATATTTCCGATTATTCTAATCCGTGTAAAGTTTGCCTTCCCATGTTTTGATCCGGCCTGATTGCCAAAATATATCCTGGCAGCATTTCCAAAGCCATATTGGATGTATGGTACGCCTCCAATACATATACCCCAAAATGTTCTACCATCTACTTTTCTTTCTTTCTTCGGCACATTACGTTTTTCTATTTCTTTGATCTTAAGCTGATTAAAAAATTTTGATTCGCCCCATGCTATGTCGTAATCACCAAATTTTATCGTAGGTGTATTGTTGATGAAATCTTCATAGCTGGCATATATTCCGTCATTATAAATTGGAAGTTGATTTTGTGCAGTTGCTGTGAAAGAAAGAAAAAAGAGTAGTGTGAATAAGGTGAAAATAAATCTCATAGCATTTTTATGTAAAATCATTAAATCAATACCTTAATCAGGTGCATCATGATGCACGGGATTAACAGTTGGGTCTAGAAATTTCAGGTTAACGAATGGTTTGATTTTATTTTATTCTGCAAAAGGTAGCTCTTAGCCCTGGGGAAGATTGTTTTCTCTAATAATTCTAACATTATATATGGGAAAACAGTTTCCTGGGAGATAAATATTTCATCTCTCCTTTTATACATTACCTATAATAATAATGCCAAGAATTTTTTTTAATGCAAGGAGACCAATAAAGTATTGCATTAACGTGATTTTACCATATAGAAGAAGTATTGATCTTTTTATAGACGCATCCAATTAAGAATCAGCAGGTTGGGTTTGCACCACTTTAAAATTTTAAATTCAAAATTTATCAGTTTATCAGATTCAATCAGTTCTTATACCTAAACCCAAGCTTCACCCCAACTTCAATATTTGAAATACTATTTGAATTGTCATCAATAAAAATTGTGTTCTCAAGAGTAGTGGCAAGACTTGACCATTCTTGAGCCGCTATCCATTTCAATCTGGCAAAAGGAGTAAGTGTGAACTTGTCAGAAACACCGATATCTAATCCGGCTCCAATAACAAAAGCAAACTGAATATCTGCATCTTCTAAACTTACGAAGGAAGATCCAGCTTGATGAATCTGTTCAACCTTTTTGCGAGAATAAACAACACCAGGCCCACCTTGAATATGAAATCCTTTTTTGAAGAAGCCGCCCTCTTTTCCAAAAGTAGGGCAATCGCAATCGCCTTCAAGATTGAATAAGTAAATGTTTGTATTTATTAAAAAAGCAATATTGGTAAGATCAACATTCAAATCCAGTCTTTCTTGATCTTGGGTCACATCATCCCAACCTTCACTAGAAAATTTTGTGTAATTCAGTTCTGGTAATATTCTCATACCCACATTTGGGATTGGAATGGAATAGTTCAAGCCAAAGACTATATTATTTGAAAAAGGGGTGAGGGAACGCGGAGAAGCAACAAATCCCTCAGTTGGAAGATCCATGGCAGTATCCCATTTATCAGCTGAAAAGGTCGAAAAACCACCTAGAACAGATATTTGAGCATTTAACTGAAAGAAAACTATTATTGAAAAGAATAATGTAATGGTTTTTTTCATGTTGATCGTTTTATTTGAAACGGAAATGTGAAAATAATATTTTCTACTTTATGGTGCTTCAAAAATGTAAAGCATATCTTTATGCTCAATTTATAATATTTTGAAGACAAAAGAAGGAAGAAAGGATAAAGTTAAGGTCATAACGCTTGGTTGCTCCAAGAATCTTGTCGATTCAGAGAATATCATTACCCAACTAAAGGGTAATGATATTAATGCCGAACATGAAGGCCTCTTGAATGATGCAAATATTGTTGTCATCAATACCTGTGGTTTTATCGATCGCGCAAAGGAAGAATCTGTCAACACCATTTTGCAATATGCAGAAGTCAAGAGTAGGGGAGACATCGACAAATTATATGTCACTGGCTGCTTGTCTGAAAGATATAAGAACGATCTTGAAAAAGACATCCCAGAAGTAGACGCCTATTTTGGTACCATGGAGCTTCCTGGTCTGCTAGCAAAATTCAACGCGGATTACAAACATGAACTGATCGGGGAGCGTTTTATCACTACTCCAAAGCATTACGCTTATTTAAAAATTTCTGAAGGCTGCAACCGTACGTGCTCATTCTGTGCCATTCCTTTGATGCGTGGAAAACACATTAGTAGATCTATAGAAGACCTCGTAAAAGAAGCTGCCAACTTAGCAAAAAATGGTGTAAAAGAATTGATGCTCATCGCACAAGAATTAACCTACTACGGCCTCGATCTCTACAAAGAAAGAAGCCTTCCAAAACTACTTCATGCACTTGCTGATGTGGAGGGTATAGAGTGGATCCGTCTACACTACGCTTATCCTTCAAAATTTCCAAAAGAGATCTTCGATGTAATGGCACAACGCAAAGAAATTTGCAACTACCTCGACATACCTCTGCAACATGCCAACAATGATGTTCTACATAGAATGCGTAGACAGATCACTCAAGAGGAAACAAAGGATCTTATAAAATACGCCAGAGAAAAAGTCCCTGGCATCGCAATAAGAACGACCATGCTGGTTGGCTTTCCTCAGGAGACAGATGATGAATTTCAAGACCTTGTCAACTTTGTCAAAGAAATGCGTTTTGAAAGAATGGGTGTGTTCCAATATTCTCACGAAGAAGGAACCATTGCAGAAGAATATGAAGACGATATCCTTGCAGAAACAAAACAAGAAAGAACAAACGCATTAATGGAAGTGCAACAAGAGATTTCTTTCGATAAAAATCAAGGAAAAATAGGCACAGAACTAAAAGTACTCATCGATAGAAAAGAAGGAGAGTCTTTTATCGGAAGATCAGAATCTGATTCTCCCGAAGTCGACAATGAAGTAATCATCGACGCAAAAAAATACTTCTTAAGAGTAGGAGACTTCGCCAACATAAAAATCATCGACGCCCTAGAATACGACTTGATCGGAGAACCAGTGTAGCTTACCCTGGCCGGTCAGGCTGAAGCTTCAGCGTAAGCAGGTAATCAAATAAAAACAGAAAAGCTCCGTGTCCCGTTGTGCTCCCCCGTGTCCCGTTGTAAAATAAAAAAAGTACAATTAAAGTAAAAAACCTAAAAAATTACCCTTAGAGCTTTGTGCATCTTCAAGCAACTTTGTGTCTCAAATTATCACCGCACCACAAACACCTTCCCCAAATGACTAAACGTCCTCCCTTCCACTTTCAAAAAATAAATACCCGCCGGAATACTACCAACAACATTCAATTCAATAGTCCCCTGATCAAAAGCAACCAATTGAATCTCCTCCACTAGTACTCCAGCAATACTATACAAACCGATTTTTAAATTATCCTTTTGTTCAAGATTTAATCGAATAAGATCTCCCACAGAAAAAGGACTTGGATATGCAATTTGAAGTTCTGTCTCTACTGCAACTTCTAGTTCTTGAAGATCTGAACCAACCTCAAGATAAACGATAAAACCATCGTGATCCGAAATTCTAAAATCATTCATATCATTTACCAAATTCAATTCAGGACTATCTGCATTGCCTCTGTTGTATTGAAAATCAGCCACTTCCATATTGTCCAATGCTCCTGCCAAGCAATGATCCAGCATCTGTGTGTTGCCACGAAATACATAAGAATAGCTTTCTTCCGGACGTGTGAGAGATACGCTTATATTCGTTAAAGGTGCCTCCAATATAGAATCATCTACCTCAAATTGTGCGCCCAAGGATGGCGTGCCCATAATTTGATTGACCACATCAACGTAGCCATCTGAAAATGGGAATGCATTAAAATCTCCAAGGACTATAACATTCCGATCTTGCATTTGAAGATCGCGTATCATTTCAGTAATGGAGACTGCTTGTTCGTGCCTTTTTGTTCTGACAAAATTTGAAGAGTTTCCTTCTATGCCATTTAGAGACCTGATGTGCAAATTTAAAATGCTTATGTTTTGCCTGCCTTTTGAATTTATCTCTGCATTTAATAAAAGGGGAGGGCGGTCGTGTTTTCTACCACCAATGGTCAACGTTTCAAAAACCCCAAGTTCTTCAACTTCAATCTTTGAAATCGTCTTTCTTGTCATGTACGCATTGTAAATATCTGCACCCGATTCAAAGATCCAAACTTCATAATCTAAAGTAGCATCCAATGATAAAACAGCCGCTTTGATATCTTCCATCTCATTCCTTCCACCCATTTCTTGAAAGGCAATAATATCTGGCCCCTTCCATACATCAACAATATGCCGAGCCAATTTATTCAATCGTTTATCATAGTTGAACTCATAATTAAAAAATCGCAAGACATTCATATTGGCAATACTTAACTCTGTTTCCGCTTTCTCAGAAACCAAGTCAAAACTTCTTTCTTCTATGGTATATTCTATTGGCCATAGTTGATAAGTAAATCCCGATTGCACGATGATGCCTATGCCGCTGATCTTTGATCCTGAAAAAACATTCAATGCCCTTGGTCCGCGAAGGGCATGAGGAATCATCGTCATGCGCTCGTTGTTGCCGTCCCATTCTAAAAATCCAGATGGGGCAGGATACTCAACTCCGGGCTCTCTTTCTGGTCTTTCCGCTTTAGCGGAAACAATAAATCTTCCTTCAGAATCAGCCGGAGAAGCAATCCAAATATCTTGGAAACTAACAAGCGAATTTTCTACAGATTCAAGGTCGTTGACCATTTTTATCTGGCCAGAAGGGAAACCCTCCGATAGCTGCCTGACTTCTGGAGCAAAGGATGAATTGCTGACAATTTCTAAGTCGCTTAAGGACAAGGTCGTGTTGCCATCGTCTTCATTCAAGATCCCAGATACATTTACAATGTCCCCAACGGCAGGCAAATTGTTATTAAAAGTTTTGACCATTAACCCATCAGAACTCAACGGATCCTGATCTGAATTTTCGGCGGTAGCCTGAATAAAAAATAGACCATTACCTACAACCGTCACTATGTTATTTGAACTTGAAACATTGTCCTCATCATAGGAGCTAACATTGCCAAATCCTTGAATTTCTGCAATAGTCAACTCCTTTTGAGCTTGCAATGCAATTGGGGCAAAACCAAGCCATAGCCACAATAACCAACCAAGAAATCTTATGATCGCCTTCAATCCATGCATTTGATCTCAATTTATTTAAACTTTTTGGATTAATATTAAACAATTTGAAAATCTTTCCATTACTTACAATATGGATTATGCAGAAAAATCAATTTTCTCGAAAGCAATGAATCCCTTCGTGCAAGCAGGGATCGTCATAGCAGGATCATTAGTCATCATGCTAATATGCAAAGCATTTGCCTCCGCTAGTAGCTCGGATGTTCAGATCGATACGGCTTGGACCATTTCAGCGTCATCTATGCTATTCTTTACTATTTTTAATTCGGTTTTTAGCCTTTCGGCGAAAGAGATCAATAACTATTGGACCAGGTCAATAATCAGCTTTTTTGGGATAATGATAATTTCAGGTTTGGCGGCTTATTTAATTTCCGGTCTATCTCTTGAAGAGGTGACTCAATATAGATGGATTTATGTTGTGATAGGATTTGGTTACCTCGTGTTTGTGAGTATAATTGGTTTCATGCGTACCATTGTGGCTTTCGCTCAAAAGGAAGAGTGGAACCAACCTAAAACTAGAAAAAAGAGAAGAAAATGACGGGCGGAAACTTTGTTCAATATTAAGCAGAGAATGCTTATTTGTCAATTCACAGGATTATAAATGTTCCCGCCGTCAAGGTGTTTATCTGAATCCTATACCTCTGCGCTTATCTTCATTTTGTTCCATCAACTTAAAGCCTGACACATCAGATCTATGTATCGTATGGATCAACATCCAGTCTCTATCATTGTGTGGAACATCCGCCATTCTAAGATTTTGTCTCTTTATGGCTTCAGTTACGATCTTTCTGATCGTACGCGCATTACCGAAGTATTTATGTTTGGAATCTATTAATTTATTTACATACTGCTTCATGTGATTTTCTGCCTCATCATCAAGCTTCAATTCTTCTTTATCAAGCATCATCTTTGCGATAAGCAACAACTCCTCAGCAGAGTAATCTTGAAAGCCAAATTGCTTGTCAAACCTGGACATCAGTCCTGGGTTTGCTTCTAAAAAAGTCTGCATCTCTACTGGATAACCTGCAACAATTACCATAAATTCCCCTCGATGGTCTTCCATCATCTTAAGTAAGGTTTCTATCGCTTCTCGCCCAAAATCCCCTTGTCCACCTTTCACCAAGGAATATGCTTCATCAATAAACAAGCCACCTCCCATTGATTTTTGGATCAAGTCGGCGGTCTTTATAGCAGTCTGCCCAACAAAACCTGCAACCAAAGATTTTCTGTCGCATTCTATCAAGTGACCTCGTTCAAGAATACCCAACGCCTTATATAGTTGTACAAGAATTCTTGCAACGGTCGTCTTACCAGTCCCAGGATTCCCCTTAAATACCGTGTGCAATGAAAATGCTTTTCTTATGTCCCTACCGATGTCTTTATAATACCTTACAAGCTTCACCATTTCATCAACCTCTTGCTTGATCTCGGTCAAGCCTACCAAGTCGTGCAGTTGTGATAGTGAAGATTGTAGCAACTCTTCATCTATTGGCATTTCCACGGCAGTGGATCCCGATTGATTAAATACTTTTTCAAGATCCTTTGTAGTCAATGTTGACAAGGCAGCTTCCTCCATGTTATTTGGATCACTGTCTGAAGACATCAGTCGCAAAGCCATGTTCTGCTTAGCCTCTTCGATCAATCCATTTATAAATCGAGCATTACCAAACTTGTCATCACGATTTCTGTAAATTTCAAAAATTCGTTTATTGATAAATTTCAATGCTTCCTTATCGATATAAACACCTCTTTTTTCTGCAGTAAAATCTGCAATCTCCATCAACTCTTCTGGCGTATAATCAGGGAAGGTGATGATGTTTTTAATTCTTGAACTAAGGCCTGGATTTGAATCGAGAAAGTTTGCCATCTCTTTTGGATAGCCAGCACAAATGATCGCTAGATCACCAGGTCCATCTGACATTTCTTTTAAGAGCACTTCTATGACTTCCCTGCCAAAATCCTTTCCGTCGTTTCCTCTATTGGTCAAAGAGTAAGCTTCATCAACAAACAAGATTCCTCCTCTTGCTTTTTCGATTGCCTTTTTTACCTTTGGTGCTGTTTGGCCTATGAATTCACCAACAAGATCTGCTCTGCCCACTTCAAAAACTTTTCCATGAGACAACAATCCTAAGCTATGGTATATTTTACCAAGCATATTGGCAACAGTCGTCTTACCTGTCCCAGGATTTCCTTTAAAGACAGAGTGAAGATTTAATGGTTGGTCTTTTTCCAACCCTTTTTCTTGTCTTATTTTTAAGAACTTTAAGTAAGTTGAAAGTTCATTGATTTGAGCTTTTACGGTCTTTAATCCAATCAGTCCTTCTAAGTCAGATTTTGCATCTTCAAATGTTACCGTCTCGTTTCCAGCAATCAAAACGCCTGAAGGAGATTTGCTATTGGTGAAGGATAAAGAACCATCATAAACCTCATCTTCTCCACCCACCTCAAATGGAACTATTGCCAAAACCTGATCCATGAAGATCACCTCGAGGGTATAGTTGTCAGAAAACCAATAGCCGACATTGTCAGAACCGTATCCCGTATCCAAAATTATTTCTCCATGATGTTTTTTGATCTCTCGAAAATAAGTCATGAATGCTTTGTGCTGACCAGCATCATTGTAAAAATTGAAATGTAATTCTAATGGAAAGCTTTCTTCTTTAAATTTATTTTCTAAACAGAGCTCCACATTAATATATCGAAGCTTTTCTGAAGCAAAAGTCTTTAGGTATACCCTGTTATCGATAGGCATGCCTTCTCTTGCTGATTCAAATAGCTTTATTGTCTTGATATTGAAGTATGGATTTTTTTCCGCCTTCGCCTGGCCACCATTGACGATGTGAAAGTCAGCCGAACCGATTTTAACTCCATCAAAACTAACTTCCCATTCAAATACACCTTTCTTCCACCAGCCTGGTTCAGGAGTGCCCCAACCTTCTCTTACGTAAATGATGTTTTTTGACTTACTTATCAATACCTGCTTGTCCAAACTGCAAAGCTCTTCTCCCGTGTCCTTATTTCTACAAACAAAATTTAGTTGAGCTTCCCAATCTGCTTCATCAAACATCTTATTATAAAAGGATAATTCACAGTATAAATATCTGCTTTCTGATTGATCAAACACCTTACGGTACTTTTTTTGATCGTGATATAAGTTTTCTTTTGATCCAAAAACTTTGATGTCCTTCACCTTGTAATGGACTACTTTCTTGTCATCATTTTCATTCAATGGCATATCCTTAGAGCTTTTTGATTATTTAATTCAAATCAAATCTATACTCTGCTAATGAAAATTTCTTGCCAAAATTGAATAAAGGTGTTAAGTGTATTGTTAGGTAGAACAGATAGGCCATTTTGACTGCCCAAAAAATCGAAAACCCAACATTTATAATGACAATGACGGCTTTTCTTACGTTGGTCTATTGTTTTAAATTTAGGTAATATTAAGTCATAGATCGAAGTCTGTTTTATAGACCAGCATTAATTATATTGATCCATTCAATGTCTCTCGTCCATGATCTGCATATCAAGTTTATAACTTAATATAGGACTTTTGGTCACCCACCAACCCTTTGATTTTTATCGTCAACATCATATGGCCCTAGCTCGATCTTTGCCTTTCGCGCTTTTTTCTGCTCATTGTTGCTCTCGTAAATACAATAGGCCTCATACTTGGCAATATCTATATCGTTCCATATATCTTTGCCAATATTGCATAAGACCACTAGCTCGTTGTAAATTTTATTACCCTGTTTTGTTCTATGTTCTACCGAGATATCGCGATCAGATATTTTATCCTGCTGAATATTCATAGCAGTTTCAAAAGCTTGGTGCGCATCCACTACTTTCTGAATACTTTTCTCATTGACACCTACCTCTACCAAAAAATCCAATTGTGCTCTTGCCACTCTAACAACTCTTCTGCCGCAGAATAATAATTGTGCATCATTCATATCACCCATCTTAGATGTACCAAATTTTCGATAGCGCCCAGAACGGTTAGTATATTTTATCGCCACCCTTGTCATGATACTGCGGATAGCTGACTTAAGTTTCTCAGCGGCAGCTGATTTCTTCTCTGTTAATACCATTTGATCGCCGACCATTTCATCATCGTCCGGTAGCTTTGAAAACTTTTCTATCATGGACTTAAATACAAGCATTTTTTCTTTCGTGTATCCATACTCCTCAAATTGAGCAATGTCTCTTTTCGCATATCTCATACGATCCATACATTGAACATAAAGATCCGCATCAGGAAAATTGTAGATCCGATTTTCAACCTGCTTCTTTTTCATATTAAAATTTGTTTTAATGCAAATTATAACCTTAACTTTAAAAAACAAAATGTTTAGTTCGCAAAATAAATTTTACTCCGATATAGATTTCTTGCATGGGTTTTGCCCCTTTTTCAGAAGTACATCAATGAATCAGGAGTTTCAAGACTTCGGCTTAGATTCTACCCACTTCTACCAAAATGCCAATAACAGCAGAAAAACACATTCCAATCTTCTATATTCTAACAATCAATTGTTATTTTACCATTCTAAATTTAATTTAAATATGAGAACGATTTTTACAATCCTAATTTCTGTGATATTCTGCGCATTTCTTAATGCTCAAGTCACTTACAAGTCACAAATGATGCCTCCATTAGCAAAGAAAGCAACCATTGTTTTCGATGCAGAACAAATGGACTTAGCACCCAATTGGCATGTCGTAGAAGCACCAGAGCCAAATGGGGGTTCTTACAGCTTTTATTTGGCCCAATTGAAGGAGGAATTAGCAAAAAAATATCCAAAGAAAAATATTGCTGGTGCAACACCTAGAGTTACAGCAGAACCTCCAGTTGTGACCAGAGCACTATGGGGAAATACCAATACCAATGGCACACCACTTGATAACCACATCGCTGTTAATAGGGACGAACAGATCGTTACGGTTGTTAATTCTGATATAACCGTCAAAGATTCAAATGGTGTAACGAGATCCTCAAAATCTCTGGAAGCTTTTGTGGAGGAACTTGGTACTTTTAGCAACGTATTTGATCCAAGAATTAATTACGATCCCATTACTGATAAATATTACATGGCAATTCTGCAAGGAAATAGTTCAACCAATACCAATATTATTTTGGCATTTACAGAAACAAACGATGCCACAGGTGTTTGGCATCAATACTTGCTTTCTGGAAATCCATTTAATGATGGAACTTGGTCTGACTATCCGATGATCACATTTACAGATTCAGAGTATTTTCTTACCATGAATTCCATTAGGGATAACGAACCATGGGAAACTGGTTTTTCACAAACTTTGATCTATCAGTTTGACAAACAGAGCGCTTCACAAGGACAACCTTTAGAAATGAAGTTATGGACTGGTGTAGCTTTGAATGGAAGTAGCATCAGAAATCTGCATCCCGTAAAAAATGCTACGGGAGAACCTGGTGATAATGTCTACTTTCTTTCAAATAGAAATTTTGATGCAGTGAATGATTCTATTTTTATTTTGGAGTTAAATGGGAGACATGATGACCCCAATACAACCCTTGATGTGCAAGTATATAAAACCGACACTCCTTACATGGCTCCTCCAAATGCTGACCAACAGGAGGGCTTTTTACAAACTAATGATGCAAGGGTATTAGATTCATATTATCTAAATGACCAGATAGAATTTGTTGGTAATACCATGGATCCGATCAACAATAGAGCTGCTATCTATCACGGGACCATTAGAGAACTCAATGGAGATAGAAGTATAACTGGAAACATTCTATCTTCTCCTGATCTTGATTACGGATACCCATCACTAGCTTATGTTGGCGTTGAATCTGATGATACGGACGCAATCATAAATTTCAGTTTTTCATCAGAAACAACTTTCCCTAGTTATGGAGTACTATATTTTGACAACGATAGAAATTATTCTCCATTAGTGACGGTAAAAGCAGGTACAAACTTTATTGACATGATTAATCGAGAAGTGGAAAGATGGGGAGACTACTCTGGCAATCAAAGAAACTACGCCGATCCAGGAGAAGTTTGGGTGGCTGCCTCTTTCGGAAGCACAGGGAAAAGGAATAGCACTTGGCTGGGAGAAGTTATAAAACCAGGGCCAGATGTAGCCATCAACGAAGTATCAGCGAAGATTGAAACTAAGGCATTTCCAAATCCTACAATAGATAGGTTTAAAGTGACTATTGATGCCATGGATATTGAACACATGCACCTGTTTCTAACAGACTTAAATGGAAAACTTATTCATACTTTTATTAAAGACCTGCCAAAGAAAAGTGGCATGATTGAATTCTCTTTTGACACACAACCTTTGCCCGCAGGAACGTATCTTTTACACATAGAAACGAACCACAAAAAAGTTGGAACCGAAAAAATTGTAGTTACCAAATAACATCATGAAGAGTAAAAGCAGTGAATAATAAAAGTAAATTTTATGTTGCATAGAAAATTGTAATCGTCAAATTGCACTTTGATAATTTAAGCTATTGTGCTCTATTGTGGAATTGAACACAGTATATTGTGGTGAAAACCAAAGATTATTAAAAGATTGTTTTCTTAAAATGAATACCAACATGAATAAAGAACAACTTGAACCCCTACGATTTCCAAACGGACGTTTCACCGCTCCAGAAAAATATACGGAAGAGGTATTAGCTAAAGCTGCAAAGACCATAAAAGATTTTCCTCAGGAAATAAGAGCCCTGGTAAAAGACATTAAGGAAGAAGCACTAATTTGGAAATACAGACCTGGGGGGTGGAATATTCGACAAGTTGTCCATCATTGTGCTGACTCACACATGAATGCTTTCATCAGATTTAAACTGGCTTTGACGGAAGACAATCCCACAATCAAACCATATAAGCAAGGATTTTGGGCTGAACTTGGAGATTCAAAAGATTACCCGCTCGAACCTTCACTGCTGATCATGGATGGTCTTCATCCTCGGTTTTCAGCTTTGCTAGAAAGCATGAAAGAAGAAGATTATAAAAAAACTTTTCATCATCCAGATTGGGATAAATCACTACCGCTAGAAATGAACGCTTGCCTATACGCTTGGCATTGCAAGCATCATCTTGGGCACATAAAAAATGCCATTGCTAGTAATGGGAGTTATTCGTAAAATATATGATTGCATCTTTTTAAAATCTTAAGCTAACTTATAGTCATGAAGCACATTCTACTGTTATTAATTTTTCTTTTAGCAAGCCAAATCTTTTTTGCTCAAAATTCAAAGCCTGCAGTAACAATCACCAATGTCAACTTTGACGACCAAAATAAACAGGTAAATATAACTTTCGATATCGAAGATATAGACAATAACACATCTGATGTCACCTTGCTTTTTTCCGAAAATGACGGCCTTAACTTTACAAAGATAGAAACTGCAAACGGAGATGTGGGAGCAAGCGTGCCAGTAGGAACCGATCTTCAGATTAATTGGTCTGTCCAAAATGAATTAAATGGAGATGGTGCCTATGTCTTCAAAGTTGTTGCCGACGATAAAGAATCTGTCCAGATCGAAGAGATTGTCGCACAAGTTGATCAAGACAAACTTCAACAAGATATGCTAGCAGTAGTAGGGGTGAGAAATCGAAATGATCCAGACCACCTCAATGAAGTAAAAAGTTTGTTTGAAACAGAATTGAACGATGCGGGCTTGTTGGTTGAAAAACAAAGTTGGACCATAGACAACTATGAGGCAACAAACTTTATTGGAACTAAAAGTGGACTGATTGAGGAAGATGTTATTTATATTAATGATGCCCACTATGATACAGTACCAGGTTCACCTGGAGCGGATGACAACGGGTCAGGAGTCGTAGGAGTCTTAGCCGGATTGAAAATATTGAGCCAATATGATTTTGAAAAAACCATTAAGTTCATATTTTTTGACATGGAGGAAGATGGTCTAGTCGGATCTATAAATTATGTAAGTAACATAGCAATGCCACAATCTTTGGATATTCAAGGAGTATTAAATTATGAAATGATCGGGTTTTATTCTGATGAAAAAGATTCACAAAGTTTGCCAGCTGGATTTGAAATTTTATTCCCAGAAGCTTATCAAGCGGTTATCAATGGTGGTTCAAGAGGAAATTTCATCACCAATATAGCCAATGTATTTTCCAATCCCCTGAAAGAAACTTTTGATGAAATGGCAGCGACCTATGTTCCAGAATTGAGGGTTATTAGTTTGGCTGCCATCGGCAATTCTGAGATCGCTCCGGATCTTAGAAGATCTGATCACACACCTTTTTGGGAAGCAGCTTATCAAGCACTTATGATTTCAGATGGAGCCAATTTCAGGAATGCCAACTATCATGAAGATACGGATACCGAGGAGACCATAGATTATGATTTTATGTCAAATGTTGTGAAAGCAACCATCGCTAGCTTGGCTCATCTCGCTGTTCCTATTCATGCTGGAAGCGATGTGGCAACATTGGATATTACGACCAGTAAGCTGGATGTTTTTGAGGAAGAAAAGATAAGAATTTACCCTAATTTGCTGACTAATACCACAAGATCCATCAAAATTGAACAAACCAACCTGAATGTTGTATTTAGTACTCTAAGCCTATATGACATTAACGGATTACTTATATTTAAAATTAAGATACCAAAAGATTCTATTTTTGAACTTGAAATTCCTAACTTAGAATCCGGAGTATATTTGTTGCAATTAGCAAATGATAGCCAAAGTCTTACCAAGTACCTAGTCAAACAATAGTAAACTATTTTTATCTATAAATTTTGGTTTTTCATCTAAAGAATTGAAAAATCCAAACATTTTTCTATTGTTTTAAACCATTGAGTGCACTCTAAAAACTGACGAATTGCATAAAATGAAATATTTTGGATGAGATTTTTGGTTTTCGAAATTCAGTGATGCCTGAGCATCAGTGGATTGAGAAAATGAAAAATATCGCCAAAAGAAACATTTGGTTTTGTGAGTTTTTGGAGTGGACTCATCATTATAAATTTAAAAACTAAGAAATGAAAAACCCTTTTTTGCCACTAAGTTTTATTTTTTTTTGCGCAATGTTTTTAGCTGGAAATACTTCTTTTGCCCAAAAGAAATCTAAAAAGAATATGAAAGAATCCATTCAGATTCAAAAAAAGACTCTTTCAACTGCTATGCCAAAATTGATAGACAGAGAAATCTTTTTCGGAGACCCAGAAATTTCTAGAGGAAGAATTTCGCCAGATGGAAAGTACTTATCTTTTGTCAAGCCTTACAATGAAATACGTAACATTTGGATAAAAAAAATTGACGAACCATTTGAAAATGCAAGACCCATCACGGCCGATGAAAATAGACCGATCCCAAATTATTTTTGGTCAAGAGATTCCAAAAATATACTTTTTGTTCAAGACAAAGGTGGAAATGAAAACTTTCATGTCTATGCAGTGAATGTTGAAGATTTAAAAGGAACTAAGGATAAAATCCCAGAATCAAGAGTACTGACTTCAGGAGATAAAGTACGTGCTGCTATCTACAGGGTTCCAAAAACTAATCCTGACATTATGTATGTAGGTTTAAATGACAGAGATCCTGCCTATCATGACCTTTACCAAATTCAAATTTCAACAGGAGAGAAAAAGAAGCTGGTTGAGAATACAGAAAAAATTTCTGGTTGGGTCTATGACAACGCAGATAAAATAAGATTGGCTTCAAGAGCAACGGATGATGGCGGCAGTGAAATACTCAAAGTAGAAAACGGAAAATTTAGTCAGATTTATAAGACAAATAGCGAAGAGACTGCTTACAATTTAAGGTTTACGCCAGACAATAAGAAAGTGTACCTAGTCAGTAACAAAGGGGACCTAGACCTTATGAATCTTATGTTAATGGATCCCAACACAGGAGCCACAGAAATTGTAGAAGCAGACCCTGAAAATGAAGTTGATTTTGGAGGAGCTTTCTTCTCTAGCCAAACGAATGAATTGGTTGCTACCTTTTATAACGCAGAAAAAGAAAGAGGATATTTTAAAGACAAAGTCTTCGAAGCGGATTATAATTTCTTGAAAGCTAAATTTCCAGGATCCGAAGTTAATTTTGGATCTTCCACAACAGATGAAAATTTATGGACCATATCCGTAAATTCAGATACAGACCCTGGAGCTACCTATATTTTTAATAGAAAGGCAAAAACAGTTGATTTTGTTTATCGTCCAAGACCAGATCTTCCAGTGGAGTCTTTAGCAAAGATGACTCCTGTTTCATACAAGTCTTCTGATGGGATAAAAATTCCTGCATATCTGACTTTACCAAAAGGAGTAGAAGCAAAAAATCTTCCTGCCATCATGTATGTGCACGGAGGACCTTGGGCGAGAGACTCCTGGGGTTTTGATGCCTTTTCACAATTTTGGGCCAATAGAGGGTACGCAGTTTTACAGCCAAACTTTAGATCATCAACAGGTTATGGCAAAGCATTTTTGAATGCTGGCAATGGCGAGTGGGGACAGTTGATGCAAGACGACATCACTTGGGGAACAAAATATTTGATAGAACAAGGGATTGCAAATCCCGATAAGATCGCTGTGTTTGGCGGGTCTTATGGTGGTTATGTTGCACTTGCTGGTGTTACCTTTACTCCCGATACTTATGCCGCTTCGATCTCGATAGTAGGCCCATCAAACTTGTTGACTTTATTAGAATCAATTCCACCTTACTGGGAAGCTTTCAGAAAAACAATGTACTTAAGAATGGCAGATCCAAATACTGAAGAAGGAATGGCATTGCTCAAAAAACAATCACCACTTAATTCTGCACACAAGATCAAGACGCCTTTGATGGTAGTACAAGGAGCCAATGATCCAAGAGTAAAACAAGCAGAGTCAGATCAGATCGTTGTGGCGATGAGAGACTTAGGATTGCCGGTAGAATATCTGGTCGCAGAAGATGAAGGGCACGGATTTAGAAAACCTATTAATAACATGGCTTTTGTGGCTGCCGCCGAAAAGTTCTTCGCAACACATCTTGGAGGAAGATACCAAAAATCTATGCCGGATGACGTTGCTGCAAAGCTGAAAGAAATTACAATGGACATCTCTAAAGTTACCTTGCCAAAAGCTATAGATATGGGTAGCATTGATGAATCCAAGAATAAGCCTATGATGAAGGTAAATTCTATGGGAGTCTATGAATACAAAGCACACTTCGACATTGGAGGAAATAAAATGCCTATGGATGGAACCAGAACCATCACACAAGATGGCAACACCATTATGGTAAAAGATGTTGCAAAAACCGCTATGGGAGACCTTCTAGATGAATGTGTTTTTGATAAAGATACATACAAACCGATTACTAGAAAAACTTCACAAGGACCAGCGACCATGTCTATCACCCATTCAGATGGAAAGATCACCGGAACCATGGCAATGAATGGCAATGAAATGCCAATCGATATGGACCTTACCGAGGAAATCTTCGGTGACGGAGGCACACTTGAATTAACGATTGCTTCTCTACCATTAGAAAAAGGTTTCCAAACAGCCTTCAAAGTATTCAACATCCAAACTCAAAAAATTGATGTGAAGTCTTTAGAAGTTATTGACACAGAAATGGTCAAAACTCCAGCCGGAGACTTTGATACTTTTGTTGTAAACATAAAAGCTGCAGATGGTTCTCCAGGAAGTAGCACTTACTGGATCGCACAAAAAGAAAGGATTACGGTTAAGAATAAATCTGTCATTCCTGAAATGAATGGCGCGATTTATATGTCTGAATTATCGAAAATGGAAACAGTTTCGGCAGGCAAATAAACACAGTTTCTAAGCTGGGCGGTACTTGTCACCGCCCAGTTTTTTTAAATTCAACGATCAAAAATATAAAGGCAAGCCGCGGGCTTAAGTCTTAATATCCTCAACGGACATAGGTACCGGAAGTTCTCAACTTCGAAACCCTCGCAACCACCCACATTTCAATTTTATTTGTATGTTGTGCTAATAAATTAGTTTCTACATGAAATATTTGAATGTTGGCTGCGGTAAAAAATATAGCAAAGAAGATGTCTGGGAAAATATAGACATGGATTCTCACAGTAAATATGTTACAAGCTATAATCTACTCAAGGGATTTCCTTATGAAGACAACAAATTTGACGTCGTTTATCATTCTCAAGTACTTGAACACATTCCTAAAGAAAACGCAGAAGAATTTCTAAAGCATTGTTATCGAGTATTAGTCAAAGGAGGAATATTAAGGGTTGTTGTTCCAGATTTAGAAAACATAATTAACGAATACCAAAAGTTTCTCAAACAAAATATTGAAAACCCAACCACTGAATCAAAAGAAAACTATGACTGGATAATGTTAGAACTGTATGATCAAACCATTCGAAACAAAAGTGGAGGTTTGATGAAAGAATATTTAGAGAAACCTACCTTGGAAAATGAAGAATACTTAGGCAAAAGAATGGGTTTTATAGGTACACAAATTAGAAACAGAAAAGATACTGTAGAGCCAACCGGTCAAAAATTAAAGAGAATACTAAAAGAAGTAGGCCCAATGTCTTTTCTAAGCAAATTGACAACAGAACTAAAAAACAGAACACTTAATTTGTTGGTCGGCGATAAATACAAAGTTGGAAATTTTAGACTTGGAGGAGAGATCCATTATTGGATGTACGATAAATACTCACTTGGAGAATTACTTAAGAAAGTAGGATTTCAAGAAATCAAACTCAAATCTCCTTATGAAAGTGATATAGCTGATTGGAATAAATACGAACTAGATGTCAAAGAAGATTTTGCTTTTGACCCAACTTCTTTGTTTATGGAAGCGAAGAAATAAAATCCACCCTTCAAAACTTCGATTATTCGACTCCGCAGGAGTGCTGAAGGCATTATTCGGTTATTCGATTAATCAAAACATCAACTTACTCAAAATACAATCCTACAAATACCCGTAGTTTACCAAATATTCGGCCATTTGCTTATACAAATTAGAAGTAACATTTGCTGCCGAAGGAGCACCACTGTTACTCACAAAAAATTTCTTATTCAAACCATCAATCTTTGTTTTTACAGAACATTTTTTTTCATCTAGATTCATGATGAAAGAAGCAATGTCTTGGTCTTTATTATTTTTCACAGTCTTAATCACTTTAGTGATCACCTTTTCATAATTGAACCTTCCGACAGCAAATGTGCCATCTTTTATGATTTCTCCTTCCATTTGAACTCTAAAAAATTTACGTTGTGCGAAAAAACCATATCTCTCCAAACTCAATTCGTAATTTTTGAGACGGACTTCGTTTGCAGCAGTAGCGGCTTCGATTTTTAATAAGTGCTTGTCTAAAAATTGCTTTTCGATATAAGCATCATACATCTTTTCATCCATGGTTTTACTTTTAAAAAAACCAATAGCCTCAAGAGTATTCACTGCTGTTTTGACAAAGCCAATTCCATGATAAGGAATGCTCATTGATTTGTTTACATTAGGTGCAGTAACGGTGAAGGCTTGTACAGCTGGCCTTGGGTTCAGTTCTGAAGGTAACGGAGTATAATTAATGATATTATCTTTGAAAATTAAAATATCATTTCCTTCCAAATCTCGTAACGCATAGGCATTGAGATCTACCATACCTCCTTTTTTGGTTTTGACCATTTCAAAGGTAGCAACTTTATCAAGCAAGATCTTTCCTTTTTTTACTTGAACTTTCTGAGCAGTAAGGATAGTTACAGTCAATAAACACCCACAAATTAAAATTAAGTTTTTCATAAGTTCGTTTTTTTAGTTACAAGCATTATACTCCTTGACAGCTTCAAAAATTTGATTCTCCAATTTATTATCACCAATTACATTTGACATCATCTTTCCTAAACCCTTTTTCACAGGTCTATCATGTAATGGTTTAAATCCGTAAGCTTCACTTTTTATTTTTTCTACCACAGTTGGACAATCTGCAAATAATTCTACAAGGGTGCAAGCTGGTGCATGCTCTGCAACTTTTTTGTCTTTACTTAAATACAAACTCGTTTGATGTATGGCTGCCGCGTTATCTTTTGCACGTTCATTTGCATCAGCCAAGATTTTTTCAGAAGGCATCGGCACATAAGAATATGCAGTTACTTTTCCTTCTTTTAATATTTTTAAAAAAGCCATTCCCTTTTTCTTTTTCAGCGCTCCCATGATCATTATCTCAAAAGACTGAAAGGCTAGATCAATGACATCTCCATCATCCAAAGCCAAGGTTGTATTATAACCATCTATATCATCCGGAAGATAAGTCTCAATCACTTTTTTCCTCGGTCTTTTACCTGCGATCCAATCCGCTTTTTTTACAAAATATACTTTCGTGTGATTTAACCATGGCGCATGCTCTCCACCACCTAAGCGTAGTTTACCTTCGATTTCTTGTCCATCCTGCATGACAGTGCCAGAAGTCCATGGAAGATCCACATAAGTTTGAGCATTTAAAAAACTGATGAAAAATAATAGGGTAGTTGTAATGATTAGCCTCATAATTGATTGTTTAAGTGTTCGAAATTTTTTCTCTCTTGTTGAAGGTACTGAATTTAATTTGCAATTCGAATCTTGTTGCATCACTTTATTTGAAAATAGAATCTTAATAAAATGTTGCCAGAAATATACATATACTATAATATTAAAAATGAATTTTGAAGTTTATTACTTTCAGAAAATAAATAGCTTCTTCATGGGAGTCATTTTTTAAGTTGTACAAAATAAAAAATGAACTTCAGAGGTGGGTCCTTAAGCTTTTTATTTTTGTGCAAATCAAACCCCCATACCTTTACAGCAAGTTAATTAAATTAATTTTTGCTGCTTTCAGTTTCACTTTATAAAAAAGTTTTATATATTTACTACATGGGATATAAGCAGATTAAATCTAAAACTGTTAGTTGAATGACTCACCCTAGCATCGTTCTTGGAGATGCGTTTTACAGGTTAAGTGAAAAAAATAAATTTCTTGGTTAAGCTTGTACGGTTAAGCTTGTACGGTTAAGCTTGTACGGTTAAGCTTGTACGGTTAAGCTTGTACGGTTAAGCTTGTACGGTTCCTTTAGTGGAATATCGAATAGAATGTTAGGTTCTTACAACTATTGTCATGCGCGTACAGAAGTAAGGTTTTTATTTAGCAAAACTAAATTTTATAAGATTAGAACAATCCTAATTATAAACAAATACAATGAATAAATTTTACTACTTTTTGCTTTTTATTAGTTTAATGATAAGTCATAGTGCCTTACTCAAGGCGCAAGATTTCACAAAGTTTGATTTTGGCGGAGACTTTAATCTTTCAGGATTTGTAAATGCTGATTTTAATGGAGATGGCTTTGTAGATGTCTTTACATTTGATAGAAATTTTAGCAGTTCAAACGAATCAAAGGTGTTGCTAAATACCAGTGACAATGACGGAATTTCTTTTGAAGAAAAATTACAAAATGAACAATTTGATGTTCAAGGTTTGGCTGGTGTAGGAGATATGGATGGAGATGGTGACATGGATCTGGTTGTATCATTAGGAGAAAATTTAGAATTAAATTTTTTACTCAACGATGGAGATGGAAATTTCATAGCAGAAGCACTTGGCTTTTCAGGGTGCAAAGATTATAAAGTAGCAGACTTTGATGGTGATGACAAATTAGATCTTGTTGGTGTAAATAAAGACAATGATTTCATTGCAGTTTATTGGACATTAGGATCTTCTTCCTATCAAGAATTTGTTCAAAACCATGATGGCGAAGATTTGCAATCTTTTGATATTGGAGATATGACATTAGATGGAATGCTAGATATTGTATTGGGTTTTGATCATTTTGAAGGCGATCAGATTATTTTACTGATAAATCAAAGTTTCACTTTTACAGATGTTTCGATCGCAGATGAAAATGAGTTTGAAGATTTAATGGACATCGAAATTGTAGATTTAAACAATGATGGGAATGATGATATAGTTGCTCTCCAAGAAGATATTTGTGTTGCCTTTTATTCAAATGGATGGCCTTTTTTTGATAGAGAAACACTATTTAGTCGGACTAGTGAGAAAAGTGTTTACAGAAGTCTTACTGTGGGTGATTTTGATGGGAGTGGAATCAAAGACATTGTTGTTGGAACAAATGAAGAAGGTCTCTTCTGGCATCAAATAACTTCGCTTACTCCATTTGAATCAAATTTTGCAGAAATTGGTTCGCTGTCTCCAGTCTTTACAATATTAAATGCAGATCTTGATGGAGACGAGGATAGTGATCTTATTGCTTCAAATGGAGATTTCTACTGGTTCGAAAATCTCTTGCCGCAAACACCAAATTCAACACAAAACCAAATTACACCAGAAATAATTGTTTACCCCAATCCTACATCGGATCAGATCAGTTTTAAAAACTTACCGGAAGGAAAAGTACGCTTAAAACTATACTCAATTTTCGGACAATTAATATTAAACAAAAAAATAGAAAATGGTGAAATTTTGCCGCTTCAAGATCTTCAATCTGGATTTTACAATTTGGAAATTGCTTTAGAAGACAAGAATAATTTGTTGATAAATAGGAGATTATTTATTGAATAGAAAATACATTATCGGTTTGATGAAATAAAAGTTATTTAAATCACTTTTGAATATTTAAAAATGAAAATAAGCATAGTTACGAGTTTTTTGGTACCTATTATTTTTACACTTAGCAGCCTCTTCAATGTATCAGAATCAAATGAAGGTGAAATTCAATCAAACATTTCTAATTACACACTGCTGGAAAATAAGTCAATTAGTTATGTGTCAACTTATAGTGTTTTAATGGATTTGTATAACGATACAAACGGTGCAAATTGGACAAATAACAACAACTGGGGAGATGCTTCAAAAGCATTTAATTTATGGTATGGTTTAAGCACGGATGCAAATGGTAATGTAACAAGCATTAATTTAAAGAATAACAATTTATCAGGAGATCTACCTTTTACATTAGATGGCTTATCGTCTTTAGAGGATTTAAATTTATCACAAAACAGCTTATTTGGAATACTTCCTAACACCATTGCCAACATAACTACTTTGAATGCTGTACGGTTAAACAATAATGATTTTAGTGGTCCAATTCCTGCTGGATTTGGTAATCTGAATAACTTAACTTATCTAATCTTATCTAATAATGATTTCAATACTGGGATACCTTCAAATCTAGGAAATGCAAGTAGTTTGAAAGACTTAGCCTTGGAGAATAATCCAAATCTTGGTGGAACAATACCATCTTCTTTGGGTAATTTTACATCTTCTGATTTGCATATATATCTTTCAGATTGCGGTCTCACCGGTAGTATCCCTAGTGCATTAGGAAATTTAAATGTTCACTTGCTTTATTTAGATGATAACAATTTGACTGGGAATATACCTAATTCTTTTGATAGCTTTACAGATCCCAACTTACAACTATATTTATCGAATAATGACCTTTCAGGATGTTTCCCTTCTGGCTTTAATAGTTATTGTTCAAGTTCAAATGTCATAATATCAGCTCTAGGAAATCCAAATATGGATGAAGATGACTTTGGTGTTTTTTGCACGAATGGAGGTTCATGTGGATCTGCAGGATGTAGTTTGCCGGATTTAACTGTAAAAAGTATGAACCTGTCATCCAATAGTGTTCAACCAGGAGGCTCCATAGATTTATCATTCGCTATTAATAATACCTGTGATGGTACGAGCGCAGGAAGTTCTGTTCAAAAGTGGTTCCTGTCCGATGATGATATTTACGATGCATCTGATTTAGAATTAGGAGCAGAAACGATCTCCAATATTAA
>ENA-ORXM01001116-ORXM01001116.1-marine-metagenome-genome-assembly--contig:-NODE-1116-length-39650-cov-5.007631_pt1 | contig 39650 bp, 34 predicted proteins | sample MGYA00237867_ERZ511480 | MGnify/ENA primary metagenome ERZ511480 (study PRJEB26309, sample SAMN06266103) | marine metagenome | isolation source: Algal blade | place: United Kingdom:Sidmouth, United...
AAAAAATAAAACTGGCATTTCGTTCAAATGAAGTTATTTCGGTACCATCAAAACGATACAAAAGTGATCCATTAAAGAAGTAATCACCACCCGGAATGAATCCTCCATTGAATCCACCTCGATTCGGACTGTAGTCATACAATTCAAACGATTGCCCATCATAAATATAATAACTAATGGTTCCATTTACTGAATTTTGTACGAGTATTTCACTTCCATCAGGACGCCCAGTAACATAATTGGTAAACAATCCACCGAGGTTACTATTGTCAGGGGTGAAGGCAGTAACTGCATTATTTTCAATTCTAGCCAACCCGTTAAAACTACTTACCCACGCACGACTTTGTGCATCTACATATAAAACATTCAAATTGTCTGGTAATTCAACACCTGCCTCGTAACGAGTCCAGTTTTGAGTGGCTGGATCATAAGCCATAATATATTGAGGAACAGTAGTGGAGAAGGAAGTAGTAAGCGACCAGATGGTTCCGTCAGGCGCAGCCTGTGTATTTGAAATTCGATTAGTTGGTAGTTCACCGTTGGTATTTTCGGTAGTTAGATTCTCCCAGGAATTACCATCGAAAACAAAAAGGCCGTTATTTGAAGTACTTACCCATAAATCTGTACCACTGGTGGTTAAGGAAGTCGCCTGTACGTTATTAGTTAAAGGACTGTTTGCTCGATGAATATAACTGGTAGCACCAGTTGCAGGATCAAATCTTGTAATTATCTGGCCACCACCTAACGTATATAGTATTCCATCATCATCAAATGTTTGCTCCCTTGTAGTAGTTCCACGCGTCACCAAACCAGCATATATCACTTGCCAACTGTTTCCGTCGAAACGCTGTAACCCTTCATCCGTACTAAAATTCCCTTGTGACAAATAGATATTGTCATCAGCATCCACGTTGATGTCATTTACAGCCCTATTCGTTGTTGTACTATTTGCGGATGTATAATTTATCCAACTCGTTCCAGTCCACTGTTGTACCCGGTTGTTATTTCCTTGTGCAAAAGTTCCAGCCCAAATGGTTCCATCACTTTCTACAGCAATTCTGGGGAAATTATTAGTGCTTGTTGTAATCATTGTCAAGTCATTCATTTCTAAATCATAACCCGCTTCGTAATCGATACCCCCGATCAAATAAACGGTGTTATCTTGATTTTTTTCTTTTTCTATGGCTATTGTACGTGTACTCATTAACCCTACCATTTCATATTTATCTGCCAGGACTGATCCATCCTGCACTTCAATTGCATTTAAATTAATTCTGTTAAGCATGCCTGATGGCGAATAATAAATTTTATTTACACCATTCAAGTATGGCTCGATTGGTTGCCATATTAAATCATATAGATCTGGCAAGTCCTTATTGATCTTGACAATACCTCTTGTTGTTTTCTTATGAATGTCATTTATAAAGTTCGAAGAGTCCGTATCTTTTAAATTTAATTTGTTGATCAAGGTTTCTTCATTTGCTAAAGGAACAAAAGCAATGTCACCATTTGCCATCAATAGGTTTGCAGCATAGATCATACTGTCTGCATTGTTTACAAAATGAGTAAATTCAATTGCTATTTCGCCCTGTACCAGTTCATTAGCTATTTGAACATGATCTACAGATTTTGTCTCTTGTTCTTTTCTAAAACGCGTAGATGCTCTAGACATTTTTTTCTCTAAAAGCTCAATATTATTCTCTAGATCAGCAATGTTTTTTTGTGCAGATTTTGGCATCAGATATTGGTCGTATAAATCCTTTTTGGCTTGAATGAGATCTTGATATGTTTGGTTTATAGCTGGGTCTATTTGATCTTCATAATAAGCCCTGGTCTGAAGATTTGAACTCAAGTGCAATCCTTTTTCAAATAGTAATGTATTATAGATCTCCCCTGCTAATTTTTGATTTTGAAAATCAAGACCAATCTTTTTTATGATCCACAATGATTTGATTGTCCTTTGATGGTAATTAAATTTTTCTTTTTCTGACATAAATGCAAAAGCGTTTATAAGCAATTGCTTTGAAATATCTTTTGCTTCTATGATGGTATTAGTCGCTTTTTCAAATTGATCTGTTTCTTGATAATGAAGCGCCAAATAGTTTAAGGTACTTACATATTCAAAAGTAAATATGCTGTATTTCTCTTTATATACTTTTATTGCCTGAAAGCATAATGGTTCAACTTTCTCATGTTGTCCCATTTTATGATACAACCTAGCCAAATTTGTTATGCTAGTAATGTAATCTGGATGTTCCTCTCCAAGAACTTCCTTTTCAATATTTATTGCTTCTATAAACAAAGGTTCTGCCTTTTCATATTCTCCTGTTTTTCTATATAGATAGGCCAAATTATATATGCATGCTGCGTAATCGGAATGTTTTGGTCCAAGAATTTTCAGTCTTTTTTCCTTCACTTCGATGTACTGCTTTTCTGCTTTTTCAATATCCCCTTTTCTAAGATTTACAGAAGCCAAATTCAGCAGGCTCATTAAATAATCTGGATGTTCCTCTCCAAGAACTTCCTTTTCTATTTCTATAACTTTACTCAACGATCTTTCTGCTTTTTCATAATCGCCCATATTCGTATAGAGGACACCTAAATTGTTGAGGATTGAAGTATAGAGTGGATGTTTCTCTCCAAGAACTTTTTTTCTTATTTCTTTTATCTGCAAAAATAAAGGTTCAACTTTATCATATTCATCTTTATAAAAATATAAAACTGCTAAATTATTCAAAGTTACCGCATAACTTGGATGCTCTTCCCCTAGAATCTTCTTTTCTATGTTTTTTGTTTCAATAAGTAATTCTTCAGCATTATCGTACTGCCCAAGTGCTTTATATAATTCAGCTAAATCGTTTAAGCTATTCGCGTAATCTGGATGATCAACTCCTAGTGTTTCTTTTCTTATATCTTTTGATTCAATAAATAATTTTTCCGTTTTTTCATATTGCTCCAAATGGTAATATAAAATGCCTAGATCATGTAGACTTTTAGCATATTCAAAATGTTTTTCGCCAAGTACTTCTTTTCTTAAATCCATTGCCTGAATATATAATGGTTCTGCAATTTCATATTCCCCATTATTTTTGTGAATAATAGCAAGGTTATTTAAGCAAGTAGCATAATCAGGATGCTTTTCGCCCAGACCTTTTTTTGTTAAATTCATGGCGCGAATGAACAAAGGTTTTGCCTTTTCATCCTGCCCTTTTTTAGCGTACATAATGGCTATATCATTTATACTATTGATATAATCAGGATGCTCCTCATCCAATAGCTTCTCTTTTATGCTTTTTGACTTTAAGAAGCGTTTTAAAGCTTCATCATAATTAGATTCATTTTCTAAAATTTTTCCCTCAAGGTCAATTAGATTTGAATAGGATATGCTTGTAGTATCGCCCTTTGAAAATAAAAATTTTCTCTCCTCCTTTAATATTGCGAGGGCAAGTGAATCTTTTCTTTGTAGGACAAAATACTTTCCTTTGATAATATTGAAATAAGAAAGTTGATATTCATTTAAAGAAGTGGCGCTGCTGATACTATCCATGTAAAAGATGCAGTCCGAAGTGTTTTGATAAGATTCTAAACTGTCTATCACAGACAGATGATGACTAAAACGGATTGAATCAACTTTCTGGCATAAAAGCAAGAAAGGACAGAAGACAAGACTAAAAACTAGCAGTTGTTTTTTCATTTTGGTTGATTTTGAAATTAATACCATCTAAATTTAACTATTTTTCAGTTTCTACCCCTTAAAATATTGGTGAATAAAATACTCTTTTCTTGGGCTTCAACTGAACCAGCAGTGTTTGTTTGAGCATAATACTTTTTATGCAAAGGTTTGAAGATGTCAAAATCAGGCAACATTCAGTTAGAAAAAATTACCTTTAATCTAGTTTGAAATTCGTAACATCCAAACTTCCACGATCTATTAGCTGTTCGCTGCGGCTTGCAGCCGTGCGCGTTTTTCACAAACACTGCCTCTGGCTGTGGTACGCAATTATGTTATTCACTTTTACTAGCTCATTCATTAGCCCTAATTCTATTCCGCTTCAAGCCGGTAGTGACGACGGATCCCTCATCCTAATAGGTGGCGGATCAATCCCACCCAAAGCTTTAGAAATTTTCATCCAAAAAATTGGAGGTCTCGACCAACCCATTATTATCATCCCCACCTCAGCAGCACCAGTAGAGATCAATCTAAAAAGAGAGAAAAACAATTGGCTCAATAAAGGATTCACAAATGTAAAAGTTCTACACACCAATGATCCAAAAATTGCAAATACAGAAAAATTTGTAAAGCCATTAAAAAAAGCAAAAGGCATTTGGTTTGGTGGAGGAAGACAATGGAGATGTATTGACGCCTACAAGAATACTTTAGCAGAAAAGGAATTTCATAATCTATTAAACAGAGGAGGCGTCATCATAGGAAATTCCGCTGGTGCATCTGTTCAAGGATCGTTTTTAGCAAGAGGAGCTCAGGCTTCAAATATCCCGATCATTGCTCCCGAAAAAGAACATCAAGTCGGTTTCGGATTTTTAAAGAATATGTCTGTTGATCAACATGCAGACACCAGGAATAGGTGGATGCAAATGCAAGAAATAATCTTGAAACACCCAGAGATCCTAGGGATCAGTATCGCTGAACACACTGCTGTTTTAATTCAAAAAAACTGCCTAGAGGTATTTGGCGAAGGAGAGGTCGCAATTCACCACATTGACCTTACCAATGGGAGGTCAAAAAAAGAACTGCCCTATAAAATGATCTCTTGTGGGCAGGTCTTCAATCTTCAAAGTAAACGAATTGAAAATTGCGATTAAGTATTACTCTTTTCTTTAATTTACGATCACTAAACGCTTGGTATAATACTTATTCTCATTGAATGAATCTCCCTTTTGTTTTATGAAAGATAGAGTTTTTTCTTTTTACTAAGGTCATCGAAATATTCACACAAGTCAGTTTTATAATGCTGACTCCAATTTTTCCACAAAAAACTTATCTTGCGGAAAATTTGAAAATGAATTTAGATACTTTAATTGCGGTAAGTGGAATAGCAGGTATACATAAAGTCCTGACAACTAGGTCCAATGGATTGATCATCGAAGATCTTTCTACTGGAAAAAATAGATTTATCTCCTCTAGAAAGCACCAATTCACTCCTTTAGAGTCGATTTCTATCTATACGGATGATGGTGAATCTACAGAATTAAGTAAAGTATTTGATGCCATGCATGAGCAATTAAAGTCAAATCCTATCCCTTCAGACCTAAACGACTCAAATGGGCTCAAGGAATATTTCGAAAAGATCCTTCCTAAATACGATAGAGATCGAGTGCACAATTCAGACATTAAAAAAGCCATCAAGTGGTTTGTCTTTTTACAAGAAAAAGATCTTTTAATTCCTGGAGAAAAAGAAACTGAAAAGAAAGTTGATGATTCTTCGAAAGAAGAAAAAGAAACTGAAAAGAAAGAAGCTAAAACAGCAAAGAAGAAACCTGCTGCAGAGAAAAAAACTACTGGAAAAAAGGAAAAGGCTAAATAAAGCCAATGGCTAAAACCTAATGGCCAACAGCCTATAACTACATCTTTATGCTCTTGAGCACGTGCTCAACTTGCATCATATAATCTCTCTTACTTTTTCCAGGTGCATAAACAAAACCATCGGCATAGATCAATTCGCCTTCTGCTTCATTTAAGATCAAATAACTGACAAAGGCACCGCCCATAAAATCACCTTCCATTTCCCAGATTCCTCTGCTCTCCCAAGCGTAGTTGCCATTCAAATCAACCTCCCCGGCATACATAGGCAAATCAACATCATTAATTTGCATAAAGGATCCTTCTATACTGGTACTGATGTACTGTTTCCCTAGCTGATCTCTAACTTGCTTCATACCTTTCTTAGAAAACTGCTCTTTTGAAGTATATGGAAAAGAATATACCATGATATTGCTTGAGACCTCTTCTGTATCTTTTCTCAACCAGATAAAGTTAGTGGTATCTTTTCCCATTGGTCGTTCTAAGTCTTCGACGGCCAGTTTATACTCTAATGGTATTTTAGAATTGACTCCCATTTGCTCTTTGACTTTTAGATTGAGGTCTCTGTTTTCGCCAAAAACATATACGGTTTCGTCTATTTGATTTTCATCAAAATCTCTAACCCTTTGTGCTATGGCAGGATACTTAAGTGGAATATTCTTTATTAATTGTTCTTCGCCAAAAGCAAAAAAGTAGATAAGTATTTGACCTTGCGCCCATTTATTTTTTCCGATCATCGTATTAAAGGTCGGCAGATCTTTTGCTTTTTGCATTCGTTCTTGACTAATGTCTTGCATCATCAATTTGGTCGTCCTAGAATCTTGATCTTGAAGATCACCTACCAATAGATAAGTCCTCAATTTTTTCCTTAGCGGTTGATTGGCAAGTTCTTCAGCTGTGAAATGTCTTAGGTCAAAATTTGATTCAGGTTGCGGCAATATTAAATATGGTGATTCATAATAATAACGAATGGAATCTCCAACAGGCCCATCCCAATGCTTTTGGTCACATACCACAATGATCTCATTTGTCTTTGCTATAGCAGAAGCAGTAGGCTGCATAGCACTTCGCTGCTCTGAAGCGCAAGAGATCATTAGTAAAACAAAGAAAAAAGCATTGAAGTATTTAAGCATATATAACTATTTCATGAGCAAATATAATGAAAGATAATATACCTGAATAGATGTAAATTGATCTGAATTTGGCGTGCAGTAAAAAAAAAAGGAGCAATATTTCACTGCTCCTTTTTTATATTTTATTTGCGAAAGGAATAAATAGTTATCCTGTAGTTAAGATCAAAAAGTAAATTTTAATTCGACTTGGCTCCTACCCCATCCTTAGTTGACATTTGGGTATACTCCGACTCTACCAAACTTTTAAGATCCATAAGACCTTGTTCAAAATCTGCGCCTACTTCTTTGTCTAGGTTTATCACCCCCACGAAAGATAAGATCCTTGACATGAAATCAGGATTCACAGAGGAGATATTCCAGGTTACTCTTGTTCCATCATCTTTGGGATCCAACCTCATGGATGATGTTGCCGTTCCTTCATAAGGTGTTTTAAAGATCAGCTGTGATTCGACTTTTTTATTAGGATCCATTCTTGTCAACTCCTCAGAGCCAGAACCTACAGCTTCATTTCCACTCCAAGTATAAATTGCTCCTACAGCACCATCAGTCCCCTCAATACTCTTCGTCATATTAGGATCCTTGGCTGCCCACGGAGACCATGCGCCACGTTTTTCGAAAGATTGTATATGGGGATAAATTGCTTCAGCAGGTGTGTTTATTACAGTTGATCGGTATGCTGTATTAACTTTTGGTGCTGCAAACAAGTCGATTAGAAATAGCATTAAGCCCATAAAAAATAGACCTCCCGCTAATACTTTTAGGAATTGCATATGTATTGTTTTTCGTTTAAAAATTGTAAGAAATACTACTAAATATACGAATATATCAATAGATATAAACAATCTTTATGAACATTTTAACAATACGAATGTAAAGTGCTTATAAAAAGAGACTAAAAAAGGCTCTGTATCACCTTTTCTTCTGTAATACCTTCAGCCTCAGCTTTATAGTTACGGACAATTCTGTGTCTTAATACATAGTTGGCGATTGCTTGAACATCCTCGATGTCTGGAGAATACTTCCCACTAATGGCTGCATGACATTTTGCTCCCAAAACCAGATACTGTGAAGCTCTAGGTCCTGCTCCCCACGAAATATAGTCATTGACCATTTGAGTAGCTTTGGTTGTTCCGGGTCTTGTTTGAGTAGCTAAGTTTACCGCATATTCCAATACATTGTCTGCAATAGGAATTTTACGTATCAACTCTTGGTACGCCAAGATCTGCTCGCCACTCACGATGTTTTTCAAGTCATACTTTTGAACAGAAGTTGTATTTTTTACAACTGAAATTTCTTCTTCGTAAGTTGGATAATCCAAAGGTATATTGAACATGAATCTATCCAGCTGCGCCTCAGGCAATGGATAGGTTCCTTCTTGCTCAATTGGATTTTGTGTTGCCAATACAAAAAATGGTGCTGGCAATTTGTGTCTCACACCAGAGATCGTCACCGAACGTTCTTGCATTGCCTCAAGCAATGCTGCCTGCGTCTTAGGCGGGGTTCTGTTGATCTCATCCGCAAGTACAATATTTGAAAACAGTGGTCCTTCATTAAATTGAAACTTCCTGTCATCACCAAGGATCTCAGATCCAGTTATGTCAGAAGGCATAAGGTCCGGAGTGAATTGGATCCTTTTAAATTCAAGATCAAGAACTTCTGAAATAGTACTTACCAACAAAGTTTTTGCTAAACCAGGAACACCTACTAGCAAACTGTGGCCATTACTAAACATTGAAATGATCACTGCCTTCACTACATCATTCTGTCCAATAATGACCTTTCCGATCTCTTGTGTTAGATCTCTATAAGACTTCGCTAATGCGTCTACCGCCTCTACATCTGATTTGTGTGCAACCTCTGCCATAATATTTGTTATTGTCTGTTTCGTTTAATATTAAAATCTGACCTCTAATTTCGTCTATTTAGACCTGTTTTTTGCTAAAAAGTCAGTTAGAATAACGGTTTTTTATCTGTCTTTGTTGCGAATACAATGCAAGGGTTTTATATCATCTTGTTATACGCTAAAAAGCATTGTTTTTGTACCTTAGTTATTCTTTAAAATTCAAATTATGTATAAATATTTAACTTTCGTCTTTTTATTCATTTTCAGCGGTTTACAAGCCCAGGAAAGTATAAATTTAGAAGATCTGTGGAAAAATTATGTCTACAATGCCTCTAGAGTTCCAGGTTTCAACTTTCAAAAGGATGGAAAACACTACACGAAGATCGATGATGACATTATCAAACAATTTGATCTAACTACTGGTGCCTTTACCAAAGACCTCTTAAATGTTTCAGCTTTACTGCCAAAAGGCTCCAACTTTGATTCGTTTTCTTTTAGTGAGGATGAATCCAAAATGCTTTTAAAAACAGATTCTGAAGCCATTTACAGGAGGTCTTCAAAAGCTAATTTCTTAGTTTATGACCCTGAATCTGGAAACGCCAAACCCCTCTTTGATCAAGGCAAGCAGATGTATGCGACCTTCAATCCTTCGGCCAACAAGGTAGCTTTTGTTCATGACAATAATTTGTATTACAAGGATTTATCTTCCGATCAAATTATTCAGATCACCACTGATGGAAAATTTAATGAGATCATAAATGGTAGTGCTGATTGGGTGTATGAAGAGGAATTTGCTTTCGCAAAAGCTTTTTTTTGGTCTGGCGATGGAAATAAAATTGCATTCTATCGATTCGACGAAAGTCAGGTCAATCAATTTACTATGACCAATTATACCAATAAATTATATCCGGATTATGTAAATTTCAAATATCCAAAAACAGGAGAAGACAACGCCATAGTATCTATCCACATCTATGACTTGAACTCTAAAAAAACTGCCAAAGTTGATATGGGTCGAAATTGGGAATATGTGCCTAGATTGGTCTGGACAAAAGATGACAATAAGCTGTGCGTTTACAAAATGAATAGACATCAAAATAACTTAGAGCTTTTGTTGGCTGATGCCAAAACTGGAAGCACGACTAGTTTACTCAAAGAGGAAAATAAATACTACATCGAAATTAATGACGCCTTGGTTTTTTTAAAGGACGGGAAGCATTTCTTATGGATGAGTGAAAAGTCTGGTTACAACCACCTCTATCTTTACGACATGCAAGGTAAGGTTGTTAGACCATTGACAAAAGGAGACTATGATGTGACCAACTTTTATGGTATTGACGAAGTAAACCAACAGATCTACTATCAAGCCGCAAAAGTAAAACCTACGCAAAGAGAGCTCTATGCTGTTAGCATGAAAGGCAAAAAGGACGTAAAGATCTCTAAAGATGCTGGAACAAACTCCGCTCAATTTAGTAGCACTTTTGATTATTATGTAAATACATATTCTACTGCCAACGCTCCATCTAGTTATCAAGTTTTTGACAAGTCTCACACCTTGATCAGGACTATTGAAGACAATGGCCAATTAAAACGAATTCAGGAATTGAACCAAGTTCAACCAGTTGAGTTTTTCAATTTCAAAACCTCTGAGGATGTAAGCTTGAATGGATATATGATCAAACCTCCTAAGTTTGACGCCAACAAAAAGTACCCTGTTTTTATGTATGTCTATGGTGGTCCTGGTAGCCAGACGGTAAAAGATAGTTGGGGTGGTCAAAATTATTGGTGGTTTCAGATGCTTGCGCAAAAAGGATACGTAATTGTCAGTGTCGACAATAGAGGAACAGGTGCGAGAGGAGCCGAATTCAAAAAAATGACTTACAAGCAACTGGGAAAATATGAAACCATTGACCAGATAGAAGCGGCAAAATATTTGGCCAAGCAACCTTATGTTGATGGCTCAAGAATCGGAATTTTTGGATGGAGCTATGGTGGATATATGACCTCGCTTTGTCTTTTTAAAGGCGCGGACGTTTTCAAAACCGCCATCGCAGTTGCTCCAGTGACAAACTGGAAATGGTATGACTCGATCTACACAGAAAGGTACATGCGTACTCCGCAAGAAAATGAGCGTGGCTATGAGGACAACTCTCCGATCAACTTCACAGATCAGATGAAAGGGAATTATATGATCGTGCATGGTATATCAGATGACAACGTTCACTTCCAGAATTCTGCTGAAATGGTTAATGCTTTGATCAGCTCAGGAAAACATTTTGAATCCCTTTATTATCCAAATAGAAATCACGGTATATATGGTGGAAATACACGATTGCATTTGTACGAGGAGATGACTGATTTTATTTTGGAAAAACTGTAAGGTTAGATGTTAGTTGATAAGTTAGTGGTTGCTGGTTATCCCATCCACATTTCATATAAGACATTCTTAGCAAGTGAACTCGAGGAGATGCCTAAAACAGATCCAGGTAGTCAGGTAGAATGCCAGTCGCCTTTGCAATAAGACGGGCTATGATCAATATCAGAAGGATGCCAACTACCCAAGGCCATAAGGCTTTACGATTATAGTATCCTTCTTTTAGCTTTTTTTCGTAGTCGATATCTTCTATCGTGGCATCATGGTGTGTAAAAACTGAATTGTCTTCAACAGCTAGACTATCAATTTGAGCTATTATGTCTGATGCTTGGTGTTCATGTTCTTTATTTACATGAATACTAATGCCACCACCAATAGTGGGAAAAACAGTATTCATATTTTGATTTGAAACAAAGCAAGGAATCCCAGCTTCTTTTAATCTAGCCTGATAGATCATAGCTTGCGATTCCGCAAAGGTCTTTTTGACAATAATAATTTCGGAAGAGTTTTTCATATTCTCTATAATATTACAAAATTATTCAAAAATCATACTATGATCTAAAAGAGCCTTCAATAAATTGAAAGCTCTTTTTAGTATATTTTTGTGGATATTATGATTTTGATTTCCTACTCCCCTTCTTTAGCTTGCTCTCTCGCCATCTCCTTCGCATTGATTTCTTGCACTTCTTTATCGATGTAATAAAGAGATTGCGGTCCTGATCCGATCAACTTGATCCGATCCTGGATCAATCGCATTAGGGCCTCCTCTTCTCTTTGCTCTTCTACATACCATTGTAGAAAATTGAAGGTAGTGTTGTCATTCTCTTTGTTACTTAAAGCAACCAGATCATTTATAGAATGTGTCACCTTTTTCTCATGCTCATAAACCTTTTTGAACATGGCAGGGAGACTTTTGAAATTTGCTGGTGGTTGCTTGAAACCTGGGACAATCGCTTTACCGTCCATTTCTAAAATATAGTTATATATCTTTTTCATGTGAACCATCTCCTCTTCTGATTGACGCATCATAAATGCTATTGAGCCTTCATAACCCTCCTGGTCGCACCATGAAGCCATTGCTAAATAGAGAAACGAAGCATAACCTTCTAAAGCTATTTGATCATTTAAGGCCTTTTCCATTTTTTTTGTAAGCATACTTACTTAGTTCTTTTGTTAGTGATTTAAATACAAACCACTCTATTGCTAATAATATTACTTAAAAACAAGACAAAAGTTACTTTGTTTAAAAAATTTTGTTCTAGTTTTTTGACTGAATTAGGACCTTTTTGATAAGTGTGGCTTTGGCTGTCTTTACCTGCAGAATATATATTCCATTGGGCAAACTCCTGACATCCAATGTAAGATCTGATTTAGAATTATTTTTTTCAAGAATCAATTTGCCATCAGCAGCAAACAAGCTGATACTTGACAGCTGAAGGTCAGGAAAATTTGCTAGATTGATGGATAAACTTTCAGTTGCTGGGTTGGGATAAATAATTACTTCTTCAGATTCTTCAACAGTATTGCTTGAGACGGGCTCTATCACGATTTTAAATTTAGATTTATTAACATTGAAAAAGACATTATTTGAGGCTTTAACTTTTATTCTGGCAAAATTCGTTGCTAAATCAGCAGGCACATCTATAATAGCGCTACCATTATTAGGTACATTCTCTGCCAATAAGATATCGAACACCAATCCAAGGTTTCTTGAAAGGTAAATATCTACTTCTTGGCAATCTACCAACCCATTATTAGTCCCTGCCACATCCCAAGTAACGGTATCTTTGGTACCTGCTATCCAAGTCTCTGAGGAGTTCTGCTGTGAAGTCACTACAAATGGTCCAGCTGTGTTAGTAGATCCAAAAGCAACTTCATCCCAAACGGATCCTCCTGAACCTATTTTATTATCTCTTACTGTCAATCTAAAGGTTAGATCTCTGGAAGTCGAAGGAAGTACTTCTGTTTTAATGGTGAGGTTGTCCAGAACTAAATTCATTCTAGGAAAAACTCTTTTCGTGAGCACAGTAGGTTTGAAAGATCTGAACAACGGAGCGGAACCTCTTGGATCACCAAGATCACTACTAGGTCCAAGATCATATTGTTCCCAACAATAAGTTAGAGCATCATCATCTGCATCTGTGCCTTCACCGTCCAACTCAAAAGGGGTGTTGATAGGTATGTAAAAACCACCTTCTGGCACTTCCACTTCTGGTATTGTATTTCCAGTATCTATATCTTCAGCACAATTTCCACCTGCGGCACGGGTATAGGCATCGATCTGTGCCAAACTCACCACATGGAAGTAATCCAAGGAACCGTTCGTGACATTGTTGGATCCACACAATCCTGCATAACTCATGATCGTTGATCCAGAACCTGGTTCGTAAGCAAAATTAGGTACCTCATTACCTGGACATTTATTGAAGCTGTGATGCGCACCAAACTGATGTCCGATCTCATGTGCAAGATATTCCACAACATAAGCATCTCCCTCAGGAGGAAAGATCCCTGTAACACCTTCAGCCTTATCAGGTTGGCAAACGGAGTTTATAGAAGCCAGTCCGGCACCGTCTGTCGCAAATACATGTCCAATATCATAGCTACCTGATCCAACCTTTCCTGAAATAAAAGCTCCATTCGCACCCAACATATCCCCAGGATTTCCATCCTCAAATGGGTCTGTATCAGCATTTAAATTTATGAGTTCATCATTGTCATCAATCAGCAAAAATCTAATCGCACACTCTCTTTCATAAATAACATTTAATCTAGTGACAGCTTCTACTATAGCTTCTAGTGTTTTAATTATTGTACCTCCATGATATTCTGCGTATTCCCCCGTTGTGGATACAGCAAGACGATAGGTTCTTAACTCATCTCCCATAGCTCTCCGCTCAGAACGATATGTAGAATGAATTTCTAAGTTTTCTTCATCATCTTCAACCAAGCAAACTCGATCATAAATGTCTTTCATTTCTGATCTTTTAAATTGCATGTAAGTGCCCTTATTGGTTTTATCTATCCTTTGCACATAATAACTATCATCCCAAGACCAAATTTGAGCTTTTAGCCCATTGCCTGTCCAGCTAATTCTTCCTTTTTTATTGATATCGTCAACGCCTTGTATCAAATAGGTTTTAATTTGAGGATACTTAGCAGCCAACCCTTCTTCCATGACTGGGGAACGAAAAACTTGAAAGGATTCTAAATGACCATTTGCCACTGGCAATTCTATCTCCAAAGCCTTGGTTGTTGTAAATTCTTCTGGCGCAGTAGCCAAAAGCTTGGACATATGTTTTTCATTCAAATTAAACGAGACGTAAGGACCATAAACATCCGATATCTGATTGTCAGTATGTAAATCTAATTTTGACCACAAGCTATTTTGTCCAAACAGTATTATTGGGCAAAGAACAACTTGTAATAATAAAATAGTTTTAAAACGCCTCATTTTCGCAAAGTTCTATTAACCTTAATTTGAACAATATACTCGTAATAAAATGTCTTTTGATTACCATTTTAACAAAAATTCAAAATCTGTATTAATTTGGAGCGAAAATTATGCTTATAAAGACAAGATCTCATTGATCTGTTGCTGCATATTCTGAATTCTTTGTATGTTTTCAATGACCTTAGGTGGTACTACCCTATCTGAACAGTCTATTGCAGAACATCGTTCACATGTCACATTAACATTTCTAGTTGGAATGCTAGGATCGTCCGAAAATTTTATGGTTTTTCTTGCATTATCATCAAGAAGCATCCCTACTGCAACAGAAGTATTTATGTTAGGTAATGGATAATCTTTTCGCCCATTTGCAACAACCAAATATTCGTCATCTGTCCCAATGTATTTTGACTTTTGCATTAGATAAACATTATCAAGAGCAGGATTGTGAGCAATGGTCTTTAAAGCAGATATTGCCAACCAACGGCGACAATAATGTTCATCCAACCCATTAGCATGCGGCCTATGTTTTCTGCTTAAATGCAATTCTTTTGATATTTCAAAATGATCTCGTGGCAATACTTGTTTGGTTCGCAAATAAAAAATCTTATCTATCCCAAAATATTGCGGAAGCACATTGAATCTCTGAAACAAAACGGAGGAAGAGGCTTTATATTTTTGTGCTATGGAAAGTAAAAACTGTGGCTTTAAATTTTTCTGCCCAAACCAATTATTTAAATCATCAAGGATGGAATTTTTATTAACTAAAATTCCTACAGCAAAATAAGAAGCTTTGAAATTATTTAAAACTTCTTCAAAACTTTTCACCTTGATGATATTGGAAGAATGTGGCCTAGTTTCAAGTCCTAGATATTGGAATCCAAGTTCTTTGGCCAGCTGAAATGCTAGCTGCATGTTATTGAGTCGCCCATTGAGTAATAGTCTTCTCTTTTTTGCTACAAAAACAGACCGCACATTTTTCAACTCACTGTATTTATCCAACCCATTTGGATAAACTTTATAGCCAAATTTTGTTTTTAAAATATTCTCCAAATAATCTGCAGGTACTGCTTCGCCTATTGGTATTTTAAACTCATTAACAAACCTTTCAATTTCATCTTCAATGTCTTGAAAATAATTTAGATTCATTTCTTGGTAAGCTCTAAGTGCTCTGAAATAAAAATTATCTTCTCTAAATTCATAGGTTCTTGAAAGTTCTACCATTGTGGAGATGAAAGCTCCAACCTTTTGAGGCGAATTTGCAATTATGTTAACGACTTTGTTCAGCTCAATACCGAAAAGATCTAAGGGTAACTCATTTAAAAAGTTGGATTTTAGAAGTTCTCCCAAAGGAGCAAGCATCCCTTTTAATTGTAAAGAATTTAATTCTTCTACACTAACATCTAAAGCTGTTGATAGTATTTTGATCTTATCCTCTTTTGGATACTTTTTGCCCTTCTCTATTTCATTCAAATAAGAGATAGAAAGTCCTGTCTTTTCGGCGAGATCCGAAAAAGATAATTTTTTAATTACTCTGGCTTGTTTGACCTTTAGGCCTAATATTAATTTCTTAGTGGAATTGTTACTTGTCATTCGATGGGATAAAATTAATAAATTAGGCTTACACAATTTCAGTAAATATGAAAGTCCTACATTTTTTCTTCTCATCAGTCATTTTCACCCTCATTAGCCTTTGTTTTTCGTGTAATTCAACTGATTATCTAAAAATAAAACGTATCCCACCTATTTTGGATGTCGATAGGTATAATGTAGCTTTTTTGATCATGGATGGCGTTTATAATACAGAACTAACTGCACCATTTGACATCTTTCAACACACCATTTTTAGAGATAGTATAAAGGCAATGAATACCTTCCTAGTTGCAAATACATATGCACCTATCAGTACATTCGAAGGAATTAGGTTAATTCCAGATTATAACTATATGGTAGATGAAATTCCCAGAATAGATATTTTGGTAGTACCCTCTGCAGAAGGACATTTGGACAAAGATCTTGAAGATCAGGCTATGTTGAATTGGTTAAAATCTTCAGCGAAAGAAGCTGAATTTATCACTTCACATTGCGATGGCGCTTTTGTTTTGGCGAAAGCCGGATTATTAAATGAAGTTGTTTCGACGACCTTTCCTTCTGATATAGGGAAGATGAGAAAGATGTTTCCAAAACTTGATACAATACCATTTCTGGTTTAGAATATCACTAATATTTCGACAGAATTCATCAAACTCTGCGTAAAAAATACTCGCAATAGCTAAGGCTATTTTATAAGATTGGGTAGCTGTCGAAAGTTTTCTCCAGTTCCCTTCTTATTAAGGTCCTCTGGACCTTAATTGCTAACGCAACAGGCGGTCATCTTGATTTTGAAGAATTCTATTCAAAATCTTTAGTGTCATCTTAAACCAGAAATGGTATAAGAGCAGATGTACTTTTTGTTCATGATGGCAAATACATCACCTCCGCAGGAGGAGCAAAATCATTTGAAGCCTCCTTATATCTTTGTGAATTATTGTATGGAAAAGTTGTTGCTGATAGATTGGCTAAGGGACTGGTTATTGATTGGAATTTAGAAGAAGTCCCTCATTTGATAATTAAATAAGCATTTGGTTTATTGCAAATTTCTTGAACTCTATTTAAATAGCTCATAGCTTTATTAGCCATGAGCTATTTAATCAAACATTTTAAAAAAGAAAGAGGGTTTGGTTTACAAAAGAATTTGAATTAGTTCAAATATTCTTTAAAAACATATAAAGTGTTATTGAAAGTCCTGAATCCTAAAATTCCAATATCAGTCTTATAAAATAATTCGGAAAATCTATCTGGATTATCTCCTACAAATTGAAAAGTATCTTCATAAGTTTTACCATTTAATGTTACAGTTTTTGGAATTTCGCTTGAATTTAAGGAAGAAAAATTACCTTCTTCATCCAGAACTATTTCACCATTCGTATTAGCATTATTTTCAGTATAGGAAGGCATCAATCTCATATCTATAGATTCAAGTTTTATAATATCTGAATTCTTTCCAAATCCATATATAGCATTGCCTGCTAAAATTATTTGAGTCAGACTTTCTTCATCCCTTAAACTAAAAAAAATACTTTCACCTTCATATTGTTGTTCACCAAACATATTTGTTGAAGTTCTCTCTGCCATTTCTGTAGTTAAAGTAATTTCTTTCCCATTTGAACTCTCAAAGACAATAGATTTTTGTTGTAAAATTTCTTCTGGTAGAAAATCTTTTAGATGATCTAAGGTGAGTAACTCATCACTAATCATATAATCTACTTCAGATGAAAGATCATTGTCATTTTCCATATCATCATCAATGGTATTTTGACAACTGAAACTTAGGGCTATAAATACACTGAGTACTAAAAATATTATATTTTTCATGTTAAATTTTTGTTTATTGTTTATCCAATTATGTTACAAATTTCTCTTAAGAATACACATTCTGATCCATCTGTATAACTTACTGTTAAGGTAGCTTCAAAACATGTATTATCTGTGCAATAAATATTTGGCCATGGGAAGTCTAAACCGGTCAATGGAGGAATAATAATATTATTTCCAGGAATAACAAGACTACCATAAGTAACGCTTTGATAATTTTGAACAAAATCCCAAGGATTAAAAGGAATTTCGGCCCATGAAGTCCTAATATCAATGTCAATTCTTTCTACTATTCTAACAGGATTATTTAATATAGGATCTCCACAATTTAGGATGCAATTAGCAAAGTTTTGAATCCCTTGAATATTTCCATTACGAAAATCTTCAAAACATTTTTCACGACAATCTATATAATCACAATATCCTTCAGTACTCATAACACATGGATCATTACATTCATCGTAAAATACTATGAAGGAATTAGAAGATTTGTCATACTCAAAAGACCAAAAGTCTTGTCCTTGCAAGTTTGAAGTACTTTTAAAAGTGAAAAACAAAAACAGGAGAAAAATAATTACAGGAGAAAAATAATTACAGGAGAAAAATAATTACAGGAGAAAAGTTTTCTTTTTAGCTTCATTAGACTAAGTTTTTTTGTTAAAAATAATTTCAATCTAAATTAGCAAAAATAAATGAGAATTAACACTAAATACTATTTAAAAATCTTAAATGAAATATTAAGCCTAAAGATTTCATATTTCTTGACCGACCCATTTTCTATTTCATTAAAAAAGAAGCACGACACATCAAAATCAATAAGAATAATTTGATATTTATGGCAAGATATGCAATATACAGTTGAATCAACTTTGTTCCCTATAAATTGTAGCTCGAAAATTTGGGGTGACATTGGTTAATAAGACGATTCGAGCTTATTCCTTTGAAGCTCCTTTATCAGCTTTTTTATCAGCTTTTTTATCAGCCTCTTTCATCCCTTCCTTCAATTCAGTTTCAATAGTTGCCCTTGCGTTGTTAAATTCCTTAATCCCTTTGCCAACTCCTTTCATTAGTTCAGGTATCTTCTTACCACCAAAGAGCAAGAGTATAGCAAACACGATGATCAACATCTCAGGTCCTAAAAAATTAAGTAATAATATCGGCTTCATCATAATTTATTTAATATTGTAAAGCTAAGCTAAGAATCCTAAATGTATACTACAATTAGATCAAATTAGCTTATAAAAGGTTTAATAATTGAAAATTATTAACAAAGATCACTTTTTCAAACCTATTTCTCTTAATCTTTCATCTAAATAGGCTCCTGCAGTAATAGATTCATATTGTAAAGGATTTTCATCTGTCACACATTTTTCTAGACAAGTGAGATCCATCGTCGATCTTGGATGTAAGAAAAACGGAATTGACAACCTGGGTTGATGCCACATTTGTTTAGGAGGATTCACAACTCTATGCGTTGTTGATTTTAAATAATTATTGGTTAATCTTTGGAGCATATCTCCAACATTGATAACAATTTCATCTTCTTCCGGGGTAATAGCCACCCACTTATCTTCCTTCGTTAATAATTCTAACCCTCCCGCAGATGCTCCGACTAAAAGTGTGATCAAGTTTATATCTTCATGTTGTTCCGCTCTGATCGCCGTCTTTGGTTCGGTTTTGATAGGCGGATAAAATATAGTTCTTAAAATACTATTTCCATTTTTTATATGCTTATCAAAATAGTCATCTCCCAGATCTAAATGTATTGCGATCGCCCTCAGCAAATGAGCACCTGATTTTTCGAAAGCAGCATATAATTCTGTACCCATAAAACTAAAAACCGGTATCTCATCAACCTTCAAGTTATCAGGATATTGATCTTTGATAGGATCATTATCCGTAACTGTTTGGCCTATCTGAAAAAACTCTTTAAGGTCTGCTACTTCTGATTGTTTAGCATGCTCTTTTCCAAAAGAAGTGTATCCCCTTTGACCCGCTAGACCAGGCACCTCATATTTAGATTTTTTTTCAAGTGGTAATCTGAAAAACTCTCTTGACGAATCGTAGAATCCATCTATTAAGTGTTTTGGAATCCCATGATTGATCACCCCAACAAAGCCTATGTCATGAAATGCATTACCTAGTTTATCTACAAAAGCCTTTTTTTCTTCAGGGCTTCCATTCACAAACTTTGATAGATCTACTACCGGTATTGTCCTGTTTGCCATACTAATTAACTTGTTTAATCCTAACAAATATAAAAAGTTCTCCTTTAAGTTTGACTATCTTCTCGCAGTTGGTTTATATCTAGCATTATCTAATATGTATTGGGGATCTGAAATATTTATCATGCTATCCAGAGCTATTTCTGGATTTCTTTGCATAAACTTTTCTATGATTCTATAGCCCGAATAGTTTGCTGTTCTCCCAGGTGCTTCAGCAGGCATTCCTTTTGAAGTAGGACTAAAATCGATCAAAGATTTTATTTTTTTACGATTGGTTTCATAGATCAATTCTTCAGCCAAAAGATGCACCCAAATGTTAAGCTCATTCTCAGATACCCAATCCATTTGAGCACCGCTGTATCCAAAGATGATAGAATCTTGTTCAAAGGGCATAAATTTTTTCAAGAGGTATAATTTTTTACCGTTTTGAATCATTTTATCCAAAAGACGTTCTCCTTTTTCTGGTTTTAAAATATCATCTATTACTGCATCTGTTGCCCTTTTAGGGATATACTCTTTTCTAAACGCTTTGGTTAAGTAATCTGAAAACGATGCATTTGTTTGCGCAAATCGCTTATATGGATAGTCATTTAGAAATAAATCGAGGCCCACTCCAATTGCATCTTTCCCATCTTCTTCCGAAAAGATGAATGTCTGATATCCAAACTCAGAAACAAAAGTATATAAATTTTCAATTTCCACTTCAGGAAAATAATATTTAGTATACTTCAATGCTAGTGTCAACTTCTCAGATACATCATCCATCTCGGGATAAACAATCTGAGTCGTATCATATACAGACTTTACAAACTCGTCATTGATAAAAGAATTGATGTTTTTTGCTAAGATCTGTTCATCATCTGGATTTTTTATGTCCTTTAATGGCAAAACATGGCTAAAAAATAAGTCAACAAATGTAGGATAATCCTTTTTCAAGGACTTAAAAGCGCTTAAAGTATTGGTGGTATCAATTTGAAAGAGTTTCTGATCAAATCTTATTACATTAAGATTTACATCTATATCAGAAACGTCAGGATTCTTGTTAACTTTACACCCTACTAGCAAAATTATCATTCCAACAAAAATCAACTGAAGACTTAAAAAGATTTTGGAGTTGTTGTCCATTTCTTAAAATTAATATCACTATTTAAAATCAACAATAATGAAAAAAATTGTATTGCAAGCTGCATTCTTTATATTTCTTCAGAATTTAATGTTTTCTCAAGATTTTAGGTTTGGTTTTCAAGTCAGCCCAAATCGTACTTGGATCAATTCAAGTGACAATACCATCAATCCCACATCAGGCAACACTGGTCTAAAACTTGGTGTTGTTGGGGAGTATTATTTTGATGAAAGATATGCCATTACTGCTGGATTGGGTTTTGCCTTTAATCAAGGTGGTACTTTAAAACACGATAGAGGAGGTAATTTCTTTTCAGAATCTGATCTAAGTAATCCAAACTTAAATAGTGGTGACAAACCATTGCCAGATGGCGTTGAATTAACTTATAAAATTCAGTATGTTGAAATCCCCTTGGGTTTAAAAATGCGAACGGATGAAATGGGTTATTTCAGATACTATGCTGAAATTCCGATATTCCCTACAGCAATTCGAACACAAGCCAGAGGCAATATTGAAGGAACAGATATCAATGTTGAGGATCTCGATATAAATAAGGACGTTACCTTATTTTCTCTCTCTTGGGGATTGGGTGCAGGTGTTGAGTATAACATCAGTTCTAATACAGCTCTAGTAGCAGGACTTTATTATCAAAATCAGATAATAGATTTTACCGATAATGATGCTACCATTGCAACTGATCAAACTGCAGGTGCTAATACTCCAGATGATCCATCTGATGATCAGTTCACAACCATCAAAGAAGATGCTAGCTCAAAAATTGGCTCTATTACTTTAAGACTTGGCGTATTATTTTAATTATGGTAGAAGAACAAGTAGAACTTGAAAAAATAAAAGAATTTATCGTCAAAGGATTAGAAGAAGATGTCAAGCAAGGCGATCATACTTCATTGGCATGTATTCCTTCTGACAATATTGATCGAGCTAAATTATTAATCAAAGAAGACTGTGTCATTGCCGGTATTGAATTGGCAAAACACATATTCAAGCACGTGGATCCAAACGCTAAGATTGATGTTCTTATGGATGATGGAACAGAAGTGAAATATGGCGACATTGTATTCACTGTAAGTTGCAATTCTCAAGCTTTATTGCAGACAGAGCGTTTAGTTCTTAATAGTATGCAAAGAATGAGCGGTATTGCAACGTTGAGCAGACAATTTAAAAACGAAGTAGCTGACCTTCCCGTTACGATTCTAGACACTAGAAAAACCACACCTTTAATTAGATTCCTAGAAAAATGGGCAGTACGTATTGGAGGATCCTCCAATTATAGAGATGGTCTGTATGACTGGATCATGATCAAAGACAATCACATAGATGCTTGTGGCTCTATTCCTAAAGCAATACAAAAAGTCCGAGATTACTTTGAGGCCAACAATATGAAACTGGGCATGACAGTCGAAGTTAGAAACCTTAATGAGTTGAAACAGACTATGGAGCATGGCAAAGGGGTCGTCACAAGGATAATGTTGGACAATTTCGATCTTGATGTTATGAAACAAGCGGTAGAAATTGTCGGCGATGATTATGAAGTTGAAGCTTCTGGCGGAATTACTATGGAGACGGTCAGAAATGTGGCATTGACTGGAGTAGATTTTATCTCTTCAGGTGCAATTACTCATTCTTCTAAATCTAAGGATATGAGCCTTAAGATTATTAAGTAATGCTCTTTGGCGATTTGCGGTAATTCAATAAAAAATACCCCCAACTTAAAAAATTCTATCTTATTAAGATGATTGGTCAATTGTCCATTTAGGTCGCACAATTTTACATCTACGGCTGAAGCACCTCGCAAGGAGCTTAGTTCAATCATGCGTCACTTCGTTAACGGAATTTTTAACGGTTTCTCAATTACCGCTGCTTAAAACTATGATCAATTATAATTAAGAAAAAACAAACGTGATCGAATAATGGATAGGCATGGTGCAAAGCGGACTCTAGTAATAAATTTAAAAACTTAACAAAGCTGAAAACATCATTTTATTAGCTTCCAAAGTTAATACTATAATCAAAGACAGACAGATCAGGGCGATCCAGAATCTAATATCTTTGTGTAAATCAGTATTTCTTTTTAGCACTTTAGTTATTTTGAATGAGTTTGTTTGGGATAAATCTTACAAATTTCAATTCAAAAAAGATGCCACAAGACGTTCGTATTACGTTGATTTATAATGTATTAGAGCTTTATTTATATTTTTAACTAAGTTTGGACCTTCATAGATCAATCCAGAATAAACTTGAACCAAACTTGCTCCTGCGTCTAGCTTTTCAATGGCATCATTGGCAGAGGAGATTCCACCGACACCGATAATTAATTTTCCTTTTCCTAACCCCTGAGCCAAGTACCTTATGACTTCTGTAGATTTTCTCCCAAGTGGTTTGCCACTCAAACCTCCGTTTCCGATCTGCTCGATCCTTTGTTTGGAGCTAATTAATGGCTTCCTTGCAATTGTAGTATTCGTGGCAATGACTCCTGCAATTTTAGTTTCTTTCACAATGTCGACAATATCGTCTAATTGTGAATTTGTCAGATCTGGTGCAATTTTTAAAAGAATTGGTCTTTGTATTACTTTTGCCAAATTGGATTCAACTAATGTTTTTAAAAGTTTGGTCAATGGTTCTTTCTCTTGTAGATCTCTGAGACCTGGCGTATTAGGAGAACTAACGTTGACTACAAAGTAATCTACAAGATCATGTAAGGCATGAAAACATTTTAGATAATCATCTGTAGCATTTTCATTTGGTGTTAATTTATTTTTGCCGATGTTACCACCTATGATGATCTTACTTTTCTTTTTATTTTTCAACCTTCTACACATGGCCTCTACTCCTTCATTGTTAAAGCCCATTCTATTTATTATTCCTTCGTCTTCGATCAATCTAAAGAGTCTTGGCTGAGGATTCCCATCTTGAGGGACGGGAGTTACTGTACCGATTTCTATAAAGCCAAATCCAAGATGAGACATCGTTTCAAAATATTTGCCATCCTTATCGAAACCTGCTGCCAATCCAACTGGATTGGGAAAATTTAAACCTAAATAGTTTCTTTCTAAATTGGGATGCTCAACGAGCCAGTTGTTTTTGAAAAACAAATTGATCAGAGGAATACCACATAAAATTTGAAAAACTTTTACTGTGAGATGATGGGCTTTTTCTGGGGAAAGCAGGAATAAAAATGGCTTTAAGATATTGTACACGCTCTATTATAATTTCCTACAAAAGTAATTATAAATAATAGGTTCTAGTGAATACTCATCTCTTTATTTAACTCCTCCATATTTCTAATAAGTAATCGCTTCCTATCGAAAGTTAAAATATTCTTATTTCTTAATTCATTTAGAACGGTGGTCACTGTTTGTCTGGAAGTCGCAGTTATATTAGCAATCTCTTGATGGGTGACAAATTTTCTTACCAACATTTCATACCCAACTCTTTGTCCTTTCTGCTCAACAAGATCGGATAAAAACTCTATTATTCGAGATCTTGAATCCTTAAAAACCAAAGACTCCAATCGCTTCTCCATTTCAATCGCACGCTTACCCATCAACTTCATTAAAAACAAATTGAGTTGACTGTAATCTTTCATTAAATTTTTCATTTCTTCTTTCGTGATTGCACAGACTTTACTATCTTCCATAGCAATTGCATAATCCCTTCTTTCAGCTCCATCTAGTATGGCCAACTCTCCAAAAACCTCTCCTTTTCCCAGTATCGCTTTTGTTATTTCTTTATCCTTAGATCCACGTGAACCAATCTTGATCCTTCCTTCTGTTATAAAATAGATTTTATTTGAAGCATCCTCTGGTACGTAAACATATGCTCCTTTTGTGAATGTTTCTTTTGCATGGCTATCATCAGAATTTGACAATTTCTTAGGGCAAAAAATACCCATTACGTCAATGTTTTCTAAATACCATAAAGCTTTTTCTGACATATTAACTCATATTAAATGACTTTCTATACTGAAGAGAAACAAAAAATATATAGAATAGTTTTGTTCTGAATTTGAAAACTAATGTCCCAAATGATTCCTGAGACGTTATACCCTATCGGGGCTTAGATCTAGAGCCTTTGTCAATTTACTTAAATTTTCATTCTTTTCACAAAATTTATCAAAGAGTTCTTTGGGATTTAAAACCTTCTCCTTTTCATTGAGGACTTGAAGTTTTTCCATATCAACCTTTATCACTCTTTTTATACTTTGATCTTTAAAGTAATCTCTCAAATGAGTCATTAAGCCACCGTCTTCCCTTAATTGTCCTTCTCCCAATTTAGATCCAACCGTAGCTACAATTTTGCCCTCTTCTACACTAATTTCAGCATTTATAATAGTATTTCTGACTGAAGAAGAAGTGACCTGATCGCCATATTCAAACCAAGCTTGTTTTATATTTTCGATATTAAAATCAGGTTTAAATTCGTTTGCTTTGTCAATTTCTTCTTGAGCAATTTCTTTTTCTATATCATCTAGAGAAAGTGTTGGAATGATATGAACCTTAGAGGCAGATTTAACTTCTTTCTTTTCTTTTTGAACAGGGATTTGCTCTGTAGTTTCAGTGATTAAATTTTCCTCTTTTTGAATTGACTGTTCGTCTAACTCTTTACTTTGTTTTTTTATTTCAGGTACATCTTTTTCAGGAGAAATAATTTCAGCAGCAACTGTAGGTCCTGCTTTAATTTCTTCTTTTTCTACAACAGAAGAAGGTTCTTTGATTATTTCTTTGGGCTTTTCTTTAGCTATTTCCTTGTAAGGAATATTGGCTATTGGTTCAATCTTTTTTTTTTCAACAACCCCTCCTGTATTTTCAAGTTGTTGTTTGATCAAGTGTTCTATATGAACAAGCTTCACTAGGCATATTTCTAAATGCAGTTTCTTATTTTTTGCCAATTTATAATTTACATCACAATCATTAAGAATCCTTAATGCATTCAAAAGAAAAGACAAGGAAGTATTTTTTGCTTGTTTTACATATCTTTTTTGCAGCGCTTCACTCATTTCAAGTAGACTATGTGTTTCTACTTTTTTAGCAACAAGCAGATTTCTAATGTGCTCAGACAATCCTAGCAAGAAAATATTTGGTTCGAAACCTTTATTCGTAATTTCATTAAAAGTCAAAAGCAATGAGCTAATATCTCCTACGAGAAAATGATCTACAATTTTGAAATAATAGTCATAATCTAAAACATTCAAATTTTCAGAAACAATTTCGTAGCTAATTTTTTTATCTGAAACAGAAGCGATGCGATCAAATATAGACAAAGCATCCCTCAACGCGCCGTCCGCTTTTTGAGCAATCAGATTAAGTGCCTCTTCTTCCGCTTTTAGACCTTCATTGGCACTAACCTCCTTCAAATAATCAGCAATGTCTTTTATTCGTATTCTATTAAAATCAAATATTTGACAACGACTCAGAATGGTTGGTATAATCTTATGCTTTTCTGTGGTAGCAAGAATAAAAACAGCATATGAGGGTGGTTCTTCCAGTGTTTTTAAAAATGCATTAAAAGCAGATGGAGAAAGCATATGAACCTCATCAATAATAAATATCTTATACTTGCCTTGTTGTGGCTGAAATCTAACCTGGTTGATTAACTCCCTGATATTATCTACACTATTATTTGAGGCAGCATCCAATTCAGTTATATTGAATGAAGCATTTTGATTGAAAGATTCGCAAGAACTGCAAGCATTGCATGGTTCATTTTCTATAGAAGGCTCTTGACAGTTTAAGGTTTTAGCCAATATTCTGGCACATGTAGTCTTTCCTACCCCTCTTGGACCAGTAAATAAAAATGCATGAGCAATTTTATTGGTAGACAAAGCCTTCTTTAATACATTAGTGACATGGGCCTGCCCTATAACCTCACTAAATTTAACGGGTCTGTATTTCCGCGCGGATACAACAAAATTACTCATGAATCAAAGGTACATAAATGCTACATTTACACTATAGAATTGAAGAAGTAATTTATTATGAAAATAGCTATTGCACAACTTAATTATCACATTGGCAACTTTGAAGGGAATGTCAATAAAATGAAACTCGCCATTGAGGAGGCTAAAAAAGATTCCGTAGATATCATCTGCTTTAGTGAATTAGCTACCTGTGGCTATCCACCCAGGGATTTTTTAGAATTCAACGATTTTGTAGATTTATGCGAGAAAGCCATTAGTGATTTGGCTGATCTTGCTCAAGGCATTGCCATTGTTATTGGGTCTCCAGCAGTTAATCCAGTACCAGAAGGAAAAGATCTTTTTAATTCCGCATACTTTTTGGCTGAAGGCAAGGTGCAGCATATTCAGCACAAAGCTCTGCTTCCTACCTATGATGTCTTTGACGAATATAGATACTTTGAACCTGCAAGTAAGTTTAAAATTGTAACCTACAAAGGGAAAAAAATTGCCCTTTCAGTTTGCGAAGATATCTGGAATATTGGAAACGAAAATCCACTTTACACCATTTGTCCACTTGACGAAATGATGCCAATGAAACCTGATTTTGTAATCAATGTTTCTGCTTCTCCATTTACTTTTACACATGCTCAGAAAAGAGTTGATGTTTTAAAAGCAAATGTTGCCAGATACAAGATTCCAATTTTTTACATCAATCATGTAGGTGCTCAAACCGAATTAATTTTTGATGGAGGCTCCTTAGTGATCTCACCTAATGGCAATATATTTGATGAAATGCCTTACTTTGAAGAAGCCTTGAAAATTTATAACTTGAAAGAGGTAGTCAAAGGTGATCGGTCTAACGAAAGAGCTAAAGAAAAGATCAAGCTGATTCATGATGCATTGGTTTTAGGGGTTAAAGATTATTTTGGAAAGCTTGGTTTCACAAAAGCTATTTTAGGATTATCAGGTGGTATAGATTCTGCGGTGACCGCAGTTCTCGCAGCTAGAGCACTGGGAGAAGACAATGTGCGTGGCTTGCTAATGCCTTCACAATATTCCTCAGATCACTCTGTAAATGATGCCAGACAATTGGCCAAAAATTTGGGCTGTCAATATGATATTATTCCTATTGAAGATATTTACCAATCTTTTGTCTCCAGCTTAGAACAACATTTCTTTGGAACGCAACCTGACGTGACCGAGGAAAACATACAAGCCAGAGCTAGAGGAATGTTACTTATGGCAATGAGTAATAAATTCGGAAACATCCTGCTAAATACCAGTAACAAAAGCGAAATGGCCGTTGGGTATGGCACGCTATATGGGGACATGTGCGGCGGACTTTCTGTACTAGGTGATCTTTACAAAATGGAAGTTTTTGCCTTAGCGGAATACATTAATAAAGATGGAGAAGTCATCCCTCTGAACACAATCACTAAACCACCTTCTGCAGAGCTGCGACCTGATCAAAAAGACTCCGACTCTTTACCAGCTTATGAGATTCTTGACGAAATACTTTTTCAATACATTGAAAACAGAAAAGGTCCTGCAGAATTAATTGCCATGGGACATGATGAAAAATTGGTTAAAAGAATTCTTCGTATGGTTAACATCAATGAATTCAAAAGGTATCAAACAGCTCCTGTCCTTAGAGTATCTACAAAAGCTTTTGGCATGGGTAGGAGAATGCCTATTGTAGGGAAGTATCTTAGTTAGGTGCAAATACAAGTTGGGAAGATGATATTTTTTGAAAAATATCAGAGCAATTATTAAGAAGCACCACGGTCTATCCAAATAAGAAGCACCAAAGCATGCTCTGGTGCTTCTTATTTAGATATCTTATTTAGATATCTTATTTAGATGTCTTATTCGTATATCTAATTTACATACGAGTTCAATTTAGTCAAACCCATAAAAATTTCAATCCAAAAATTAATCCTCTTTAAAAGCTAAAACCTATGAATGCCTGTAAAGACAAATTAGTGTCCTTGTCATTTCTTAGACCAACATCTTGATCAACGATAGATCTGTCAACCTCATTATTTGTCACATCGCTAAGACCAAAATTCCCTCTCATTCCCAAAAATAAACCTTGATTTAAGTAAAGAGAAAAACCTGCGTGTAACCCTAAGTCTAAACGGTTAAACAAAGTTAGATCTTCATCCTGACCAAACTCATAATATGCACTAATGCTTCTTGGAATTTCCACAAACTTTCCGTCTATCGTTCTTGTAATTGGATCATCTCCAACTTCTCCTATTCCACCATTATCAGAAAAATACTTATGATCTAAGCTTACTATAAAGTCTTCTATTGATTCTCCCCTTTCGGAAGAGGCTGAAGTATATCTCATTTCACCTGATCCGGATGAAGAGACAAGAATTCCAGCGCTTACTCCCCCATGAATTTCTAACCAACTGAAAACTCTCCCATAGGCGGAAACAGGAATATCTGCATAAGAGTTTGTTATATTTAGACTCAAGTCCTTATTACCTGTGGTTTGAACAACCTCACCATTTGTTGCTAATAATGGTTGATAAGAAGGACCATCAAATCTATATTTTGTTCCTTTTTGAGAATACAATATTTCAGCTTGCAAGCCAAATATATCAGTCACCTTACTTTTGAATATAATTCCAACTAAGAACCCCGGATTATAACTGTATTCTTCGGCTGCTGATCCATCAGCGAAGGTTTCTGATTCAGCTTGAAAAGTAGAAAAATTTAGGCCTGCTTTAAATCCATAAGTTATTTCTTGAGCGTTTAGGCTGGAATAAAACAAACTTATAAGTATTGTACTTAAAAATATAAAATATTTCATGTGGGTATTAATTGTTTTTATTTGAAAGAACTGTATTTGCACAATTTTTGCTGCCAATGAAGTTCCATTTATTGCAGCTAAAGAGGTAAATAAGCATTCTAAAGTTGTTTTATCATATTATTCAATATTATTAATTCTAACAATAAGGTAATATGGCACGAATATATCTACAAAAATGTTGAATTCTTAACGTTGATTGTCGATTTTTTTAGATTTCTGCTGTAAATTTTGAATTTATTTTACAATAACTGTTAAATTTTTCTAAATAATCGAAAACGTCTTGAGATTAATCAGTAATTAGATTACTTTTAGGATAAGCAAACTAAATAGATGAAGCAGTTTTTACTCATTTTCTTAATATTTTCAACTTACTTGTGCAGTGCACAGTCTGGGCCTAATGGCACATATGAGGTCAATGAAACTGCTATAAAAATTTCTATTCAAAATCCAGATCCAATCAGCGTATCTGTTTTCCCAAATCCTACTACTCAATTTATAAACATCGACGATGGTCAAGAAAGAGTAGGCACTCTAAAGCTTTTCTCTTTATTGGGTAAAAATGTCAAGACTTTTGATGTTCAAAGCCAGAAAAAATTTGATGTCTCAGATCTTCCTAATGGTTTGTATCTTCTTCAAATTATTGACAAACAAAATAATATAGCCAAAACAATTAGGCTCAAAAAAGTTTAATTCCTTTTTCTATTTTTTTTTATTCAAGCAAAACCTTTGCAGTAATTTTGCTTTGTAGTTAACGCTACTATCACAAGATCCTTTCTTTGAATTGAAAAATTCTAATGGATGTGCTTTCCATGAGTTACCTTAGCTTAAAAATACAATATGAAAGTAAAGTCAAAGTTGCCCTCGGTTGGCACTACTATATTTACAGTAATGTCCAAACTAGCCACGGAACACAGAGCCATTAATCTCTCCCAAGGTTTTCCCAATTTTGATTGCAATGAAGCATTAAAAGAACGTGTAAATTTTTATCTTTCCAATGGAAAAAATCAATACGTCCCGATGGCGGGCCTTCCAGCATTGAGAGATAAGATTGCTGATAAAATAGCATTAACCTATCAAGCCAGTGTAGACCCTGAAACCGAAATAACAGTAACAGCAGGTGCCACCCAAGCCTTGTTTACAGCTATAGCAGCATTTATTCAAAAAGGAGATGAAGTTATTCTTATTGAACCAGCTTATGACTCCTACGCACCAGCTATTGAAGTCATGGGTGGCAAAGTAGTCCCTTACGCTTTAAGCGGTCCTGATTTTAAAATTGATTGGTCAGATTTTGAGCAATTAATTTCTGCAAGGACAAAAATGATAATCATTAACACACCGCACAATCCAATTGGTAAAACTTTAAAAAAATCGGATATAAAAAAACTAGAAGAACTAACAAATGAAACAGACATCATAGTTGTTTCTGATGAAGTATATGAACATTTGATCTACGATGGGCAAGTACATCAGTCTGTTTTATTATTTCCAGAACTATACAAAAGATCTTTGGTCATTTACTCTTTTGGAAAAACCTTTCACAATACAGGTTGGAAAGTAGGCTATTGCATTGCCCCTGATTACCTCACAAAAGAATTCAGGAAAGTTCATCAATTCAATGTTTTTTGTGTGAACTCTTTTGTGCAATATGGATTGGCAGATTTTTTATCAGAGCCATCTCATTATTTAGAACTCCCTAATTTTTATCAACAAAAGAGAGATTATTTTTCTAACTCCATGAATGGCTCTGCCCTAAAAGCTTTGCCTTCTGAAGGAACGTATTTCCAACTCTTTGACTACTCTGCAATCAGTACGGAAACTGACACTGATTTTGCAAAAAGGATGACCACAGAGTTTGGAGTAGCATCCATTCCACTTTCGGTATTCTACACAGAGCCAATACAAAACAATTGCGTCAGGCTATGTTTTGCAAAAACGGAAGAGACCTTATCAGAAGCAGCAAAAAGATTGAAATGCTTGACATAATATTTTCTACAAAAAATCTTGTTGCGATCAATAAACCAGCAGGATTATTAGTTCACCCCTCTCCAATTGCGAGAGACGCTGATACTTCTGCACTACAATTATTACGAGATCAAATTGGACAATATGTCTACCCCGTTCATCGGTTGGATAGAAAAACTTCTGGTGTTTTGTTATTTGCTCTAAACAAAGAGATACTAACTACATTAGGTTCAGCCTTCCAGAAAGGTGACATTAAAAAAGAATATCATGCGATCGTGCGAGGTTACATTGCAGATTCTGGAGAAATTGATTATGATCTTATCAACGATAAAGATAAAAAGCAATCCGCCCTAACCAATTTTCAATGTTTGGAAAGGACTGAAATTAATTTGCCTTTCGGCAAACATCTTACTTCAAGATATTCTTTGGTCAAATTGTCTCCAAAGACTGGAAGATACCACCAATTGAGAAAACATATGGCGCACATCTTTCACCCCATCATAGGCGATCGACCACATGGCTGTAACAAACAAAATAAATTTTTTAAGGAACATTTTGGTTTAACAGAAATGATGCTTCATGCAACTACACTTTGTTTTAAAGATCCTGAAACAAAAGAATTGATCTCTATAAATGCAAACAGAAGCAAAGAATTTAACAGGATTCTTCTTGCCCTGGAATTTTCTTAATGTTTCTTTTTACGTTTTCTACTTTTCTGTCCTCTCGTGAGCGGCTTTTTATATTTCTCTTTCATTTTATCCGCACGGGATTTTCTGACATTTACTTTTTTGTTTTTTGCTTTCTTTTCGTGAAAAGCAGGACCTGATGGTGTAAATGTTTTTACCTTGTGATTATCAAAAGGAACATGCACCACAACTTTTTCAAGTTCGATTAGTTCATCAGATATGACCAGCTCTTCAGGAGACTCTAAAAGTTCAATCTTTTGATCCATCAATGCTTCAATCTGCTCCTGAATTTTTTCATCTTTTTCAGAAATAAAAGATATGGCAATACCTTTCTCTTCTGCTCTCCCAGTACGTCCTATACGATGGATATATTTTTCAGGATTATCAGGTAGATCGAAATTGATCACATGCGTAACACCAAAGACATCTAGTCCCCTTGCGATAATATCAGTATTGATCAAAAATCTTACTTCACCTGATTGAAATTTATTGACTGCTTCAAATCTGTTATTTTGAGATTTAGAAGAATGTATCACACTTACTTTCTCGCCATACTTTTCTTCCATTCTTTCAAACAAGGCATTGGCATACTTCTTAGTACCCACAAAAACTAAAGCCTTTGAAATACGTTCTTCACTATCTAAAAGTAATTCAAGTAAATTTGCTTTTGTATTAAAATTCGCAACCTTGTAAGCCTGCTGCAGAATATTTTTTAATGGCGCTCCAGAAGGAGCAGCTTCTATTTTTTCATAAAAATCTGTAAACTCAACAATGATTTTTTCTACCTCAGGAATCATCGTTGCCGAAAACATTAAGTTCTGTCTTTTTTCCGGAAGAAAATCAACCACACTTTGTAACTGAACCCTGAAGCCAAGGTTCAACATTTCATCTACCTCGTCAATAACCAGGTGCTTTATCAACTTGGTTTTCAAGACACCATCTTTCATGAGATCCATAAGGCGACCAGGGGTACCAACTACCGCATCTACCCCTTCGCTAATTGCCTCTTTTTGTCCGCGCATATTGGTACCTCCATAGACCCCAACAGATACAAAGTTCATATACTTGGTTAGCTTTTCTATTTCAGTAACAACCTGCGCAACCAACTCTCTAGTAGGTACCATGATTAAAATCTGAGGAAAAGGAGATTTGGTAAATTTCCAGTTTCGTAGTAAGGGCAATAAAAAAGCAAAAGTTTTTCCTGTTCCAGTCTGCGCGATACCGACTACATCCTTTCCAGACAAAATAGAGGTAAAAGTTTTTTCCTGTATGGTAGTTGGTTCAGAGATGCCAAGCTCCTCTAAAGCAGAAAGTAAAAACTTGTTTAATTTAAAATCTTGAAAAGTCATATATGCTGCAAGGTACGGGAATCAGGGGTTTAATAGCTAAAGAAATTTACGCAAATTGATGATTTAGAGCTCAATTTGTAGCTGATAGTAGGTTTACTAAGCTTAAGGTATACTAAACGTTAGGTTTAGTATACCTTAAGCTTAGTAAACTTGGGACTTAGCCCCCTAGAACCAACCCGAAAGGATCCTCATAATCACCACTCACCTAAGAAATATCCTAAACTTTTGTTATATTGTTAGAGTTAACAAAACCAAACCATTGAAACTATACATATTAAAAGAAGCTAATCTTGGGGAGACAAGAGTCTCTATAATCCCGAAGTCGATCAAAAAACTTGAGAAATTAGGTTTTGATGTTTCAATAGTAAAAGGCGCTGGAGTAGCAGCTGCATTTGATGATGATTCTTACCGAAATGAAGGTGCATCTTTGGCAACATCAAATGAAGAAGCAATATCAAAGGCGGATGTTCTTGTCAAAATCAACCCTCCAACTGAAGAAGAAATAGCTGCAATGAAATCAGGACAAATTATTATTTGTCAACTTTTTCATAGATTGCGATCAGATCTTATCCAAAAATTATCTGCTAAAAATGTTTCTGCATTTAGTCTAGATGCTATGCCTAGAATATCCAGGGCTCAAAGCATGGATGTACTCAGTTCACAAAGTAACCTTTCCGGATACAAAGCAGTCATCAAAGGAGCAGACCATTTAGGGATGATCTTTCCAATGTTAATGACAGCAGCAGGGACAATTACACCAGCCAAAGTTTTGATCTTTGGAGTTGGTGTTGCTGGTTTGCAAGCCATAGCAACTGCCAAAAGATTAGGTGCTGTTGTAGAGGCAACAGATGTACGGGCAGAAACAAAAGAACAAACTGAAAGTCTAGGAGCGAAATTTATCTCTGTAGAAAACGAAGGGGTCAAAACGGAAGGAGGCTATGCAAAAGAGGTATCTGATGAATATTTAGCAAAACAAAAAGAAGCAGTCAACAAATCATTGTATCAAGCAGATCTTGTTATCACAACAGCACTTGTACAAGGAGCAAAAGCTCCAATATTGATCAGTGAAGAACAAATAAAAAACATGAAACCAGGGGCTGTTATTGTCGACATGGCAGTGTCCAAAGGTGGCAACACTGCCCTCAGCAAAGCGGATGAAGTAGTAGAAATAAACGGTGTAAAAATAGTTGGCGTTTCAAATTTCCCTGCACAATTGCCAACAAATGCAAGTCAATTACTTTCAAGAAATATAGATACTTTTTTAGCACACTTGGTCTCAGAAGAAAAATTCAATTGGGACATGGAAGACGAAATCACAAGTGGCACCCTTATCACACATAAGGGAGAAATTCTAATGCAATAATCAATGGATCAAATTTTAACTTTTTTTGGTGAAAACATTCAAATGATCTACATAGTCATCCTCTCCATTTTTGTTGGGGTTGAGATCATAGGAAAAGTTCCTGCAGTTTTACACACCCCATTGATGAGTGGTGCAAATGCCATTCATGGTGTAGTTATCGTAGGCGCTATAATTGTCCTACTCAATTATCATGGTGACAATATGTTTGTTTTAGCACTAGGCTTTTTAGCTGTTTTCTTAGGCACCTTGAATGTAGTTGGAGGATTTGTTGTCACGGACAGAATGCTTGAAATGTTCAAAAAGAAAAAGAAATAAATGAGCCTATATATCCTTGATGTCATATACTTGATCGCTTCAATCACTTTTGTGATAGGTCTCAAAATGTTGGGCCATCCTGAAACTGCAAGACGTGGAAATCTAATTGCCGCTTTTGGAATGGTGCTCGCAATTATTGGAACTGTTGCTTTGCATGAAGGTACGGTAAGTCCATTGATCTATGGTTTAATATTCGGTGCAATTCTTTTGGGAACTGTGGTGGGTTGGCTTACCGCCAAAAAAGTTCAAATGACAAAGATGCCTGAACTCGTATCTCTGTTTAATGGTATGGGTGGGGCATGTGCAGCCTTGATTTCATTATTGGAATATCAACATAATTTCGGGAACAATATGGCCATTGGTGTCATCTTAGCAGGATTAATCATTGGCTCTGTTTCTTTCAGTGGCTCTATGATTGCTTTTGCAAAACTGAATGGAACAATGAGAGGGGCTATAAGATTGCCAAGTTATAATATCCTGAACACCATAGTCATGGTATCATTGGTCATTTATGCTGCATTTATCTTAATGACAGGAGCCTCTATGTTTCATGTCTATTTATTATTTTTTGCTTCATTGATCTATGGTATATTATTCGTGATACCTATCGGAGGAGCAGATATGCCAGTTGTTATTTCATTACTGAATTCATTCACTGGTTTGGCCGCTGCCTTTGCTGGATTTTTATACAGCAATCAAGTGATGCTGACTGGTGGTATATTAGTTGGCTCCGCAGGAACGATACTGACGTTGGTCATGTGTAAAGCGATGAATCGACCTTTGAGCAATGTGATCTTCGGAGCCTTTGGTGCTACCGGTGCTGCTGCTGCAGGTTCAGAAGATGGCAAAACAGTAAAAGAAGTTTCTGCTTCTGACTTGGCAGTACTTATGAATTATTCTAAGAAAGTTATTATTGTTCCTGGTTATGGATTGGCTGTTGCTCAAGCGCAACATGTTATCCATGAATTAGAATCATTGCTAGAAGAACGAGGTGTTGAAGTCTCTTATGCGATACACCCAGTTGCTGGTCGTATGCCAGGACACATGAATGTATTGCTCGCAGAATCTAATGTCCCTTACGAAAAACTTAAAGAGATGGAAGATGTAAATGCTGAATTTACAAATACTGATGTTGTTTTAGTTGTTGGTGCAAATGATGTAGTAAACCCAGCAGCCAAAAGCGATCCTGCTTCGCCTATTTATGGAATGCCTATTTTGGAAGTAGAAGACGCCAAAACTATTATTGTGAATAAACGAAGCATGAAGCCTGGCTATGCTGGCATCCAAAACCAATTGTTTTTTCATGAAAAAACTTCCATGTTTTTTGGGGATGCAAAAAAGGTTCTGACAGAGTTGGTTACTGAGATCAAACAATTATAAATTTTACTTGGCTAAAAATTCATCCAGTATTTTATAAAATTTTTCGGATTCTTCTAAATAAGGATTGTGGCCACTATGCTCAAACATTTCAAATTGAGCTTGTGGCATGAATATTTTGTATTGTATATTATATTCTGGAGTTGATACTCCATCATATCTACCAGCCAAAATCAATGTTGGAATTTGCAAACCCCTTAGATCCTTTCTAAAATCTGTATCCATCATATCTCCACTTACAAAAAAGTCTGCATCTCTTCCTATGATTCCATAATAGACGTCTGAATTCCATCCTCTATATTTAGTTTTTGGGACGCGCTGTCTCAATTTTGTATCATGGTAGTAAATATACTTGACTGGAAAACTACCATATAAATCACTAAATTCAGGATCACTAGAAACTTGTCCGAGTGCCCTCAAGGAATCAACCTTTTGCCATAGCACCGGAAAGTGTGTTTTAGCATAGTGATTATAACTATCACAGTTCGCCTGCCACATTTCTCCACTGTGGAATCCTGCAATCAATACCATCTTTTTTACTTGCTTCGGATATTTGATAGCATAAGCTTGTGCAACCACAGTACCATAAGAATGGCCTACTAAAATTATCTTATCTAATTTTAATTTTTTGCGAACCTTTTCAGCAATATGAACATCGTTTAAAATTTTATATTCATTAGCATCTTTTGCATCATCTGACAATCCCCTCCCCAACATATCAATAAAGACCACTTGATTGGTTTTGTGATAATGACCAAAATTGCCTTCCATATAATCATGAGAATTTCCAGGACCACCAGCAAAAAAGAAAATTGGATCTCCTTCTCCAAGTGTTTCTACATTGATTTTATATCCATCTATTTCAATAAAGTTAGGTTTGAATTTTTCAAAAATATGCTCTTCAGGTTGTGCCATGATGAAACATGAAAATAAGGTGGATATTACTAAAAGAAATATTTGTTTCAACATGATAGTTTGTTTTGCCATCAATCTAATAAAAAAATGAGAATAATCAACTTAATGATTATTCTAATTTTTATTTGGAAAGATAATTTTCCTAATTCATTGGATTTGCTGAGACTTCTTTAAATTTTGGAATTTTGAATCTTGAACCTTCAACTGGTTCTGCTTTAAACGCTGTAGTAGTTAATACAATTTGGCCCATTAATCCAGATTGTTCCATTTAATATCTTTTGAAAATCTTCCTCAGATAATGATCTATAACTGACGATAAGAATAGCATTTAAATTCAACTCCTTTTTCTTGGTCACTTCGCGTAAGATTGCAAAGTACTTCTTCATTTGGATCATCCTTGAATTTACAAGTTAGACATAGATTAGGCATAGGGTATAAATTAGGATCAATACGGGTACCATCGTCATTAAAGTATCCAGAAATTATTTGACCTTCATTTTCATGTCCCTCGTTATCGTCATCAAAATTTTCTAAATAATCTTTGACGTACTCCTCGATTCTATATTGTTTATATTTAAACCAGTGCTGTCTTGTCTCTTCATCATAGTCTACTTCATATTTGAAATTTCGAAAAGGTTTATTTCTTTCCAAGGCATAGATCAATTTATTCCTAATTATCTTGTCCTCTACTTGATCAGTAAAATCTCTCATGATTTTAAAAGATTCATGAGAGGATAATTTCTCTATTTCAATATATTTTTCTCTATGCTGTTCTATTTCATTAATTGAATCCAACCAGGGCTCTTCATCATAATATGGATCATAAGGATCAGGAATGGTTATTAATTCATGTGTTTCTTTGTGTACAAAACAAGTCAAACTACTATCTATGAAATTTGAAATTTCTTTTACTAATTTTCTTGAGAGTTTCATCTTGAATATTTTTTAGTTTTAGTTTTAGTTTTACAATATATTTTAATAGCGAATTGCTAATTAGCTCTTGCTATTGACAATCCTGTTTTCAACTCACTCACAGCAGCTTGCCATTGTCCAACACTTATTGCATCTGAGCCATGAATTTGATTGGCCGTATCCGTAGACTCATTTATCTGAGCTTGCCACTGAGCTAGCAAAGCATCGACGGCTGATTGAGAAATTGGACCTTGTATAAATGACTCTTTGAGTTGTTCAAATTCATTTTCATATTGAACCAAACCATTTACAAGTTTGTCACAAGCAGCAGATTTTTGTTGTAGGCCAAAAAAGCCATTGGCGTATGGTTGACAGTTATTGGTGATTTCGCCCCAAGCATCAGGAATTAAAGTTACCGTATTAGGGCTTGTATAATTTGTAAAAGAATGATCCAAATCCCAAGGAACGATCTGTACCTTTGATGTAGTAGGATTCTCATAAAAGTAAAAATTATGCGGACTGCATTCCGGGCCACCGCAGTACCAATGAAAAGGTCCATCATCATGCTTGATCACACGATCCACAACACAATACTTTAGCGCTTGGTCAACGTCCATATACTTTTCAATCACCGTCTTTACATTACCATCGGTAGATGCGCTAAGTTCCTCTGCAAAGGATTTGAAAATTTCAACATTGGCCTCTTCTTCATTTGTCTTTAAAGCATCTTTATAAGTTTGCTCTGGCCAAGGTTGACCATTCCCTCTCAGTGGCCATACTTCTTTGTAGACGTTCCCACTTCCATCATCGAAGTTGTAATCCGCAAAGCGTCCATCAATTTGTTCTACCAAAGTATATACACCTGAAAATTCACCATTGACCAATAATCTTACATGCACACATCTTGGAGCCGCTACCCCCATCTCACGAA
>ENA-ORXM01001117-ORXM01001117.1-marine-metagenome-genome-assembly--contig:-NODE-1117-length-39646-cov-4.241073_pt1 | contig 39646 bp, 47 predicted proteins | sample MGYA00237867_ERZ511480 | MGnify/ENA primary metagenome ERZ511480 (study PRJEB26309, sample SAMN06266103) | marine metagenome | isolation source: Algal blade | place: United Kingdom:Sidmouth, United...
AATATAAATGTGAACTTACCAGTTTTAGTATTTTATAAAAAAATTGCTGAAAATACGGTGTTTTCAGACTTTTTAGAAGTTTTTGATAATATTAAATTTAAAGAAGGATCGAGTAAGAAAGAACTGGCTGGCTTAATAAAGGAAGTTATAGATCCATTTAGAGCAAAACATTTAGTCGTAAGAAAAGCAGTAAATAGTAATTTAAATAAGAAGATCTCTCTAAGATATAAATCTATGAGTGAACCGAATTATGTAATTTACAGAGGAGAGAAATTTGAAACATTTGATTTCTAAGTTTATTATCCTTTTACTTATTGGCTGTTCCTCTTCTGAAGAACCTAGTTCAAGAAAGAAAAAGACAAGAAGTGCCAGAGAGTCAGTAGATGAAAATTCAACGGATTCGTCTCAAGAAGTAGAAGAGAATTGCTCTAATGGTACAAAAAGTGTAGATCCAAACTCATTGGCGATTCTGGCCTCAAAGTGCTTTAAAGAAAATAAAATAAAAAAAGCATATTTTTTATATAAGTCTGTTCTTAGTAATCCTAAAACAAAAAACTCTTTAAAATACAAAGTTCTTAATAATTTGGGAGTCATCCAAAATTTATTAGGTCATGAAGCTCTTAGTTTTAGTTTGATTGAAAGATCTCTTGCAATTAAAACGACTAAAGAAAACGCAAATAATAAAATACAAGCTCAAGTGAATAAGGGAGCATTCAGGCTAGATGGAAATCTCCTTCCCATTGTTACAGGAAGTGAGAACCATTCATTAAATGGTCCCATTTATTTCTATGAAAAAAATAAAGAAGAAATGAAAAATTCATTTAAACAACTTACAAAAGATGAAAGAGATTACACAAATTATTTATATGCTTTAAAGTCCCTAGGACTAGAAAAAGATTTCTCTAGAGCAATAAAAAAAGCTAAGTGGAGCTCAAGTAATATAAAAAACTTACAAAGGTAAAGATTGAGTCAAGACTATTATTTTTTAAAACCAGTCGTACAAGAGTACCCATCTATTGTTCCAACAAATAGAACAAAAGTTATTGGTCGTGCTGAGAGTTGTGATGTATTAGTTGATAATCATTTCCTGTCTTTTATCCATGCTTCAATTATAAAAAAAAATAACGAAATCGTTCTTATTGACTTAGGAAGCAGCAACGGAACTTTTGTAAACGATCAAAAGATAAGTAGGGCTTTATTAAGTAAAGGTGACAAAGTAAAGTTTGGATCTGTTCGCTATGAGTTAATGAGGGTTGAAGCAAAGCAGGAAGTTAAAGAAAAATTTCAGACAACTCCACCTACTACGAAACAATTGTTAAATGATCCAGAAGTTGTAAATAACTTTTCACATCAGTCTAACCTTGATGCAGAGAGTGAAGATTTATCTCACTTAGAACTTGATATATCTAAAAAAGATGAAACCAATGCAAGTATTGTTAAAACAGCTTTAGAAGAAAAGGTTGAAAATTCTAATATTGACGAGACTTCACTTGGTGAAGTAAATGAGCGCCCGTTAGAAGATTTAGATACGATTGATCATAATCCATTCATCAGATCCAAAGACAAAGCTGATAGTACAAGAACATTAAATGAAAAAGCAATCATGGAAGACTTTTTTGCTGATGAGCAAGAACGGCTAGATCATGAAATTAAACTAAGAGAAGAAAGTGATGGAAGGGCAATTTTAGAATTATTTCCTGAGTTTGCTTTTACAGAGTTTATTTTTGAAGAAGATGTTAAAAGAAAATCTCTAAATTTTGCAGATAATCGTCCTTCTATTGAAACGACAATGACTTTTGGGAATTATATTCATGATATTGATTATACGAACTCAAGCTATTCAACTCTTAATTTAACCGGAGATGTTGAGAAAAAAAGCAATCCTAAAAATAAAGTTATGTCTGTGCCACTTGAGAGCTTTGGATTAGATAAAGAAATAGTCAGTATCAAGAAAGATAAATTCTTTTTAAATGAAGTTTCTGGATTAGAATATGAAGTTTATGATTCTGATGGAAGAATTGAAGATCCTTTTGAGTTTGATAAAAAAATTGCCATAGAAGATGATCAAGTTATTAAACTAAATAAAGATGTGATGAATCTTTATCTAAGGAAAACAAGAACTCCTCCTAAAACAATTGCTCCCAAGTGGTACGAACAAGATAAATTTCTTTTTGGACTAATTGCATTTATTTTTATTCTTTGGTCTGGTTTAACAGCTTTATCTATTTCTATAGGAAAAGTTGAGATAATAAAAAAAGATATTCCAGAAGAAATAGATAGAATATTAATAAGAAAAAAAATCAGAAGAACGACAACAACTAGGGCCACCACAACAACGAGGCGAGCAACAACGACACGACCTCCAACAACGAGACCGCCTAGGACAACAAGACCTCCAACAACTAGGCCTCCTAGGACCACGAGGCCACAAGCTGCTCAACCTCCACCAAGGCCAAAACCTATACCAAAGCCTATATCAAAGCCTATACCTAAACCCATCGCTCCAGCTCCACCTAGAAAAGTTGTGACACCAGTAACTATTCCTCAGCCGCCCAAAATTTCAGCTGCTGAAAAATTAAAAAAAGCAAACCTAGGTCGAATGAAAAAATTACAAGGAAAGTTTACAAAACTTTTAAATAAAGTAAATAATGATTCATCTGCAGTAAGTTATGATGATACACAAAATACTGATTTGTCAGCCAGTAGTGCAGGAAGTATTTCTGGAGCTAATGTAGGTACAGTCCGAGCTAATAGTGCAGGAATTGGTGATATTGGAAAAGCTCAAGGAAGTTTCGGGACTGGCTCTTCTATTAATAGTGGTGGAAAAGGATTTGGAAGCGGAGGAATTGGTACAGTTGGAAATGGGACCGGAACAAGAACAGTTTTATTAGGTAGTTTGGACCCTAAATTAATTCAAAATATTTTACGACAACATATGCCTCAGTTTGGTTTTTGTTACGAGCAAGAACTTGAGCGAATTAGTAAGAAGCTCGGGACTACTTTAGAGATAAAGTTTACAATTACTGGCCAAGGACGAGTGCAATCTCCCAATATTCGATCGCAAGCTTTTAATTTAACTTCCCAAGGGATATCATGTTTTAACAGCGTTCTTCTTGGGATTAAATTCCCTAAGCCAAAAGGTGGAGGAATAGTAAAAGTAAAGCAACCTTTAAACATGGAACCAAAGTTTTAACATGTTAAAAAAAATAACAATACTTTTTATCTTCCTGTTTTTTTCTGGTAACTCATTTGCAAGTTACAAAAAAGCTGTAAGTGCAGTGAAACAAAAAAACTACTTTGCAGCTTCAGTACATTTAAAGCGAGCTATAGGTCGAACTAATGGGAAGAAAATAGCGATTCTCATGGAGAAAATTGTTCCTAAAACAGGAATTTATGCTTTTTTAGATTTATCAATGAAAAGTTTAAATAAAATTGGGTCTTCTTCTGCCGTAAATTACGTTAAAGGGAAAAAAATGTTTTTCCTTAAAAAAGATAAAGAAGCAATTAAGTATTTTTCAAAAGTTTCTGCAGGTAGTAATTTCTATCTTCAGTCTGTTTTAAATTTAGCATCTTTATATGAGATTAACGGACAAGTCTCAAAAGCGATAAAATTAGCAAAAAGATGTGTAAAGCTCTCATCAAGAGGAGCTAAGGTAAGTCCTTCAAGAATCAGAAGAGTTTCTGCAGCCTTTAGGGCTTATATTCATGATACATGTGAAATTCTTATTCCAAGGGCCTATTATAAACAAGGTAAAATAAAAAAATCTGTTGCTCATTTTAAAAGAATTGATTCAAGATCTTACCAATTTCCTCACCTGCTATTTGATTCATCATGGGCGTATTTTAGATTAAAAAATTATAACAGAGCGGTTGGGAGGAATTTAACTTTTCAAGCTCCGCTTCTAGATAACTACTTTTTACCTGAGTCTGAATTTGTAAAAGCAATTACATATCTAAGATTGTGTGATTACGATGAAACTATAAAAATTATAAAAAACTTTGATAAAAACGTTAGAAAAAAGCTTCAAGTTTTTCAAAAAAGTTTTGATCTCAAAACAAATAGATCATTTCCATTCCTAGATTATATGAAGACCAGAAAGACAAAGAAATATAAGAAAGACTTTATTACGAAAATGTATGATGTTTTGGCAATGAAACCTGGTATTAAAATCTTGGAATATCATTATAAAATTCTTAAAAGAGAAGAGAAAAGAACTAAGCTTTCAGACAAAAGAGCCTTTAGATCAGCAAAGGCAGACTTTGTGAAATTTTATAATATGTATATAAAGGTAAAATTTGTTGGCTTTGCCAAAGAAATTATTCGAGTGAGTAATATCATGACTGAAATGGAGTTAGATATTTATACATTTTTGAAAAATGAACTTTATGATAAAAAAAATAAGAGAAAGAGAAAGAGAAGAACTTCCAAAGAATTGGTTTATAATTATAAGAGAAAGAAAAATCAGCATATCTATGATTTTAATGGCGAATTTTGGGCCGATGAACTCGGAAATTATATCCCATTACTAGAGAGTTCGTGTAAAGGGAAATCTGCATTTTGAAATATTTATTGATAACATTATTTCTATCTATCTCTGCGCACTCTCAAAACGCTAAAGAGAAAGTTGAATACCAGTATAAAAAAGAAGAATATTTTGACTTTGATGCTCTAGAAGTTCAAGGACAATTACTTTCTCCTGGAGACCTTACTAGTAATGCAGATAAAAGAGTTAAGTTTCAAATTAAAAACTTTATTAGAAAAGATTTTGATGATTACATAAGGGAGGATTTAATTGATATCCACTAAAAAACTGTCCTTGTTTATTTTATTATTACTCTCACTCAATACTTTTGCAGGTCTTAAAGATGTTTATCGATATCGTTGGCTTGACCCAAAGAAAGAAGTTTTTGTGCTACAAGATAAAATGCATGAAAATGATGGAAGATTTTATATCAGCGCTGGTTATGCAGATCATAGACTTTCTGAATTTCAGAGTGCTGCCACTATTAATGGAACATTAGGGTATTATTTTTCTGAAGAATGGGCCATTGAAGGTTTTTATAATCATTTCTTAAACTCTAATAATGCCGCTTATAAAGCAGTTGTCACTCAAACGAGTACAGGCAGTGGCGGAACTAGTAATATTGTTCTTCCCCATGTTGTTCGTTGGGATAATATGATGGGAGCAAATCTTCTTTATACTCCTTTTTATGGAAAAATTAATACATTTAATTTAATTTTCTATGTAGATTTAAGTTTTGGCTTAGGTGCTTCTTGGAATACCTATTCACATAATACCACTGCAGCGACCTCTACTCTTAAAGATGCTTATGAAACAGATTCCACTGTCTCAGTTAATTGGAAGTTCCAATTTAAGTGGCACTTAACAGATAATATTAAAATTAAGTTTGATTTTGTTAATTATTTAGCTTCTTTACCGTCCCTAGACTTCAAAGGTTTTAATACTGGTGGATCAGGAACTCACGAAGAAACAACTGAGATTATTAGAAGTTATGACTTATTAGCTTCAGTTGGATTTATGTTTTAAGTTTCTTTATTATTTGACTAGCAATTGATGGCAAAACATATTGATCAATTCTCTCATCTAGTTGTGCAAGTTCTCTTACTAATGAGGAGCTAATTGTTGCAAAGTGAGGCTTTGAAAACATACAAATAGTTTCAATATTTTTATCAATTCCTCTATTTCCTGCAGCTAATTCAAGCTCTTTTTGAAAGTCAGAAGTATTCCTTAAACCCCTCAAAAGGAACTTTGCATCATAATTATTCGCATATCTGATCACCGCACCATCGTGCGAGTCTACTGTGACATTTTCTAATTTGTAGTAATCTACATAGGATTGCATCATTTGAGTTCTTTCCACATCTGTGAATAACTGCTTTTTTTGGGCATTTATTGCTGCAACCCAGTAAACATGATCAAATTTATGAGCAGCTCGCATCATGATATCCGCATGACCCCATGTGGGAGGGCTAGCACTGATGGGATAGACAATAATTTTTTTATTTTTATTCTTTTCATTTCTCATTATGTCATTCATATTTCATCTGAAAGAAAAGATCAAAATAATTTGATTTATCAATGACATCTTAAATTTTATTGATAATAATGGGACTGCAAATTAAAGGAGTTTATGAATGAGAAAGTTCACGCACATCGCTGCATTAATTAAATCAAAAAGGTTGTCTCACCCACAAGGTTTATCGCAATCTGATTTATCCCACTTACTAGGTTACAAAAATGGTCAATTCATCAGTAATGTTGAAAGAGCCCTATGTAACATCCCTTTTAAAATGATTAACAAAGTATGTGATATACTTCATATCACTTCTGATGAAATCTCAGGGGCCATGTTAAATGATTATAGAGATACGATTAATTCTTATCTTCAGACGAATCAAGGTTTTACGAATCCATTAGCAAGCAACACTACTGCTGATGCGAATACTGTAAATAATCCTGCTACTGGTTTTACTAACAATTCTACAAACGTAAATAATTATGGTTTCATGAATTCAAATGCTAAACCAGCATCTACGACAACGAATACTTTTAATTCTGAAAATACTAGTTCTTACTAGTCTCTCAAATTAAAAATTAAATTTAATTACTTAAGGCCTTCTAAATGAAGGCCTTTTTTTTAGACAGTTATTGAGTCTTTATAACTCTGATAATCTTCCATTGTTCCTGTGCTTTCTTCCGTATCTTCTTTAAAACTATCTCGTTGTGCTTGAGAAGGTTTTTCATGTAAAGTGAAAAATGAAATTTTTTCAGGTCTCTCAGTCACAACTTCTGCATTGGGATTATTTGTAGAATATTCACTATCGGTAGGGAAAGCATTTAAGTGATTATCAAGTTCTTCTTTTTGCCAATTTTTTAAACCTCTTTGGAATTTTCTAAGAGATTGTAAATTTCTTTGATATTCACTTAGAGCACCTCTGGATCTTCGATCAACTTTTTCTCTAAAAGCATTGTAGAATTTATTCCTTGATTTTAAATACTTTCTAAGAACAACGAAATAGGCATTAAAAATATTTCCTGATCGCAATGGTTCGGCTTTTTCTAAAGGTTCTTTTCTCGGTCGATTTCTATTTTTACCAGAGTATTTCTTTTTTGGGTGCCTAGGCTTAAAGCTTGATTTAAATTTTTTCTTAGGCTTACTTCCTGCTTGATTTGGATTAGAACTTTGATTTTTATGTTGAGCTTTGGAAGAACTTTTATCAGAAGCTTTTTGTTCTACACCATTTTCGGATGTAGGTTTTTTCTTACGATTTCTGTTCCTATTTCTGTTTCTATTTCTATTGTTTGGCCGCTTTCGCTTAGGTCTTTCTTCAGAGCTATTTTCAGGTTTTTTTTCATTTGTCATAGTTTTTCTATTGTTACGAAAAAGGTTAACTTTGTACATTGAGAGCGATAAAGTATTATCAATACTTATATCGCTCAAATTAACCCTTCGGGTCAAAGAGCGTATTTAATATTCAACATTAAGATTTTAGGAGATTTTCATGAGTAAAAGAGTAAAAGTGGCCATTACTGGAGCAGCAGGACAAATTGGATATGCACTGTTATTTCGTATCGCATCTGGCCAAATGTTTGGTCCTAACACAGAAGTTGAGCTTAGCTTATTTGAATTAGAAAGAGCTTTGCCTGCACTTAAAGGTGTTGCCATGGAATTAGAAGATTGTGCTTTTCCTCTTTTAAAGAAAATCACATGCACTGCAAATATAGATGAAGGGTTTGATGGAGCAAATTGGGTCATTTGTGTGGGATCTGTTCCACGTAAGAAAGGCATGGAAAGAGCTGATCTATTAAAAATAAATGGTGGAATTTTTACTGAACAGGGAAGAGCAATTAATGATAATGCAGCAAAGGATGTTAAAGTTTTTGTTGTTGGAAATCCTTGTAATACAAATTGCTTAATTGCGATGAATAATGCAACGACTATTCCTGATGAGAATTTCTTTGCGATGACGACTTTAGATGAAAATAGAGCTAAGTCTCAATTATCTTCTAAGTCTGGAGTTGGTGTTGATCAAATAAAAAATATGACAATTTGGGGAAATCATTCTTCAACTCAATACCCTGATTTTCATAATGTAAAAGTTGGTGGGAAAAAGGCAACAGATGTGATTTCTGATTCTAATTGGCTTGAAACTGAATTTATTAAGACTGTTCAAAAAAGAGGAGCTGCCATCATTGAAGCTCGGGGAGCATCTTCAGCAGCCTCTGCTGCTAATGCCATTGTTGATGGAGTGAGAAATATGACTACTGAGACTCCAGAAGGAGAGACGTATTCTATGTGTCTGTGCTCAAAAGGTGAGTATGGAATAAGTGAAGGTTTGATTTTTTCTTATCCTTGTAGAACTGTTAATGGAAAAGTAGTAGTAGTTGAAAACTTTGAGCATAATGATTTCGGAAAAGAGAAAATGAAGATTACTCACGAAGAACTAATAAGTGAACGAGATACTGTTAGAAGCCTAGGATTAATTAAATGAATATTAGTATAGATGAATTTTTTGAAAATCATTTTAAAACAATCTCTGAAGGTGAAGTACTTCTTGATGTTAGAGGAACTGATGAATTTGAAGAGTCTCGAATAGAGGGGAGTAAAAATATTCCTCATACTCTTGTGAATAATCACATCGATGAACTTAACTCTTATAAGAAAATTTATATTCTTTGTAGACGTGGTGCAAGGGCGCAAGTTGCTCACCAAATTCTGTCATCTAAGCTAGATAGTGGTGTCAATTTGATCTGTATAAGTGATGGCGGGACAGAAAGATGGATATCTGAAGGATATCCAATTCAAAAATAAAAATTCTAATTGATAAATCTATTACATTCTCTTAAGTTAGATTAACTTAGGAGAATATGATGGATAGAAGAGAATTTATTGAATTTTTAGGTTATGGATCAATAGGACTTGCTGGATCACAGCTTTTAAACTCTTGTTCAACTTTACCTAAATCATCAAAGTTTCAAGGAATTAAACCAATATTGACTGACTCTTTAGAACTGTCACCTGGTTTTACTTGGGATAGAATGATTTCTTGGGGTGATAAAATCAATGCTACCGAATACTTCGGACATAATAATGATTATATCGATTATATTCCCTTACCTGGCAAGCCTGGTGAATTTCTTTTATGGGTAAATAATGAATATGTTGGACCACTCATGGGCCTTGTCTCTGGTAAAGAGAGAACTAAAAAAAATGTTGATATAGAAAGAGCAGCTGTTGGAGCTAGTGTTGTCCACATTAAAAAGATAAATGGAAGTTGGAAAGTACAATTTGATTCGAAACATAATAAAAGAATTAATGGAACCACAAAAATTCCATTTTCTAATAATCATATAATTAAAGGTTCAAATATTGCTGAGGGTACTATTAATAATTGCTCGGGTGGCAAAACTCCTTGGAATACAATTTTAACTTGTGAAGAGAATTATAATTATTGCTATGGCGATAGAAGCTTCTCTGGAAAAGAGTTATCTCCAGCATATGATAAATGGAATAAGTACTATCCGAATCCACCTGAGCATTATGGCTGGGTAGTAGAGGTGGATCCTGTTACTATGAAAGCTGAAAAAAGAGTTGAGATGGGCCGCTTTATGCATGAATGTGCTTTAGTGGTTCCATCAAAAAATGGTTTGGTTGTATATTCAGGAGATGATTCAAGAGGAGAACATCTTTACAAATTTGTATCTGATTATGATAGGAGCTTATCCAAGGGAACCCTTTATGTCGCAGATATAGAGAAAGGAAAATGGCTTCCACTTGATATTACTAAAGATAAAAGGTTGGAGAAGTTTGGAACTCAGCAAAACGTTATGGTTTATGCTAGAGAGGCTGCAAAGATTTTAGGAGCTACAGCTTTAGATCGACCAGAAGATATAAAATTAAATCCAATCAATGGAGATATCGTTTTTACTTTAACTAATAATAAAAAAACATTTAACTATCATGGCAAAATTTGCAAGATAACCGAGAATGGAAATTATGCGAGCACTGATTTTAAATATGAAGAATTACATATCGGTGGTGAGGAAAGTGGATTTTCTTGCCCTGATAATCTTGCCTTTGATAAGTTTGGAAATTTATGGTTTGCCACAGATATCTCAGGATCAAAGATAGGAAAAAGCAGATACAAAGCTTTTGGAAATAATGCATTATTTGTAGTTCCAGCTAGTGGGGAGGATCAAGGTAAGATCATTCAAATTGGATCAGCACCAGTTGCAGCAGAGTTTACTGGAATTAGGTTTGCTCCAGATTCAAATTCAATGTTTTTATCTGTCCAACATCCTGGAGAAACTTCTAAGAGTAAAACTCAACTTACAAGTAATTGGCCATTTGGTGGGAATGAATTACCAAGATCAAGTGTAGTAGAAATTAAAAGTAAATTTTTCGAGTCTTAAATAGTAGGCATAAAAAAAGGGGCAATCCATTGCCCCCTTTTCTTTTCTTAGCTTCACTCAATTACTTGAGATCCACAAAGTCTTATTTTGTAATATTATTCAATGCTCTATGAGCATCTACTCTTCCGCCTGAAACAGAATATTCACTTAAATTTCCTGAAGCTACGGATGTTTTAATAATTCTTGCTCTTATCTCTTGAGCAGTTAAATTCGGTTCACTTGATTTGATCAAACCAGCAAGTGCAGCAACATAAGGAGTCGCCATAGAAGTCCCAGAAAACTTTTCATAATCAGAACCTAAAACTGTAGACAAAATTGCTGATCCAGGTGCAAAAACATGAACATTCTTTTTTCCAAAACTTGAAAAATAAGATTTATCACCTTTTCCATTATGAGCACCTACAATAATGACATTTGAATTTTTTAAATTTGAGTCGTTTCCAACAATATCATTATTTCCATTACTATTACCTGCAGCTTTGATGAATAAAATTCCCTTTTTTTCTGCGGCATCAACTGCTGCTTGAAAAGAAGAACCAGGGTTAGACCTTGATCCCCAAGAATTAGAGATTATATCTACGTTGCTTTTAATAGCGTAGTCTATCGACTGTAAAATTCCTGCAAGTGAACCAGAACCTGATCCAGAGAATGCTTTAATACCAATCATTTGAACATTAGCCATTAATCCTCTAATCCCTAGATCATTATGAGCAGCTCCGATAATACCGGCGCAATGAGAACCATGAGCATGATCATCTTTTGGATCTCCATCTCTATTGTAAAAGTCATATCCATAAACATCATCAATGAATCCATTACCATCATCATCAACACCTTCAGTTCCATTTGCTTCCGCTTCATTTATGTAAGTGTTAGGTCTAAGATCTTTGTGGGTAGCATTTATACCTGTATCAATGATAGCAATTTTAATTTTCTTATCACCTTTATTGGCTTTCCAAGCATTTACTGCGTTTAAATCCATTCCTTTAATACCTCTATCCACCTTTCTTGAGGCAGCATTATCTCCGGTATTTTTCAAGGCCCATTGTTGTTTGAAAAGTGTATCCATGTTTGCAGATCTTTTTGATCCTTTAATAAGAGTTTTCTTATGAGTAATTGAGTCTAATTGGAATTTAATATTTCGATCTACTGAGATAAAGTGCTTAGATTTCGTTAATTTTTTTAATTTATTGAATTGTGATTTGCTTTTTATAGAAATCAGATAAAAATTACCAAAACTAAGGTCTAACTTTTTTATTTGAACTCCACCTAGATAATTTTTAAGACTTGTTGTTTGTAAACCAACAGATTTTTTCATTCTTAGAATAAAAGTCTTTGAAAAACTTAAACTTGAAAAGAGAGAGAGGATCATTATTAACTTAATCATTCGTATTCCTTTACTTTAGATTGTTATGTTCATTGATTGAGTTATAATTCTATGGGTCAAAATATAAATATCCAAGAAAGTCAGTCTGTTTTTTTTCTAACATTCACTTATTACGCGAGTCATTAAAATGGCATTTGTTGAATAAAACCGGATTCAATAGGCAAAGTATTGTGAACAAATTAAGATGAGCTTAATGTTTATGGAACAAATACTTAGATCAGAAAATTTAAATTTAATTGTGCTCGTAGGGGCAGTTGTGATAATATTCTTTTTATTTATCACTATTCTTTATTTAAAATCAAAGAATGATTTAAAGAGTTTTATGAAAGAAAAGTCTTCTGAGGATTATAAAGATCTTCAATCTTTAATTTTTGACCTTCAAAAAGAATTTAATAAAGAGCAATATAATTTCCAATCAGACTTCAAAGAAAATTTCTTTGATAGTTTTTATAAACTAAATGAAAATTTGAACGAGAAATTAAGTTCTGGAGTAGAAAAAGGACAAGTTACATTTAGGCAAATATCAGAACGACTTGCTAAAATTGATGAGGCTCAAAAAAATATTGATCATCTCTCAAAAAATGTTGGTTCTCTTCAAGATATTTTGACTGATAAGAAATCAAGAGGGATTTTTGGTGAAATCCAATTAAATCAAATCATTTATAATATTTTCGGACCTTCAAATTTAAATTATCTGATCCAGCATAAACTCCCCAATGGAACAATAGTGGATTGTATGATTCATCTTCCGCCTCCAATGGGAAGTATATGCATAGACTCAAAGTTTCCTTTAGAGAATTTTAAAAAAATAAAAAAAGATAAATCTAAAGAACATAAACAATTATTTCAAAGAGATATAAAAAAGCATATTGACGATATTAAAAGTAAATACATTATTGAAGGAGTTACTGCAGATCAAGCCATGATGTTTATTCCTGCTGAAGCAATTTTCTCTGAAATACATGCCCATCATCCAAAGCTTGTAGAGTATGCTTATGAAAGATCTGTTTGGTTAGTTTCGCCAACAACACTTATGGCAATTTTATCTACAGTTCAGATGGTTCTAAAAAATATTAAACAACAAGAAAGTGCTCATACTATACAAAAAGAGTTAAAGCTTCTGGCTAAAGACTTTAGTCTTCATCAACAAAGATGGGAGAAGCTGTCTAGGGCTCTGGAAACATTAAACAAGAGTGCAGGTGAAATTTCAATTTCATCTAATAAGATAGAAAAAAGGTTTCACAAAATTAGTGAAGTAAATATACCAATTAAGAAGGAAGGAGAAATTCAGTTATGAAAAAAATTATTATGTTGTCGTTGTTTTTTAGCTCAGTAGGCTTTTCAAAAATTTTAATCGAGCCATATATTGCAGTAAATATCTTAGGTGACTTCGATTATAAAAGTGCTGCTTCAAAAGCCGCTAAGGGAGACTCGGATAAGATCCCATTTAGCTTCGGAGGCAGATTAGGTTATACCAAGATGGGCTTTCAAGGTGGTCTAGATTATGCCCTAACAAAGAGCATGAAGTTTGAACAAAACACGACTCAAAAAGGTGATATGAATGAATTTGGAGCTTTTGTAGGTTATCAACTTCCAATTTTATTAAGAGGATATGTAGGATACACTTTTCATGGAAAAATCGACTTTGAAACAGGTGGAGAGTATAAAAGTCTTCGAGGTGTAAAGTTTGGATTGGGCTATTCGATATTCCCTATGGTGAAGATGAACGTTGAATACAAGTTATATAACTTTGGAGAATATAAATTAAACTCTGTTACTGTTAATCCAAAAGCTGATGCAGATTTAAAAATGTTTGCAGTTTCTATTAGTGTACCATTGTCACTTTAGTAGGTTTATATTGATCAGGAGAGAATTAATAATCTCCTGATCTAATTTTTCTCTGAGCATCTTTTTTTGCTTCATCTTGTCTTTTATCATGTAATTTTTTACCTTTAGCTAACCCAATTTCAACTTTTACATTAGATTTTTTAAAATAAATACTAATGGGAATAATAGTTAAATTTTTACTTTTCATCTCATGATAGAGTTTATCTATTTCTTTTCGATTTAATAAAAGCTTTCTTTTTCTTCCCTCGACATGATTATTGATATTTCCAAAAGCATAGTGAGAGATATGTAGATTATGAATCCAAGCTTCTTTTCTTTCATCAATAGTGACAAATGCATCAGCAATTCTTACTTGAGCTTCCCTGAGAGACTTGACTTCAGTTCCCTGGAGTTGGATTCCAGCTTCCAATCTTTCAGTAATGAGAAAGTCATAAAATGCTCTCTTATTTTTAGATATAATTTTAATTCCCATTTTCAAACTCTTTATAAAGGGCAACCACTTGATCTAAGTTTAACTCTTGGGCCCTTGCAGTGAGACTAATATCATATTTTTTAAAAATCAATGCAATATCATGAGATTTCTTATATTTCAGGTTTCCTTTGATTTGCTTCCTTTTAAATGAATATAAATGCTTAACAAAGACTTTATAATTTAAAAGCTCACTGGGATTAATTAAGGGAGAAACGTTCTTTTTAAAGACTATGACTGTAGAATCAACTTCTGGGGGAGGATTAAAGGCACCTGGTTTTAGATTCATTAATCTACTTGTCTTATAAAATGGATTCATGATCATAGATAATAAATTAGATTTAGGAGTAATTAAAAACTTATCTCCGACTTCTTTTTGGAACATAAGTGTCATTCCATCTATAAAATCGTATTCAATGAAGTTCATCATTAAAGCAACACTAATATTATAAGGAAGATTTGAGACTAACCATACATTCTTTAAATTTAAGTCTGCAAGATTAAACTTAAGTGCATCCTCATTATAAACTTGAATCGATTCAGACATTGCTTTGAGATGTTCAATAAATCTTGAATCTTTCTCCACAACAATTAAGGGTAGATTTTTACTAATTAACTCTTTAGTTAAAACACCGGGGCCTGGCCCAATTTCAATTAAGTTAGGACTACTGTCTTCAATTGTATTGCAAATTTTTTTTACATCTGATTCATTTTTTAAAAAATGTTGGCCTAAATCTTTATTGGCCTTAAATTTATTAACCATTAATACTCTTTTTATCAATGAATCGACTTGATGCTTCAATATCCAAAGATTGTGGAAAAGGTATTTTAAATTCTTTATTTAAATAAGCCAGATGAGCAATCATACCTGCATTATCGGTACAATATTGTGGATCTACAAAATAGACGGACTCAGAAATTGAACTAGCTTTTTTTCTAAGCCGTGAATTACAAGCAACTCCTCCTCCGATAACAATAGGAAGATTAAACTTTTGAAGGGCAATTTTAAGTTTTATTAAGACAGTATCAATAATAGCTTCTTGATAACTAGCGCAGATATCATTAAACTCTGCTGAGTTAATTTCAATATTCTTATTTTCACAAAACATTCTAATAGAAGTTTTTATACCAGAAAAACTCATATTCATTGTAGACTTATCTTTACTTAATCCTCTTGGGAATTTGTGAGTTGTGGAATTACCTAGCTTCGCAGCTGCATCTATCTGGACACCCGCCGGATAATTTAATCCTAAAATTTTTCCACCTTTATCAAATGCTTCTCCTGCAGCATCATCAATTGTTGAAGCAAAGATCTCGATATCGTTACTCGATTTAACAATTGAAAAAAAACTATGTCCTCCACTTAATACAACTCCTAAGTAGGGGTAACTTACTTTATGAGAGAGGTGAATGGCTTCCAAGTGAGCAAATAAATGATTAATTGGAAAGATCGGAATCTTATGAATCATTGATATTGACTTGGCTAACATCAGGCCAGTTAATAAAGGCCCAAGAAGACCTGGATGAGTTGTTACTCCTATAAGATCAATTTGTTTTTCTGAAATATTATTACGCTTAAGTAAATCAATATAGAGAGGGAGAATTTTTTTTAAATGATTTCTGGAAGCAATTTCTGGAACGACTCCTCCCCATTGTTCATAAAGTTCAATTTGAGAATAGGTAAGGGTATCAATTATTTGAACTTTAGGATCATCGCTTAGGAGTGAAACAGATGTTTCATCGCAGCTAGTTTCTATACCCAGGACATACATTTACTTAAGATTACTAGAGATTTTTTTCAAAGTTTCGGTAACTTTTTCAATAAACTTTCTTTGCTCTAGCATCTCACTTTCTAATGCTCCAAGGCGCTTACTTTGCTCATCTAGTAATTTTAAAATTTGGTCATTAGAGTCTTTGGAGGCTTGTTGAGATTTATATGATATCTCTTCAACAGATCCACTCATGGAGTCTAACCTTTCTTCCATTGCTTGGGTCCTTGATATTAAACTAGAAAAGAGTTTGTTTTTTTGTTCCTCTTTTTGTAATTGCAATTGAGCTTGAGTTTCTTGTTCAATTTGTTCAGCTTCAAGCTCTTCAGTCGTCTTGCAACTTAAAAAAAGCAATAAAAAAAGAAGTAAAAATTTATTCGAATTCATCAATTGTTTCATTACTTAATGCCTGCCTTTTTATTGATTCAAATTCTGCTTTCTCAGAATAATGTAGTGAATATTTAGCAAATTTTTTAGCCTTATCAAAAGATTTTTTTCGATAAGCAGTTTGTGCCTTGAGTAATAAAACTTCAGCTTTTCGAAAGTTTAAAGAAGCAAATCTATCAGCACTTGAGGTTCTTGCTGCTTCAAATGCTACGCGAGCATACTCAAGCTCTAATTTAGGCCTTGTAATGGTAAGTGCACAAGAAATAAAAAAAGGAGCAATAATAGCTCCTTTTATAAAATAAATTAATTTTCCCATATTACTTTGATGTGACTACGAAATTCACTCTTCTATTTTTTGCCCAAGCTGATTCGTCTTGAGCGTAATCAAGGGGTCGCTCTTTTCCATAACTAATAGTTGAGATTCTTGAAGAACTGATTCCTTGGCTAACCAAAAAATCTCTTATTGAGTTTGCTCTTCTCTCACCTAATGCCAGGTTGTATTGGATACTTCCTCTCTCATCGCAATGACCTTCAAGTTGTACAGATACATTTGGGTTATCTCTCAGGTATCTAATATTATCTTGTAGAAGATTAGAAGCTGAACCATTAACCAATGAAGAGTTAAAGGAAAAATATACGCTCGCGAGACCACCAGCATTTAAATCATCAGAGCTACCATTGACTTGAAGAGGGAAATTTCCATAATCAGAAGAGTCAGAACTTACAGTATTATTAGCATTGTAAGATCCACTATCATAAGAACCTGAATTTATATTTCCATTATTTAAAGTTCCAGCATTTATCGCTCCATCGGGAATTTGATCACCTGGACTACTCCCATACAAAGGTGGAACGTTTCCGGTTTGTCCTGCTTGTCCTGTTGCATTATCAAGACTTCCGTTTTGTTGATTTACACCGACTGTTGGGTCAGTTCCTACTGTGCCTTTTTTCTTGTTTGAAGAACAAGAAGTAAAAAAACCAAAAGATAACAATAATGCCAATGAAAGGATTAATTTCATTTTTCCTCCTAAATAAGAATCCGTCTTAGGACAGTATAAATGAAATTTTTCTTTACTGCCAAGCGCGTTTAAATAAAAATAACAAAATGAAGACATTACAAATTTTTCTCATATTATTTACTATCGTTCCAAATCTTGGGCTAAGCTCAAATAATTATCTGACTAGGAAGATCAAGTTAAGTTATAAAGACAGAAGTACAATCATCCACTTACATTATCCTGAATCTAAAAAAGTATTAGCTGATAAAGTAGAATCGATTTCAAAAAATAATTTTGCTCAAATTCATGAAAGATTTGATTATATACCTAGATCATCCACTCATATTGTCATTAATGAATCAGCCAATACATCAAATGGTTCGGCTACTCCTTTCCCATTAAATACAATTTTTTTAAATGACTATCCACCGCATAAGTACAGCTCTCTATCAAATTCAGATGATTGGGAAAAGATTTTAGTCGTTCATGAGTATGTCCATATTTTAACTTTAGAGATGACTCATGGTCTTAGAGATGTTTTGAGGTTCTTTTTAGGCTCGACCATGAAGTTTTCCATGTTCATGCCTAGATGGCTCTCAGAGGGTGTGGCAACTTGGTCAGAAAGCGAATTCACAGGTCAAGGGAGACTTCATCACCCATGGATCAAGTCTCAGACTAAGAGAGTCTTGGAGAGAAAGAGTAATTGTCATTCTAGATATTGTTTTGATGGACCAAGTTATTACCCGTATGGGAGCTATGCTTATTGGGTTGGGGGATTTTATTTAAAGTACTTAGAAGATCAAAAAAAGGGAACTGTTCAATGCCTAATGCATAGATATTCAAAAAACTTACCTCTTTTTATAAGCTATAGAATTAAACGTTGCTTTGGAAAAAATTTCAATGATAGTTTTAAAGACTTTAGAAAGAAATTTGTCAAAGAAAATGAAACAGTATGTCCAATAAAGAGTAAAAAGTTATGTCAAAAGATATACAAAAAATATAGGAATATTAATTGGTTCAAAGGTTTTATCGACAACGATAAAATTACTGCCCTAGTGGTTCAGCCCAATAATAAAAGGGGACCATATGGTGGAAAAGACGGTGAGAAAATAATTGTTTATGATAAGGAAAGAAAAAAACTAGCAGTAAGATATATTGATTATGTTATCGAGAAGATTTATCAATTACCAGGCAAAGATGAGATCATCATATCTTTTCTTAGAAGAAACCTTGAACAAAGTGATGGTACTAGTAGGGGCTTCTTCGTTTATTCTAAAGGGTTTAAAAAAAATAAATTACAGAAAAAAATCCAACTTTCAGGTAAATGTGATGAGTTGATCGATTTTAACAAGCCCGGATTAATTTGTAAGAGATATTCTAAAAACTCGAACTGGGAAATTGTTGAATATGTTGGACCAGATGATGAAGAGGGGAAAGTTCTTCATAGTTTTGATCAATTAAAAAATGTAGATATTGAGAGTTTTTCAAAAGATGAAGTCAGCTATGTTATTAGAAAAGACTTTGATACGAAAAGTGAGGTTCAAACTCAAAAGTTAAAAAAAATAACTAAGTTTGAGTCTCCAGTGCCTCAAGACCCAAAATATTCTTTTGTTAAATATCTATTGCCACAATATGTATTTCCAGGGATTTTTATTTTCTCAAATGGTTTAACCTATCTGACTGCCGATACAAGCTTGGTGGATCCTCGATCACGTTTTACCTTAAACTTGGGATTAAGCTACGTTCTTGGGATAAACGATTCTCAAAATATCTCAACACCAATTACAGGTTATGCTAATCTAGGAATCAAGTTATCTGATAAATTAACGCTGATTGGAACTTATAATAAAAACTTTGTCCCAACAGGAATTAATAATAATATTAATATTTTTGAATTTTTTGGAGGTGGACTTAATTTATCTTGGAGTATTGGAGATTTTTCGATTGATAATGGTGTTTTCTTTTCAAAAAATAATGAAAGAGATGGATTTTTAGAGTTTTTGATAGGCCAACCATATAGTAGGACAATTACTAGCTACTCAACCTCATTAGCTGTTTCCCATAGTACGCGGTCTATAAATTCTATCTATCGTAATTTTTCACTATCCTCAGGATTTTCTCTCAAGAAGAATAAAAGCTTTAATGAATTTTATTCGACGAACTCGGCAGTCAGATTTGGATTTAAATGGTCAAAGAGTTTAACTCATTCACTCGTTGGAAGATACTCAAGGTTATTTAAAAATGATAATAAAAATCCCGTCTTTCGAGATGGAGTAATTTATGGAGGGGGAATAAACTCATTACTTGAAGGAGTGAGTTACCAGCATCCCAATTATTTGATCGGTGCTGGGAGTATATTCGGAAACGAGATGATTTCAGCTAGAACTGAATTTGATTTAAAAATCTTTAAGATTTTTGAAGGTTTAGATTTTCTTGGAACATATTTAGAAACTGTTTCATTATTTGTAGGTGCAGATTATATTAACTCAAGAAATTTATTATACTCCAACTCAAGTGGCCTTGCTTTTGAGTCATATCCAAATATTATTTCGGGCTTTGGAGGAGTGAGGACTAAATTTAATTTCTTGTATTTGCTACCATTAGAAGTTGAATTGTTTGCAGCTTATAGCGACCATTTCTTCTATTCTTCAAATACTGGATGGCTATTGAAGTCAAACCTTACCTTTTAGGTGTGTCATAGCAATGACGTTAAGACTCTGTAAGAAGTCAACGAGATGACAGTTTTTTTTCTGTATAAAAAAGAGTTAGAATTAGTGATGGCATACATATTGCAACTATAAAAGCAGGCAGGGAAGTTTAGAGAAAATGGAATTTCTCTTCTAAAGAAAACGGATTTTCAATAGAGATGCAGGGGGCTATTTATATAGTCCCTTTTTTTTACCCTAAATTCACACTCACTTAGTTGACCCTAAAGCTCTAGAGTTGCAATATGAAAAACGGTGAGATCATACATACTTTTAATTTTACTTCTTATAGGTGCAGCCTTTGGTGCAGGGTATTATGGTTTTAGTTTTCGAGGTGATTATCAAGCTAGTCCTAAAGATAAAGTCGATATTTCATACCTGAAAAGAAAGTTTGTAAAAGAGAATCAGTCAATTAATAGAATCAGTACTCGTAGCTTATTTCCAACTCAAGATTTCAAGACCTTGGCATTCAGTAAGACCAGTAATGAGATAACTAATAGAGATGTTTTTTTCAAATCCAATAATTGCTTTGAAGAGATTACAAAAATCCAAGCCAATGTTTCTGTTCATAAAGTTTTGTATTGGGAAAGATATAGATGCGGATTAGAAAAAGAATTGCCTGGTTCATTTTTTCAGTTTCCCCCATTTGCTCATCCTAGCGGTTATTCGTTTGTATATTTGTTTTATAAGTTAAAAGGAGAAGATAAAGTTGATAAATCATGGATTCTTAATCATATCGAATATCTAACGTATGAAGAGCTTAAAATTTTTAAGAAGAAATGGAAAAGTCTTCCAGAACCTTATTCACAATTAGCTGATCTTGATCCAGACACGAGAGTATTAATTGGGTCTTTAACAGGAACATTTTTTTCAGGAGATAATGTCTATCTCTTGGACTGGGACATATTTAACTTTTTTGAAACTATTTATAAGGTTTACAAGAAAGATGACTTTATAAATCACTTCAAAGATAGTTCTTATAATGTTTCGAAGTTGTCAAAAAAGAAATGCCTAATTAAAGAAGGAAATCTTTGCTGGAACTATTCCCTTGCCCATATGATTGAGAAGGTTGGATACAGCAAACTCACCATTTCATTAATTTTAATTGGTTTTATCATCTCTACCTTGTTTGCAATTTATTCTTTATTCAGCAAAGAAAAAAAAGAAGATGAAAAAAGAAAGTTTGCTTTAAGAATTTTGAGTCATGAATTAAGAACACCAGTTGCGAGTATTTTATTAAAAATTGAAAATCTTTTAAATAACTTTGATCATTTTACAGATGATGATCAAGAGAGGATTTTAAAAATCTCAAGTGATGCTCATAGATTAAGAAGATTGATTGAAATGAGTACCAATTACCTGACAACGTCTCAAAAAAAGAATAATCATGGCAAAGAGTTAGAGTCATTAAATGAATTTTTCGAAACATTAAATCTTGATTATCCTGGTGTGAAATTTCAGATGTTAGAAAAAGATATTAAATTAAATTGTGACGAGTATTGGCTACAAGTTTGCCTGAAAAACTTAATCGAAAATGCTCTAAGCCACGGTAAAGACCCTATAGAGGTGCAATGTCAGGTCAGTGAAAGATCTGTGAAAATTTCAGTTATAGACTCTGGTGAATGTATTTTTGAAAGTTTAAAACAAATGACTGAGGACTTCGTAAAAGGAAGTAAGAGTAGTGGGACGGGGCTAGGTTTAAATATAGTCCAGACTACCTTGAAGTCTCTAAATGGAAAGCTGGAGTTTTCAAAGAATCCAACTACCTTTACAATTAACCTTACAAGGAGTGGTCATGAGCCAAAAACTATTACTAATTGAAGATGATGAGAGTTTAGGAGAGTCGCTAAAAGAATTTTTAGTCGGAGAGGGTTTTCAAGTACATTGGAATAAAAGCCTAGCTTCAGCTGAGGCTACATCTGCTGAATTAAAGCCTGATATTATTATTCTAGATTGGATGCTTCCTGACGGACAGGGAGTAGATTATTTAAAATCTGATAAAAGAAAGAAAGATACACCGGTAATAATGCTCACTGCTAGAACTGAACTTGTAGATAAAATAATAGGCCTAGAGTCAGGTGCCAATGATTATATCACAAAGCCTTTTGAGCCTCGAGAATTAGTTGCAAGAATCAGAGTACAGTTAAGAAAAACAAGTGATGGGGATGACCAAGAAGTCATTGCTCAAGATAAGCTTGAAATTCACACTTTAACGAGGGAAACATATTTTAAAAATGAGTTAATTTATCTAACGAAAATGGAATATGACCTTATTAAACTGTTAGCAGCTAACCCGGGACGACCATTTACTAGAGATGAACTTCTTAACAAAGTGTGGGGGTTTGAATTTACTCCTTCCACGAGAACAGTTGATACCCATGTACTTCAATTAAGACAAAAGTTAGATGAGTCACTAATTGAGACAGTTAGAGGGGTTGGTTATAGGTTTAAGAAGGAATTATCTGGCATAAGGGCCCAAAAAAGCCCTCAAAGTTCTTAAATTTAGTTATTTATAAATTATTCCGATAGGTCTTTATAACAGGAGAGATCAATGGGTAATATTGTAAATCTTGATAAGAAGAGACAAGAGAAAATTGAGAACAAGAAAAGACAATTTGAAAGAATATTTTTTTCTGAGGTCATAGGGTGTTACTCTGTGATTGAAGAAGGAAATAGGATTTTTCCAATTGAGATTCTAGATATCTCGGAAAGTGGATGTAGAATTGAGATCCCTGAAAAAGCTGCAGGAGTTAAAAACTTTGAAATTGATGCAGAGGTGAATGTAAGGTTATATTTCACGAAAAAATCATTTGTAACTTTAGTCGCAAAAATTAAAAGATCAAATATTATAAAAAATGAACAAAATGCAAACATTTTGGAATTAGGGGCTGAGTTTGATCAAAACCTTCCCGGATACGAAGTTCTAACTTCATTTATCAATTTTATCAAAAGCTTTGCTGAATATTCAAACGTAGATAATTCTACGAAAAAAGTATATTTCCTTTAAAAAACATACTATATATTCCTTATGAAGGTATTGGTTATTGGATCTCATCTAGAGTCCTTATATTTTTGTAGTCAGTTTATCGATCTTGAGGTTGGGAGCGTTACTCTTTGGAGTGAATTGAACCCACTGCAGATCCATGAAAAAAATAAAGATTTTTCATTTTATAAAACAGATGAAAAGTACTGGCATGGATTAGTAAAAAAACTTTCTAAAAATATTTTCTATAGGAGTGAACCTATTTCAAGGATTCAGAAAACTTATCTCTCATCAAGTGATCTTCATGGGAAAAGAATTTTAGATACATTTAAAGTCGTCTATCAAAAAAGTGATGAGAAAAACACCATAGAGACTTTTGAAAATTATGATTTAGTGTTAAACGTAAATAATGTTTTTGAATCAAGAAACTACATAGGACAATCAGCTCCATGTATCCAAGAAGAAAAATTTCATCAAGACGAAAGAATTTTTTATGGAACAAATTCTTTTGGAGTAAACAACGTCGGAAAGAAAGTTGGTGTTATTGGTGGCTCTGAACTTACTGAGAAGTTCTTAGATGAAATTAGTCCAGAACATTTAGTGCTCATTAATGTAGAAAAATCCCTGGAATACTATGAATCCTATAAGACAATTTATGATCAGGAAATTCAAAACTTTGAAGAATCAAGGTTAAAGGGAACAAGAGTTACAGAACCAACCCTAAAGTGTGATGTCTTTGAAGATGTTGCAGCAACGAATATAGATATATTAGAAGATAAGGATCAGATTTTTTTAACTTTAGAGAGACCTGCTTTTTTAGGAAAGGAGTTATTGCAAACAATTGCATTAGATCAATTATTTGTTTTAAGTGAGTTTGAAAAGAAATCAAGTCTTAAAAACTTTCTTAATGATGAAGAACCGGGCTTTTTTCAATTATTTACTCTGCCAGAGATTGAAGAGCTAGATAAAAAATGGTCAAATATAGAAAATGAAATCAATCAACTCTTTCGTAAAAATTCTTAGCTTTTTTTTAATTGCTTGCTCGAGTGACCAAGTTATCAAGCGCCAAAAAAGATCTGAATTTGAATCTAATACTTTTATGAAGTCTGAGAGTTTCTTTCTACCCAAGAGACAAGAACATTTAAACTTCTCAACAGCAGGAAAATGCTTTTATAAAGAAGATTTGATTTTTTTAGATTTTAAAAACATTAATCAATCCTATGGCTTAAGCTATGAAAAGATCAATGAAGCACAAGCCTATATAAACTTTGAAATGTCTAAAGATCCATCAAAGTATAAAGGGAAAGTCATAAACGAAATTTTAGAAAAACTTGCAGGCAAGGTACGATTTTATGATTTTCCTCAATATGAAGGGTATAATTTTATTTGGATTGATGGGTTATCAGAAGTAGAGAAAAAAAAATGGCTGAAAAAGTTTTTAGATTCTAAATATATGGAAAATGGGGTGCCTATCTTAATAAGCCTTTGTGATAGTTCATATGAAATTTTAAAATTTTTAGAACGTGAAAAATTAGATGCTGATTATCCATATTGGCTAGGAGCCGAAATTTTTAATAACTATGGGGATAGCTTTGAATACATTCCATACTTTAGATCAAAAATTTCAACCCCTTTCAAAAAAGATGCTTCGTTTAAGTTGATTAAGTCTAACGTTCTTAAAGATAGAAAACTAAATAATTTAATCGTTCCATCTGAAATGTCAGAAGTTATTTATTAATTAATAAAGGGTGAAATCCCAAGCTCTAAGTTTTCAACTAATAATTGCAAAGATCTTCTTCCATTAAAATGATTAACTGATAATTTTGCATCTATAATTAACTCTTGTGATTTTTGTTTTGCCATCAATTCTTCAGGAGATGTTTTGTTCCATTGCTCTAGATAAAAAAAGCTCAATCCATATAATGATTTATTATAATTAGATCTTGTCTCTCTTGCTTGAAAAGTCCATTTTAAGTGTTTGTCTTTAAGAACTTTATAATCACTGATATAAGCATCTTTAATTCTTAATATGGGATAGGGATTTCCCAATCCAAAAGGCTCCATTTTAGAAATTGAACGAGAAAGTTCTATATCTAGTTGATGCATTCCAACTTCGATGTCAAAGCAGTGTGTCTTTGTTCTCAAGATAGCCGGAATTTTAGAAATTAATTCAGTCACTTTTTCTTTTAATAGCGGCAGGTTTTCTTTTTTCATTGATAGTCCTGCTGCAGCTTTGTGGCCACCGAACTTTAAAAATAAATCAGAACAACTATCTAGAGTTTTAAATAAATCTAGCTCTCCTGCAGTTCTTGCTGATGCTTTAATAATACCTTTGTCAGCAGAGTCGGTGAAGACTATACATGGTACTTTAAAAGTTTCTACTAGTTTTGATGCTACTATCCCAATAACTCCTTCATGCCAGTCTGGTCCGTAGACAATGTTAATTACTGGGGTTGGCTCGTTCCAAGATTTCTTCACCTGGGAGAAAGCTTCGTTGAAAACAGTGTTTTGTATTTTTTTTCTTTGGGTATTGGAATAAACGATATTTTTAAAATAAGTATCACATTCATAAGGGTTATTATTCGTGAGTAGGTTTAAGGCATCTCTTGGATGCTCTAAGCGACCTCTAGAATTTATATGAGGCCCAATATGAAATGAACACTTTTCACTTTCAAGGACTTGTTTTTGGGTATCATCTTGGCTTAAAAAAAGTCTTAGACCGGGATGTTTTGTCTTGGGGAGTTGCTTGAGGCCGTGGCGTACCAATTTTCTGTTAACAGAGTTTAAATTTGCGAGATCACAAATTGTTCCTATAGAGACAAACTCCAATAGTGGATAAATGGACGGAACAACTTTACCTTTGCTTTCAAGTAAGTTCTTAATTTTTAAAGCCAGACAGAATGCAACACCAACTCCTGCTAAAGTTTTTAATTGATCTTGATTTTCATCTCTACGGTTTGGATTAATGACTGCATAGGCTTTAGGAATATACTCTTTTGCGTCTTTATGATGATCAGTAATAATGAGATCAATATCTTTATCTTGAGTATATTCAGCCGTTTCAAGGTTACTGATACCACAATCAACAGAAATTAAGAGGGTAATATTTTTTTCTAAGGCATCATCAATTGAGCTTGGATGGATTCCATAACCTTCAACAAACCTTGATGGCTGGAATAAATGAATTTCTTTATTAATAGATTTGAAAAAATGAAATAATAAAGCACAAGAGGTGGTACCATCAACATCGTAGTCACCATAGACTCCTATTTCTTCACCTTTTTCAATGGCCTTTATAATTCTTATAGCAGCTAATTCTAAATCAAGAAGGCCTTCAAGATTGGGCAGAGTTTTAAGGTCCCAAGAAAAGAAGTCATCAAGATCTTCTATATTTCTCTTTTTTAAAATATCAATAACAATTGGGTGTAATTTCTCTTTTGATTGGCTTTTTTCGATTTTCATTGTGAAGAGATACTAAGCTAATATAGGAATAATTAAAAGACATAGCCAAAACCAAGAGAGGCTGAAAATTCGTCTCTGCTGGATTCAGTATTAGTATCCGATTCTGGTGTGCTAACTGCATTTGCAGAAGGATCAGGAGGGTTTGAAGCCGTTCCAGAAGTCCATGGATAAGTTGTTGTGCTTTTTTTTGAGCTCGAAATTGATAAGAAATTTTTTACACCTTGCGCGTAAACAAATAACCCATTTTTACTCATAATGTTAAAACCTAATCCAACTCCTGTATTTATTAAACTCTCTTTAGTTTTAGAAACAAAACCTTCAGTATTTAAGATTTCATCATAGTCATAATCAATAGAATTTCTTACCAAACTAAAGCCTATCGATCCGATGACGTAGGGTTCAAAATACACAGTCCTGCCAACAGGAATTCGATAAATTAAAGATTGTGATAATTTCACACCGTACATGCTATTAAAGCTTTCATTTCTTAATACATCTTCAGGGTAATCTTCACTAAATTGAAATAGATCTCTTTTATTTGAAAAATAATAAAACCCATCTGCTCTACTTGAAGTTGAGATCCTATGATTTAAAAAAAATCGATAACTAAAACCAAGAGTTGGACCAAAGTAAGTAACATTATCATCTTTAGTGACACTTGATTTTTCAAAACCAGACATTTCATTTTCAGACTTATAAGTTTGAATGGAAACATCTGAGTGAAAGCTAAAGTGGCTATGGTCCATTTTGTTAGAATACTTTGTAAAATCTTTTGTCATTATATCTTGAGCTGCCAGAGAAAAGGAAAAAAGAAGTATTACTATTTTCATGATTTAAATTTTGGGAAAGGTTGGAAGATCATAGTAACTAGAAGACCCACATGTTGATGGTTGAAAGTTAAATGGAATATTGTCTCCAGCAATAAATGAGTCAAGGTGACATTTATTGGCAAGGTTAATTTGGTCTTTGAGTTCATCATGCAATACGGTCGATACATCTACATTATCTACTTTAACAAGAATGAATTTATTTGCAGTTGGTGTAGTTGCTACATCATCAACTGAGTAGGTAATTTGGTTATATTCAAAGCCAAAGATAAGCATGAAAAGAGGTTGATTTTGATAGACTCTAAAGTTGTATACCTCTTCAATTGATGTCCCAGTAGCTTGTTTAACTTTTTTCTTCGTCGTTAATACATAATTCAACTCACTTTCATTATCTGAATTACTTATGATGTCAGTACCATTATCAGAGATAATGCAAGACAGAGCTTGGAGTCTAGATTTAAGGGCACTGTTAGAGGTTTTTGAGACACGTATTACTAGAGATTCATTTAATGGATTATCAATGTCTCCTAAAGTAGCACCATTTCCTGTATTAATATAAAAATATAGAAATTGCTCACCGTCTTCAGTTTTCTTATCTATTAAATAGACTTCCCCTTTATCTGAAGATTCATTATAGGTAACTTCCCACTTGGAGCCAATTGTTAAATTAGTAAAAGATTGATTCGTGCTTAATAAAAGGTCATTGTATAAATCTGTACTATCTTCAATACAATTTTCAGATTGTTGTTCTTCAAAAGCTGTTACACATTCACTACAAGTTTCTCTCAGCTCTTCAATGATGAATTTTTTATTTTCTCTAGCACATGAGCTAAATATGAAAAATATTAATAAAACCTTAAGCATATGTTGAGATTATACATATAAAGATAGTTGAGTTGCAAACTCAAGTGGTTTTAATTACATGGTTTGAAAGTTTTACTGAAATTTATGGCCGTGCTTTCTTAAAAACTTAGATAAAGAACCAACCTTATCTAAAGTTCTGATTGCACTCGTAGAGAGTCTTAATCTTACTGTTTTACCAGATTCAGGATCAAAAACTTTTTTCCACTGAAGATTTGGCTTTTGAGTCATCTTCGTTTTTATGTTTGAATGGGAAACTTTGTTTCCAACTAATCTTCTTTTACCTGTTAAATCGCATACTCTAGACATAATTTACTCTCTTTAAAAATACGTTTGATAAAATTAGGGTAAATAACACAAGTTGGCAAGGAGCACCTTGAAGTAAGGAGTTAAAATAGTACGAATTAAGGAATATCTCTTCTTTCTAACTGTTCTCTGATTATCATCATCTTCTCTGTGCTAAGAATTATAACCTTATCTTCAATTCCAGTTTTATCTGCTGCAATACATTCAAAGTATGGATATATTTCATTAAAATCATCTATTAGTTCGATGCATTCTTCTCTTTCGCGTTCAGTGTAAGTCACTCTACATCTGGTCTGAATAGATCTAAAGTCACTTAGTAAATCTCGAGAGCATTTTGGCAAATTCTCTGTTTCAATTCTATTTACATCATCATCGACAGCTAGAGTTTCTTCGCATGAATATAGGAATGAACAAAACATCAGGATATAAAAAATTTTCATCTTGATTAATATAAAGCCAAATCAATTTTAAATAAAGTGCATCATAGAAAATTTACATTTAAACTCAGTGCGTTAATTAGCTGAGTGAATTCCTTTTAGCTTGTTAAAAGCCTAAGTGGGAGAAATAATTAGAAAGAACAATTTATAGGAGACCAGAATGAAATATTTAATTTTATTAGTACTTACGCTACCCGCATTTTCTCAAAAAATATTAAAAGTTAAGGATGATAATGTTCTTATCAGTAATGAAGATCTCGATTTAGAAAGTGGGAAAAAATATTACCTTGAGACTGATTCGGGAGAATCATTGATTGGAGTTTATACTAATGGCTCAAGCGATAGTGGTTATGTTGCTAAAATTTTAGAAGGTGACCTTAGTGAGGGTGATAGAATTACAACTCATAGGAAGAAGAAAGTCTCCGGGGGAAGCATGGCTTCTGGAGCATTTAAAAAGCTTAGATTTGGTGTTCATGGTGGAGTTAATTTAGCCTCCTCAACAAATAGTTACGAAGTTACTTCTGGTACGGCCCCTGAAGATGATACATTTGATGCTTCTATGGGATTCCAAGCAGGTGTTAACGCTCAATACAACCTTAATGCTAAGATGGGAGTTAACTTAAAACTATCTTATAATATTCATAAATTCTCCCAAGAAGGAGCGGTTGCAGAGCAAGAGAGCCAAGTAGATTTTTCTTCAGTGTCTTTTCAACCAACCTTAAAGTTTCATCCTATAAAGTTTGCTTATGTTTTTACAGGTGTAAGAGTTGCGATGCCAATGAGTATTACTCAAAAAACAGTTGATACTGAGTCAGGAGAAATTATTGGAGAAGAGGTCGATCTTAAAGCGCTTGCCGATCTTGATGATGATAGTGAAATTTCCGGCATGGTTTTAGATATTCCGCTAGGGATAGGATTTAACTTTGATATGGGGAAAATTAGCTTACAACCAAATTTTACTTATTATTTAGCAATGAGTTCTTGGGGCTCATCAGATGATGGAACTGGAAATACGAGTCAATCAAAAATGCAAACGTTGGCATTTAATTTAGACGTATTATTTTAATTAGGAGAAAACTTGAAAATATTAATTTGTTTATTACTGCCTCTTACTCTTTTTTCTCAAGAAGTCTTAAAGAAAAAAGATGATAAAGTCATGATTAGCTCTGTTGATTTAGAACTTGAGCAAGGAAAAAAATATATTATTCAATCAGACTCTGGTGAAGCAGAGATTGGTGTTTATAAAAATAGGTCAGGGGGTAATTATGTTGCCAAAGTACTCTCTGGTGATTTGAATGTGGGAGATAGAATAAATTCTTTTGCGAGAAAATCTTCAACAACTACAAGTGTTAGTGAAAGTATTAGTAGTTCGTCGAGTCATATGTATGAGAAATATAATTTCGGAATTCATCTTGGAGCAAATTATTCTGGTGGAACAAATACTAGTTTTGCTGGAGTCCAAGTAGAGAAGCATGACTCTGGTCTTGGGTTTCAAGGTGGATTAGTATTTGACTATAATTTTAACTCTAGCATGACCTTAGCGATGAAACTCAGTTTTAATGTTTATGAAAATACTTCCACTGAAGGAGCAGTTCTCATTGGTGGAGCAGGTTCTGAATTAGAAACTAGAGCAACAACTATAAGTGTTCAGCCTAGGTTTAAGTATAAGTTTTTAAGTAATTCAAAAGGTCATAAATTTGCCTATGGATTCTTGGGGGCAAGAATTGGAAGAGCATTGAGTATGACTGGTACTATTACCAATCCTAGTACTCCTACTACTCCAATAAGAATTGATTATTTAGATGAAAATGATCCGATTGTTCTTGCTTCACAAATAGAAGCTGAAAAAACTCTTTTTGATATCCCTTTGGGAATTGGTATGAATTTTAAATTAAATACTTCGGCAAATTCACTCATCATATCTCCAAACTTTACTTATTACTTACAAGTTAAAGATCTCATTAGAGGAGCTGCTCCAGGAGATGGTTTCAGAGTGACAACAATGGAATTTAACTTAGATATATTATTCTAGAGTACTTTTAGCAATGGACTTGGCATCAAGTCCATGCTTTTCATATAACTCAATGGCCGTATAGGCTGATTGTCCAAAGACTCCTTTTACACCCAAACTTTTTATTGAATGTATTTTTGCGCTCGTTTGAGTCAGTATTTTATGAGTTAAGCAAGATCCGATTCCATGATTTACTTGGTGATCTTCTAGGGTCAGAATATTTCCTTGATGATCATTAACCCACTGTTCATAGCTTTTAGGATCAAAGGTATTTAAATGTCTGTGGTTAATGATTCCGTAATCTTTACCTTGTGTGGCTAGTAATTGTCTTGCCTTAATAGCTTCATGAACTAATGCACCCGTGGCTATGATGAGTCCATCTTTACCTTGGAATAATAATTGATCATTTTCTATATTATTATCAGCTTTTTCAAAACTTGGAATAAATGTTTCTCTGCCTAGAAAAAAGACATAACTTTTAGCATGAGATTTTAATTTATCGTCGTGTTGTTTTTTGACGAAATGTTTCATTAATCTATAGGTATCATCAGAGTTTGCGGGTGCGATGATCTCGACATTTGGAATAGAAGCTAGAGCTGAGAAATACGTTAAACTTTGATGACTTGCTCCATCAGCTGCATCTTGAAAACCTGTGTGAGAAAAAACACAAATCATTGGTGAGCTTGAAAGGCTTGCCATAATTAATGGAAGATTTCCTTTGGTAATCCCAAAAGCGGCAAATGTATCAACAATAGGAATGTAATCATTTTTTGAAAAGCCAGCAGCAACACTAACCATATTACTCTCTGCAATTCCTATATCTATTGATGCTTTTGGAAACTCTTTATGAAATGGAGCAAGACCAGTTGAGCCTTGCAGGTCAGAACTAATACTTATTATTGGGAGACCTTCGTTTTTTAATTCTATTAACGCCTTAGACACACCAACTTGCATTTTTTCTTTTTTGGGACCTGTCGATTGAGAAGGAGTAATGGAATTTAATTCATTGGCCCATGATTTAAAAACATCTGGAGCTTTATTATCCCAAAGCTCATCTATAAAACCTGCAATCTTTCCATCTGCTTTTTTTAGAGGGAAACCGTGACCACCACTATTAGACTCTTCAGTAGATTTTATTCCTTGTCCTTTAACAGTTTTCATCCATAAAACAGTAGGAGATTTTTTGCAGGCAGTAAGAGCGTTATGAGTAGCCTGATAAGTTTTTTCAATATCATGACCATCTTCAAGCATAATGATATTCCAGCCCAATGCCTTTAATGAATCAAAGGTCGGTTGCATAGAAAATGCATCATGGATTCTGCCACTTAGTTTAGTTTGATTATCAGAGATAACCAAAAGGAATGGATTGATCATCTCTTTTTTATAAAGACCTGGTATAGCGGCCATTGCTTCTTTGGCTTCACCTTCCATACAGGCACCATCAGATATGAGCGTTATGGTAACCCTTTCGTTGTTTGAGAGTTTATCACTCATTGCAAGGCCTTGGGCCTGAGGAAAAGCAGATCCCAATGGACCGTTGCTCATTAACACACCTTCTGGGAATAAGTGAGATTCACCATGACCAGTTAGCTTTGAGTCTATACTTCTAAAACCTTTGAGGCTTTCAAAATCTAAACCTCCATAATTATAAAGGGCCTTCACTGCATAAAGTGCATTTTCAGCATGACCAATATCATTTACAAAGTTATAATTATTATACCAATCTGCGTCTCTAAACATTATTTCATGAATACAGGACAAGAAGTCTGCAATGGCACTTGGACCACCCCAGTGACAAGCTGCTCCACCATTAACTGCATGTTGATCCATAAGGGCAAGTAAGCTTCTGATGGCTTTAGGGTCAAGGCACTCTACAGGTTCGTTTTGGGAGTTGTTAATTTTTATTTTATAGGGAGAGTTAAGTTTTGGAGCATCGAGAAGATGATTCATAATTTATCCTTTGAACAGTATAATAAATATTTAGCATAATGTTCTCAAGTATAAAATTAATAAATTCTAAATAATAACCTCTAGTAGAGATTATTATTGAAGATTAGGTTAAGAGTGAGGTCTCATTTTTTTAATTTTCTCTTAAGTGTTTAAACTTTAGGAGGATGTTTCTTAGGATGATTTGGTTCACGAACAGGAACTTCCACAGGTTCAGTATTAGGGACCTCAATAGGCGTTCGATCTGGAGCATCTGGCGGTACTGGGATCTTTCTAGGAAAGCTTGGTTTAGGATCAGTAGGTACTGAATTTGGATGAGTAGGTTTGTTTGGATTGATCTTTGGTTTTTCTGTATTATTGCTCATTTCTGTTTTCCTTTATTTATAATTCTAAAGATCACAAGAGAGTATGATTCTTGTGATCTTAGAAGTATCAAATGTTTTACTTCTTGATTCTAGTAACAAGAGTGTAAACGTACAATGAAATAAGTCATTATACGTTTGCACTTATATTTACTTAAAAGTAGAGTAAATTTTTTCGTATCCTGTTTTTAATTCATTTAATACTTTATTATTAGATTGACTAAAATCTTCTTTTGCTTGAGTTAAACTATTTTTCATATCATCAAACTTCACTTCAAGTTTATCCCATTCATCTCGGACATCCATTTTCATTAGATGTGTTTTTAATTTAAGCTCATCTCTAGTTTGCTTCATTTGATCAACTATTTTCTCATTAATATCTTTCATTTTTCTCCTCATCTTTATTTGTAAGTTTCTATAATTAAGAGCCTCTATTTTTTAATGAAGACTAGACTTTAACATCCAGATCATTTTTTCATGAGTTCTCATTGTCGCTACTAACATATCTTCAGTTCCTTTATCTTCAGAGAAGATTTCGGCATTATTTTTGAGTGAGTATGAAATCATCTGTTGGATGATATGATGGTCTTTAATTAAAGTGGCAATCATATCGTTTGAAGAAGGTATGGTACCAGGTTTTTCTTCAATAGTTGTTTTTTGAGTCATCTCTGTTGCCGTACTTAGAGGTACTCCTCCAACAATTTTAATTCTCTCGGCGACCTCATCCATGACTTCAAGTAATGTATTATAATGTCCACCTAAGAATTCATGTAAACTGGTAAATCTTGGTCCCTTGATATTCCAGTGATAGTTTAAAGTCTTAGTAAAGACTAAGAACTCATTTGCTAATACAGAATTAAGTAAATCAACTATTTTACCTTTGTGTCCTTCACTTATTTGTCCAATTGAGTCCATTTTTAAAATTTCTTGTAAACTTTCTTTTTCTAAATTCATTTTATCTCCTTGCTAGATATGTATAAACTAATTTAACAAAAACTGAGATAGAAATATCGTAAGGAATATGATTAAAATATGTTAATTTCTAAACAATTTAAGAATTAAGACATTAGGCGTAATTTTAGATGAAACGAGTATTCTTCTCAAGATAATCAAGAACTTTAGATTTAACAATACTTTTAAATCTATCTCGCATAATCTTTAAAAATACAAAGGTAAAAATTATGAGTAAAAAAAATAAGAAATCATTACTTTCGATCATTCTCCTTATTACAATAATGATTGTTTCTTATAAAACTAAAAATATAATCCTATTAATTCTTCTAGGGTTGGGGATTGGAATTATACTTACGCCTCCGGTTAGATATTTGCGATCTAAATTTAATCTTAATAAATACGTTCTTATTATGATTCTACTAGGTGTTGCCTTTTTATTTTCCTCTTTGATTGTATTTACAATAGGGTATTCAGCGATAGATCAAGTTGCTGAGCTTAGTTCAAATTCTGCTTCTATCAAAAAATCAATTGATCAGAAAGCTACAGAGATCATTCGATTGATTCCTTTCATAGATAATATAAAAGACGTAAATGCACAGAAGTACATAGAAAAAATTGTAACTTTATCAACACAGAGCTTTAAATTGAGTTTTTCTTTATTAACAGGCTTGATCTTCTCACTAATTATTGGTGTTTATATTGCCGTGGATTATTCAAATTACAAAGAACTATGTCTTAAGCTATTACCTAAGAAAAACTATAATTACTGGTTAGAAATTATACATGAATCAGTTTTAATTATAAGAAAATGGTTTAATGCTCAAGCACTTGATATGCTCATTATTGGCTTAATAACGACAAGTCTATTATTTATTTTTAATATTCAATATTGGGCGATCTTTGGGTTGTTAACAATGTTTCTAACAATTATTCCTTATGTTGGAATAGTCACTACCGTTTTATTCGCTTCAGCGATAACAATGGTTACAGACCCAGGAAAAGTTAAATGGGTAATTCTTATTTATATATTCACTCAATTTATTGAAGGAAACTTTATCCTTCCAAAAGTCATGAAAGATAAAATAAATATTCCTGAAGCCGTCTTAATTACGATGATGTTGGTTTTTGGTTTTTGGTTTGGTTTACTTGGCGTTTTGATTGCTCCTGCTTGTACAGGCATATTAATGATGCTCATAGAAAAAAATACAGAATCTAAGAAGATAGATAGCTAAATGTGATTATAAGAAATTTTCCTAGCTAGAAATCTTTTTTCTAAATTCTTTATTTTCTTTATTCATTTCTTCTAAGAAAGGACTTGCCGCAATAGCTAATAAGTTTCTTTTTGTAGGTTTGACCTGCTTGGGTTTAAAAAACTTTTTAATATGCTCACTTTTAAAACCTATATAGCCAATAAGAAAACATGAGAGAGCTGAAACTAATAAAAAACTTAAAGTTGTTTCAAAAGCACTTAGTCCAGTAAGTAATTGAATCTTGGGAGAAGTGAATTCTAAAAGAGCAATAATAATAGTTGCAAAGAGTAGTAACCCACCTAGGAATAAGCAGATTAGTCCGAATACTTTTTTATAAGCATTTTCTTTCAAATTATTAAGCTTGGTATATGAACCTGAAATGATTGGCCCTAAAAGGGCCTTCTTTATTAAGTTCAATGACATAATTTTAAATAAACTCCTCATTATAATTTAGCCTTATTTATTGTTTTTTATTACTTGAACTTTTAAGAAAGTAACCAATCGCACCACCAATAACACCTGTAGCGATTGCAGTATGAAGAGGGTACTTCTTAATCACAGCAACTGACTTTTCAGCCATTTCAGAGACTTTATCCTCACTATTTTCAGCAAAATGTGATATAGCATCTGTTGCTACTGCGATCATCTCGGATGGTTTCATCTCTGATGGTTTTAATTGACTAAACCCTTCTATTTTATTTTTTGCACTCATATTTTCTCCTTGTTATTAATAATATTATAGTAGTTGAATTCTTAATTTTTTGATTCTAGGTTTTATGGTTAAAATGTGTAATTTCTTACATATTTAAGCAGTTTTTTGATCTAATTCCTTTAAACAGTCATTAATCTCTACAATGAGATTATAATCATATTTGGGGAGAGAGTTCAGTCGGTTCATTCCCTCTGAATCTGCTCGCATCATGCTTTCTAAATCATTCTTCCAATTCTCTAGAGCTGTTTTTTTACAAAGTTTTTCATACTCTTGAGACAATAGTTCTTCAGGTTTGGCAAAAAAATCCCATGGTCTACTTTTTAGTATAGGCTGCATAAAGAACTCCTTTTTTTTTAATTTGAGCAGCTAATTTCATAGCTGCTCTGGTTATTTCCTCAATAGTCATCAGATTGAATTATAAAACTCATCGTGGGTAGTATTGATTTTTTTATTCTTTGATGTCTTCAACCTTATCTTCAATATTGTCTCCAACATCATTTGTAACTTCTTCTACTTTCTCTCCCACATCTTCCAATGCGTTTTCAGTATCTGACTCCCAACAACCCATTAGGGTTAAAAGTGGTAGAAATATTAGTATCTTTAATGTGTTTTTTTTGAACATCTCTTAGTCTCCTTTGTTAGTTATGATGATAGCTTTTTGAAAAAATCATCAACTGCATTTTTAGTTTTTTCTTTCTCATGACCGTACTTTTCTTGAATGGTTCCAATTAATTGGTCATAATTCCCATCAATTTTATCAATGTCATTGTCACTGAGTTCTCCCCAGTTTTGTTTAATTTGGCCTTTTACTTGTTTCCATTGTCCACTTAATATATCTTTGTTCATCTTTTCTCCTTATTTTAGTTAGTAATTAAATTTCAGCTAGATATTTATAATACTTTTTTCTTTCCAGTAACGATCGATACAAGAAAAGCTATTAAAAATATAAAAAATAAGATTTTAGCAATTCCTGCACTTGCAGCTGCGACTCCAGAAAATCCTAAAAATCCTGCGACCATAGCCAATACGAAAAATACAATTGTGTAGTGTAACATTTTATCTCCTTTGATAAGTTTATAATTAAAATGAACTAGAGAATTTTAATTTCACTAGTTCAATATATTCAAAATTCTATAAATTAAATTTTAACCCTGCTAAGCCCATTAAGTGATTAGAGTCTTCATTGCTTTCTTCACCTAATGCTTGAGAGTATCTACCTTCTACAAATAATCCGGTCTTTTTATTCACAGCAAAATTAAGAGTCGCTGCTGCTTCCAATCCAAATTCAACTGAATCGTCTGCTGAAGTATTTATATCAGCTATATTTGTATTATTAAGATCTAATTCTGTATCAACTGAACCCGTTTTGATTGAAGTAAATCCACCACCGGCAATTGAGAAGAAATTTGTGGGCCAAACCCTAGCTAGAACTGGAATATGTAACCTTTTAACACTTTGTGTAGCCTTTAACGGTCCAGCTTCAAAAGTATAATTTCTTTTAATTAGGAGTGCTCCAGTTTCTATTCCAAAATAACTATTAAAATTTCCCTCTACCAAGGCTCCAAAACCATAATTTAAATCGTCGGTGTTGGTTTCAGAATCGATATCACTTACTCTATCATTAGCTACCCCAGCAACTGATAATAGAAGTGACCCATCGTTTTGCTTTGCAACAAGGTTGATACTTCCTAATAAACAAACTAATAAAATTTTTTTCATTTTTCTCCCTAATTTTTAATGTTTAACGTTAATGAATCATGAATATATTGATAAAATCAAAAGAAAGATTCTTTGAAATGTGTACAAATGTGTTATTTTGTACACAAGAACTAATTTTCATGTATCATTTTCATTATTTGAGAAAATTACTATCATTTTTTCGAGTTGAGTAAAGCGGCTATAATAAAGATTTTTAGTTCAGTTTAAAGGATCTATATTCTTCAATTGATTTAAATACTTTTTCTATGGTTAAGAATTTTTTAAAGGCTGTAGCAAAGAATCTTTGAATGCGGTATTTAGAGATGACGTAATGATTCGTTAATTGAGGAATTTTTTGCAACTTTAGTAGATAGAAAAAATTTACTGGATGAGCAAAATATAAATTTGAAATATCTACTATATAATCAAATGTTTGAACTTTTTTAGAAAACTTGATTGCTTCTTCTAGATCTTTCTTGATTAATTCGGGAGTGATTCCTTTTAATGGAGTTACAAAAAACTCTTTTTTCTCTGTGTCGGTTGTAATCTTAATTTCTCCCCAAAAGTTCTTATAATGAAAATTTTCTACTCCATGCATAAATAAATCTTTGATTCTGGTACACCTTTAGATAATAAAATCTCTTTGACTGAAGATAAAAGCCAATTTCTCATTGGTTTAGAGTATCTGATTTTATTATCAAAGCTTTTAATATAAGGATGAGAGTGTAATTTAGATGTAGGGTAATTAATTTTAACTTGTCTATAGACGTCCTTTGTATATCTTACAACACCTAAGGAGAAGTAGTTAATTAGCTCTAGGTTCACATTATCTAAGAGTTCTGTGATGAGAGTGTTATAATTTTTCTCAATATCATCAGAGTATATAATTGGATCAAAGTGAACCCCAAGTTGGAAATTAGAATCGCTAAGTTTTCTCATTGCCTTAATTTTTACTTTGGTACTTGGAGTCTTAAGGTCAAACTCTTTTGATGGATCCTGTGGTGAGAGAGAAAAGGTTAAAAGAACATTTTTTAAAGGTTCTAGTGTCAATATGTTCTTAATATTTACTGACTTAGTTCTTAATTCAAGCTTTGCTTTGGGATTTAATTTAAAGAACTGCCAATACTCGGACCATTCATTTGTAATATGATTTAAAGCTAGAGAGTCACTGAACTCACCAGCATGAAACCAAGCATTAGGATGTTTCTGAAGAGTTTTACTTATTTCATTTATAATTTCATCATGGTTTACATATAAGACAAGATCAGGTGTATTGAAATAACCTTGGAGGAAACAATACTGGCATTCATAAATACAATTATAAGAATGGATAAAATAAAAGTGAGGGGCTCCGTCTAGTCCATAAGCATCGGGAGCTTCTTTTACTAAAGTTCCTCTTTTTTTTCCTATGAAGAGGTTTAGATTCGTTCTTTTTTGAAGATAAGGTTTTTTAACTTTTCCCCAGTGATTATCGAGCTTATCAATGATGATTGGGGCTGAAGTATTTAACTTGTTAAGAATATGCTGGGTATACTGGTTATGTAGAATCTCTTTTTCAACAAGGATTTTTTCAAACATCTCGAATTTTATCCTTAATTGATTCTAGATCAATTGCTGAAAGAGAATTTATGATTGCTTGAATTTCACCATTATTTTGAAATTGGCCTTTAAACTTAACAAGATCTTTTTCAATAAACTCTGAATGATCGAAGTTAAGATTTAGAGCCTTCAGAGAATTAAAGGCATTTTTAGTCCTCGAAATTTCCCTGGAGGTAATGGGGTCATATTTTTCATAGAGAAGATCTAATAATTTCTTGGTCTTTTCTTTTTTAATAAT
>ENA-ORXM01001118-ORXM01001118.1-marine-metagenome-genome-assembly--contig:-NODE-1118-length-39643-cov-4.230627_pt1 | contig 39643 bp, 38 predicted proteins | sample MGYA00237867_ERZ511480 | MGnify/ENA primary metagenome ERZ511480 (study PRJEB26309, sample SAMN06266103) | marine metagenome | isolation source: Algal blade | place: United Kingdom:Sidmouth, United...
CGGCGTATTCGACGTAATAGGTCGCTAGGCGGTGATCCTGCGACCATTCAACGGCACTCAAATCTAACCCTGTAAAACGGTATTCGCCTGCGACGCGGCGACCTAAAGGAGTGTCGGGTAAGGCGCTGACCCAACCACAAGACCAGCCCAAGCGCGACAGGGTACAGCCCACATTGGCTTCGGTACCCGAGACGTGGACATCGAACTGACTGGCCAACTCCAAACGCCGCCCCGCCGGAACGCAGAGCCGCAGTTGCCCCTCGCCAATCGTGGTCACGTCGAAGCGGGGCATGCTCAGTTCAGGCTCTCGATAAGCTCTATGGTAAACGCATCCAAGGAATCCAAAGCCACATCGACCCTATCTAAAACATTTTTATCAACCGGAAAGTCTTTATCTGGAATGCCGATGACTTTGAAGCCTGCATTTAAACCTGCCAGCATGCCGTTTTTGGAATCCTCGAGACATAAGCAGTGCTGGGGCGCAACCCCCAAATGCCGCGCCGTTTCTAAATAAACATCAGGATGGGGTTTGCCGCGCTCGACCTGGTCAGCCGAGAGTACGACTTCAAATTTACCCCCAAGCTCTTCTGAGGTCGTGACAATGTCGATAAGGCTACGCTCTGAGCCAGAGGCTAACGCTGTACGGTAATGTTCCGCCGCTAAAGTGACGGCTTCGACAGCGTTTTTCCGAAAGGGAATTTGTTCGCGGTAATAGTCGCGCATACGGGAGACAATCTCTTCGACAATGTCCTCTAAAGACATATCTATAGCCCAAGTATCGCGCATATAGGTCGCCCACTCTTCGGTTGAGACACCCATGACCGCCTCATGGTCTTTTCTACCCCACTCTTTGCCAAGGCGCTCTGCCATATCTGCCCTAGCCCTATCCCATTTGGGCTCAGAATCAATGAGGAGTCCGTCCATGTCGAAAATGATGGCTTTTATCATGCGCTATCTTACCGTTTCCACCTTTTGAATAAGCCCGCCCTCTGCCATGCGCTCGAGTACGAAGGCTCGAGCTTCCTTAATTTTTTGTAAGGAGTCAGGCGTATTGTCGTTCCACATCTCGACCAAAACAGGACCGTTAAAGCCAAGCTGTGCTAGACGCTCGAAGGCAGACACAAAGTCAACCTCGCCCTTGCCAAAGGGCACGCGGCGTGGTTCGCCTGGTCGGGCATCCTTAACGTGTAGTGCGACCATATGACCTTTCGCAGCGCTAAGTTCCGCCAAGGCGTCGCACGACCGCTCTGTTAAATTACCGATATCAGGATAAAGCTGTAACCAGGGTGAGTCGAATTTATCCACGAGCCGCATACCCTCTTTTAAAGAGCAAACGCCCAGCGTGTCCATGTTTTCAATAGCGAGCATGACACCTGCTTGTTCAGCTAACTCTAGACCTTTAGCCAAACCCTGTTCATAACAATCTATACAGTCAGCCGTTTCCTTTTCGTAGTAAACGTAATAGCCTGCGACCTGGATGATGCGGACGCCCAGCTCAACCGCTAAGTCGATGGCGCGTGCAAACAGGTCGTGCGACTTACGTTGTGTTTCTAAGGAGGCGCTGCCAAGGGGATATTTGCGGTGTGCACTAAGACAAAGGGACTTGAGCGGAACGCCTGTTGTCTGAAGCGCTTGCCGAATATCTCGACGCTCTTTTGAATTCGACTTAAGCCTCTCAATACGCTCGTCGCTTTCGTCAATAGAGAGTTCGACAAAGTCGAAGCCAATGGTATGGGCTAGCTCGAGCCGCCTTTCCCACGAAAAATCAAGGGATAAGGCTTTTTCATAGATACCAAGTGGCAACATTGCCTTAGACATCCCCGAAGGTTTGCGAGATAGCGCGCTTGAACCCCTGCGCTGCCGCCATTACGTCATCTGCACCATAGATAGCCCGTCCGACAATAAAAGCGTAAACAGGCGTGCCTGCAAAGCGCGGCACATCCGCCTCTTTTACACCGCCCGCAACTGAAACTTTATAGCCCATGTCGTGCAGGCGGCGAATGGTTTCCAGGTCTCCCTCTTGCCAGCTCAAGTTACCAGCAGCTTCCCCGTCGCGGCTGCGTTTGGTAATAATCTGCTCGACACCAAGTTCACGCCAGCGCTCGACCATCGTCCAGGTCCAACCGTCGCTTAGCTCGATTTGCATATCGCGGTCCCTGGCCTGCGCCTCTTTCAAGACAACCTCAAAACTTGCTGGCGCTGCGCCGCTCACCACGCTCACCCAGTCTGCCCCCGCGTCAAAGCACATCTTTGAAATAATGCTCCCCGCCTCGGCAATACGCACATCCGCCAGTACAGTTTTGTCTGGAAAGAGGCTCTTGATAGCCCGCACCGCGTGCATGCCTTCAGATAAACAAAGAATCGTGCCGCATTCGATAATGTCGATATGCTCAGCCGCTTTTTGCAAGGGCGCAAGCGCACTAGGTAAGTCAAACATGTCGAGGGCAAGTTGGAGTTTGGGCATAGGTCCCTTCGGGAAAAGAAATTGAAAAATTAGAAAATGTGAAAATTAGAAAATTTTTAATCTTCCAATTTTTCAATTTTCTAATTACCCCTTTACCGCCCCCGCCGTCATCCCAGCGATAATCTGCTTGGCGGCGAAGAAGGTAATGATGAGGGGTGGAATAGCGATTAGACTGCCTACAGCCATCATTTGCCCCCACAACACACCGTCGTCACGGATAAATTCGGAGGCGAATACGGGGAGGGTTTTGGTGTAACGACTTGTCAAAAAAAGCGCCAAAATAAATTCGTTCCAGGCAATACGGAAAGTGAAAATAGCCGACACCGCAAAACCTGCACCCATCAGTGGGAAGATAACGCGGAAGAGGACTTGTAAGAGATTGGCACCATCAACAATGGCGGCCTCCTCTAACTCAACCGGGATTTGTTGAATGAATCCAAACAATAACCAAATAGAAAAAGGCAAGTTGAGCGCTGTGTAAAAAAGCATGAGTCCAATTTGGGAGCCGTCTAGTATGTCGCCGCGACCAAGCCCTTCTGGCAGGGTAAAACGCACACCAGGGGACAAATCGCTGATGCTCCAGGAAATCCAGAAGCCAATCACGGCAACGGCAATCACTGCGGGGGGAATCATGCGGATAATAAGCGTTGTCTGTGCAATAAGCCCCCGGCCTGGAAAGCGCATTCGCGCCAGAGCAAAGGCCGCCATTCCGGCTGTCAGCAAGGTAATAAAGGTTGAACCCACAGCAATAATAAGTGACGAAATAAGATACGGAATCATGCGGTAGGTCGTAATCACTTCGCCATAGTTGCTCAGCGTTGGCATAAAAATCCAGCGGGGAACCCTGGCTTGTATGTCCACAGGTAATTTTAAGGAGGTAGCGAACATAACAAAAATAGGCCCCAAGGTTACGAGCGCTAGAACTATCAGGGCGACGTAGCGCAAAAAGTCATCTCGACTTAAAACCGCATCATTCGCGCGGCGGGTGCGTTTCTCGAGCCCCTCAGCAACAGTCTTTTGCATCCTAAGCCGCCTTATCCTGTAGTGGGTTGTTATAGAGCATCAACAAAATGCTTAAAACAATCAAAATGACACTCAGTAAGACTGCAATCGTTGCTGCGTAGCCCAAGTCCTGTGAGGTAAACGCGGTTTGAAATAAAAGCAAAGACAGTACCCGCGTCGAACTGCCAGGGCCGCCGTTGGTCATAATATAAATGACCTCTAAAGCTCTAAACACATCGATAATGCGCATCAGCAGCGCAATGAGTAAAATATTGCGCATCATGGGCAATTTGACGAACCAGGTCATCTGAAACCAGTTGGCCCCGTCAATATGCGAAGCTTCTAAAATACTGCTCGGCAGACCCTGTAAACCTGCCAGGACAATCATGAAAATAAAAGGGGTCCACTGCCACACATCACTAACGACAATCGAAACCATCGCTAGCGTGGGGTCACCGAGCCAGGGTAAACGCTCGAACCCCAAGTTTTGCAAGAAGGGTATAGCGTTGCCTATAGCCTCGAGATAATAGTTAATCACCCCATTACGCGCGTCGAGTAGGTAGCGCCAGATAAGCCCCACGACAATGGGCGCAATCATAAGCGGTAAGACAAAAATAGTGCGGAAAAATGAGGCACCTTTAACAGGCTTTTCTAGTAGTAGTGCTAAGCCCACCCCAATAATCATTTCTAACAAAACAACCCAGAAACCAAAAACAAAGGTCGTCCGCACCGCTCCCCAAACCGTCGGGTCACCCAGCAAACGCCTAAAATTTTGAAAGCCCAAATAGTCCTTATCAGCCCAGGCTTGCCCGAAACTCCAGTCGTAAAAACTCAGAACCAGTGAATTATAAAGGGGTACACCCAGGCCAAGCAGCAAAATAGCGATAGCGGGCAGCAGGAAAAGGTAAGGAACAGCCCTATTTGTGCGCATATTTGTCTTGAGTCCTTTCCTACTAGAGGGATTGTTCTGAATAAATTTAGCGACTCGAGATTGCTTGGATGTAAGAGGGGTCCCGCGTCTCTACAAACTTATCCAAGTTGCAGAAATCAGCAAGCCCCTCTTTAATCGCTCAAAAGGAGAGCTTAGATAGCTTTAGGCTTATTCACCCCAGCTGTAGTAGCCTTCGCGCTCGAGCAGTTCTCTTAGCCTATCGTTGGCACTGTTGAGCGCCTCTTCGATGGACTTTTGCCCAGTAAGCGCTGCGGAGATTTCTTCGCCCAAAATCGGTGCGTTCATAGCGGGCCATTCTGGGATTAAAGGACGCCAGTCGGCGTTGGCACACTCGAGCTGCTCCAGGACGACAGGAAACTCAGGGCGGATAGCTTGCAGTTCCTCATTAGCGAGGGTCGACATGCGCATGGGGTTGCCGCCTGCTTCAACGACCATTTGGTCACCCATCTTGCTTGTGAACCACTGCATGAATAGCCAGGCAGCTTCTTTGTTTTGTGAATTCGAAGGGATGCCCATAGCAAAGCCGCCTGTTTCAGAGCCGCAGGTTGCCTGGGTAGGGTGCAGCGCGTAGCCGACCTTGCCAGCAACTGTTGACACGTCAGGGTTTTCAACCATTGGTGCAATCGCCATGCGGTCTAGGTAGATTGCCGAGTCACCTTGTAAAAAGGCGGCGTCTTGCTCACCTGCGCCGTTAGCTTCAGCACCAGGGGGGGAGTTCTCGAGAATCGTTTGCAAGGCTTCTGTGGCTGCAATCGCCTCGGGGCTATTGACGACTGGGTTGTAGTTATCATCCAGCACGGTGCCGCCGTAGGGTGAAAGGTGCAGTAGCCAAGCGTGAACGACCTGGTGCCCCGCCGAACCGCGCGTGGTCATGCCGTAAACACCGTCGACATTATCAGTAATGAACTGAGCTGTTTCCAGAAGCTCTTCATACGTTGTAGGTACTTCTAAGCCATTTTCTTCAAAGATGTCGGTGCGGTAAGCAAGGATGCTCGTTTCAGGGCTAAAAGGAATACCAAAAAGCGACGCGCCTGGGCCGTCAAGATAGCCTTTGCGCCCACCGGACTTACCGCCGTTGGTTAAATAAGCTGGCACAATATCTTCAATATCGTAGTCCGGCATGGTGAGTTTCGGGTCATTCAAAAAGGGCGCAAGGGGCGAAAGCCAGCCGTTATCCACATATTCGTTCTTAGTGAATACGACCCATGCCACAACGTCTAAGTCGCCACTGCCAGGTTTAGAAATCTCGGTGATCTGACGGTCCTTCATGTTGAGGTATTGGGTTAAGTCAAGTTCAACCTCGATACCAGTTTCTTCAGTGAACTGCGGTAAGAGTGTCGCAGCAGCTTCAAAGTGACCTAGCGCGGGCCAACTCACAACAATGGTTGTGCCTGCATAATCGTCATAGGGTTGCGCAAGGGCTAAACCTAGCGCAAACAGCAGCGATGCAAATAAAACACGGATTGATTTCACAAGTCTTCCTCCAAAATAGTTTGACTGACCTTAGTTTCGTTCATACTTTCCTCCTTAACAACTATGAGCGTTACGATTCGCTCGAGCTTCTCTTCATCAACACCCTTAAAGCAGCGACTTAAACGGTAAGTCGGGCTCCTCAGCAAAGGCGTCTTCAAACCCACGCCGGTAATTAAATTGCAGCGCATCTTTATCAGTTGGATAGGTAAACTTGCCGCCCACCTGCCAAATAAACGGTTTAAACGTATACTTGTGGCGGTATTTACGCATATTCCAGAGCACCAAAATTTCGTTGGTGTCTGCCTGAAAGTTGCTCCAGATGTCGTGATGCACAGGTATAACAACCTCTGTTCCTAGCGCCTCTGCCATCTTAAGCAAATCAATAGAGGTCATCTTGTCTGTCATGCCTATAGGATTATCGCCAAACGAACCGAGCGCGACATCAATTTCAAAATCTTGCCCGTGTTTGGCGTACCAGTTTGAGTAGTGCGAATCACCCGAATGGTAAAGACTGCCAGCGGGCGTTTGAATGTGATAGTTCACCGCTGCTCTGTCCATGTCTTGGACAGGCTTATCTTTAAGCATGACGCCTTTCGGCGCTGTGACCAGAACTGTACGGTCAAATGCGTCGAGTGCCGTAATAGTTGTGTCTTTAATCGTTAAACTGTCACCAGGCCGCACGGTAACGCAGCGCTCCTCAGGCACACCCCAACTTTTCCAAAGGTCAGTGCAGGTTTCTGGCCCGATAAACTGCACATGAGGGCCACAGTTTTGTATGACTGCCGCCGCAACATTTGGGTCAATATGATCACTATGATGATGCGTTGCCAGTACAGCGTCGATGGTTTTAATAGCAAACGGGTCTAGAACGCAGGGCGAGTTGCGAAGGTTTGGCTGAAGGTTGACGGCACCTATGGCGCGCCTATGCTGGTGTTCTGGCCCCATATTAGGTAGGTCATGTGAACGCTTACCGCTCTTGACCCATAAGTCAAAGCACAGATTCGTGTCTCCTTCTGACTTGAGCCAGATACCTGTGCAGCCAAGCCACCACATAGCAAAGCTACCGGGTGCGACCTCAGTGCGCTCGATTTCCTCGTTAAGCCATGTTCCCCACTCGGGGAAGCTACTCAAAATCCAGGACTCTCTAGTAATTTCGTTGACCTTGCTCAATGATTACTTCCTTAAAGGTAATTAAAAACATTGATTTAGCTAAACCTGCACATATGTGCAAAGGTTTAGGATTTTGTGTAATTGAACTGAAAGTATCACACAGCTTGTTAATCGTCAAGAAAAGGTGCGGCCTTGTGCACATATGTGCACAAGGGACTTTAAATTTAGTATAGTCAAGAGATACAAGGACCAAAACGTACCTAAAACTCGAGACCCTCCCAAACCCCTAAATCTAACGAGGTCAAACAGATGTCAAGAATCCAAACAGACAATTCAGACGACGCTGGCTTACTTGTTGAAGTTGCCAAGCTTTATTACGAAGAGCAACTCACCCAGGCGCAAATAGGCCGGCAGCTGCAAACCTCGCGCTCGACAGTGTCGCGTCTGCTCAAAGATGCGCGGGAAAAAGGTGTCGTAAAAATAACCATTAACTATAAGTGGGTGCGTGACAGCGCACTCGAGCGCGAACTTGTTCAAGCCTACGGGCTAAAGCACGCCCGCGTACTCAGAGCCGACGGGCGTTCTGAAGACGAAGTGATTGACGGGCTTGGTTATTTAGCGGCACGTTACCTCAATGAAAAGGTAAAAGATGACCTGGTACTCGGCGTGTCTTACGGACGCTCGATTGCCAGCACGGTGCGTAACATTACACCGCAAAACTTTAAAGACTTGACTGTCTTACAAATTATCGGTGCACTCGGCTCAGGCAATCCCTTGCAAGACGGTCCCGACCTAGCACGGCAGCTTGCTAACAAATACGGCGCAACGTACCGCTATTTGCACGCGCCGCTTATGGTCGAAAGTTCTGAAACGCGGGACCGCCTCTTGCAAGAACCTCTGGTAAAAGACCTTATAAAGCTAGCTCGCAAGGCTGATGTCGTGCTCACAGGCGTGGGACCTTTGACACGGGACGCCTCGGGGCTTATTTTTCAGGGTTATCTAAGTAAAAAGGATTTTAAAAAATTGAAAAAGAGTGGGGCTGTGGGCCACTTGTGTGCACAGTTCTTTGATGCCGAGGGGAACCGCATAGACACGACTATTAACGGGCGTGCAATTAGCATCGGGCTAGACGCACTAAAAACCATCAATGAGGTCGTTATTATCGCAGGTGGCATAGGCAAAGTTGAGGCTTTGCAAGGCACCTTGAAGGGCAGCTATGCAGATGTACTGGTTACTGACGATGTAGCAGCACGCCAAATACTAAGCCCAGATACTAAATAGGGCCGAAACAGGCTAAACTAGCAGCTATGGATTTTAAGGCATTTGTTATTGATATGGACGGTGTGCTCTGGCACAACGTGACACCGCTACCCGGACTCAAAGACTTTTTCGCAACCCTCGAGAACCTCGAGCTTCCCTTTATTTTGGCAACCAACAACGCTATGAAGGTCGCAGAGGACTATACAGAAAAACTAGCTGGCTTTGGCGTCGAGGTCGCAGCTGACCGTATTCTTACGTCGTCCGAAGCAGCGGCGAGTTACTTAAAAGGCAACTATCCCAATGCTAACGAGGTTTATGTCGTAGGTGAGCAAGGCTTGCATAGGGCGGTGCGCGAGCAAGGCTTTGAGGTCGTTTCACCGGAAGCTGTTAGGAACGGAGCCTTTGCACCCATTGTTGTAACAGGCTTAGCTAGAGAATCGCTGACTTATGAGATGGTGGCTATGGCCTCGCTGCTCGTGCAAAAAGGGGCTGACCTGGTCGCTACTAACGCTGACTCGAGCTACCCCACTGAACTCGGCACCATGCCAGGCGCGGGCGCTCTGCTATCTGTGATTACCACAGCAACCGGGGCTGAAGCCTTCGTCGTCGGCAAACCCAAGGCGGCTATGTTCGAAGAAGCCCTCAAACGCCTCGGCACTAACGCTTCTGAGACAGCCATGATAGGTGACCGACTTAATACCGATATCAAAGGCGGTAAGGCCGCAGGTATGGGCACGATTCTGGTTCTTTCAGGTATCTCGAGCCGTGAAGAGGTTGAAACGAGTGACGATAAGCCAGACTTTATCTTTGAAGATATTCAGGAAATTACGGCTAAGTTACTCGAGGCTGCAAACTCATAGAGGAAGGGCTGAGGAAAGGCTACGGAGTTTCAAATCTCGTAGCCCTTCCCAAATAACAAAGATGCTTAAAACACAAGAGCTTACCCTAACTTTTTAGCCTTCCGATTTTTCAATTTCTTCTTTAGAAAACCACTGCGCCTCAGGTTGTACGGCAGCGTCGATGGCAGGCCCGGTATCAGGCCAGCCTTCGGATTCTTTGGTCATCAGCACGGTGACGTCCATATCGTTTGAGCAGGTCAGCTGACACGCCAGCCGCGCCTTGCCGAGTAAGTCAGCGTCTTTCAACTTGGTGTACTCAGCCTTTGTGTAAGCGTCAGGCTCACCCGTTGAAATTTCGACGCGGCAAGTGGTGCAGCGGGCGTTACCGCCGCAGCGGTGCCCAATATTGATACCCATTTCTTGCAGCGCGATAAGTAGACGCTTGTCATCACTGAAGCTTTGCGTTTTTCCGTTAACTGTAATGCTCGACATATAGCCCTCCAAACAAAGTTCTTGCGAAAGTCGCGCCGAAATGTCCTGCTAAATCAAGCGTCTCCCCTTGCAAGAGGTTTACTTTAAGGCTTCATCTTAACTTGAAATGTGAACTCGAGATTTATCCACTAGAAGGTCGCAGCAGGAGGTGTTCGGTCAGAAACAGGTTTCAGGGTAGTAGACCCGCTTCTCGGTAGGCACGCTCGGCACCTGGGTGAAGCGAAATGCCTAGCCCGTCAAGCAAGGTTTCTTTTTCAACAGTCTCGAGTACAGGATAGGTTTGCTTTAAGGTTTCAAACGAATCCAGAAGCGCCTTGACAACGCGGTAAGCCAGGTCATCAGGTAGACCTGAACTCACGACTAAGAAAGCCTTGACGCCGACCAGCGTAACGCTTTGGTTCACCCCCTCATAGGTGTTCGCAGGTACAGTAACGAAACTGTAATAAGGGTTTTCCCGCATAAGACCCATGAGTTCAGGACCATCAAGCGCAATCAGGTCAATGTCTATAAGCGAGGCCGTGGCGTGAATCGCAGCCCCGCCGATACCCACGGTAAAAAAGAAGCAGTCAAGCTCACCCTGCGCTAAAAGCGTCGGCGCGTCCCTGGGCGAATAGTGAAGCGCACTAAAATCTTTTGTTTCGTCCAGTCGGTAAGCGCTGAGGACAGCCCTTACGGTTTCTAAAACGCCCGAGCCCTCATCACCAACATTGACACGTTTATTAGCAATATCGCGCAGTTCTTTTACCCCCGCATCTTTGCGGCAGACTAAGTGTAGGGGTTCAGCGTGCAAACCCATGAGGGCTTGTACTTCGGGTAGGTCAGAAGATTCAGACGATGACATTTCAAGAAGAACATCAGACTGTACCAGGGCAAAGCTAATGTCCCCGCGTTGCAAAGCCTCGAGATTTGTCACGGACCCCGCTGTTACCTTGACAGTGAGGATCAAATCCGGTTCAGCATTATTGACAATAAAAGAAACAGCGCCGCCAACCGGATAGTAAAGACCCACCACCGAACCCGTCCCGATTACGTGCAGTTCCTGTGCTAACCCGCTCCCCAACAGACATAGCAGCAAACAGCAAAGCTTTCTCACGCCCACCTCTTCTCGAGCTTTTTATCCCCTGACAGTCAGATTATGGTCAACCCTCAAAAATATTAAGCTAATCTACCGTCTCTTTGTAAACCTGAGCTGTGAATTTTCGTTCGTGTCCTTGACACGGTAGCTGTTTACCTTAGCTACAGCGTTAAGCGCCGCGCCTTGCTATCTTGAAACGGTGACACAGGCATTTACAGGGGTATTTACAGGGGTATTTACGGAGGCATTTGAGGTACGCGACTTAGGCTTACTTGACTATAAAGAGGCTTGGGATATTCAGCGGCAGACCCACGCCGCCGTGGCGGAGGGCCGTGAACCCCCGACCCTTCTACTGGTTGAGCATCCACCCGTTATCACCTTTGGTCGCAAGGGGGGACGTGACAACTTGCTCGTCCGCGAAGACTTTTTGCTGGACAAAGGCTTTTCCCTCTATGACATCGAGCGTGGCGGCGACGTTACTTATCATGGCCCTGGGCAGCTTGTCGGCTACCCGATTTTTAGGGTAGGGCGGCGAGTACGTGACTATTTGCGTCAGCTCGAGGCGGTCATGGTCAAGGTGTTGGCTACCTACGGCATTGAAAGTGTCGGCAGCCCCGGCTACGCAGGTGTTTGGGTCGGTGACGAAAAAGTTGTCGCTATTGGCGTCGCTATAAAAAGAGACGTGTCCTTACACGGCTTTGCTATGAACGTCCACACAAACCTGAACCACTTCAACTACATTATCCCCTGCGGTTTGGCAGATAAAGGCGTAAGCAGTTTGAGTCAGCTTTTAGAGCGCGAGGTAAGTTTAGGCGAAGTTAAGCCCAAGCTTATCGAGGCGTTTAAAGAGGTTTTTGTTGAATCTGCCCCAGTCAGTTGACCCTTGTCAAAATCTTCTTGACATCTATGATGACTTTTCATTTTGGATCTTAAGCAGTCTGGTGAAAACCGCAACTTATAGTCCGAATTTATAATCAGACCTAGCATCTTATCAGGTCCAAATCGTAGCTGCGCCTAGTTTACTTAGGCGTGCATTTTAAGGTATTTTAAGGTTGACCCTTTCATATCGGTCAAACCAAATATTCGAGGAGGTTAGACGATGCACAAGCATCTTACGTATTACCATGGTCTTGGTCGTATTCTCATTGCCGCACTATTTGCCCTAGGGCTTTTCCTGGGTTCAGCGGCGTTTGCCCAGAGGCAGTTTATTTCTATTGGTGGCGGCTCGACGGGCGGCACCTTCAATACCTTTGCCAGCGGCGTGGGTGACTACCTTACGCAAAGTATCGACGGAATGAATTTAACCGTTGAAGGCTCAGCGGGCTCGGGCGAAAACATCCGCCGTATTCAAGGTGGCGACATGGACATGGGCATCGCCTTTGCAGGCGACGCTTTCCTAAGCTACAACGGTCAGGGTGTTTTTGAAGAGGGCGGCCCTTACGACGGCATTCGCGCCGTGGGCTTTTTGTACAGCGCCGTTTCGCAGATAGTGACCCTGGAAGAAACGGAAATTACGTCTCTGGCGGACCTCGAGGGTAAAACCATCGCCGTGGGCGGCGCGGGCTCAGGCACACAGCTTTCATTCGAGCGCCTGCTTAGCACACTGGGCATTTATGACAGCATCAATCCTGTACTGGTAGCTGGGCAAAACGCTTCCGACCAGCTTAAAAACCGCCAGGTCGAGGCGTATCACGCGCTTTACGGTGTGCCGAACGCTACCGTGACGGACACCTCTTCAACCAATAGCGTCGTTATTATTCCCAGCTATGAAGATGCCGCAGCAGCAGGCTTTTTCGACGCTTATCCCTTTTATACGGAATACGTGATTCCCGGCGGCACCTTTAGCGGCGTCGATGAAGACGTAACTACCTTCCGTGACGCAGGGCTATGGATTGTTTCGGCTGATATGGACGAAGAGCTTGTTTACGAGATGACCAAAGCCATTTACGATCAGGCCGGACTCGACCACATGTTACAAGTGACCAACGTAGCCAAGGAAATGGGTTCTGACAACGCCCTTGTTGGCGTCCAAGTTCCCTTACACCCTGGTGCAGCACGCTACTGGGAAGAGGTCGGTGTCGAGATTCCTGACGCAGCCCAGCCTCAGTAAAGAAGAGGAGAAAGTGAAGAGGAGAAAGGAAAAAGAAGGGGTTTTACGCTTTTTCTTTTCTCCTTTTTCCTAAAACACCTATGGCAAAGAAAAAGCGTAAAAAACGGAAGCAATCGCGCCAGGATATGCGCACGGATGACGTGATTGAACCTGGGGAACTTACTGCGCCCGCTGACGAGGCGAAGGCGCAAAACGCTCAAGATGTTGAGGCTCTAGAAGCGTCACTCTCGGGCAATCACCCACTGGTAGGACCTTGGGAAAAAATTGTTAATTTTCTAGCAGCAGGTATGACCCTTTATTACCTTTATGCAGCCCTATTTGGAGCGCGCAGGCTCGAGGTTTACTTAGGCGTTTACGTCGCGCTGACCTTCGTACTTATTTTTCTGGTGTACCCGTTTATTCGCGGTCGTATCAAGCGTGCACCCAACATAGCTGATATTGGTTTAGCGGTCGTATCAGTTGGGGTGGTGGGATACTGGGTGGTCAATTACCAGGCCATTACCTACCGCGCAGGGGCGGCGACCACGACAGACCACGTCATGTCTATTTTGATGATTTTGCTCTCACTCGAGGTCGGGCGGCGGGCCTTGGGCTGGACCATGTCGATTGTCGGCCTGGTACTGATGGTTTACGCCTATTTTGGCCCCTACATGCCAGGTCTTATTGCTCACCGTGGCTACAGCCTGCCCCGCATCGGCGAGGCCGTGTTTTTAGACGAGCGCGGTGTTTGGGGCACGATGGCGCAGGTTCTTGTCAACTTCGTTATCATCTTTATTTTCTTTGGTGCTTTTTTAAACCGCTCGGGTGTGGGGCAGTTCTTTATCGACATCGCACTGGGTATCGCGGGTAAGGCCAGGGGTGGCCCTGCGAAGGTTGCCGTTTTAGCCTCCGCACTTATGGGCAGCATTTCAGGCAGCGCGATTGCCAACACGGTTTCTACCGGAACCCTCACCATTCCGCTTATGAAAAGAACGGGCTTTAAACCGCACACGGCGGGGGCCGTCGAAGCCTCAGCGAGTATCGGTGGGATGTTTTTACCGCCCGTCATGGGCGCAGGCGCGTTTGTCATGGTCGAACTTACCGGCATTCCGTACACGCACATCATGCTAGCGAGTATCGTTCCGGCCATTTTGTACATGCTCTCTATTTGGATGAACGTCCACTTCGAGGCGAAGCGTTTGGGGCTCGAGGGCATGCCCGCAGATGAAGTTCCCAAACTGGGTGATACCTTTCGCGAGGGCTGGTTTTTGGCCTTTCCACTGATACTAGTTGTCACATTACTAATCATGGGGCGCTCACCAGGCTTTGCGGCCTTTTGGGGTACGGCGGCGACGATTCCGGTGTCATGGTTTACCCAAGATTCCAAGATGGGACCGCGCCAAATTTGGGAAGCGCTGGTCGAGGGAGGGCGCAACACCCTCGTTATCGGTGCAACTGTGGGTATTATCGGCATTTTGCTTGCGGTGATTAACCTGACAGGCTTATCACAAAAATTCACGACTATCTTTTTAACCCTCGCTGGGGGCTCGGCGCTTCTTGCGATTGCACTCGTGGCACTGGCCTCACTTGTGCTGGGTATGGGGATGCCGGTAACCGCTTCTTATCTAGTTACCGCCGTATTAGCAGTGCCCGCTCTAAACGATCTCGGCGTACCGATTTTGGCGGCGCACATGATTGTTTACTGGCTGAGCCAAGACTCGAACATTACTCCCCCTGTGTGCATCGCCGCCTACGCGGCGGCGGCGATTGCCCAGGCCGACCCGTGGAAAACAGGCTGGAATGCGTTCAAGTATGCCAAGTTGCTTTATGTAATGCCGCTGCTCTTTGCCTATACGCCGATTTTGATAGAGGTCGGGGGTTCTGTGGATATTCACGTACTAAGGTCCTGGATTTCGGCAACTCTTGGAACAATCGCCTTTGGCGCGGTGACGATTGGCTTTTTGCAGCGAAAAACCACCATCCCTGAATGGCTGCTATTGGCAGGCGGCACTTTTCTCTGTTACATGACGCCGCTGTGGACAGACTTTTTGGGTGTGGCTATCGTCGTCGGCCTCTTTTTAGTTCAGCGCCGCGTCGAGATTAGCTTTACACGGGGTATTCGCATGTTGACAAATGTCTAAGTTGCTTAGTTGAGCAAATCGAATGCTATAGCTTCAGTCTGGGGACCACGGGCCAGGGCGCTCTATCTAACCGGCTTTGCATCATTTATCGGGCTTTACTTACCCCAACCCATTTTGCCTTTCCTGGCAAAAGACTTTGGGGTAAGTGTTCAGGCGTCTTCGCTCGTTATCTCCATGACCATTCTGGGGATTGCCCTGGCCTCTCCCCTCGTTGGCATACTCTCGGACCGCTACGGTCGCAAACGGATGTTAGTGGGCAGCTCAATGCTGCTTGCGCTCGTCACACTCGGGTGCAGCCTTGCGCCAAGCTTTAGCTCGCTGGTTTTGCTACGTTTCGCCCAGGGTTTACTCTTGCCGGGTTTATTTGCCGTTGGGGTGGCTTACGCGTCGGACAGCCTGCCTAACGAAATCATGCGCACCGTCGCGGGTATTTACGTCGCCGCCACCGTGATTGGCGGCATGCTCGGGCGGGTGCTAGCGGGGGCACTATCAGACCTGGTCAATTGGCGCTACGGTTTTGGCTTGAGCGCCCTGCTGTACGCGCTACTCATTATTCTGTGGCTACGCTTACCTGCTTTGAAATTAAACTCGAGCAAAAGCCTTAAAACAGCCCTTTTCGGTACCCTTAGCCACCTCAAAAACCGCGCACTTATAGGCGGCTTACTCGTCGGTTTCTTTTTGTTCTTCGCCTTTCAAGCGACCTTTACCTATTTACCGTTTCGACTCGAGCGCGACCCCTTTAACCTGAGCGCCACCCTCATAGGTCTGAGCTATTTGACCTATACGACAGGGGTGTTCAGCTCGGGGCTGGCGGGCTGGTTTCGGGGGCGCTCGAGTTTACGCGTCAGCTTTATCATTGGCTTTACACTCGCAATTTTGGGCAATTTGATGACGCTAGGCTCTTGGCTACCCGTCATTCTTATCGGCCTGGGTGTTCTTTGTTTTGGCAACTTTCTGGTTCAGGGTTTGGCGGTCGGTTATGTGGCTACGGTAACAGCCACAGACAGGGCCGGGGCCAACGCACTGTATCTACTGTTTTACTACCTGGGCGGAAGTTCTGGGGCTTATTTTCCTGCTTATTTATTTAATGAATTCGGTTACGGCGGGGTGATTGGCTCGAGTATTGCAGCGCTCATTTTAGGCTTAGCAAGTGCGGCACTGTTGACGGGTCAATTCAGACAACAAGTTTAGCTAAGGTGTAACTCCAAGCGTGAGAGATAGACACCTTTTTCGATTTTAGATATTCGATTCCCTCAAACCAACCGCGCCCGCAACCATGACGATGCAAAGTCAATAATATTCACCACGATAACAATGGCGATAATCGCCAAAATCATCTGGTTGTACGTACCCGTCGCCATTTTCTCTTGAATAAAAAAGCCGATGCCGCCTGCGCCGACGAGGCCCAGCACAATCGACACGCGGAAGTTGATTTCAAAGCGGTAGAGCGTCCAAGCGATAAAGAGCGGCGCGACCTGCGGCCAAATCGCCCAGCGCACCACGTTTGTACCCGACGCGCCAACGGCCTCGAGTGCTTCAATCGGCCCCTTATCAACATTTTCAATCGACTCAGAGTAAACCTTGCCCAGGTCGGCAATCGAGTGGATTGCCATCGCCAGAATGCCCGCGAACGGCCCAAGCCCTACGGCTGCCACAAAGATAAGTGCCAGGATAAGTGTGTCAACACCTCTGTCAACGTTGAAAAAGGCTCTGGTAACGACAAAGACACCACGCATAAACGCGTTGCCCTGCGTCAAATTCCGTGCTGCTAAAAAGGATAGGGGTATGGCAAAAATCGCTGCTAAGAAAGTGCCAATAAGTGCAATCTCGATTGTGATAAGCATTTCGCTAGCGACCTGCTGCAAGGCGGCAGGGTTGGGGGGCCAGGAGCGATCTAAAAAGTCACGTAAAAAGGGCCAGCCTTCTACTAGGCGCTCCAAATTAAAGTCCGTTGCGGAGAATGCAGGTGCCAACACTGAGACGACGAGGGCTAATAGCACCCCGCTTATCAAATCATCCTCAGCGCGTTGCTGCGGACGCCACAGCCGCATGGTTCCGGCGCCTATCAGTAAACCTGCCATCAGTAGCATGACGGGGGTACCGTAATTGCGCTGCCCTGCTTGGACAACTCTAAGTCCTGTATCTGCCGCCGCACGCGGTAAGCGCACCGAGGCTAAGCTCTGCCCCGGTTCGATAGGGTCTAACGGATTTAAGCCGATGCCTGCGCGTTGTTCGTTCAGCGCCTCGAGCCCCTCGTTATACTCCCGGATTACGCGCTCCTCGGTTCCCTCTGGCGCAGGGCTGATAAGTTTGTAATAACCTTTGACATTCGGAAAATAGCGGTTACCTGCTGCTGAATTAAGCCAGCCAAATGCGCCTAGTCCGAGCAAAATACCAACGACAATAAACACCCAGCGAAAGCGTACTTGACCCCATCCGAGCAGAATAATTATTCCTGCGACAAGCAGTCCCGTGACACCCTCCATCAAACCATTTAGAGGTAGAAGTTGCGCTAACAGGGCGTCTTTAGAAGCCCAGAACGTAGCAACAGTTAACGTCACCACGCCCGTTGCCAGCGCTAATACCCCGTTGAGGCGTCCGTTCAAGCGCAGCGTTGAAAAGCTAGCCAGTGCAAATAAAAAAACTAAAATAAAGGCAGGAAAGACGGGCAATAGCGCTGCGGGCGTCGGATTAACTGTTTGCCGACTCAAGAATCCAACGGCAACGCTAAAGGGAAAAGCTAAAAAGGCAATAATAAGCGCCGAACTTCCCAAAACAACAAGGCGACCCAGCGAACTGTTGACAATGCCTAACAGTGCCGCCAGCACCGCACCGAAAAGCGCGTAAAGCATCTAAAGCGCCTCCAAAGAACCCGTGTAAATTTCTTCCTCGAGCACCTCATCCAACATCTCTACCGGGCCATCAAACACAAGTTCGCCCTTGTTAAAGGCGAGCACACGCTTGGCGTAGCGCTTGGCAAGCTCGAGTACGTGAATGTTTACCAGAACGGTCACACCTTTGTCCTCGTTATAGTCTTTTAAAAGACCCAAAATAACGTCAGAGAGGCGCGGGTCTAGGCTCGCCATCGGTTCGTCGGCAAGAATCAGCCGAGGCTCCTGGGTCATCGCCCGTGCAATTGCCACGCGCTGCTGCTGCCCACCCGAGAGCGAGGACACGCGGGTCGTTTCTTTCTCGAGCAAGCCCACGTTACGAATATTGCTCAGCGCCAATTCCTTATCCTTATCCGAAAAAATGCCAAGCAAACCCATAATTGTCGGATGATAGCCGAGCCGCCCTGAAAGGACGTTGTCCATCACGCTCAGGCGGGTGACGAGGTTGAACTGCTGAAAAATAAAGCCCACCGTGCGGCGGTAGTGTTGCAGGGCCCGGCCCCGCAGTTTGGCAACGTCTGTCCCTTCGACAAGGATGCTTCCCTCGCTAGGGTCAACCAGGCGGTTTAAGCAGCGCAAGAAAGTCGATTTGCCTGCACCTGACAAGCCAATGATGGCAATAAAGTCGCCATCAGGAATAGTGACGTTGACGCCGTGCAGGGCTCGAGTACCGTCGGGAAAGGTTTTACCTAAGTTTTTGACTTCAATCATAGGAATCCTAGCGAAAGGGGCGAACACGAGGTTCGCCCCTACAGTTCATTGAATCTCTAGCTTACTCGTCGTCCAGGCCAAGAACTTCTCGAGCTTCCCTCACAACCGCGTAATCGTCATCGGTAGCAGGAACCATGTAGTCAATGCGGTAGAGGTTGGCGAGTAGCTCGCTGTCAGGCGCTTCAATCGCAGCAATCGCGTCGGTGATTTGCGCGGTCAATTCGGGGTACTGCGCCTGAAAGTCAGCCGAGACGCTAAAGGTATCGCCAGGAATCGGGCGTGAGTAGAAAATAGCGGTGATCTCGCCAGCTTGTTCAGGGTCTAAAAACTGCGTCCAGGCACCCGAGATATTTTCGGCGTCGTTGGCGAAGGTGGCGGCAGCATCTACTGAACCGTTCAGAACGGAGAGAACCGCGGCGTCATGCGCGCCTGCAAAGGTCTGGTTCGAGAAAAAGTCATCTGGCTCAATACCTGCTAGCGTAATCTCGGCCCTTGGAAATACATAGCCCGCTGCCGAATTCGCATCAACCCAGGCGATGTCCTTACCTTCTAAACCCGCAATATCGGTTATACCGCTATCCTCACGCACGATAATGGCTGACCAATAGAAAGGGTTACCAAAACGAACAGACTTTAACAAAACTTTCGCGTCTGCCTCGCGCTGGGCAATCACGTAACCATCCGGCGGGAAAAAGGCAAAGTCTAAGTTACCGCCGCGCATGGCTTCGATAAGGCCACGGTATTCGGTGGGCAAGAACACTTCGACCTCGAGCTGTCCGGCAAGTTGCTCTTCTAGATAGTCCGCAATCGCTTGCGCGGCAATGGTCAACTCGTCTGAGTTTTGAGTAGGGTTAAAGCCAATGCGGATTTTTTCTAAGTCTTGCGCCTGGGCGCTAAAAACCAACCCTAGAATCATTAAAGCTGCAAAGATTTTTCTCAACGTAAAAGCCTCCTTCAGTGTAAAGAAGTTCACACTTCGGGTCACTTTATCACGCCTTTAGAGGTTTTAGCTCAACGGTTAAGAGCGGCTTTCATCGTCTTGATTTGCCCTTGGTGACCTGCCTCATGCTCGAGCAAGTGCCAGCAAACCCACTCGGGCGTGACACTATAGTCAGGCAAATCTCTAGGGCGCAAAAACTCTGCTTCATCAAAGGGACTGAGTTTTTGGATGAAGTCATTTCGGATAAGCTCGAGAATCTCTAAATAGCGCCCCAGTTCCCAACCGCGTACCTGCATTAATCTTCCCGTTTGCTCGCGGACATCATAGGGAAAGTGCACCATGATGTCTTCGGGAAAGTCCTGCTCTAAAATCTCAGCGTAAAGCCAGTCCAGCTCAATAACAGCAATGTGATAGAGGAGCGTGCCAATGCTGTTGACTTGCTCAGCGGTGGTGTGATCAAGCGCCTCGACATTTAGACCTTCGACATCCTCTAAAGTACGCTCACGGATTAGGTTCATATAGACAAGCCAGCGCCCGACGAGCGGGTCACGCGCATCCAGAGGTGTCACGTTCAGATGCCTTTTCATGTGGATACAATAGCATCTATGGAGATTAGTAAGAAAACTGTGGCGGGGCAACTCAAAGAGGCGGCGCGGCTTTTAGATGTGTTGGGGGAAGACGCATTTCGGGCTAAGGCGTACCAGAGTGCAGCGAGGAATTTAGAGGCATTTGAAGGCGACCTTAATGATTTATTCGAGCGGGGCCGACTGAATGAAATACGCGGTATTGGTCAGGGTTTAGCGCAAGAACTTTACGCCTTAGAAAGCCAAGAGCAGCTCCCTATTTTAGATGAACTCTATGAAAAAGTACCTGAGGGTGTGCGTAGCTTGTTCACCGTATCAGGCTTAGGTGCAAAAAAAGTAGGCTTGTTGTGGCAAAACGGTATTGATTCTTTAGATGCCCTTGCCGAGGCCGCCGCAGACGGGCGCATTGCCGCTATGAAAGGCTTTGGTAAAAAGAGTGCGCAGAATATTTTAGAGGGTGCCCAGTTTGCTTTAGAGGCTCAAAAGCGTATGCGACTCGACGCGGCAGAGCTTTTCGAGCATATTGTTTTAGAAGCTTTAGAGCCCCACTTTCCCAAAGCGCAGTTTCAGGTTGTAGGCAGTTTGCGGCGCGGGCTCGAGACCGTCGGAGACTTGAACCTGCTAGCGACAGGCGTTAGAGCCCAAGACGCGGCAGAAGCCCTAGAGCCAGTTGCCACCCTCAATAGCGTGACCGACACACATTTGTACGCCCATGTCGACGTGCGCGACCTCCACATAAACTTTATTCCCAAAGAGGCTATTGGCGCGGCGCTGCTCATGCAAACGGGCAACGCCGACTACCGCGCTAGCCTTGTTGCGCAAGCACAGGAAAAAGGCTTCGAGCTTAAAGATGATGGTTTGTACAAACACGACAAACGCATCAATACCCCCGAAGAAAGTGACGTGCTGCTAAGGCTCGAGCTGCCCTTTATCGTGCCTGAGCGCCGTGAAACAGCTCACCCGGAACCTGTACCAGGGCTGATCAAGCTCGAGGATGTACGCGGTCTCGTGCACAACCACTCGACCTGGTCGGACGCGGCGCATTCTATCCGCGAAATGGTGGGGGCGGCCGTAGAGCGCGACTACGCTTATCTGGCGATGGCGGACCACTCGAGGACGTCATATTACGCCAACGGCCTGAGCATCGAGCGGGTTCACGCTCAGGCTGAGGAAGTCGCTACTATCCGTACCGAATTACAAGCTCAGGGGAACGATTTTGGTTTGCTGCACGGTCTCGAGGTCGATATTTTACCCGACGGCAGCCTCGACTATCCCGACGAGGTCTTAAAGAGTCTGGACTATACCGTTGTGAGCGTCCACCAGAACTTTACGCTGTCTGAAAAAGACCAAACCAAACGTATTATTAGGGCGGTGCAAAACCCCTATGCGAGTATTTTGGGACATGTAACGGGCCGTTTGCTACTGCGCCGTCCCTCATACGCAGTGGACCAACTCGCTGTTATCGAAGCCTGCGCCGAAGCGGGTACGGTCATCGAAATAAACGCCAGCCCCTACCGACTCGACATGGACTGGCGCATGGTGATTCGCGCCAAGGAACTTGGCTGCAAATTCTCTGTTAACCCCGATGCACACCATATGAACGGCTTCGATGACGTGTATTACGGCGTCTTAATGGCGCGTAAAGCGGGCTTGACGCCGCAAGATGTGGTGAATACTGCACCTACTGCCCAAAGTTTTTTAATGAGGCTAAAGAATTAATTTGTCAGCGAGCAGCCGCTACAAGCAACTTGACTACCACTACCTAAACCCTTTATGAACAGCACATTCTTGTAATTAAGTATCGCCCCACGTATACTTAGTTCGGTTCACACCCCTTAGCGTTACGCCCAGTTTGTGTGCCCTGCACACAGTTTTGCGTGGGGTATACAGGGTCACACTAGACCCTAGAAAAACGCTGCAAACTTACCAGGAGGTATACATGAAACGTCGTGACTTTTTGAAAAAGGCGGGTGTGGCTGCGGCTGCGAGCGCTACTTTTTCACCCCTTATGTTCGCCAACGCCCAAGCGGGTACGTATAGTTTTAGCATGGTGACATCGTGGCCCACCGCGCTCGACACCATTTTTGGTGGCGCGACCAACACTGCAAAGTTCTTGGGTGAAATTACTGACGGAGACGTCGAGGTTGAGGTTTTTCCCGCAGGCGCACAGGTCGGCGGTTTAGAAGTTTATGACGCTGTGTCCAGCGGCGCCTTTGAGATGGGCCACACGGCTTCGTATTACTACATCGGTAAAGACCCCGCGCAAGCCTTTTTCACCGCGCTGCCCTTTGGCTTAAACGCTCAGCAGCAAAACGCCTGGTTAGAAAGTGGCGGCGGTCAAGCGTTGTGGAACGAACTCAACGCGGTTGACAACTTAATCGCCTTTGCCGCAGGTAACACAGGCGTGCAAATGGGCGGTTGGTTCAATAAAGAAATCAACTCTGTTGACGACTTGCAAGGTTTGACCATGCGTATTCCCGGTCTGGGTGGTCAGGTCATGAGCCGTGCTGGTGCAAATGTCCAGGTTATTGCAGGCGGCGAAATTTATTTAGCCCTCGAGCGTGGCGCTATTGACGCCACCGAGTGGGTCGGCCCCTATGATGACGAAATTCTGGGCTTCAACAAAGTGGCTCAGTACTACTACGCCCCCGGCTGGCACGAGCCCGGTCCGACGCTGGGCACCTACGTCAACTTAGACGTTTACAACGATTTGCCCGCAGATATTCAAAACGCCATTCAAACCGCATCTAAAGCTGCCAACTTGCAAATGCTTGCCGACTACGACGCTAAAAACGGCGCGGCCTTGCAGCGCATTATGGACGCAGGCGGCGTAGAACTGCGCACCTTCCCCACCGAAGTCTTGAGCGCACTCGAGGGCTTCGCCAACGAACTCTACGAAGAGTCCGCAGCGAGCAGCGAAATGTTCGGCAAAATCTGGCCCGAGTGGACAACCTTCCGTGACAATATTCGTGACTTTCACCGCATCAGTGAAAAAGCTTATCTGGATTATTCGATTCCAGCCAGTAGCTAGTAAGTTCGAACACTTTAAAAGCTCGCATCTGTGCAGGTGCGAGCTTTTTTCTTTGGCATCTTGCCATCAACAAAATAACCCCTTGACAAAATCACTACCTCGGAATAACATACACTCATTACCTCGTATAGAAAGGTAGTTAGGAGTGGGTATGAAAACGAAACTATTAAAAGGCAATCTGGACCTAATTTTGCTGAGTATTTTAGAGGACACGCCCAAATACGGTCTCGAGATTATAGGCGAAGCCAGGGGCCGGACGAACGGTTATTTCAAGTTCGGTGAGGGTAGCCTCTACCCAGCGCTGCACCGTCTAGAAAAAAACAAACTCGTTAAGGCCGAGTATCAACCCTCTGATAGTGGCGGACCGCAGCGTAAGTATTATCATCTCACTGCCAAGGGCGAAAAATACTTGGCTAAAGAGCGCGAAGATTACGACACCTTCCACAGCGCAGTTAAGGCTTTATGGGGGACAGAATGAAACTTTTAAAATTGTTCAATAGGGGAAAAGTAGCAGAGGGTGATTACGCTGCTACTGCGAAGGTAACGCAGTATTTAAACCGAGCAAGTCGCGGTCTATTGGGTAAAGAACGTGCTCGCTTGCGCGATGAGTTGAGTATTCATATTGACGGCTTAGTTAACAGCTACCGCATGAGCGGTACACCTTTAGATGACGCTGTTGACAAAGCGCTGCTCGAGATGGGTCCGGCGGTAAAGGTGAGTGTGGGCATCGCCAGATTGAACACCTTACCGCTTTTAACTATGATGAGTTTGTTCGCTTGTTTAGTCATAACCGTTTTCGCTTTACTTGCGCCCACCGTCGCGCAGTCTTTAACGCCACTGAACACTGTTCCCATTGAAGAGTGTATTAATGATGACACGACGTGGTACTGCCGCGCAGAGGATTGGGTGAACCTTGATGAACTAAAAACACTGCTGGAGCAGAATAATATTACTGTTAATAAAGTAGGTGACAACCTGTTTCTGAAAGTTCCAGGGTATGACAAGGTGCTCGTTTACGGTGGCTCCCTAACTTACACTTTTTATGGTGGTCCGCAAGCGGGAGTGACACGTTCCACCAATACGGGTTACGTGCAAATACGTACTGTATTAGAAGCCCTGGCAACGGCAGGTATTCCGGTTAAGCTTGGAGGCTGGGACACACTGAATATAGATATTGCAGACAAATCATTTGAATTAACATTCGATAGCGATTACAACGCGCAGGATTTTTACATAGCTACGCTTAACTTTACACTGACGAGCCTTGCCCCTGCACCTAGTTCGGGTTACGTCGTCGCAATAAAAACTGACGTACCAACAAATCCCTACCGATTTGACCTCGACGTTCAAGAAGGCGATGTTTACGGTGTACTGGTCGCTGTCAATGAGAAAACGTTCGGTTCTCTAATCCAAATACCAGCAGACGAAGAGCCTCTCGCCGCTTTCTATTACGATATCGTGCATGTCGAGGCAGACGGTGGACTCACGCTCAACCTACCTGACATGGAAGAAATCGAATTCACCTCTACAGCAGAAACTATGGCAGGTAATGGCAAAGCGGTGTTGGTAAAACTGACAGGCGAGGTTAGTGAAGGACTCTATAAGGTTATTCCGCCTGAAGAAATTAGGCTCGAGCCTCTCAAATAAACCAATCCTCTCCTTGTTCCAAATCAGATTGCTCTTCAGTAGGATGTGATAGTTTTAGATAGTCTTCTGACATTCGAGTGTTAGGGTCTCTATCAGGGAGAGCATTATGCGTTACGTCAACTACCTTATACCCTTCGCCCTACTTCTTTTACTCAGTTCTTGCTTGCGCAGCGGTGCGCCTGCACCTGAACTCGAGCCTGGCACGAGCAGTAACACGCTCCGCTTTGCCATTATCGGTGACTACGGAACAGATACCCAAAGCGAGGCCGACGTTGCAGACCTGGTCAACAGTTGGAACGTCGACTTTGTCGCAACCGTTGGAGATAACAATTACAGCTCCGGTGAGGCCAGCACCATCGACGAAAACATTGGTAAGTATTACGGACAGTACATCAAGCCTTATAGAGGTAGCTACGGTTCAGGCTCTGCCGACATCAACCGGTTTTGGCCCGCTCTGGGTAATCACGATTGGGACAGCATAAGTTGTAGCGGGCGTGACTGTTCAGGGCCCTATATGGATTACTTCGAGCTGCCTAATAACGAGCGTTATTACGACGTGCAAATAGGTTCGGTTCACCTGTTCATGCTCGACAGTGATTCAGAAGAGCCTGACGGGATAAGCCGCACCTCAAGACAAGCAAACTGGCTCAGGGACAAATTGGCAGCCTCGAGCGCGCCTCATAAACTTGTTTTACTTCACCACGCGCCGTATTCCTCGAGTTCAAATCACGGCTCTAACCGGACCTTGCAGTGGCCCTTTGAAGCCTGGGGGGCAACAGCGGTTTTTTCAGGACATGACCACCATTACGAGCGGCTTACTGTGGGCACGATTCCCTATTTTGTGAACGGTGCGGGTGGGCGACGCCTTTATCCTTTAGGTAGTCCCTTGCCTGAAACAGAAGTTGCCTATGATGACGACTTTGGGGCCATGCTCATGCAGGTTGACAACACGCAGATACGCTATGAATTTTTCAACCGCAGGGGCGTCCTCATTGACAGTTATCTGCAAGATAATGGTGCGAGTGACGGTACCTTAAGCCGCCAGATAGCAATAAGCAATGATGACGCCGAAGAAGGTAGTGACGGCAGGGTTTATTTGTCTAGCACGGATTTAGAACTTGTCTCTGATACAGAACTTGGTTACATAGAGCAAACTGTGGGTATGCGTCTTAGCAACATAAGTATTCCGCAAGGTGCAAACATTTTAGATGCTTACCTCGAGTTCACCGTAGACGAGGTCAGTACTGACCCCTCGAGCTTACAATTCGTCGGTGAAGCCGCCGATAATGCGAGCACTTACAGTTCGGCAGCTGCCAATATAAGTAGTCGCCCGACAACAACTGCGCAAGTTGCCTGGAACACTGTGCCCGAGTGGTCGACAGTCGGGGCCAAGCAGAAAAGCCCGAACTTAGCGCCCATCATTCAAGAAATTGTCAACCGTGGCGGCTGGCAAAGTGGTAACGCCCTTGCGCTTATGGTGACAGGCACGGGGCGGCGCACTGCGGAATCTTATAACGGTTCAGCGAGTGACGCACCCAAACTCGTCGTTCGCTATGATTCATCAACCACGCCGCCCCCACCTCCTACAAACACCCCCCCAAGCCTAAGCTCCCCTGATACGCAACAAAACCTTCAGGGTGAGCGTGTCAGCTTGCAGCTCAGTGCCAGCGACACTGATGGTGACACGCTGAGCTACAGTGCGTCGGGTCTGCCAGGCGGTTTGTCCATCAGCGCTCAATCAGGGCTTATAAGCGGCGCAGCGACAACGGCGGGCAGCTATAATGTTACAGCGAGCGTCAGCGACGGCGAAGCCAGTGATTCGGTTAGCTTTGGGTGGACCATTACGCCGGAGGATACGACGATCACCCTCTTAGCGGCTGACTTTTCGCAAAACAGTTCTGGCTTTAGCTACCGTGACAACGCCTTCCGCGAAAGTGTTCAAGGGGCTTATGCAGCGGGGAGCTATGTGTCCAGTGGTGGTTACAGTGGTGGCGGGCTCGAGCTGCGCTTGGGCGGTTTAGACAACGCCTCTATTCGCGCTATGTCCGGTGCGTGGCGAGCAAGTTTCACGCTCACCGACCCTGGTGAGGTCAGCTTGCAATTACGCTACAAATTAAACCAGGCAGCCAACTACGAAAGTGATGAATTTAGCGAGCTTCTTATCGGTTTAGATGGCCGCCTGAAGGGCCAGAACGGTAACGATTACATTGTTCAACTAAGGGGCAACGGTAACGGGGGAAGTGTGCAAAGTACAGGCTGGCAAACCGTTGAGCTTAACTTAGGCATACTAGCAGCGGGTAACCACAGCCTTGACTTAGGCGCGTACAACAACAAGAAAACGTATAACGATGAAACGACGCAGGCCTGGTTTGACGACGTACGCGTCGTACAAACGTCCGTGACCTCACCGCCACCACCCACACCTAGCACACGGACTGTTCGCTACAGTTTTGAAACGAGTGAGGGCTTTAGCCGAAACCCTGCTGGCTCAGACCGAGCGACCACAGGTTTGTGGGGACGCTCAAACCCACAACAAACGAGCACAAGTGGCGCTACTATGCAATTAGGAACAGCGCACGAAGGCCAGTACGCCCTGCTAACAGATGGGCGCACAGGCTCGAGTGTCGGCAGCTATGACGTTGATTCAGGCGTCACCAGCATTCGCTCACCCAACATCGACTTGAGAGACGCCAGTGCGGCCAAACTTTCTTTGGCCTATTACTTCGCCCACCTGCGCAACAGTTCATCCGCAGACTTTCTCAAGGTCAGTATTGTAGGTAACACGACAGCGACCGTGCTCAAAGAACGCGGCGCAGCCAACACCGACAGTGCAAGCTGGCAAAGCGCAAGCTATAACCTGAGTCAGTTCTTAGGGCAAGAAGTTTACCTGCTTATCGAAGCCGCCGACGCTGACAACCCCAGCCTGGTCGAGGCGGGTGTTGATAGTATCGTTATTACGATTGAAGAATAAACCTCAATAGTAAAAAGCCCCGCTCGAGTACTCGAGCGGGGCTTTTTATTGGATGCCTCTAAAGATTTTGCTAAAGCAAATACATAACAGCGTTAAAGCGACCACTGATATTTGAGCCGTAATGTCCCACTACCAATGGAGCGGCCTCGCTCGTCCAGGGCTTTGCCGTAGATATAAAAGTCAGGCTTTGGATTACTAACCGAGGGCTCGACGCTGACGCTAAACTCAACGGTTTGCGTGTCGGGACCACCCTCTTCAAAGGTAACCATGTAGCTTGAGGGGGAAATCGTCACGCCTAAAGGCCCCACTTGGGTTGAAAGCTCGAGCCTGGCAAGTGCCACGTCTTTGCGCGTCACGGTAACGCTGAGGGTTTTTGTTTCACCCTTAGCCATACTAAAAGCTTCGGGGGTGGGCAGGCTCGAGAGGCTTGCCACACTGCTACTGTCCGTATCGCTATTACCTGCGCCGCCGCTGGGTGCGCTGCCGCAAGCACTTAGTAAAACCACCGTTACTAAAACAAGTAAGCGTTTCATCAGTTAAAACTCAGGCTGGACTCGAGTTCTAAACCAGGCACCCTATGCTCGTCGGTGTAGCGGGCACGCCAGGCGTCTTGAGTCGCAAAAAAAGCGTCGGGGCTCGTAATCTCGAGACCAGGTTTGATGTACTGACGGGTAGCTCCCTCGTCACCTTCACTGGCAGGTGCAGTGCCGTAAGGGTTCGTATAAAAAACGCCGTCACCATCAGCATCTTTAAAAGGGTCGTGCTTAATCTGAATTCGTTTTAGACGAATGGTGCGTCTGTCGCCCTGCGAGTCGTTAACATGGTCCCCCGTGCAAGCAAAAGTATTACAGCTTGTTCCAGGGTTGCGAATATCTATTTCAATGCCAAAGTCGCCCTTGAAATTCATACCGAGTTCTTTGGTGATACCACCGAACCAGCGCTCGTAGTCATTGTTTTCAATCGAACTTTCGTTGGCGACACGAATGCGTTTGACAGGCCGCGTACCTGCATCGGCAGGTTTTTGCTCTGGGCATTGATGGTGGTTGATAAAGGGTATCTCACCGTTTTTGTCCTTACGGTTAGCGACGAGCCCGCCAAAGTCACCCTTGTAAGACAGTTCTGCTAAAAGCTCACCTGTGCCCAAGTCGGTTACGGCAACGACCACTGTGTGAAACTGTACGCACGCCCTGGCAATGTCACTCGTTGTAGCATGCACATTAATGTACCAGCCCAAACCCTGTTCTTCGTCACGAATGGCGAAGCCCTTAAAACCCTGATGCTGCTCAGCCTGGCTACTGTTTTGCGTCGCGGTGTAGTTGAGTTTGGCACTGTACCCCACCAAGGAGGGGTCCGAACCGTGCTCGTGCCCGAAATAGCACCAGTAGACAGGGTCAATTTGAGGATGCCACGATTTGTACTCCTGACTATCGGGTCCCGTCGCCCTGTAAGCATTATGCAGCCACGAGGGACAAGTCGCATTAGCCTCTGGACGTTCATCGATTTTATCGGGCAGGGGCGGTTCATGTGACGCCGTTCCGTCTTTTTCTGCTATCAAAACCGTATAGCGGCCCTTGTCTTTACCAGGGCCACCCAGTACGACTTCACCTTTGCTGAAATTTTTTGTGTAGCTTGTAAATTCCTTGATGCGGTTATTTTCCGTCAAACTCGTTTGACCCTTTTGCCAGCCATTTAGCCAGGACGCACCGCTCTCCCAGACAACCACGACGGTTGCGTCGCGGTTTAAAGTCAGGTGGAGCCAGTCGGCATTGTAGCTGTCTGACCAGGGAGTTTCTAAAACGTCCCAGCCTTTGTAGCCTCTAAATTCAGACTGCCGCGGACGATAACTGATGCCTCTGTAATTAGCCTCTTTTTGTTTATGGCCTTCGCCATCTTTAAATTCATTGACGTGGTGGTAACGCGCCACCAGGGTACGCTCGAGACCGGCTACTTTTCCTTCTAAAGGGTGTGTGGCGTTGCCATCCGATACTTTAGGCGGCGCAACACTTTGACCACCACAGGCGACCAAAAGCAAGGCTGCAACAAACAGGATAAATCGACTCATAGGTCCTCCAAAAAAGACGTTATAGAAAGTCCGGCCTATAAGGGTAAAAAAATGTCTGGCCGGTTGCGCTACTCGCTCCACCCGTTCTAAGCGCCCAAATTACCAAACGGGGTTCACAGCTTCCAGAGAGTCACCTCTCGTTAGCACTAAACTAGCAAATCTCTATGAGAAAAGCGCAAGTTAACTGTGAGGGACGAAGAAAGTATGAAGAATATCACAGGAAAAACGAATCAGAAATCAAATATCTAAAATCGAAAAAATGTCTTCCTTATTACACACCTGTAGGGGCAGGTTTTGTGCCTGCCCTACTTAGCAGATAAGTGCCCTCGAGCCCAGTGGTACATTGCTGACAAAAGGAGTCTTATGAATCATCATAGTATTGAAGGGGGCGGTGGCCTGATGCTTAACGCCGTCGAAACAGGACCAAAAGGCGCGCCAAGCATCCTATTCGTACACGGGCTATCACAGACATATGACGCCTGGTCGGGTCAACTTTCAAGCGACTTAGCAGAGGACCTTCACCTGGCGACCTTCGACTTGCGGGGTCACGGCGCGTCCGAAAAACCTTTTGAAAAAGAGGCTTACCAAAACGCTAACCTTTGGGCGGAGGACGTCAGAGCCGTTATTGAACGTTTAGGGCTGACCCGCCCTATCCTTGTCGCCTGGTCATTTGGTGGCATTGTGGCGCTCGATTATCTAAAACAGTTTGAGCAAGAGGTCGCAGGTCTCGTGCTCGTAGGAGCCCTTACACAAAATGCGGTGAAATCTGCCTTTGAGCATTTAGGCGAAGCAACCTCTCATTTAAAAGATATGTTTTCCAATGACTTTTCTACGCAGTATAAAGCGAGCAAAAACTTTCTTGCTTTGATGACCGCAGCGCCTCTGTCTAACGAAGCTATGTCACGCCAACTCGCCGCAACTATGATGACGCCGCCGCAAGTACGGTTCAACTTAGGGTCGCGCAAAGTCGATCATACGGACACCTTGCAAAGCCTCGAGCTACCAATTCTATGTATTCACGGAGATAAAGACAGGGTTATCTTGCCCAGCTCGAGCCAACACACCCTCACACACACGGTGAACGCCACACTCGAGCTTTACAAAGGTATCGGTCACGCACCTTTTTTAGAAAGTCCAGAGCGTTTTAATAACGATTTGAGAGCTTTTATGGCTCGAGTCAACAAAGTTTAGGCTGTCCGGCGCACCCGCTGCCGACCTTTTACATTAACGCGCTCGATTAAGCCCCTGGCCTCCAAATCGAGTTTCACCGTTGTCGTCCACCACCCTGCCGAGGTCGCCTCTAAAACATCATCTGGAACATGAGGCTGAACCGCCTTACTAAGCGCCATGAATTCGATACCCTCGGGTGTGTCGGGGATAACCTCGAGCAGGGCGTCGCGGTAAACCTCGTAGGTTGCCTTGGTGACTCTCGTACCTTGTTTGTCGGGATCAGGGTGGCGGGCTTCCATCATTTCAACTTGGCTCATAGCGAAGCTCCTAAAAGAAGTCATATAACTATTAGTCATATGCTACTGACAGCTTAAACGACTATTAGTCATATGTCAAATAGTTATATACTAGAGTATGTCGAAACCATCACTACCCAACACGGGCTACGCCGTTTTAGGGATTCTCTCATTTAGACAGTCGCTCTCTGGCTATGAGATTCGCAAACGGGCTGAAAGCCTGCGATTTTTTTACTGGAGTCCCGCGCAGAGTCAAATTTATGCCGAGTTGCGCCGCTTAGCCAAACTTGAGTATGTAGCGTCGCAAGAGGTTAAGCAAGAGGGCAAACCGGACAAACGCCTTTACACGATTAACGAGCAAGGACTCGCAGAGTTTGAACGCTGGTTAGCTGAGGAACCCCTCGAGCCAACCGTTATGAAACACTCCTTACTTTTAAAACTTTTCTTTGGTCACATGACTGAGCCCGAACGACTGGTGCAAATGCTCGAGCACTTCATTAGTGAAACAGAGCAAAATTTAGGACAGTTAGGCGTCGTTCAGGAATACACTGAAAACGACGAGCGCTCTAGCTATCCAGCGCTCGTTGCCGAGTGGAGCTATAACTATCACAAGGCGGAACTCGAGACCGCCAAAACAATGCTGAAACGGTTGAAAGAAGCCTCTTAACCGATGGGACTTTCCAACCCTGCAAGCCGCCGGTAAAGCGTGGTTTGCCCCGTGTGATAACTGTCGTGCCAGACAAGAAATTCGACGAACTCCGCGACGCTGCTGCCGTTAGGACGTTTCGCCTCCAACTGCGCGGGGCTCGCTGCGCTTAGAGCAGCCTTAACTTTCTCTTGCGACCTTGCAAGGTCAGCCAATAAACTATCCAAGGGCTTCTCAATATTTGTTGCCGACGTGCCGAAGCCGTAATTTTCACGCGCCGCTTCATCCCAAACGGTTTCGGTGTCCAGGGCACGTAGAATGCCGTCACGCGACACAATCAAGTGACCCAAAAGCCAGTTGAGGGTGCTACCGTCTTCGACAAGGGCTAGCAAGCTTTGCTCTGTCGTTAGGCCCTCAGCATTTTGTTTAATCACGCTGAAGTTACGCTCGAGCTGCTGACTCAGTAAAGCTATAGTGTCCGTCATTGGTTACCTCCTAATAAGCCCAATCGTACCCCTTTAGAAAGGTAAAACTGAACATGTCATGACCTAAAAGTGGGTTAGGCTGGCGCACGGAAATACCGACCTCTCGGGTCGGTATCGTCGAGAGGAGTCAATTCATGGCAGCACAATCAGGCGACAACGTAAAAATTCACTACACCGGAACGCTAGACGACGGCAGCGTTTTCGATTCATCCGAGGGCCGTGAGCCTTTGGGCTTTACACTGGGTGCAGGGCAAGTTATTCAAGGCTTTGACGACGCGGTTACAGGTATGGAAGTTGGCGAGAGCAAAACGGTTCGCATTCCTGCAAATGAAGCTTACGGCGAAACCAGAGATGACCTCATTCTAGAAATGCCGCGCGACCAGGTTCCCCCTGACGTTGAAATTGAGCTGGGTATGCAACTGAGCGTGCAGCAGCAAAACGGTCAAGCGGTACCCGTCACCGTCGTTGAAATTACGGATGAAACGGTCAAACTAGATGCGAATCACGCTCTTGCAGGTAAGGCGCTTACTTTTGCCCTCGAGCTTGTCTCGGTGGGCTAAGCTGACCACTCAAACCTCACAAGGCATTACCTGGTTGGGGTGTTATTATGGTGATAAAGCTAAGATTGCCAGGAGGCTGATGCGCCAGCAGTTGCAACAGTTTTATCACCACTTGCCACCGCTTTTAAAAACAGCGGTGGTCAGTTTGTACGGGTATCACCTGCGCGGCTGGCGTTTTTCTGAAAATACCGATAGGCTCACCAGCGAAGCACTCGAGCGCGACCACTGGACAGGTGCACAATGGGCGGCCTGGCAACGGGAACACTTGAGCGAACTCCTGCATAAAGCTGCAACGGAGGTTCCTTATTACGCAGCCTATTGGCAAAAGCGGCGTGCAAAAGGCGACAGGGCCTCGTTTGAACATTTAGAGAACTGGCCCGTGCTAAGTAAAGAAGAGGTTCGTGAGCAGCCCAGAGCTTTTGTTCGGGAGGGGCTCGAAACTAGAAAATTATTTAAGCTGAACTCGAGCGGTACATCAGGAACGCCTATGCAACTGTGGCGTAGCCGCGACGCTAACCGGGCCTGGTACGCTCTATTTGAAGCGCGCTGGCGCCGCTGGCACGGTGTTACGCGCCACGACCGTTGGGCACTTATCGGCGGACGCCTAATCGTGCCTGCTGAACGCAAGAAACCGCCGTTCTGGGTTTACAATGCGGCGCTTAAACAGCTTTATTTATCACCGTCACATATCTCGCCTGACAACGTTGCAGCTTATTTGAAAGCATTAGAAACGCACGAGGTCAGCTATCTGATAGGCTTTGCATCTTCTATGTACGCAGTGGCGCAAATGACACGTCAACAAGGGCTCAAAGCGCCTCAGTTAAAGGTGGTTATTAGCCAAGCTGAGAGCCTGAGTGACGCTCAGCGACGTTGCATAGGCGACGTTTTCGCTTGTCCTGTCATTAATACCTACGGTATGTCCGAGGCAGTTATGGCCGCCGGAGAGTGCGCGCACGGGACCATGCACCTGTGGCCAGATGTTGGCGTAATAGAAGTTTTGCAAGATGACGCTGACACACCTGTTGCAGCCAATGGGGTAGGTCGCTTTATCTGCACAGGTCTACTCAACAGCGCGATGCCCCTTGTTAGATATGAAGTGGGTGACAGAGGTGCCGTGAGCACTGAGCCGTCAAACTGCGCGTGTGGTCGAACCCTACCAGAACTGCTCAAAGTCGAGGGGCGCATGATAGACAATATTGTGACGCCTGATGGCCGAAAAATCTTTTGGTTAGGCGCGGTATTGAATGACCTTCCCATATTTGAAACTCAAATTGTGCAGATGAGTCATAACGCTCTACATGTCAAGGTCGTTCCCTTAGAAACGTATAGCGAACACGATTCCGAGACGTTGCGTCAGCGTCTTATAGAGCGTGTTGGCACAATGACCGTTACAGTAGAGCGCGTTCAAAGTATTCCCAGAACAAAGTCAGGCAAGTTCCGTTTTATTGTTAATAATACGCTAGCGCCCTAGCCGGCACGTTAGTGGTAAAAGTACACGCCATTTGAAAGCGCTCATTTTCCAACAATCCACCCCTCTATAATAGTAGATGTGACTAAGCCCCTAAGACGCTTTTGGCATTCAACTTCCCATGCACGTTTTGGGTCACCCATGACGCTGAGTGCACTGGCTTTTATTGGCGTATCACAAATCCTTTTCAGCTGGTACGTGCGGCGCTCACGCGGGCAAGACTTCCCCTCGAGCTACAGCTTGACCCACTTGCATTTCGACCCCTATACCGTAGGGCTTATCGTACAAGAAATGGTGATTCCTATTGCGCTTGTGTTTCTAGCAAGCAATTTTGCCGTGTTTGGGCGAGTTGCCAATGGTACCGCCAAAAGGCGTGACAATTGGCAACTCTTTTTTCTATTTGCGCTAGTGCAAGTGCTCTTTTATGTCTACGGTTACGCGCTCAACGCCGCAGAGATTTCCCAGGCCACCCGCGGTTTTATCGTCATTATGATGGCAGGTTTGTTAGGCGGGCCGCTCGTAGGTGGAGGTTTGGGGCTTGTAACCTGGCTTCTGATGGGGTTACGTAGCTTGCTTTTTTGGCCGCCCGAAACCTTTCACCTCGAGAGCGTTTTTCTCTGGTATTTTTTCAGGCATCAAGAAGCGAGCGCGGTTTTGTGGCTCGGTTTAACAAGCGGCCTCGTCACAGGGTTACTGGGGCGTTACCGCTTTTTTCCTTCGGTGGCGTTCGTGCTGGGTATATTTCTCGAGCTGTTCACCCGCTACTTTTCGGCCTTTACCATGAGCGAACCGGGGTATTGGATTGAACCGCTAGCTATCAACTTGCTAAGCAGCGGCCTCGTTTTAGCGATATTTGCCCTGATGGTGCGCAACGTGCAGGTTAGCGCTATGCGGCAACAGGCGGAGGCCGCTAGCTTGGCGATTGCCCAGGCTGAACTGCGCGCCCTACGCGCTCAAATCAACCCGCATTTCTTATTTAATTCGCTCAACACGATTCGCTACTTTGTACGTACCAGCCCTGACAAGGCGCGGAATTTACTGCTGGATTTATCCGAGGTTTTTCAGCGCGCGCTAAAGTCGGGGGATTTTGTACCCCTGAGAGATGAAATTAGCTACGTGGAAGCATATTTGGCGCTCGAGGAAGCCCGTCTGGGGGAGCGTTTGAACGTCCAGTGGACGCTCCCCGATAAGATCTTACTAGGGACACCCGTACCGACCCTCATTCTGCAACCCCTGGTCGAAAACGCCGTTATTCACGGTATCGCCCAGAAGCCCGAGGGCGGCACGCTCGCTATCATCATAGAAACCTGGGACGGCGACCTGGTGATGCAGGTGCGTGATGACGGCGTTGGCTTTGACCCAGCTAAGCTCAGGGCGACGCTCGACACATCGCTGTTCACACCGCAGCCGGTAGGCGGGCCGATGACGAGCAACGCCGCGATTGGTCTGCGTAATATTCACCAGCGCCTAACAATGCTTTACGGCGCAGGCAGGGGCTTGTCTATCGAATCGGAAGCTGGACGCGGTACGCGGGTACAACTGCGCTTGCCCCTCGCCTCACTCAGAGAGAGGGCGCTACCACAAATAGAGGCTGCGCAGCCGCCATCCTTACCACGAACGCCGCCCGCGTTAGAACCCGAGGCAGGCTAGACGGTGGCTATCAAAGTTTTAATTGTCGATGATGAAGCGCCCGCCAGAGGCGAACTGCGTTTTATCTTAGAAACGCTCAACCCTACACTTATTTTAGATGAAGCCCGCAACGGCGGTGAAGCCCTCACCTTAATTGAGCAAAACCCGCCTGACGTTATTTTTTTGGATATCAATATGCCCGCGTTAAACGGGCTTAGCATGGCGTCGCTGCTCAGAAACTTGCCCGACCCGCCTCTGATTGTCTTTGCCACGGCCTATCACGACCACGCTGTCAAGGCTTTTGAACTCGAGGCTTTTGACTATATTGTCAAACCCTTTGACGAAAAGCGCTTAGCAAAAACCTTAGAGCGTATTGAGAAAAGTCTAAGGGGGCGTCCTGTAAAAGAAACCACCCCTCAACCCGCGACGATTGCCAAGTTGTGGCTCGAGCAAGACAACGAAAACCGCATTCTGGTCGATTACAGCGATATTTACTGGTGCGAAGCGAGTGATAAAAAAGTTTACGCGCACACAAGCTCGGGCAAATTTGCGGTGCGCTATACCCTGAAGGAACTCGAGAGCCTATTAAGTGGCTACGATTTTGCTCGAGTACATAAGTCGCACCTGGTCAATCTGAACCATGTGAAAGAGGTCGTACCCTGGTTTTCAGGCAATTACCTCGTGCGTATGAACGACGCCGCGCAAACCGAATTGAGCATGTCGCGGCGCTACGCAGCCCATTTAAAAGGACTGACAGGGTGGCGCTAAGTGTCGAGGTTTAGAGGTTGGAGGTCAGGGGTCAGGACAGACGTCTCGTTTCTCTATTTGTTTGTGTGACATTAACAACTTTTTGGCGCAAAGGGTAAAAACTCATTTGTTTTTCGCACTCCCCTTTCTACAATGCTGAGGGTCACGTTGTAGAAAGGCTAAACCATGAAACGATTTGTCAGCATAAGTGTAGTTGCCCTCCTGTTACTATTCACCACGGCGCAGGCGCAGGGGAACTGGTTTGGAGTGCGCACAGGCTATCCGCTAGGTGGCACCCTTCACTACGGCATCGAAAACGCCCTCTCAAATGGGTTTGATTTGCGCGTCGGACTCAATCTAAGTGCTCGAGGCAATTCTCTAGACTTTGGTCTGGGTGTAGACGCTCTAAACACGGTATACATAGAACGACCTTTTGAAGTTTACGTTGGTGGGGGTCTAGCCGTTGATTTTGGCGGAGGCGGTACGCTCTTAGATGCTCACGGTCTTGCTGGGGGCGAATTTCGCTTTACCGATGTGGGGCTTTCGCCGCTAGGACTGTTCGCTGAACTTTCTTTAGGTGCAGCAATTGGCATAGGGCGCAGCAGCATCATTCCCTCGTTCGGCGGTGGACTGGGCATTAACTGGCACTTTTGAACGTGATGTTTCACCCTCGCCAGATCCAAAAGTAAGGCCCAGTAGGTTAGTTTGAACGCTTCAAACAAGGACGTGCACGTTTATCTTTGATAAGGTAGTGCAAACACGTCGAGGCGTGTTTGCGCTTACTTAGGTCCATACCTTAAAGCATAGCTCTATTTTCCTATCTTTATTCGTAGTGAAGGTGTCTCTACGGGTTCACCGCCATTATCATTTAGGCTAGCGCTAATAAGAAGCCCTTTCACCTCATAATCGCCTGCTAAGACAGAATCACCCTCGGTGTTGACGAAACGCCATTCTGCGTCGAAGCTTTCTCCCTCACCTGGCTCATAAGATTTATCCGCTAACGGGTCCGCAACAGGATCATTCCGAGTAAACCGCCACACCTCGATATCCCCCCTCATAACAATGACTTCATGAGGCGGCTCATAACCTAGAAAGTACTCGAGTCTCTCGTCACATAAGTTCTTTGTCACAACACTAAAAATCACTTTATCAGGTGATGTCTGTGTATCGGCAACCAGTTTGAGACCGAGGCAGGGCAATACCTCTTTAAACTCTGTCTCACCGGCTGGCGATGAAATAGGTGGTTCAGTTGAGGTCGTTTGCGACGTTTCACAAGCATTTAGAATTGCTACAGTGAGTAAAAGAATAATTAATTTCATCAGCTTCAATTTTCGATTCCTTTCTTTACAACGACTATATAAATAATCAAGAGGCATCCATCTAGATAGATGCCTCCACCTGTTACCTAAGTTAAAGCGGGCGATTGATCTCTAAGCATTAATTAAAGTCCAGTAATCCCAAGTCATTTTCAATGTTATCTATTGAACTGAAAGCACCAATGCCACCAACGCCTCCCCAATGAATTTTTTTGGGGAGAACAAAGAATTTTAAGATAAGCTTGCTTCTCCTGTAACATATTTATTTATATCCCACCCGAAGTATCGTTCTTGCTAAGTCGATTGTAACAATTATCTCGGGTGCTGATATCCCTGTTCAGCAAATGAGAGTAAGATTAAATTCTTACAACCTCGTCCTCTTCTCTTTTCGCTAGCACCTAAGGGTAGAAGTGATTTTTTACCTCTTTCAACGCTTCAAGAAGTATAAACTAGACAAAGCTCGAGTTGGCACATCCGCATAAGGTTGAAGTTGGAGAAGGCGAACTCACATTGAAAGGCTGTCTGCCAGGTACACTTAAGTATGTTTGGTAGGCAGTTTTTCATTTGCATAACCTTGTTCCTGCTCACGTCTCAGACCTTAGCTCAGACGTTCCCCCAGCTTCCCGCCCCGCAGCGCTCGAGTACCTTCTTCGGTGTCAAAACGGGCTACGTCAACTCAAGCCTGCCTTTTGGCGCTGCGCTGCATTTTGGGGTACAGAACGCTTCTGGTTTTGCCCTGCGTATCAGCGGCAGCTTGCAACCCCGTGACAGCGGCTATATCTGGGGTCTCGAGGGCGACGGTTACAGTCCCTTTACAAGTTCAGATGGGTTATCAATATACGGCGGTGCAGGTGCAAAAATTTTTTTTAAGGGCACAAGTTTTCTAGCCGACGCTCACGGTTTGCTGGGCAGTGAATACCGTTTGGGTAGGGCGAATTTAGCGCAACTGGGGCTATTTTTAGAACTTCACATAGGCGCGTCTGTATCGGTAGGAGAATTAGCCCAGCCGCCCATCCCAAGTTTCAGCACGCTCTTCGGGCTCAATATTTACTTTTAAGAGGCTTTCATGCGCACCCTGCGTTGTTTTACCCTGCATTATTTTCTCGCTTTCATTTGTCTGATGGCTGCGCCGAGTCTGGCACAGTCGGTCTGGTTTGAAGTCGGCTGGGCCTATGATGAGACGGCGGAACTCGAGTTTGCGAGCGGCGCAAAATTAGGCGTCAGGGGCGTTTATCCCTTAAACCGTTCACTCGGCTTATATTTAAGTCCCTATCTCATCACGGGCTTGGGCGGTCCCGACTTGGTGGGTGGTGTCGACGCAGGCATCTGGTACGACTTCAGGTCCACCCCGCAAGATTTAGAGGGCTTCAGCAGTTACGCGGGCGTCGGCCTAACCCTTATAAAAGCGCAATTCGGCGCGGTCATCAGCGGCGCGTTCAGCTATGAGGTTGCCAGAAACACCGAACTCGCCCTCATTTTCAACTACCGCCCCCTCATCATCCCCGACTTCTCCCAAGCGTTTGATGTTTCGCTGGGCGTAAAGTACGACCTCGACTGAACCTAGCGCAAACATACATGATGCCAAAAACACC
>ENA-ORXM01001119-ORXM01001119.1-marine-metagenome-genome-assembly--contig:-NODE-1119-length-39611-cov-5.787879_pt1 | contig 39611 bp, 31 predicted proteins | sample MGYA00237867_ERZ511480 | MGnify/ENA primary metagenome ERZ511480 (study PRJEB26309, sample SAMN06266103) | marine metagenome | isolation source: Algal blade | place: United Kingdom:Sidmouth, United...
AGCTAACACAAAGCCATAACATTTCAATAAAACGAATTCCACCACAGCGCCATCAACTCCATTCATATCTTATAATTTATAATTCCAAAAGCTAACACAAAGCCATAACATTTCAATAAAACGAATTCCACCACAGCGCCATCAACTCCATTCATATCTTATAATTTATAATTCCAAAAGCTAACACAAAGCCATAACATTTCAATAAAACGAATTCCACCACAGCGCCATCAACTCCATTCATATCTTATAATTCATAATTCCAAAAGCTAACACGAAGCTAAATGGTTTCATTAATAAAAAAGTTAACCACAGCGTCATCAACCCCATTTATATCTTATAATTTATAATTCCAAAAGCTAACACGAAGCTAAATGATTTCATTAATAAAAAAGTTAACCACAGCGCCATCAACTCTATTCATATCTTATAATTCCAAAAGCTAACACGAAGCCAAATCTCCCTCTCTCCATTAGACTTCTCCCAAAGCCAAACCTCCCTTATCCTCTTCGCCGCTCCAATAAAATCATCATCATCAATCCCAACATGATTCTGTCATCATCTGTTTGATTCATGGTGCCCACTTTATGCAAGGTGAAATTCCTGCCAAAAAATGAAGGATCTTTTTTCAGTTGGATAACGGGTTGACTTTGTGAGTTGGTAACAAGGTAAGATGGATTGAATAAGTATCCCGTAAACATACTCAAGATTGGAATTTGACCTAAAAGGCTATCCATGACTTTGACCCAACCATTTTCCTCATTGATAGCATATTGCGGTTGTTGATTCTGATCAATTAACTCATATCGGGATTTCCAAATTGATCGCCATCCCTTACGTGCGATTTTTCCAAATTCTTCACCATTTTCATCAAAGAAGGAATAAGCCGCCGAGAAATCTAACCATCTATCCGCTTTGATTTGGTAGTTGATTTTAGATTTTGATTCGTCACTGTATATAATGATGTCCTCTTTTATTTTAAACATCTTTTGTTTGACGTAGGCGATAACTTTTCCACTGGCATCTGTGGCGGTGAAATCATTGGAGAGCGTACTGATTTTAAACTGGAACTTTACTGGAAAGGAAATGTCTTGCATTCTATTGTGATTGAATTGTTGATTAATTCAATTAAGATAAGGATAAGATTTGAGATAAACAATTTGCGAAGAATATGAGGTTTTTAAAAATGATTAATTGTGTTATATTCATATTATAATAAGCTTTGTGAGGCGCGGTTATTAGCCTGAAAATACTCACTAAGGCATATCCTAATTGACAAACGAACGTAATTGACCAATGGAGAATTTCTCAAATTTAGACTTGACGGTTTTTGTAGGCTACCTATGTATTATTATTGGACTAGGTATTTGGCTCTCGCGCAAAAGCAAAACAGAAACAACACAAGATTATTTTTTAGCCAGTAAATCTCTTCCTTGGTGGGCTGTTGGGGGTTCGTTGATTGCATCGAATATTTCTGCAGAGCAATTTATTGGTATGTCTGGTTCGGGTTATGTTGTCGGAATGGCTATAGCCTCTTACGAATTAATGGCAGCCATTACTTTAATAATAATAGCCAAATTCTTCCTTCCTATATTTATTGACAAAGGTATATATACGATGCCTCAGTTTTTGGAAGACAGATATGACAAACGGGTGAGAGTTATACTCGCTGTGTTCTGGGTGATGCTTTTTGTATTTGTCAATATTACATCGGTGTTGTATTTAGGCGGATTGGCTCTGAATAGTATTATGGGTGTTCCATTGATTTGGGGTGTTATCGGTTTGGCATTATACGCTGCCACATTTTCAATTTTTGGAGGACTCAAAGCTGTAGTTTGGACTGATGTAGTGCAGGTGGTTGTTTTGATTTTTGGTGGTTTGTTGTCAACTTATCTAGTACTTAATGCCATCGGTGGTGGATTCTTTTCAGGATTGTCTGAGTTGGTGGAACAAGCACCTGAGAAATTTGATATGATTTTAGATAAGACAAATGCCGAGTATAAAAACCTGCCAGGCATCAGTGTTTTAATTGGTGGTATGTGGATAGCGAATTTATATTATTGGGGAACAAATCAGTATATCATTCAAAGAGCGTTGGCGGCAAAGAATATACAAGAAGCACAATTGGGTACAGCATTTGCTGCGGTCATGAAAATAATATTACCTCTCATTGTTGTTGTACCAGGGATTGCGGCTTTTGTTTTAGGAGCTGATTTGGCAAAGCCAGATGAAGCTTACCCATGGGTTTTAAATAATTATGTTACGGTTGGTTTCAAAGGTTTGGCCTTTGCGGCTTTGATTGCGGCGATTGGATCCTCATTAAGTTCAATGGTAAACAGTACATCTACTATTTTTACATTGGATATATATAAATCTTTTTTCTTGTCTTCTGCAAAAGCAGATAGTGATGCTGATTTATCCGATAAAGAAGAAACTAAATTGGTAAGAGTCGGTAAAATCACTTCTGCTGTAGCATTGGTTATAGGAGTTATAATCGCGCCCTTATTAGGGAATTTAGATCAAGCGTTTCAGTTCATCCAAGAGTATACCGGTTTCATAAGTCCTGGTGTCTTAGCTGTTTTCCTTTTAGGTTTATTTTGGAAACGTACTTCTGCCAATGCCGCTTTATGGGCAGTGATTTTATCTATTCCGATTTCTATGACTATGAAAGTTGTAATTCCTTCAATCCCGTTTATGAATAGAATGGGAATTGTATTTTTAATCAGTACTTTAATTATGGTTGTTATCTCATTGAGAGAAAATAAGACTGACGATACGAAGGCTGTTGTTTACAGTAAAGGCCTGTTTGCAACGAGTATGGCTTTTAATGTTTTGGCATTTGTAGTTGTAGGGTTGTTGGCTGTGATTTATGCGATGTATTGGTAGGGTTGTTTATGAAGACGGGAATTCGAGAGATCGTGAAAATGACAAAAGAGAAATCGGGTTTGTAATTTTTAAAATTCTTCAATCTTCTTTCAGAATCACTGATTTTCGCTGATTAACGGATTTCACTGATTTTTTGAGTCGGTAAATAAAATCTGTGTAATCCTCAAATCCTCTTAATCCGTGATTCAGGCATCAACAATCAACAACTCATAACTCTAAATTCTCAACTCTCAACTCTTAACTCTTAACTCTTAATTCATAATTCTAAATTCTAAATTCTAAATTCATAATTCTCAATTCTCAATTCTTAATTCTTAATTCTCAATTCTCAATTCTCAATTCTCAATTCTCAACTCTTAATTCTCAATTCTTAATTCTTAATTCTCAATTCTTAATTCTCAATTCATAACTCATAATTCTTCACTCCTCCATTGCATTAAAAATCTAACCACTTTCCCTCATCCTCAAAAAGGTTTCCTTTGTTTTATCTTTCGTGATATAAACTCTTTTTGTTTCATAGAATTTCAACCATCCATAATCAAAGTCATATATGTATTTTTCATGGTCTTCAATTTGAATTTCGTTTTCTGCAAATTTCTTTTCAAATTCTTCGCCCTTTTTTTTATCTAACTTATTAATTGTGGCACTGATAGCGTTTTTTGTTTTTTCTTCATCGACAACACATTTATCTTCAAAAGTAAAAAGCATATTTGTCCAGTCTGTATTAAAGCTCCATGTTCCTTTTAAAGGTAAGGGGTCTCCACCAAGCTTGTTTTCATACTCATCTTCATATTGAGTAAGAGTGTCTGCAGTGTAAACACCGCCAAGAAAATAATGATAATTTTCAAAGTCCCTCGTGATTTCCTCCATCATTAATTCCGAAGAAAACATTTCTTTCATGATTTCTCCAAACATTTCAGCATCCTCACCCAATTCAGTCATTTCTTCTTTTATTAAAACATCCATGCTATCTGACACCTTAGCTATAAGTTCTTCTTTGTTCAGCATTTTTTTAAACTCACCAAATTCGTTTATTTCAATTACATATTTTTCATTTTCAAACATCTGATCAAGTCTTCTATCAAACTCATCGTCTTCAAGATCTGTGTCAATGTTAATTCTATCATATTCAACATTTATATAATTCCACTCAACTGTGTACGTAGAATCTGTTTCGGCTAAAACAGTAATCAATACATTGTCGATACTTACATCTTTCTTGATGATTTCTGAACCTTCATATTCAATAAAACCTTCTTCAATGATAAGCGTTTGGGTATCGCCTATTTCCCAATAAGTAAATAATTCCACTTCGTTCTTATCTTGTGAATAGGGACACAGAAATAATGTGGCTATTAAAATTAAAAGTTCTTTCATAGCTAACTGTTAAAAGTGGACTAAATTATTTTTCATCATTGTAATACTTTTTGGCTTTCGCGAAAGCAAAATTTAGTTTATTAAAATTGGAACTCATTGGGTTACACTAAGGTCTCATTTATTTTTATTAATAAAAATCAAATTTCATTTTAACCTTTTAAATGTAACTGTTCAGCAAATATTAAAGCATTTTTATTTGTCATTCAAGTGAAAGGAAGATCTACTCAATTATATCTGACTAAAATGTCAGCAAATTTATATTTAGATTCACCATACAAAAGGAATCGGAATGAAAAAAATAGATAGACGCCATTTTATAAAGAAATCTGCACTATCAAGTGCGGCTATTGCGGCTACAATCAGTGCTTCATCTTGCGCCACGAAAAATCAAAACATTGAAAATCCTAGTGCGACTTATATGGGTGATTTTGCAGCGCCTAAAATACCAAATATTAGAGCTGCCTTTATAGGTGTTGGAAATAGAGGAGGAGACCATTTGCAATTTTTGGCAAAATTGCCTGGAACTGAGGTTGTAGCCATCAGTGATTTATATAAAGACAATGTGGAAAAGTGGAAAGCAAAAGCTGAGGACATTGGTAAAGGAATGCGACATCAAAAAATAAAAGCGTATTATAACACCGAAGACAAATGGAAATTGATGTTGTCAGAAGTTAAGCCCAATGTTGTTTTTATTTGTACCAATTGGAAGAACCATGCCCCAATGGCCATCGAAGCCATGAATCAAGGTGCACATGTCTTTATTGAAGTGCCGATTGCGGTGACCCTTCAAGAAATGTGGGATTTGGTAGATACGTCTGAACGTACAAAAAAGCACTGTATGATGATGGAAAATGTCAATTACAGCCGCAATGAATTGATGTTTTTAAACATGTGCAGACAAGGATTAATCGGCGAACTTCTACATGCAGAAGCCGCATATATTCATGAGCTACGTTGGCAAATGGAGGATGAGAAACGCGGCACAGGACTTTGGCGCACACATCATTATGCCAATAGAAATGGAAATTTATATCCTACACATGGACTGGGTCCTGTTGCTCAGTATATGAATATCGCACGCACCGATGATATGTTTGATCGTATCGTGTCATTTTCAACACCTGCCTTAGGCAGAAAGGCATATGCCCAAGAAAATTATGACGCAAACCATAAATGGAATCAACTTAATTTTAAAGGTGGGGACTTAAACACTTCAATTATTAAAACGTATTTAGGCAGAACGATAATGGTTCAATGGGATGAAACAAGTCCGAGGCCTTACACTAGGCACAATCTTGTGCAAGGGACAAAAGGTATACTTGCTGGTTTCCCAACACGGGTAGCATTAGATGGTGGTGTTGAAGGATTAACAGACAATCATCATCAGTGGGTGCAAGGCGAAAAGCTAGAAATGCTTTATGAAAAGTACGACCATCCATTATACAAACGATTGAATTCAGAAACCAAAGAGAGCGGGCATGGTGGAATGGACGGCATGATGATATATCGTATCGTAGAATGTTTGCAGAAAGGTTTGCCATTAGATCAAAACGTTTATGAAGGTTGTTTGTGGAGTGCAGTATCTCCTTTAAGTGAGCTTTCGGTAGCCCAAGATGGTGCGCCTCAGAAGTTTCCTGATTTTACGCGTCGGCGGTGGAAGGAGACCAAAATATTGGATATTGTTTCTTGATTTTTAGTTTTAAATGTTCTTCCCCAATTATCTTTTTTGCTTTTTTTTGGATGAGCTTTTTTGTTCTTCTATTATAATTTAAATGATTCTTTTAATTTTAAATTTTCTTCACCAACTGTATTTCTCACTTTTTTCATTGATAAAAAAGTAAGCAAAAAATCTAGTCTTTTGAAAGGTCCTTTTGCTCTTCTCAATGCCTTCAGCTTATTTATTTCCTGCTTCAGGACTACTGCGTAGCCCAAGCCGCTGACGGGCATACCCACCCTCATTTGATAATGAGGTTCATTCATTAAAAAATGACATTTAGTCATTTTATTGCTAGCGCAACATTCATTCATACCCCGGACTGTACAAAAAGACGGATAAAAAATACTGTCCATATTTAAAGTATTTGACGGATAACATTTTTTAGGAGTAAACATCCCCTAAAACCTTAATACCGTGAGCACAGCGAACCAGAGCCCCAGGCTGCACAACAACGGACTAAAGCTCTATCCATATTTAAAGTATTTCACGGATCAACTTTTTTAGGAGAAGACCCTAAATCCCTAAATCCTTAATTCCCTAATTCCCTAATTCCCTAATTCCCTAAATCCCTAATTCCCTAAAACCCCAAATTCCCTAACCCCCTAATACCGTGAGCAAAGTGAACCTATAGCCCTAAAACCGTGAGCACCGCGAACAAAAAAAGCTTACACCCCAAAGAGGCATAAGCTTTACGATATACTTAAACTAAACTTCTTTTAGTTTATTACAACTATTTTCTTTTTTACACTAACAGCATCTTTGCTAAGTTCCATGTAATAGATGCCAGCGTTAAGGTTGTTGGTGTCTATAGATTGATTCTTCCCTTTTATAGAATATGTTTTGACAACTCTTCCGTTTTCATCTATGAGAGTAGCCACGCCACCTTCAAATTGAGAAGGGGTATCCAATGTCAGATCACCAGATCTGCTTACAGGATTAGGATACAATTTAACATCTGCTACATCAAAATCTTTAATGGATTCCATTTTGTCAAAACCATCCATATTAATTTCTGAGGCAAACTCACCCACTTTCTTTAAGTCCATAGCTCCAGTTAATGAGAAAACGATAAATTCATTATTGTCTGTTCCAATGCCTACGAGTTCGTGGACGATATTATTTGTTTCGTCAATGTAAAGAGAGAAGTTACCATCTTTAGAACGGATTTTCACCAACTCATCAAAGTCTTCACCGATGTAATTTAAGCCTGACTTATATTCTAATGCACAGTTTTTATGATCTTGAAGGGCGATCAATTTAAAGCCTGTTATTGTAGATGCAAATTCTGCCATTTCATCCATTTCTTTTTCTCCAGAATCTGTAAAATTTGCTGCGAAGCTAAACAGCTTCGCACTTAAGTTTATTTCTGTAGCATTGTCTAAGTTTTTAAGATGATTGAATTTATCATCAATTATATTCTGAGCAGTTATAACATTCGCCGAAAGGCAAAGGCAAAAGAACAAGATTAGATTTTTCATTATTTAATATTTTTTTTGTTTTAAGAATTGTGTCACATGTGATAAACATAAAAATGACGAACGCTATCTCATATTGTTACAAAATCCTTAAAATTATCTATAGACGGTATAGAACATTCTTCAAAATGATTGATTTCCTCTATTAAAAAAGGAATTAATCCTAAATTAATGCTATGAAAAGAATAGTCTATATATTACCTATTGTTTTAATGTTATTTACGCAAGTATTATCATCGCAAGAGGTTGATTTATCCACTTTTGAGTTTAGAAATGTGGGACCTATCAGAGGGGGCCGTGTAACCACAGTGACTGGTGTGCCGTCTCAACCTCATATTTATTATATGGGTGCCACAGGTGGTGGTGTATGGAAGACAGAAGATTATGGATCTTCATGGAAAAATATTTCAGATGGTTATTTTATGACGCCTTCAATTGGTGCGATTCGTGTATCGGCATCTGATTCTACAGTGGTTTATGTTGGGACAGGGTCTGATGGATTAAGAAGTAATGTTATTACCGGAAAGGGAGTTTATAAATCCTCAGACAGTGGAAAGACATGGGAACATAAGGGATTAAAAAATGTGGGCCAAATTGGGGCTATAGAAATTCATCCTAATGATCCAAATACGGTTTTTGTCGCTGCTATTGGCCAAGCTTTTCAAACCAATAATGAAAGAGGAGTCTTCAGATCTAAAGATGGAGGAGATAATTGGGAGCATGTTTTGTTTCTTTCGGATTCTACTGGTATTGTAGATTTGGAATTTCATCCCACGGAATCAAATGTTATATACGCAGCAGCTTGGCGAGCGGAAAGAAAACCTTGGACGATAATTAGTGGCGTTGGTGAAGATGGTATCTATAAATCTTTAGATGGTGGTACTACATGGAAAGAAGTGGGTGAAGGACTGCCTGCGCAAATGGGTAAAATTGATTTGGCAGTTTCTAAAGATGAGCCCAATACTGTTTATGCGCTCATTGAAAGTACAGAAAAGGAAGCGGGATTGTATAAGTCTAATGATAAAGGAAATTCTTTTAAACATGTCTCTAAAAAATTTGAGTTATTAGATAGACCATTTTATTATTGTAATGTAGATGTGGATCCTAATGATGCCAATAATGTATTTGTGGCATCTACGAGAATGCATACTTCTTCTAATGGAGGTAAGACTTGGGAAATGATGCGAACGCCACATGGTGACAACCATGACATTTGGATTAATCCTAATAATTCTTCTTTGATGGTTCAAGCAAATGATGGTGGCGCTAATGTATCTCTTAACGGAGGTAAATCCTGGTCTAATCAGTTTGGACAAAATACGGCTGAGTTATATCAGGTAGAAGTTGACAATGCATATCCGTATTGGTTGTATGCGGGTCAACAGGATAATTATACGGCGATCAGTGTGCCTAGCCTACCGCCGTATTCTACGCAAGCTGGTGCTTCAGCATATATTAAAGATGTGGGAGGTTGTGAAACCGGACCTGCCGTGCCCAATCCAGAAGATCCGAACACTGTTTATTCAAATTGCAAAGGCCGGTTTTATGTGCACAATAAAATTTCTGGACAAAATAAATCTTATGATGTAGGCGCTTATTATATGTATGGACATAATACAAAGGATTTGCCAGATCGCTTTCAACGTGTGTCACCTATTCATATTTCTCCGCATGATGCTGGAGTGATTTATCATTGTTCGCAATATGTTTATAAAACAACAAATGAAGGGCAATCATGGGAACGGATTTCTGATGACTTGACTGCTTTTGAGGCAGATAAACAAATGCGTTCTGGTTCGCCTTTTACAAATGACATAACTGGAGAAGAATTTTATTCAACTATTTATTCTATACAAGAATCGAAAAAACAAGCAGGGGTTATTTGGATAGGCTCCAATGATGGTTTGATTCATGTGACCACTGATGGTGCAAAGACTTGGAAAAATGTCACACCATCTCCATTGAAGAAAGGTGGGCGCGTGGATTCAGTTGAGCCTTCTGTGCATGATGCAAAAAAAGCGTTTGTCACATTTTTGAGATATCAACTCGGTGATTGGCAGCCGTATATTTTTAAGACCACTAATAGTGGAATGGATTGGGAGCTTGTGACTAAAGGTATTCCAACAGATTATCCTGTTAGAGTATTACGAGAAGATCCTGAACAAGAAGGATTATTGTATGCAGGAACAGAATTTGGTTTATTTGTATCCTTTGATGATGGTGCCAATTGGCAGTCATTCCAAAATAATTTGCCTATAGTACCGATAACAGATATAAAAATTCACAGAGGTGATCTTGTGATGTCAACAATGGGTAGAGGATTTTGGATTCTGGATGATATAACAACATTGAGACAATCTTTTAATACCGTAAATGCAACTACATTATTTAAGCCTGCTGATGCGGTGAGATATAGATATGGAAGGATAAATGATATGTACAAAGTTTCTCCTTCTCCAAAGTATCCTAGACCTGGGATGAATATCGATTATTATCTAAATGGTGATTCAGATTTTGTAGGCATTAAGATTATAAATAGTGACGGAAGGACAGTGCGCGCCTATACTAATAAAGAAATGTCTGTGACTGTTCCAGAAAAAAGAGACATGGCTACCAATAATGCGAATTATATTTATTCTCCTAAAATTAAAAGTAGTAAAGGACATCATAGAATCCGATGGGATTTTAGAAATGAAGGCGCGTGGCAGAAGGATAAAAAGAAGTCTAAATCAGGTGGTCCTTATGTCGCATCAGGTGCATATACGATTGTGCTTCAAGTTGATGATGTCAAGCACAGTGTAGATTTTGAATTGAAAACAGATCCAAGAGTGACTGCCTCAGGTGTCAGTGATGATGATATACAAGCCCAAGAAAAATTGTCTCTAGAAATAGTTGATCTTATCTCAAAGTCAAACCGTATTGTAAATAGACATACGAGATCAATGGCTGCTGAGACCGATAAAACTTCAATATCATATAAGCAACTTCTTGAAGTCGAACAAGCTATGGTTAGAAAGAATGGCAGATATACACAACCTATGTTTATAAGTCAATTGGAATATCTTTTAGGTATTGTCAATAGGGCAGATCAAAGACCTGGGCAAGATGTTTATGATAGATTTGACGCATTAAAAAAAGAATTCACTTCAATTACTGGTGAGTAAATGAAGATCATTAATTCAAAAGATATGCCTCAAAGCAAAGGGCACTATTCTATGTGCATTGAGCATAATGGTACCTTGTATACGGCAGGCCAATTACCAAAAGATGACCAAGGTCATATACCAGATGGCGTAACTGCTCAAGCCCAACTTGTGCTCAATAAAATTGAAAGGATCATTGTGGCAGCGGGGAGTTCAAAAGATAGAATAATACAAGTACGTCTGTATCTATCGGATATATCAATGTGGGACGAAGTGGATAAAGTGTATGCTAAATTCTTTGGTGATCACAAACCTGTAAGGGCTGTGATACCTACAAGAGATTTACACTATGGATGTTTAATTGAAGCGGAAGCTGTAGCGGCAATTTAGTATGGGAGATTATAAAAAAATATTGCTAGAAACTCATGAGCGTATAAAGCCTTATGTACATCGTACACCTGTTATGAGTTCGACGGCGATAAATAATAAAGTGGGTGCTGAAATATATTTTAAATGTGAGAATTTTCAAAAGATGGGTGCATTTAAAATGCGTGGTGCTACAAATGCTATTTTAAATTTATCAAAAGAAGATCAACAGAAAGGGGTAGTGACACACTCTTCTGGTAATATGGCTCAAGCTGTTTCTTTGGGCGCTAAGAGCTTGGGTATTGAGGCGCACATCGTCATGCCTTCTAATGCACCTCAAGTCAAAAAAGATGCTGTACGCGGATATGGTGGTCGGATACAAGAAGTCACACCCACTATAGAAGCTCGACAAGCTGCAGCGGATAAAATCGTACTTGAGAAAGGATCGACTTTTATTCATCCTTCAAATAATTTGGATGTCATATTAGGTCAAGGAACCGCAGCCATAGAACTATTAGAAGATCATCCTGATTTAAATTTTATATGCACACCTGTCGGGGGCGGAGGTTTATTGGCAGGTTCGGCTTTAGCGGCTTTTCATTTTGGAAACAATTGTAAAACGATCGGAGGTGAACCTATGGAAGCGGATGATGCGTGGCGATCACTACAAAGCGGCAAAATAGAAAAAAACGAAACGGCTAATACGGTGGCTGATGGTTTACGTACACATCTTGGAGATATCAATTTTCTAATTATTCAAAGATATGTAGAAGAAATTATTCGCGTCGAGGAAAATGAAATTATTGCAGCTATGCGATTGATTTGGGAGCGGATGAAAATTATTATTGAGCCTTCTTGTGCAGTACCTTTGGCTGCGATTATCAAGGACAAAGAAAAATTTGCAGGCGCTCAGATTGGAATTATTCTTTCTGGCGGGAATGTGGATTTATCCAAGTTGCCATTTTGAGAATTATTTGATTAAGAAAACACCAGCGGATACTTGGAAGCTGGAGTGCCATAAATCATTGTGATTATTTATTGCTATCTTATACTGCATTAATCGCATAACTCTTGATGAATCGGATTATTTCTATATCCTTTTTTCTATTGGTATTGGCTAATCATCACCTTGATGCTTGTAATTGTCTAGAGGTTGAAATTAATGGTGAAGTTTCTGTTGCCGAGGTGCCTGATCCATGGGAACCTTCAATAGAAAGATAATCGAGAAGAAATATTTCAATCTAAGAGAATCATTTAAATTATAATAGAAGAATAATAAGGCTCATCCCAATGAAAAAAGTAAGAAAGATACTAGGAGAGTGCACACTCCTCCCAATGACAAAACAAGAAAGCTTATCGACAAATGTCAATTTCTAAGAAACAAAATCATTTAATTATCCTTAAATAAAATCTTGTATTTTCCTTAAAAATTATAATTTAAAAAATAGTTTATAATTTATCTGTTAAGAAACAAACTATTTTCGCAAAACATATTATACAACATTTCTCTTTTTTCATTCTCAAATGAGTTCAAACTTTCTTGAATATCCGAACAGCCTTCATCTAGTCGTCTTAAAAGAATCTTGTTGAGACCAATATTGTACATGGCATCTGCGTCTTCAGGGTGAGTTAAGAGGTAAGATTCGTACAACTCTAATGACTCCTCATATTCTCCATAGACGAAATGTACATTGGCTAATAGGTAATTTCTCTCCTCCTCATCCACCAAGTCTAAAGCCTTATCTAAATAAGTCAGACCTTCCTCGTATTCGCCTAATGATTTCATGAGTTGGCTGTAATTGACCATAGCTTCTTTGTATTCTGCGTCAAGGCTTATAGCTTTTTTGTAGTTTTTAATAGCGGCATCATTATTTCTATTTACTTCATTTAATTTGGCGAGAGTGAAGTAGAAAATAGATACATCGTCTCTTAAGGAAATGGCCTTTAAGAGATTTTCTTTTGCTCTATCATTTTGATTTAAAAAACTGTAACAGATACTTAGATTGTGGTAGGCTATAGCAAAGTTAGGATTGATTTTAATGGCTTCTAGAAATAACAGTTTAGCATTAATGTAATCACCTTGTTTCATTAAAATTTTACCTTTTAAATCTAATACAAGAGAATTATTCATTTTGTTAACTTCTACTTTATCTAATTCTGTTTTGGCTTGTTGAATTTTGTTATTCTTGAGATGTTTGAGAACAGATTCAATTAAAGAATCCTGAGAATGACCTAAATCTATTTGATTGAGCACAGTCTCATATGCAGCCTTCTTTGCTGGCGATTTATAAAATGTCTTGTTTAGATTTTTGTAATTATAATTATATGATTTTTTAGCAAGTTGAACAGACCTTGCTGTAGAATTTACGTACATCAGCGCTAATGGATTTAGCTCCTGTGCAATATTTAAATCTAATTCGCTTAAACTAGAATTTCCCATTGCTGCATGCAGACGTGCTCTGTAAAGATAACCCAAGGGATCTTCTGGTTGGTTTTCTATATAGTAGTCATAACTAACCAATGCGTTATTAACGTCTCCTTGCATGTAACTATTATGTCCTATAGAAAGCCATTCATCCAGTTGTTGAGCGACAAGTGGAAAAGTCATCATGCTCAGAATTATTATTTTTAATATAAATTTCATATCTCTTTTGTTAAGTGACAGATCATCGATTTTTATCTCATGTAATCTATCTGATGATTCAAAAATTGCAACTTTTATTCCTTCTTAGCTTTGTTTCAAGGTTAATGATTTTGTAAACATAGCCTAAACATTGTACTCAAAACATCAATTAATTAAAATTATCTTGGTTGTAGTTATTTGATGAGGGTACTGTTTTTTTCTTAGTTGTTTTTCTATTTGGATTATATAATAAATTAGATATAACCATTTGATATAGCATCTCAAAAAGCTCTTGCTTTAGTTTATCTGAATTTTTATTGTATTGAATGTCTGTCAGTCTAGGTAAGTGCTTGGCAAAGTAGATGTTGTTATTGCAAGTTTCAATTAGTGTAGATGCTAGGGCTTTTGGATATTTGTATTTCTTATTAATCTCTAGCATGATGAGACTAATCTTTTTGCATAAATGTTTATAAGACAAGAAGAACCCATATTCATTGTCATTATCTACAGTTTTGTGATGATAAGCTTTAGCACCTTCTCGCACGACTATTCGGTGTAAAGTTTCCTCATCAATGAATGGAATATTCATGTCAATAAACGAAGCTTCATTAAGTGCTCTGATAACCTTCTTAAGCTTCTGTTTAGGATCAGCAATATTTATGGTTCCGATATCTATTCTAGCAGATGTCCATTCCCAGTACCAGTTGATTAGGTAAATAAACAAATAATGTTTGTTCTCAAAATATCGATATATGGATGATTCTGTGGAAGATATTTTCTGAGCAAGCTTTTTAAAATTAAAGTTTTCTAATCCCAACTTGTCAATTAGCTCAATGCTTTTGTTCAGTATTTTTTTGCCCAAATCAGTTGATTTAGGATCCTTAAGGTAAATCTCAGAATTGATATTTATAGATGTATTTAGAGCAATCATTGCATTTTATTTTTAAATCTACATAAAGCTTATACATGGTTTTTATGATTATGTAAAAGGCAATTAGGTAGTTATGCTATTTTGAATAGTAGTAGTATTACTATCATAACTGATTTATATCTCTTTTGTTCACAATTTGAACATTTTTTAATAAAATGAATCGTTGGTGCTAAGATTTCTAGCATGTCATGGAGAAAAGTAGTTCGCTGTGCTCACGTTATTAAGGTTTTAGGGAATTAGGGCTTTAAGGGATTTGGTTCGCTGTGTTCACGGTATTAAGGTATTAAGGTTTCTAAGGTTTACTCCTAAAAAATGTTATCCGTCAAATAGTTTAAATATGGACAGTACTTATTATCCGTCTTTTTGTGCAGTCCGTGGTATGAATGAATGTTGCGCTAGCAATAAAATGACTAAATGTCATTTTTTAATGAATGAACCTCATTATCAAATGAGGGTGGGTATGCCCGTCAGCGGCTTGGGCTACGCAGTAGTCCTGAAGCAGGAAATAAATAAGCTGAAGCCATTGAGAAGAGCAAAAGGACCTTTCAAAAGACTAGATTTTTTGCTTACTTTTTTATCAATGAAAAAAGTAAGAAAGACCCTCGAGGAGAACGCACTTTTACCAATGAAAAAAGTAAGATAGACATTCGAGGAAGAACATTTTGAACAAAAAAATATATAATTTTTAAAAGATAACTTTTAAGAAAAAACCTACCGATCTAACCAAACCTTAAAATCACCCACACGATCTCTGCTCACAATAATTTCTTCACTTGTATTTAATAAATGTAATTGGAGTCTGCTATTAGTAAATACAGAAACATTTTTTATAGCATTGATGTTAACAATAAATGACCTGTTGACACGATAGAAAGATTTGTTATTTAAAACATCTTCTAGCTCTGACATTTTATAATCAATGATGTATTTTTTCTTAGCATTTGTGTTGAGGTAAACAATTCTGCCATCAGATTTAAAAAAGTCAACGTCTTCGATTTTTAAAGAATGAATGTAATTACCTTGCTTAACAAGGAATCTATCTTTATATTTTTTTTCAGGCAACTTTACAATCGATGCATTTATATTTGGACCGTTTGAGATGCTTTCTTTTAATGATTCTAACTTCTTGAGGGCATTGGTGATGTCGGTAAAAGTCAAAGGCTTGAGCAAGTAGTCGATACTGTTTACTTTAAAAGCGTCGATGGCATATTCGTCATAGGCGGTGGTAAAGATGACTGGCTTTTTAACTTTAAGTTGGGAGAAAATTTCGAAACTCAAGCCATCAGTTAATTGTATATCCATAAAAATAATATCGAGACTATTTTGATTTTCTCTCAACCAACTGACAGAGGTTTCCACTGAAGTGAGCTTAGCACAAATCTCAATATTAGGATCGTGTTTAAGAAGATAGCGTTCAAGTTTGTCTGCAGCAGGCGTTTCGTCTTCTATGATAAGTATTTTCATTTTTTTGTTATGCTTACGAATAATTCAGCTTAGGGATAAGTATGCTTTGCTTACCCATTGTCTTGTCAAAAGAAAGTTTATTGTCCGTGTAGAATTGGTAACTGTGATTGAGGAGGTCAAAGTCCATTGATTCTAATTGGTCTCCTAATTTAGCTTTGTATTTAAATGAAAGTATAATGTTGTCATCTCCATTCGTTAAGCTTATAAGCGTTGTCGCTAACTTAGTTTTTATACTTTTATTGATAATGAGTTCTATTAAAAACAATAGAGTGCCGGGGACAATTAAAGTTTCTAAATGGTCATCAGATTTTAAAGCAATTGAACCATAAGGCAAATGATTAAAAAGCTTAACCAACTCTTCGGCAATGATTACCTCTTCGTGACATTCAATCAATTCTCTTCTTCTTTTGCTTAAGATGTACCTGTAAACAGTTGACAGTTGGTCTATGAGTTTGTCTGCTTCTTCGAGATCATGATGGCTGAGAATAATCAGAGACTCCAAACTTTCAAATAATAGTTTTGGATTTATGCCATTTTTAAATTGCATGAAATCTCTTTCGATATCGCGTTTTAAGTTTTCTTCTCTGTGAAGCTGATCAAGGTTTTTCTGATGCAATAAATTATAAGATACGGTAATGGCCACATGAATTAATGATAGAAGACTAAACAAGCTAAGAAAGACAATGTACTCAAAATGTGAAGGTGAGAAACCATTAATGTATTTATAGTACAGGCAAATATTGATAGCGGTCACGGCACAAACAATAGTGAGGACAATTGGAATTCGGAATGAATACTTAATGAGATTGCTTCCGTCTTTTTCAAATTTGAAAAAAGCTATTGTTATCTCCTGTGTCAAATATGCCAATCCGATGCAAACAAATAATTCTTTAGTAAAATATAATTCAAGTAAAGAACTGATGTCATTAAATATAGTCAGTAAAAGCATGTAAAGTATAGTGCCGCTGATAATTGGACTAGTTAATCGGGTGGTGGCTTTATATATGAAAAATTGTTTCATTTCAATAGGGGTAGTTTTACAGAAAATGTAGTCTTGTCCGTGATTTCAATATTTTGTTTACTTAAAAGCCTATACCTTTCTTTAATATTGTTCAAACCTACCTTAGTTGAGATCACATTGTGTGGTGTTTGCGTCTTGTTGTTATCAACAAAGATGCTGGATCCATCAGAAAATATTTTAACATACACAGGATCTAGTGCGCTGCTTACGTTATGCTTTAGTGCGTTTTCAACCAACATTTGAATTGATAAGGAAGGGACTTTAGATTTTAGTATTTTTTTCTTCAGATCTATAGTTAAGTTGCCTGCATTTTTGAATCTTGTTTGCAAAAGATACATTGACGATTTTACGAAATTGATTTCATCTTCCAAAGGCACTAAAGTAGAGTTGTAGCTGTTTAAAGTGTACTGGTAACAACTAGCCATTTCTCTCACAAAATCTTCAGCTCTATCTACATCTTGATGAATTAAAGATGAAATCGTATTTAAGTTATTGAACAGAAAGTGAGGACTTAGTTGCGATTTTAAAGCATTAATTTGTAAGTCTATCTGTTGCCGTTTTGACCTTACCAATTGAATTGTCTTTGACGTATAACTATAGTAAGAGTAGAATGCTAAATATATTATATTACCAAGAATACTAATTACCAATAACAAAACAGCCAATTTGATGTTGAGGCTGCTGCCCAAAATCGGTCTTATATCGATCAGCTTTTGACCCAGTAGATCCCAAATGATCAGGGGTACGCCAGTTGCAATTATTAATATGATAAAACTTAAAATTATACCTAAGAATAATCTTATCCCAAAGCTGTTTTGCCACGGTACAAAGCTGTCCATAAATTTGGTAATGCGTAGGATAGGAATAGCGGTTACAGCACCGATAAGCCCAGATATAAAAACAACTTTAATGCTTTGTCCTGAGTGCAGAACTTCTGATAAAGAAATATATATACCTATAAGAAAACCAAGGCAGAGCCCAATACTTATAGAAATGTATAATATTTTATTTTTTAATATTGGCATTATGCTTTAATTATAAGAATTCTCCGATGGCTCTTCCACTAAATCAAATAATATTTTCATTCTCGCGAATGTGGGATCTGAATATAAAATTTCTTTAAACGATCTTCAGGTCAAAATGATAGCAGTGCAAAACTTTGATTGCTCTGCATTGAGGATAGTTAGTTTCGGAAAATTTTCATTCGCGAATTTAGTAATCCAGAGCTTTCATCACTTGACCGAAATATGATTCATCATCAATGTTTTTACAAGCATTAAGATAAGATTGTTTAACTTCTGAATTGTTTAAATCATTAACAACTTCAACTATTTCTAATAATACTTCTGTCATGTAATGATCCGAATCCAAGTCAGCAATGTTGTCTAGTAAGTAAATGACTTGACGTGAATTCAATTTTTGCTCTCCTATGATTTCTGAATAGACTATGGCTATGTAGTGATCTGATGACATTTGTCTGGTTAAGTCAGAAATACTTGCTAAGTGTTGATCATTCATAACTTGATTGTCCAGCAAGCTTGAAATAGACTCTGTAATATAGTGATCAGAATTTATGTTGTCCATTATGTTTTCAATCAGAAGTTCTATGCTTTCTGAGTCCAGGTCATTTTCTGCAATTTCTTGAATGACTTCTGTTAAATAGTGATCGCTGTCCATTGAACTGAATGCATTTAAAAGTAATCTTAAATGAGCAGCATCTAATTTATGATTATCAAGAATGTTAGATAGCACTTCAGATTTGTAATGGTCCGAATCGATTTTGTTTATACTTCGAATGAGGCTGTTGTATTGTGTAGAAGAAAAGTGTGATTTATCTAAAGCTTCGTTGAGTACTTCTGTTTTATAATGATCGGAATCTATTTGATCCATAAGTTTAATAAATATATTCAAGCTTTCTTCATTTAAAGTTCTTTCGTCGATAAGTTCTAGAAGGACCTCCGATCGATAATGATCTGAATCAATATCTTCAATTAAGATAAGCAAAAGATTAAGTTGTTGGTTTGTGATTTTTTCACTGTCAAATATGTCCGTTAAAACTTCAGTTTTGTAATGATCAGAACCTAATTCGCTTGATGCTTTTATGTAAGCAGTTAGTCCAGCATCTGAACGCATTAATTTTCTCCTATTACCTATAAGTATTTCCGTAAGGTAGTGATCTGAGTCTATCTCTTCAGACACAACATTAAGGGCTTTAGGATATTTTTCTTCTGGGAAATTATCATTCTCAAATGCAATGTTTGTATAGGCAGCAATAGCATAATCTGAATCTAATAAACCCAATTCTTTGATAAGCGCATCTGGTCCTTCTGCTTTAAGAATTCTGTCTACTCTTCCTCTGGCACCAATAGAAGTTGACCGAATAAGATCGGGTAAGACCTCTGCAAGGAATTGCTTTCCATCGGGATAAAAAGGTTTTTTGGTACGACCCTCTTTGTATTCTCTTATTAAGTTGCCTTGTCTGTCGGGCTCAATGGATACTTTTCTTTTACTACCAAAAGAAGATGTTTCCAATTTGAAATATCCACCTCTAGAAATACCTACTATGTCAGTGTCGTCTGGGGAAAGTGTTATTTCTCCTTCATACTCCAATGAAAAGTTTTTGGTTTTATTTTTGATCTTGATTTTTGTTTTACTGTTTGATATGCTTATATAGCTAGAGCCTTCATGATTTAAATGTGGCGGATTAGGGGGTTGAGGTGGTATTGGAGCTGCCATTCCACTTGGGGGATGCGGTGGATGGGGTGGGTTGGGTGGATTGATTTGCGCATAGCTACCAATACTATTTGTCATTATAGCAATAAGGAGTGTTAAAATGGCTAGCATTAAGTTTCGAATGTGATAGTGTCTCATGATATATTTTTTTTGATGATTCAAATATGAGCGCTCTTGAGGTGGAATAAAAACGAAATGTAGTGAACTGTTGAATTGTTGTAGTGAGTTGTCGAGCAAGGGGCCGTGGGTTCAAGGAACCGAAGTAACAAGGAAGCGAGGCTTAAAAGATTAAGACGAAGGAGCCAATTTAATATGTTGCCATGAGGTATTTTAAAGAAACCTATATGTTAAATAGTAATAATGATGTATCCACTAGTTGGTTAGTTGTCATTCTGAACAAAGCCAAGAGAATTCGAAGAATCAATTACCCACTAAAGGCTAATATTATGTCAAATTTTAATTTAATTTTTAGTGAACTAGATTCAATTTCGTAGCTGTTTGTATATTAGACTTAAAGAAAATATACCCATTTACTATGAAAAATAGATACCTAATGTTAAAAGCTATATTGCCTTTGTTATTTATTTCGTCAACAATTTTTGCGCAAGAGCGCCAACTCACTGTTTTAAATGATGTGATTTTAAGCTTGAAGGGAAATGCAGGCGATAATAACATTAATGTCTATACAACAATCGATGAAGCTTGCGAAAGTAATTTTGTAACTTGTAATAGGTCAAAGAAAATCATTGGTCTTGATTTTCAATTTGCAAATTTGACCGGATATATTCCAGAAGAAATAAGTGAGTTGGCAGATTTAGAGTACATTAATTTGGAATACAATTACTTAAAAGGAACGATTCCGAAAGGACTGAGTAAAATGAAAAAGTTAGAGGAAGTGCTTTTTAATGGTAACTTTTTAGAGGGACCTGTTCCGATGGATATTGAACCCTTAAGTAGAAGGGCTTTAGTCGATCTTTCTCAAAATTCGATAAAAGGGAACGGAGTAATATTTAGAAGTAGAAGAGATATTCCTGCACCACCTATGCGTTCAGGACAATTTCTATATAATGGTAGAGTTAATATGGCTGATCAGTTTAATCTGGAAGGCTGTCGATCTCCTGATAGTATATTTATTGCTAGGGCTGATGAACATTTGGATGCTGTAAGGCCTGAGCGTAATGAGAAAGATTATGATTTTACTGATGCAGCTAAGAGCAATTCTAAAGAATCTAAGAATAGTGCTCACCAAAATATAAAAAAGGAATTCAAGAACATTGAACGCATGCCACGATTTCCTGGATGCGAAGACAATAGTATGAGTCAAGCAGATATAGAAAATTGTGCCAAAAGCAAGATGCTAAATTTTATTTATAGAAATTTAAGGTATCCAACTTACGCTAGAGTACACGGTATTGAAGGAATGGCAGTTTGTCAATTTATAATAAATGAAAGTGGACAAATTACCAATGCTAAAGTTGTAAGAGATATAGGAGGGAGATGTGGTAATGCCAGCTTATGGATTGTAAATCGCATGAATTTTATTTGTGAAGACTGGACACCGGGCTTACAAGATGGAAATGCGGTAAATGTTTTGTACACATTACCTGTGAAATTTAAATTGGAATAGTTATCGGAAAACGGAAAACGGAAAACGGAAAACGGGAAACGGAAAACGGGAAACGGAAAACGGGAAAGAGGGAAAGAGGGAAAACGGGAAAACGGGAAAACGGGAAAGAGGAAAAACGAGAAAACGGGAGAGAGGGAAGTCGGGAGATCGGGGAAATAGGTAAAAAGGAAAACGTGATATCACGATGAAGGGAAAACGAGAAAAATTGAAAGTTGGAAAATGGGGAATAGTAAAATTGGATAAAAAGAATAATGGAAGTCTTTACAATCGATTGACATTCGCGTAAGCTTAAAAATATCTCATAAAAAAATTAGAGTAAATAAGAATCTACATGAAGCGTATAAAAGAAATATATCTGATGATAGGCGTTTTAATTCTCGTCTTTACCATTGGATTCGCAAACTTAGATTATTACCATAATGAAAGTGCGTTAAAAGCCGATGCTGTATTAGAAGAACCTTTCGATAAAATGATGGCGGTTTTGACCCATAAAAGATGCGTCAATTGTCATCCCGCTGGTGATACGCCTCTGCAAGGGGAAGACAGCCATCTTCATAATTTTGATGTTGTGAGAGGTGAAGATGATCATGGGCTGGCGGGGTACACTTGCAGCACTTGTCATTCAAATGAAAACAATTTTTATTCTGGAGTACCAGGCGCACCTCACTGGGCAGTGGCACCTAGAGAAATGGCTTGGGAGGGGAAAACGCGTATCGAAATTGCACAGCAGATGATGGACCCATCTAGAAATGGCGGCCGCTCACATGAAGATGTAATGAAGCATTTGACCGAACATGAGTTGGTGCTTTGGGCATGGGAACCAGGTGTTGATGACGAAGGCGTACCAAGAGAAAAGCCGCCAGTGTCGAAAGAAGAATACATAACAGCAGTCAAAGAATGGATAGCAAGTGGTGCTGTTATTCCTGCTGAATAATTTTATGGACTAAATAAAATTTGATGAAAATATCATTTATTGTAAATGGAGAAAATAGAAGTGTAGAGGTAGATGGCAATACGCCTCTTCTGTGGGTGATTAGAGATGGATTAGATCTCAAAGGCACAAAATTTGGTTGTGGTAAAGCTGCTTGTGGAGCATGTACTATACATGTAGATGGTCAAGCCGTGCGCTCTTGTTCTTATCCTGTAAAAATGGCAGAGGGAAAAGCGATTACAACTATAGAAGGTCTATCAAAGGATGGACAATTGCATCCCGTACAACAAGCTTGGAAGGAAGAGGTGGTTCCTCAATGCGGATATTGTCAACCCGGTTTTATGATGGCCACTGCGGCAATGCTTGATAAAATTCCTAATCCAACAGATGAAGATATTGATGATAATATTATAAATGTTTGCCGATGTGCGACTTATTACAGAATGCGCAAAGCCATTCATAGAGCAGCAGTGTTGAATTCTGAAAATTCTTAACCTTTAACGAGAATAAAATGGCTAAGCAAAAAAAAGTAAAGAAGAAAGGATTAAAGCGTAGGAAATTTCTCAAGTATTCTGGTGCAGGGATTGGCTTGATGTTAGGGGGTGTTTGGTTGGCACGTAATCCTATCCGCAGAAAATTATTTGAAGTTGCAGAAACTATTATTGCGCCTTATCAGGGCAACACTTCTGATCCTCTAATGTGGATGCAAGTAACTCCTCAAAATAATATTATACTTCACAGTTCCAAAGTTGAAATGGGGCAGGGGAGTTTTACTTCGTTGGCACAACTTGTGGCAGAGGAACTAGAGGTGGAAATGGATAAAATAAAGGTGGTGCACGCTGAGACGGAAACAGGAAATACTGATGGAATGGGTACTGGTGGGAGTATGTCCATTGCCACTCTTTGGGTGCCTTTAAGAAAATTGGCAGCAACGTTTAGGGAGATGCTTAAGCTGAAGGCAGCTGAAAAAATGAATCTGGAGCCAAACGCATTAACTTTGTCCAATGGCGTGTTCAGTTCAGGAGATCAATCCATGACATTTGGTGAAGTCGTATCGGGAGTGGAGGATTGGGTTATTCCCGACACACCAGAACTAAAAGTCCGCGCTCAATTTAAACACATAGGTCAAGCTATTCCAAGAGTTGATTTACATGATAAAATAGTAGGAGCGCCTATCTTTGGCATCGATGCCGAATATCCCAATATGCTCCATGCTTCGGTTGTAAGATCTCGATTGATTGATGCGGTTATGTCTAATTTCGATATTTCTGAAGCGGAAAATATGCCAGGCGTAGTAAAGGTTATCAGAGAAGATGATTTTATAGGTGTTGTTGCACAATCGCATATTGAAGCGGACAACGCTAGGCGCAAAATTAAAGTTGATTATACGCCCAATCAAAAATGGAATCTATCGGATGTCAAAGATAAGGTGACGGTAGGCAATGGCACAAAAACTGTTTTTCAAAAAGAGGGCAAATCTGTAGAAGATATTGATGGAGAAGGCGAGATAATGTCTTTGGAATTTAGGTCACCTATCGGGGCGCATGCACAAATGGAACCAAATGGTGCGGTAGCTTCCTACAAAGATGGAAAAGTGGAAATAAAAATTTCAACTCAAACGCCTCAACTTACAAGAGATGAAGTCGCCAAAGCACTTGGATTAGCAAAAGAAAATGTAAATATCATTCCTACTTTTTTAGGTGGTGGTTTTGGACGACGTTTACATACACCCAATGCGGTTCAAGCTGCTAAGATGTCTAAAATTGTAGGGCAACCTGTCAAGTCATTTTTTGATAGGAAACAAGAGTTTCAAAATGATACATTCAGACCGCCTACGCATCATGTCATGAAAGCTAAAATAAGTAATGACAATAAATTATTAGGATTAGAACATCAGTTTGCTAGTGGAGATACATTGTTTAATTCAGCTTTGGATCCAGGTGTCGCTTCACTTGTACGCGCTGATATAGGTTCCATTAGAGGCGGCTCTTTGATTTATGATGCTATTCCCAATCGTTCCACATACTATCATGTGGACTTGCCTTTTGCAACTAGCTTTTGGAGAAGTTTAGGTCTCTTGGCCAATGCTTTTGCAATTGAGAGTTTTATGGATGAGTTGGCATTGAAAACAAAACAAGATCCTGTGCAAATGCGATTAAATTATATCGCTGATAAAAATCCATATGGTGTCCGTGCAAAAAGAGTTATAGAAGCTTGCGCGAAAAAAGCGGGATATACTGATGAGCTTATAAACGGTAGAGCCATGGGTTTTGCATCGACTATAGATAGTGGTTCGCCTTGTGCGCATGTTGCGGAAGTATCAATTGAGGAAGGTGAGATAAAAGTCCATAAGGTAACGGTGGCATTTGATTGTGGTATTGCTGTAAATCCAGATCAAGTCAAAGCGCAAATTGAAGGTTGTGTATGTATGGGCATCAGCGCGTCTATGTTTGAAAAAATGAATTTAAAAGATAATAAATTGTATCCTGTTAATTATGGCAGTTATGAAATGGCGTTGATGAGAAACTCTCCACGAGAAATTGATATTGTTTTGATTGAAGGTGCAAATATTCCTGGTCCAGTCGGTGAACCGCCATTGGGGCCAATAGGTGCAGCTATAGGCAACGCAGTGCGCCGATTAACAGGAAAACGATTGACGGAGTTGCCTTTGAGTTTAACATAGTATTATAAGTTAGCATCAGTTTTTGCTAAGTGGAGATTTTCTTGAATTACAATAAAAATTAAAAACTATCTTTTGTTTTTCCTGTTCAATTTTCTTTTGCACATTTATAGTTCTTTATAATTGATAAATATTTGATTCAATGAACATGATATATAAATTTCTCCTTCTAAGTAGTCTTGCTTTCTATTGTTGTGGTCCTTCAGCAAAGGATTCGAAATCACTTCAATCAAGTGTTGGTGTGCAGCAATCAGATTCTGTAAATAATGTCTCTGAAGAATTAGACAGAATGTATAACTTTATAGTGCCCACAGAAACTTTTGTTTTAGATTCTAAATTAGGAGAAATTTCTGGTTTAAGTTATAACGACGGAGATGTTTCCTTTCTTTGCAATAATGATGAGAAAGGTTATTTCTATATTTTAGATGGCAAAACCTTTGAGATAAAATCAGAGCAGAAGTTTGCTAAGGGTGGCGATTTTGAAAGTATTGAAAAAGTGAGAAATGAAGTCGTAGTTTGTAAGAGCTCTGGTAAACTATATAGATACAATTTAGATAATGGTGAAGTAATAACTGATAAGACAGGATTAAGTTCGTCTAATAATGTAGAAGGTTTATGTTTTTTGGAGTCAGAAGATATGCTCTTGATTGCGTGTAAGGAAGAGCCATTAGAAAATATAAAAGGGAAAAAGAATGAGAAATGTTTTTATACTTATGACCTTAAAAGTAAGTCTTTAAATAAGGAGCCTTATTTAACAATTGGAGAAAAGGAGCTGATTGAGAAAGTCAAGGAATTATATTCAGAGAAATTTAATTTAAAACTAAGTCAGTTTTTAAATAAGGTTGATGAATTTGCGCCTTCGGGTATAGCAGTGCATCCCCAGAATCAAGATCTGTATATCATTTCTGCGAGAGAATCTATTTTACTAATAGTTAATAAAAACAAAGAGATTAAAGATGTATTATTTTTAAATAATAAAACAATACCGCAACCAGAAGGTATAACGTTTGACCCTGAAGGCAACTTGTATATTTCTACAGAAGGACAAGGGTTTAGTGGAAAGGTATTTAAGTTTGACAAATTACATTAATCTACATTAAATTTTTACTTTCTATATTATACTTTATAGACAAAAATAATTTGTTATTACTAGTATAAGTTTAAAATAAATTTTCAATCTTATTACTAGATTTTCTGTAGGCTAAATTGTGCTAATTTGTAGTAGTAATGTTATACTATTATTTACAGGATTTTTAATCACAAATCCAAATGATTCAATTAACAAACGATTTCATCTAAGATATGAATGCTTCTAGCGAATTTTATGAAAAATTAGAGATTGTATGTCTATTTTGAAATCAAAGAATTCGTTTAATATTTAGAGCTGGTAAAAGTCTCTAGTTAATGTATTGTTGATTGGTTTTAAATGTTATTATCAATTTACCTGTCTCCTGCTTAGAAACTTATTTTAATTTTTTTTAATTTGATTTTTTTGGCTACAGCCAAATGCATGAATCTTTGAAAAGAATCTAATCCATTTGAATTGTCTTTTCTTCTTGAAGAATACAACTTACTTTCATTTAAAAAACATCAAACATGAAACATTTAGTTGGTGATACAACAGGACTCATACATCTTATTGCATCTTGCTTAGCGTTGATTTCTGGTACAATGATTTTAGGCTTCAAGAAAGGCACAGCATTACATAAGAAAATTGGATACGTATATGTTGTAAGTATGGGTGTTTTGATCATTACGGCTTTTATGATTTTTAGATTATTTGGAGGGTGGGGCATATTTCATTATACAACACTAGTGAGTTTAGTGACAATACTATTAGGAATGGTTCCCATTTGGACAAAGCGACCTATTAATAAATGGCAAAATTTACATTTTAGTTTTATGTACTGGTCTGTGATGGGTTTGTACGCGGCTTTTGTGGCAGAAATTCTGACTAGGGTTCCCGAAACGCCATTCTTTAGTATGGTTGGAATATCAATTGCGATTATTATGATAATAGGCGGAATTTGTTTTGGTATAAAATCTAAGAAGTGGGAAAAAATGTTTCCAAGTTAAACCCTTTCATTCGCGCTACAGCGCAAAAGAAAATAGTACTGCTTCACATAATACTGATTATGACAAAGAGTTTGTTTCGTTTCGAAAATTCCGTAACGAGCTAAGTTTAAAATATATGATCTCGGGCATTAAGAGCGTTTGGGTCTTACTATCAATCAGCCTTTCTTTTTAAAACACGCGTTTCCGAAAAACCAGATTTGAAAATATTTATTTCTTCATAATTATCGGGGTTATCATATTGCGTACGACTGCCCTCATTTGATGTTATAATAAAATCTGGTAGTTGCTGTGGATTATACACTAGATGTAAAAATTGTTTTTTAACCAGACCCAATCTTACGTCTCCATATCCTATATGTATCAGATAATCGACCAAGATAAATTTACCTTCGTTTTCCTCAATGTTGATAGATTCTACTGCTGCTTTTGTAGTTTTTATATAATGAACGTAACTCATGTCCTTATCGAAATCAAATTTGTCGACATTAATGTGTGGTATAGTTGTAAAAGTAACTACCGCCAAGAGTAGAGGTGTTACCAAGCGAGACCATTTTTGTGATAGTGGAAGGCTATTTATGCTATAGGCAATGATAATACATAAGGCCCCAAATCCAGAAATAGCATACCTCAAAACATAAGCGTTAGGAATGAGCACAGCCATTGTAAGTAATAAAAATAAAATATTCCAAAGTAATGTGCTGTTGGGCTTTAATTGTTTGCTTTTGATTTTCGAGAATATATTTACTATAAAAACACCTAAGACAATTATAGTGGTGTAGATTCTTCCTTGTTCTAGGAAAAAGAATTTTGAATATCCTTTCAATCGTTGCATGAAAAGATTGAAATCAAACGCAACCTCATCTACATGTAATGGAAAAAGATACCAACCATGTTGTTTTTTTTGAATCAATAAAAATATTCCCCAAAAGAGTAAAGGCAAAATCAAGATGGCAGATTCCTTTATGGTTTTAAGAATATTTAGTCTGTTTGTCAGCACGGCATGGCCAACACCAAAAGCGACTAGAATAACTCCGGTCTCTTTAGTCAGAATAGCTACAATTCCTATGAGTGTGGCTAACAAAATCTTTCGTGACAAAATGAGATATAAATACCAAATACTAAATAGTAGCATTGGAATTTCTGGCAATACAAAAATGGACATGGACACAAACAATGGTTGAATGCTCAATAGGAGTGTGGCACAAAGTGAAATGTTTCTGTTGAATAACTTGAGAGAGGTATAAGCTAGACTTAACAATGATGTTACAGAAATCAACAATGCCGTGAGGTGACCAACGATCACAGAAGTGCCAAATATTTTAAATATAAGACCATAATAATTATAGAAAAGTAAAGGATGACCTCTAGACCATATAGGATCTAAAGCTTTAGGTTGCAAGCTCAGACCATTATCGTGTAGGTATAAAATACCTTTCATGTATGGACTTAACTCATCCCAATAATATGGACTGTGTAAAAGATGAATTTTAAAGCAAACAAATACTAAAACAATTAGCGCAATTAAAATTTTATATAATTTTAATGAAAGAGTGAAGTTCATGTTTTCATGGTTTGTTTCAATCGCATCCCAATCTAAATCAATATTTTTAGACTACCAATTTAATACGTAATGTCTTTCATTAAAAACACTATGTCTAATGTTTTCAGCTATTTTTCCTATGTTGACTTTGATGTTTATGTGCATCCAATTTAGTCTGTATTCAACGGGTAATTCGTCAAGAATGCTATCATTAGATATAAGTCTAATTAAAGTTCTTGGTTTTGCCGAATTCTTTTTTGATAAAGTTTCTGTAAGGAGTAAATATTCACAAATCTCAGAAGATGTATTTCTTTTGGGATAGAACCTATTACCCGCATCACTTTTGTAGATCTAATTTAGCTGTTAGTCGACACCACTTTAAAGTTAGAAATTTGTTCTTGAGTTTCTCGTTTGAGTTACAACATTTTTACTATTCTTTAATGCCTGCAGTAATATATTTGCAATGATAATTTGTTAGAGAAATGCTTTTGTTTTGGGCAATGTTGTCTAGGTAACTTTGTATTATTTAAACGTCAATTTTATGTTTAGACAAGTTGTATTTTCCCATATCGTATAGGTGTTTTGAATAAGGGCTCAAACTGCTCATAAATCTTTTCTAACTTATTGATAGAATAGTAATCACTGCTTCTTAAAAAGTTATTAGGTGAGAAGCCAATCTAAGGATATAAACATCTATAGTACAGACAGTAACAGACTATTCCGATTTTGAAATCAATTTCGTCGCTAAGATATTATTGCTGTTGTCGATTGCTCTCATGTAATAATTTCCTGTAGGCAAATGGCTAATATCTATACTTGAGTTATTAAGCTTCTGGTGCATTTGTAATTGACCTATGGAATTGTAGATTTGAACATTTTCAATTTTTGTAGATGCGCTTTGAATATTTATTAATCCATGACTGGGATTAGGAAATAACTTTATGTCGACACGTTCTATATTTTCTGAAGAAGACGGTGCCTGTGAAGTATAAATGAAGACGGCTGTTAAGCTAAGGTTAGGATTGTTTAAATCCTCTATAATAATCTCTACTAATGCGTAGCCCTCAAAAATATTGTTGGTATATAAATGTAAATCTAAGTTTGAGGTTTCTCCAGAAGCGAGTGATAACTCATTTGAATCCACAGTCGGAAAATAACATCCATTCTTATCGCAAATTGCTGATGTCCAGCCTTCCGTCATTTCAATCACTTTTCTTGTCCATCGCAAATTTGTGCTGCCTGCATTGAGACTGGATATCATATTGTATCCAACAGCATCATCTAAGTTTGCTATCGGCGTAACGATAGTATCTGAGTTTAAGAATACTTGGGCTTGTAATGCAGAAACTGAAATAGTTAGCAATGCGAAAAGTATAATACGTTTCATGATTTGTAATTTGAGATTCCTTTGATAAGGAACGTTGAAAAATGTTATTTATAAACTCAATTTACAATATGTTGGAGGCTTTAGGAAGTGTCAGTGTGAATTTACTTATGTTTTAAGCTTATTTCAGACTAAATTGTCTTGATGACGCCTGATAGAAAAATAGATGTATGGGTGAAATATGTTTTTATAGAAGATAATGCGCTGAAGTAAAAAAGTGGCTTTGAGAAAGTTAATAGAATAATAAGCTTTAATATATTGTTTTTTGTCAATGGTTTTTGCAACTCAAAGATTTTTAAAAAGACTTTTTAGCGTAAGTCAAGATCATCATGCATTCTAGATTTGAGCTATTGGTTAATTCTTGATAACTTTATACAGTACATTATTATCAAACAAATATCAATCTTGAAAAGTATGTATAGAATAATTTGTGTTGCCTTTATACTCTTAGCAATGCAAACAGGCAATGCACAGCAAAATATAGATCCAAATGGAGATCAAGAATTTATAGAAGTTAAAACTGAAAAAAAATCTAAGAATATTGACTATCCTTTTGAGCGCAGTGTAAAAACATACGGTAATAATTTAGAGGAATCCTTAAAGTATCCTGATATTGTTGAACAATTAAGTTTATCAGGAAAAGAATTGACTGAAGTTCCGCTTGAAATATTGACTTTTAAAAATTTGAAAAGACTCAATTTGACGAATAATCAAATTACAGAAATCCCTGATTTTTTAAGTCAACTAAAAAACTTGGAATGGATAAGTTTAGAAAACAATCAAATATCGAATATTGATAAAAGCTTTTATGCTCTAAAAAACCTAAAGGTCTTAAATCTTAAGTATAATAAAATTGATTCATTGGATGAGGCTATATCAGGCATGCAGAGTTTAAATTATTTTGATATTTCAAATAATCGATTAACAAGATTACCTAAAAGTATTTCTAAATTGGACAGCTTGGAGACTTTGTATATGGGGTATAATAATATCGAATCATTGCCTGAGGATATAGGTCAATCAAAAAGTCTTAAAGTTATATGGGCAGGGTACAATAAGATGAAATTCATTCCAGCTAGTATGATGAATATGAAATCTCTAGAACAGTTTTTTGCTATATCTAATCAAATCGAAGTAGTGCCATCTTTTGAAAAAATGAAAACCCTCAAAATTCTTGATCTCAGATATAATAAGTTAAGTGATGAAACTCTAGAGTCTTTACAAGAAAAAATGTCAGCTTGTGAGGTAAGGCAACAATAAGATTGGCTCTGTTTAATAATTATCAAAAAATGAAAAACGTTTACGTCCTCTTACTAAAATACCAAAGGTACTTATTAGGCTTAGCTATTTTTACTTTGATGTCATCCGTTTGTGTTAAAATAAGTGGTGGAGATATCAAATTGGGACTTCGTGATAATCCAATAGTATTGCTTTTGATGGTGTCCTCAGGCTTGATTTTGATGTTATTGTATATTCGAATTGATAGCTTAAGGATTTCAAAATTGTCAATGGATATTTTGGAGAAATCCAAAGTAAAAGAGATAGATCAATTGGTCCTTGAATTGACTGCTAGACAACAAGAGGTTTTCGATTTGATCATTTCTGGAAAATCCAATAAAGAAATAATGGCAGAACTGTTTATTGAACAAAGTACTCTTAAGACGCACATCAATCATATTTACAAAAAACTTAAAGTAATCAGTAGAAATGAGCTAAAGGCTAAGGTTAAGTAGCTAAATCAGTGCTTTTTTTGTAACATCAACCTTTTTTCAACCCCTTTTTATTGGCATTATATCGTGTTTCATGTGATTTTTGATTAAAAATATGAGTAGCATGAAAAACACATTATTGTATATTTCGACTTGTCTTTTCTTACTAAGTATTTCGTTTAATTTTAAAATGGATGCAGGAAAGAAACATCTTGAATGGTTATGGAAGGATGCAGTGCAAGTACCGGTCCTCCTTGTCATACTATCAATTATCCTTCTGATGACCTTCTTTTATTTCAAACAAAAAGAGAAGCCATTGAATAGGTAAGTTTTTTTGAAAGAAGCTGTATGACTTTATAAGGAGATGAAAATTATACATATAATAGTCCAATGGATTTTAGTTCTTCCATTTCTTTGCCAAACCAAAATAGGGTGAAATCATCAAAGCCTGCTTTTAAATATTGAGCTTCCAAGGCTTTGAAACTTGTAGGTTTATCATAGTTTAATTTGTTGAGGATTTCACTTAACCATTCGCCAATTTCAGGCGAACAATTTAAATTATGAGTTTCGTTTTTTGAAGTTACGATCAAAGTAGCACTGTCGTGATTGTAAAAGCTTGGGCCACCAATCCAGAGCATAATATGACTAGGCTTGACGGATCTTATTTCTTCTCCTTTAATATAGTTTTGGATGAGATCAGCAGAGATGCTTGTAGAAGGTACCTCATGGTCAAACCAGTTTTGAAGTGGATGATCAAAACAAATACCATGCATATAATTAAATAAAGACTTTTTCAAACCAAAAGAAAAACGATCATGCTCTGCGCCTTCAGGATCATTGTGCTCTAAGTCATTATTTGCAAATGTACCTTCTTCCTCATTGAGAATGGATACTTTAAATTTATCTGGAAACATGCCTACAGGACTATGTGCAGTCATTGCAAATCGATGCCAAAATGCAGATTGTAAAACGCCAGTTTCAAACATCTGTCTTACAACTTCTAAAGAGTCAATTGTTTCTTGAGCGGTTTGAGTCGGGAAGCCATACATCAAATAAGCATGGACCATAATGCCAGCTTTATTAAAGTTATTGTTGACTTGAGAGACTTGCTCGATCGTTACGCCTTTGGCAATTAGTTTTAATAACCTGTCAGAAGCCACTTCCAGTCCTCCGGAAATGGCGATGCAGCCAGAAGAGGCTAGTAATCTACAGAGATCATAATTAAAGCTTTTTTCAAATCTAATATTGGTCCACCAACTTACGATTAAATTCCTTCTCAGAATTGCTATAGCCACAGCTTTCATTAATGCTGGCGGTGCAGCCTCATCTACAAAATGAAAGCCGCGTTCTCCAGTTTGCGCTATTAATCTTTCCATCCTGTCTACGATTAATTCTGCAGAGGAAGCCTCATAGTTTTTGATATAGTCCAATGAGATATCACAGAATGTACACTTGCCCCAATAGCAGCCATGTGCCATCGTTAATTTATTCCATCTTCCGTCACTCCATAAGCGATGCATAGGATTTGTCAATTGAATAACAGACAAATACTTTTTAAGATGTAAGCCATGGTAATCAGGTGTGCCTACATTTTCTTGTTTGATGTCAGGGAAAATGCTGCCATTGTGATAAACGACTTCATTGTCAACCAAAGAAAACGTTCTTTTGAGCATTGTGATGTCTATCTCATTTTTTAAATAAGAAAGCAATTGCTGTAATGGTGTTTCTCCATCATCAAGTGTGATAAAATCTATGTATTTAAAAATGCGCGGATCTGTAAGACTTCTCAGTTCGGTGTTAGGAAAACCACCGCCCATAATTATTTTTATTTCTGGGTGATGCCTTTTTATCCACTGACCGCATTTTAATGCTGCAAATAAATTTCCCGGGAAGGGCACAGAGAAACCAATGACATTAGGATTGACTTTTTTTATCTTATCATCTAATAAGTTATACATGATTTTACAAATGAAACTGCTGTCATTCTCCACTGCCTTATTTATTTCATCAAAAGATTTTGCAGACATGCTAAGTCTCTCTGCATATCGACTAAATCCAAAATTGGGATCTACGGCTTCCACGATAAAATCACTAATGTCTTCTAAGTATAAAGTTGCTATGTGTCGGGCTTTATCTCTTATACCCATCGTACCAAATGCCCATTCTACATCTTCTAATTGTTGAAATTTTGATGCTTCTGGCAAAAATTGTCTTTCACAAATTAAATGTGATAGGGTGGGGTCACTGTCTTGTAAGAATTGTATGACGGGATCTATCGTATTGATATAAACTGATCTGAGCGTATAGATGCGTTGTGCGTTTTCTGAATGGTCTGTAATCGAATTTTTGATTGATTCAAAAAGTGTCGTCAATCCCTCTTTTGAAAATATTGCTAAGATGGTATCTATACCTAAATCCATTTGTGCGGCTCCAATATCTTGTGTGTTGAGAAATCCTTTTATATAAGCCGTCGCAGGATAAGGCGTATTAAGCTGAGTAAAAGGAGGAGTGATAAGTAGGATGTTTTTTTGCACAAAATCTAATTGTATATAAATATAATTAAAGCTAGACGAATGCCAATTGTAGATGTAGTTGTTGTGTAATTTTTAATAATAGTTGGCTCCAGTCTGCTTGTGCTAAAGGTTAGCTTAGCTAAGCAAAAGTATAGTTTTAATGCAGAACTTTACATTCGCAGATTCGACAGCTGGAGCTGTCGAATCACACTAGTGTTTTTGTGAAAATCTATTTCGTTATGCGTAAACTAAATCTGCCAAGCGAATTATAGTTTCGTTAAACGTTGGCTGTAGCCTGCGTTTGTGCGATTACATAGCTCTGTTATAAATCATATAGTAATTCAGAGCTCTACATACGCAGATTCGGCTGCTTGGGCTGTGAAATAACCTTGTTTTAATAATTTGCTTTTCACTAAACGTTGGCTCCAGTCTGCGTTTGTGCGATAGCATAGCTCTGCTATGCAAATTGTAAAGCAAAGCGGAGCTTTACGTTCACGGATTCGACGGTTGGAACTGTAGAAGAACAATAGTTTTATAATCCCATAATAAATTTTCTAACGTGTGGCATAATGAATGGAAAAAATACTTTGAGCAGTTCTAGTCGATTTCTGATAAAATTAGCGCTAGCTGAATGGCCCGCCAATCCCATCGTCATATTATTGATTTGTTTAACGGTTTTTTTAATGTGCTTTCTTCTTACTTGATTGTAAGTGTGCAGTTTATTTTTATGAATAAGTTGACTGGCGATAAAAGCATCCTCAATGCCAAGATTCATTCCTTTTGCACCTACAGGTGAATGCAAGTGCGCAGCGTCGCCTAAGAGAACAATGTTTTCATTTGTCAAAGATTGGGCGACCTTATGGTGAATTCTAAATTTTGATTCCCAAATAATATTTCCAATGGATGTATTTTTCGGAAGGTATCCGATTAAGTTTTTGAGGTTACCCGCAATGCGCCAAACGTTTTTTTTAAGTCTTATCATGACCATGCACCCTTCTGAAAAAATAAGTATATGTCCTTCATCTTCTGCGACAGGAGTATCTAATTCTATGTCATAGAGTTCCCATTCTTCATCATATTTAAAGCCGTCAAACTGAATGCTGGCTTGCTGTCTTACCACACTTTGTCCTCCGTCAGCACCAATAATAAAATCAAAAGTTGATGAAGGAGTTTGGTTAGAATTTATGTTGGCAATATATCTTTGGTTTGTTTTTTGTAAAGATGATAATGCGGTATTATACTCGATATTAATGTTTCTATTTAAAGCTTCTTCGAGTAAAATTTCTTCGGATTCCTTTTGAGTTTGAACGAGCATGAAAGGATAGGCATGTTTAATTTTTGTGAAATCATTTTTGTAGATGAATTTATCGTCTTTCCATATATTAATGGCTTCCATTTTTCTACCATTATTTAAAAAGCGATCTGTCAGTCCATAAGGTTTGAGGATTTGAAGTGACCTTGGATTGATGGCTAATGCTTTAGAGTAAGGTCCTATGTTAGGTTTTTTATCAATTATTCTAGGTTGATATCCTAATGCGTTTAAAAAGATGGCCATTGATAATCCTGATGGACCTGCTCCTGCAATAAGAATCTCTTTTTTCATTTTCTTGAATGTTTAATTCATTGCTTTTACAAATATAAACTTCGTTAGCCGTAATTTATATTGTGACATATAAGAGAAAGGTCTCAGAATTTGCAGGAGTCTTTTAAATAATTCATCTTATGTAAAAGATTTAACTTTTACTCTGATATCTAAATATCATTAATCAGAAAATTATCTTTAAAATTGTCCCCTCTATTAAAATGAGTTTCGTTTTATAGTTGTAAGAGATTATCAAAAGTAAATTGCACATTAACTAACATTTAAAAATATAGAATATGACTACGGCACAAGTAGCAAAAAAATTGGTAAAGTATTGTACAGAAGGTCAATGGAAAAAGGCACAAGAAGAATTGTATAGTGATCATGCAGTGAGTATAGAGCCAGCTGGTTCGATGCTAACGGAAGTTGCATCAGGAATGAAAGCTATAGGTAAAAAGGGCGAGCAGTGGCAATCAATGATTGAAAAATTCTATGGTATGAAAGTAGATGGACCATTGGTGGCTGATAAGCACTTTACGGTTACGATGACGACTGATGTAAAGATGAAAGGTATGCCCAGAAGCAAAAATTCAGAGGTATGTGTGTTTAGAGTAGAAGATGGAAAAATTGTAAGTGAGCAGTTCTTTTATCCTGTTGCTTAGACAGACAAATTAAAATAAAAATTGAGCACCTTTGTTTTTTATAAATAAAGGTGCTTTTTTATTGATAGTAATAGAAAAACTTAATGTAATTTGACAATTAGACTGCACATATTTTGTGTTTTTTTCATGCCAAATTATTTACCAATCTCCTTCCGGTAACAGCCTAGCTTACAAAAACTTATACCCATTTGGCCTCCATTGAAAGGCCTTCAATTTAAATAATTTTTTCAAGATAAATTATTGATTTAATGGAATATTCGAGTCCGTGTATGAAAGTCGCAGTTTTATATGTGTGTAGTCATTAGAATAAATGAAATGTAAATTATACCTGATTTAATTTTTTTTATTGAAAAATATCCCTCTTCACCTGTTTACTTTTTTTAGGCTACAGTATACTCTATAGTAAGCGAGTGAATTTATAAACAATAGCACCTATACTTATCTAAGAATGTGAAAGATTTTATTCACAATCAATAATTAAGTTTTGTATGGTTCTATGTTAATAGCTGATCTCCAGCTATTCTAATATAGCTATTAATGTGTTCTATTCTGATAGGTAGACATTATTGATTTGTAATAAAAATGATTAAAAAGAAAACATTAAAACTTTCACTATGAAAATTATTAACCAAAGCTTTTTTGTAAAATTTCCTCTAGCACTTTTCTTAGTTCTTGGATATGCAATAGGCTTAAATGCTCAAGTACAAGTTGATCCAATCAATAGTGTTGGTATTGGACTCCCAGAAGCGCATCCCTCTGCTAAGCTACATGTGAACAGTGATCAAAAGGGGTTTTTAATGCCTCGAATGAGTTTAAGTCAGATGCAAGGAATTGCAAATGCGGCTGACGGTTTACAGGTATATGTAGCTTCGGCCGATGAAAACATTAGAGGCATTTATTATCACAGTGGACCAGATGGACCATGGATAAGAATTGCAACTGGAGACGGAACAAGTACAAGCACTGAATATGATTTTATAAACTCTCCAAATATTCAATTTACAGAATCAGGAGATGTTGTATCTAGCGATTTAACACAAACAGGAGTGAATGCCGGTTCTTATTCTAATGCAAGTATAGTGGTGGATGAATTTGGAAGAATCACATCAGCTTCTAATGGTGGTTCTGTTGCTGATGGGACATTAAATTTTGTTTCTAATAAAGGAGTAAATCAAGTTTTAATTCCAAAATTACCTGAAGAAGAAATTGTTGGTGAAGTTGCAATAACGCCTTCTGTAAGTAATGCAAGAATACTTGTAACAGGAAAGGCACAATTTAGAAGAGTCGGAACGGAAGATGATTTAAGGCGGGTTAGAGTTTTTGCCAGAAGGAACGGTGTAAAAAATATCGGGAGGCAGTGTCATATAGATAGTAAAGTATCACAAAATTTAATGATTGAAGGACCTGCTTCATTTTCTTATGTTGATATAATACCTGCGAATCTAGGAACTGCTCCAGTGACCTATCGCATCTATGCAGGTTCAAACACTGCAGGAGATCTTATGAAAGGATTTAATTGGGAATTGACAGCTGTTGAATTAACTATTCCTCAAGGGCCAGAAGGCCCGATCGGTCCGCAAGGTGCACAAGGTCCAACTGGTGCTCAAGGTGCACAAGGTCCAGCGGGAAATGATGGTAATGATGGAATAGGAGGAATGACTATAGCAGGTGCAAATATTCAAGTTGACGGCTCAGGATCTGATGCTGATCCATATATCGTTAGTAGCACATTCTCAGAAATAGATGCTGATCCTACCAATGAAATACAAGTACTTTCAGATTCTGGCATTCCAGGCCATTTTGAGTTAAGCAAAGGCGGAGGTACTATAAATTTAAATGTTGATGATGAAGATTCAAATATTACAAACGAATTACAAACCCTATCTACAGATGGCTTAACATTATCAATTTCTATGGGTAATTCAATACCATTGCCTCTTGGGCCAGAAGGACCAGAAGGGCCTCAAGGACCAACTGGTGCTGATGGACCTCAAGGTGCCGTAGGCCCACAAGGAGAAATAGGCCCGCAAGGACCAGCAGGAACCAATGGAGTTGATGGAACAGACGGAACAAATGGAATTGATGGAACAGTTGGTCCAGAAGGACCTGTGGGACCGGCAGGAGTTGATGGTGCAAATGGAACAGACGGAGTCGATGGAACAGATGGAATAAGTTGTTGGGATGCGAATGGAAATGGACTTGATGATGCAGGAGAAGATACAAATGGAGATGGTTTATTTAATGGATTGGATTGTATGGGAGCCGATGGAACAGTTGGTGCAGAAGGACCTGTGGGGCCATCAGGAGTTGATGGTACAGATGGAACAGACGGAGCCGATGGAACAGATGGAATAAGTTGTTGGGATGCGAATGGAAATGGACTTGATGATGCAGGGGAAGATACAAATGGAGACGGCGTTTTTAATGGACTGGATTGTGTGGGTGCAGAGGGTGCTGTTGGGCCAGTAGGACCTATGGGTCCGACAGGAGCTGATGGAACAAATGGAATAGATGGAACGGACGGGACAAATGGTGTTGATGGAACAAATGGCATCAGTTGTTGGGATGCTAACGGTAACGGAATAAATGATGCAGGAGAAGATACAAATGGAGACGGTGTTTTTAATGGACTGGATTGTGTGGGAGCTCAAGGTCCAGCAGGAACTGATGGGGCAGATGGCATTGATGGACAAGATGGCGTACAAGGTCCTGCTGGAACAAACGGTATCGATGGACAAGATGGTAACGACGGAGCTGTAGGCCCTCAAGGTGTAGCTGGAGCAGATGGAATAGATGGAACAAACGGGGTAGATGGAATCGACGGAATCAGCTGTTGGGATGCAAATGGAAATGGTTTAGATGATGCAGGCGAAGATACAAATGGAGATGGTGTTTTTAATGGTCTGGATTGTGAGGGAGCTCAAGGTCCAGCAGGAACTGATGGAGCAGATGGCATTGACGGACAAGACGGCGTACAAGGTCCTTCTGGTACAAACGGTATTGATGGACAAGATGGTAACGATGGCGCTGTTGGCCCTCAAGGTATAGCAGGGGTAAATGGAATTGATGGAACAAACGGTGCAAATGGAATCGACGGAACAAATGGAATCAGTTGTTGGGATGCGAATGGAAATGGACTTGATGATGCAGGGGAAGATACAAATGGAGACG
>ENA-ORXM01001120-ORXM01001120.1-marine-metagenome-genome-assembly--contig:-NODE-1120-length-39510-cov-4.805645_pt1 | contig 39510 bp, 28 predicted proteins | sample MGYA00237867_ERZ511480 | MGnify/ENA primary metagenome ERZ511480 (study PRJEB26309, sample SAMN06266103) | marine metagenome | isolation source: Algal blade | place: United Kingdom:Sidmouth, United...
GATTACTTCACAAGTAGTGGTACCAGTATGGCAACACCTGCAGTCACTGGATGTTTGGCGCTTATGTACGAAAGGTACGAACAACTGTATGGCGTGCAGCCATATGGAGATCTAATGAAAGCCATCGTTTGTAATTCAGCAGAAGATCTTGGAACTAAAGGACCAGATTATTCTTATGGATTTGGTATGGCAAATCTTGTGAATGCTTTGGAAGGCATTGATAAAAAACAATACTTAGTTGCAGAGATCGATAACAATGAAGAAATAATAAATGAAATAAATGTTCCTTCAGGATTGAGTGCAATAAAGATCATGAATTATTGGCATGACCAAGAAGCAGACGCTTATCCTAATGTAGCACTAATAAATAATTTAGATCTAATGGTAGAGGATCCTAATGGACAAAAATTTTATCCATTGGTATTAAATATGGATCCAAGTGAAGTAGATAAACCAGCAAAGCAGGGAATAGACAACCTTAACAATATAGAGCAAGTTATAATTGATGACCCAATACCAGGTGTCTACAAATTATATGTCAGAGGTAAATCAGTTCCTTTTGGTGGACAAAGGTTTAACCTGGTATACGACTTTGTCGAAAATGGATTAGAGTTGGTATATCCGGTTGGTAATGAACGTTTAATACCAGGGAACGAATATCCAGTAACATGGTTAGATCAAGGTTTAACAAATTTAACCCATACTGCTGAGTATTCAATAGATGGTGGAAATACATGGAATATCATTGCTGAAAATATTCCATCATCTAAAAGCATGGTCACTTGGAAAATTCCTGAAACGGTAACAACTTCTGGACATGTTAGAATAACAAGATCTGGGGATAGTAAAAGAAATATTATTCCTTTTAATATTCTGCCACCACCTTCAAATATTATAGCTACACCACTGTGTGAAGATATCGTTAATTTGAGTTGGGATAAACACGAGGAAATGGCTTCTTACGAAATTTTCATTTATGAAGATGGGGATATGGTGAGCAAAGGTAAAACAGAAAATAACCGAATTGAGATCGAAGGGGCATTTGAACTACATGAAACCTATTGGTTTGCTGTACAAGGCATTCATTCCTCTGGAGAAAAAACAGAGCGTAGTATTGCAGTATCGGCAGTATATAATGATATGAATGCTTGTCCAAGAGATAGGGATATGAAATTAACCGATCTTACAGGGATAGTTAATGGCAGAGCTTTAACCAAGCAATCTTTGACGGATGCTGAAAATCTTAAAATGAAAATTAAGAATATTGGTAGAGAAGACTTACATGATTTCACCTTTCATGTTCGAGTCAATAGTGACGATGAAATAGTAGAAGATTTCGAATCAGTACTATACAGTGGTATGGATTTGAATTTTCCTTTTAGCCATGATTTTGATCTTACACAAGCAGGTACTTATAATTTTGATGCATGGGTTTCTTCTGATGAAGACTATTTCTTAGATAATGATAGTCTTATTGGAGTTTTTGAAGTAAAGCAAATACCAAACGCACCAATTACACTTCCGTATAGCGAATCATTTGATACGGAGCGAGAATTTATTATACCATCTTCTAGTGTTGGAATGGAAGCTTTTGAGAAGTGGGATTTTATGAATGGAGGGAGTGAGATCAACTATGCAACGGTTGAATTAAAGGGGGGGAACTATTCTATGAAATTAAATAATTATGAAAATAATACTTCTCAGACAATGCTTACTGTGAATACAAGTTCGTTTGCAATTGACCAACAGATCTTTTTAAATTTCAAGTACAAAATTGATCAGGCAAATGATGTTGCCGGGCAAGTATATTTAAGAGGAAATGATGCGGACGAATGGATCTCAGTTACTGATCTTGATCAAGCAGAAGATTGGGAGATGTTAACCAATTATAATATTACATCTGCTTTATTAAACGCACACCAACGTTTTAGTACTAGTACACAAATAAAATTTGTCCTTATTGGAGAAGGACAATTGAGTTTGGATGACATTTTATTGGAAAATGTTCCTTTGGAGGTAACCAACTTATTGGAGGAAAATGTAACAGTATATCCTAATCCTTTTGAGGATAGAATAAGTGTAAAACTTAACAACAAGCTAGGCAAGGAAGCGGATTTCCAGCTATACGATGCAGCAGGTATTCAAAAAATGAATCAAACAAATGATCTTACCGATGGGTTAAATACTTTCACTTTTGATCTTGATAGTAGCTTGCCTGCGGGCATATATTTTCTAAAAATTCAAATGGGATCTAACCAAACTATAAAGAAAATCTCTAAATATTTGTATTAATACCGGAGGTATTCCTTCGAAAGAAATTATAATCTACTGACTAATTTGGGGTGAATTTGAAAAAATTCGCCCCTTTTTTCGATGTAAAAGTATAATATAATTATATATTTTTCACAAATATCTCAGGGATATATAGGATATTTGTAATGAAATAAGGGTTTTTAAAATTTAATTACATTAATATCATAAAAATATATTTCACAATAACCTTTTTTTGTATTTGTTGGACTTAGAAATAATATAGAATATTGTAATATCAAATTGAGTGAAAACAATTATTAAATAATGGTTAACATTTAATAAAATATAGTTTTGGATATGTTCATGGGATTATAATTTGTTGGTAGTGAGTTGTCCCGTTGAGGGACGACTTACTATTTTCAAACAGAAGAGAGAGGAGGTCAAAACTATATATCGCCTAAAGAGGCGAACACAAATTCGGATATGTTCATGGGATTATAATTTGTTGTAGTGGGTCGTAACACTTGTTGTTACGACTTACTATTTTTTTAGGCCTACCTGTAAATTCCTACGGGAATGTAGATGCTGTGTACCTATTTTAGGCGGAGAGCATTTTGCCATCTATGTAGTGTAGACTAGTGATCAAAGACTCCTTCTTGACGGTGATCATCCTGTATCCAGCCCTATAATTTTCAATTTTAAAATCTTTTGAGTAAGGATCAATTTGGCAGATGATCGCTGGGCTTATTTGTACATGAATTTTGCTTAAAGAAATTTTTCTATCCGTATGATAGTGCCCACAGAATAAATAAATGTTTGAAGGATACTCGGAAAGTATTTCTAGTAGCTCTGTAGGATCTTTATAGCTATGTTTTAGATCCATGAATCCAACATCCGCTTTTAGTGGTGGATAATGGGTGAATATCAGTAGATGTTCGTCAGCGGATTGATAGAGTTGCCTCTTAAGCCATTTGAGTTGTATGTCAGACATGCTGGCTTTAGAGCTATCCAGAAATAGTGCTCGATGTTTTCCCAATCTTTTTGCAAAGAATATTTCGTTTTCTTCTTGGGTGTAATCTATCTCAAAAACTTCACGCATCATTGCGCAGTCATCATGATTTCCAGGTATTACCAAATAAGGGATTTCTAATTTATCCATTTTGGACTTTATCCAGGTATAAATTTCAAGATCGCCGTGCTCATAACATAAATCTCCAGTAATGATTATGTAGTCAGGATCTAGCGATTTTAGTTCGCCAAGAATCATGAGAAAATTATGACGAACGTCAACTCCGTAAGTATTTTCATTAGTTTGTCCGATGTGAAGATCCGTAATGTGAGCAAGAAGCATTTGAATTATTTTACCTCAAAGATTATAAAATATCCTGAACAATAAATTTGAAGCTTAAACATCACAGATCAAAATACAATCTTGCAAGGAGTCCATAGGTTTGGTAGGAATAAACACTTGAGCGACAAACCCATTGAAGCCATTTTGCACGAACGCCTGCATAATAGCCTGGCATATACCTAAAAGAACAAGAATATTGTTAATTTTGAAATGGTCTCTGTTAGTTTTATCGGTAGAAAAGCGAATAGATATGTATTTAATTCAATTAAAATAAAAAAATAAGAAATGTACGCTACTCGAATTGTTAAGGTAATTATACTTGTTTTTTGTGCAAATGTCTTGCTGGCTGGGGAAGGCATGTGGTTGCCTTTATTGCTAAAAGCTCTTAATGAGCAGGAGATGCAAGACATGGGGATGAAAATGACAGCTGAGGATATTTACAGTGTAAATAAGGGGTCCCTAAAAGACGCTATTGTTCACTTTAATGGAGGTTGTACTTCTGAGTTGATTTCTGCAGAAGGCTTGCTTTTGACAAACCATCATTGTGGCTATAGCCAAATTCAATCTCATAGCACTTTAGAAAATAATTATCTACGAGATGGTTTTTGGGCAATGAACAAGTCTGAAGAATTAGCAAATCCAGGAGTCGTAGCTACTTTCATCGTAAGCATGGAAGATGTTACAGAAAAAGTACTGAATGGGGTTAATGATGATATGTCCACCAAGGAAAGACAGTCAATCATAGATAAAAATTTGAATGTTGTCAAGAATGGAAAAGAAACAGCCAATTATGATGATGTTATGATCAAACCATTTTTCAAAGGAAATCAATATTTTTTATTTGTAACAAGAACTTATAAAGATGTAAGAATGGTCGGTGCGCCACCAGAGTCAATCGGCAAATTTGGATCAGATACAGATAATTGGGTTTGGCCAAGACATACAGGAGATTTTAGTCTATTCAGAATTTATGCTGGGGCAGACAATATGCCTGCAGAATACTCGGAAGCAAATGTCCCATACAAGCCTAAGCATTTTCTTCCTATTTCAATGGACGGTATTGAAGAAGGAGACTTTACTTTGATCTTTGGTTTTCCTGGTAGAACAAATCAATACTTACCATCTTATGCTGTTGAACAAACGGTTGAGGTGTTAAATCCTGCTAAGATCGGTATTAGAAAAACTGCATTAGATATTATCGACAAGTACATGAGACAAGATGAGCAAACAAGGATTCAATACGCATCTAAATTTGCAAGCGTAGCAAATTATTGGAAAAAATGGATTGGAGAAAATACTGGCATTAAAGCTACTGATGGAGTAGGAAAGAAACATAAACTTGAAGCATCTTTTACTGAAAAAGTTGCAGCCAACAAAAAGTCTATGGCCCCCTATCAAGACATATTGCCACGATTTGAAAAATTATACAAAGACATAGAGCCCTATGCTTTGAGTAGAGATATGTATAATGAAATTGTTTTTAGAAATGTAGAGTTGTTGAGAAATATGAACTATCTAAATCGTTTGGTTTCAGCTTATGAGAACAATGGAGTAGAGGGGTACAATGCGTATAAAAATCGATTGGAAGGATACATGGCAGGCTTTTTTAAAAACTATAATTCAAAAATAGATAAAGAAGTATTTGCAGCTTTGATCGAGAAGTATGCTGCGGAAGTGCCTATCACTGCCTTGAGTGACCCTTTAATTCCAATGATGAGAAATGGATTGCAGGGATTGGCCAATACAGTTTATGACAATACAATGTTTGCCACTGCAGAAGGTACAAATAAGGTGTTTGCGATGGAGCCTGAAAAAGCAATTGAAGCGATCAAGAAAGATCCAGCCTTTGACTTTAGCAAAACCTTGACAGAAGCTTATAATGAAAATGTAGCCAAAAAATACTCGGACTTAAATACTGAGATATCGGACCTTCAGAGGGTTTATATGAAAGCTTTGATGGAAGTCTTTCCGGATAAAACGTTTTTTCCAGATGCCAATAGCACCATGCGTGTGGCTTATGGAAAGGTAAATGGTTACATACCGAGAGATGCTGTTTATTATCAACCTGTTACTTATTTAGATGGAGTTATGGCAAAATATCAACCTGGCGACTACGAATTTGATGTACCTGAAAAATTGAGAGAATTGCACAGTAAGAAAGATTATGGCTCTTATGGTGAGGATGGCAAAATGCCAGTTTGCTTTATTGGGTCAAATCATACTACAGGAGGAAATTCTGGATCTCCAGCAATTGATGCTCATGGCAATTTGATCGGATTAAACTTTGATAGGGTTTGGGAAGGCACGATGAGTGATATCAATTATGATCCTTCTATCTGCAGAAATATAATGGTAGATATTAGATATGTCTTATTTATTGTTGATAAATATGCTGGAGCAGGACACTTGGTTGATGAAATGAAACTAGTCAATCCAAAGAAAAATATGAATGTAAAAACCAATCCTGCTAAAGTAGATAAATCGAAATTGATGAATCCAAAGAAAAAGTCCAAAGTAAAATCTAATGCTCCCAAAAGGTAATTTGATTTTATTGAACTAAAAGGAACAGGAAAACGAACATTGGAGAACTCTGATGTTCGTTTTTTTATATTAAAAGTAATAAGTCTTGGGATATCTATTAGCTATTAGGTGAATATATCATTCAAAGATCTACTCATTCCAAGTAAAATTCAAAATACTATAAGTTGCTTTAACATTTGAGCAGATAATTCTTTGTCGGTTCGGTAAAATTTCCTAATTTAATTGTTCTATTCCGTGGACAGTCGAACAAATATTTTATAATCCTTATTTACTAACCTTAAAATTTTGCGACCATGAGTTACAATACTAAGAACTTGCGGAATGTGGTCCTGCTGGGGCATTCTGGGAGTGGGAAAACGACCTTCGCTGAAACAATGTTGTTTGAATCAAAATCAACTAGTAGGCGTGGGTCGATAGAAGAAAAAAATACAGTCTCAGACTATACCAACATCGAAAGTGAAAGAGGAAATTCAATCTTTTCAACTTTGATGAATGCAAAATGGAAGGATTCAAAAATAAATATCATTGATACACCAGGCTTGGATGATTTTGGAGGAGAAGTTATTTCAGCATTGAAAGTTACTGATACCGCAGTCATTCTTTTAAATGCGAGATCTGGTGTAGAAGTAGGTACGGAGTTGGTGTGGGAATATGTCGAGAAATATAAGACGCCCGCAATATTTGTCATCAATCAGATCGACCATGGAAAATCAGACTATGAAACTACCCTAGAACAAGCAAAAATAAGATTTGGCAATAAAATTTTGCCTATACAGTACCCTTTAAATCAGGGAGAAGGTTTTGATACTATTGTGGATGCATTGAGAATGACACTCTATGTTTTTCCTGCGGATGGTGGTAAGCCTGAGAAAAAAGAAATACCTGAATCAGAAATGAATAAGGCCCAACAAATGCACAACCAACTGGTGGAAGCAGCTGCAGAAAATGATGAGGCTCTAATGGAAAAGTTTTTTGAAGAAGGTTCTCTCAATGAAGAAGAGTTAGCGGCTGGATTGAGATTGGCAATTACAAACCAAGAAATATTCCCTGTATTTTGTTGCTCTTCAACAAGAAACATGGGCTCCGGTAGAATAATGGGTTTTATAAATGACATCTGTCCATCGCCAGCAGATAGACCAGAAGTAGAAATGGCTGATGGTACAAATATCAAAATGGATGCAGATGGATCTACATGTGTGTTCATCTATAAGACCATGTCTGAACCTCGTGTTGGAAATGTAAGTTATTTTAAAGTGTGCAACGGTACCATAAAAGGAGGTGACGAACTTATAAATCCAGATAATAGAGCTGCAGAAAGGGTATCACAAATTTTCTCTTCAAATGGTAAAACAAGATCACAAGAGAAAAGCTTGTGCGCAGGGGATATTGGGGTGACGGTCAAGCTTAAGGAAACCCAAACAAATGAAACGCTTTGTGCCAAGGGATCAGACCTCAAGGTTGCTCCAATGGAGTTTCCGGAGTCAAGAATTAGGGTAGCAGTCAATCCACCGAGTAAAAACGATATGGAGAAATTGATGAAGGCTTTAAATCAATTGTCCTCTGAAGATCCAACACTTATTATTGAGCAGTCAAAAACATTGAAACAAACACTACTACATGGTCAAGGGCAGCTACATTTGGATATCACTAAATATCGAATTGAAAAAGTAAACGAAATTTCAATGGAATTTGAAAAACCAAAAATTCCATATAGAGAAACCATTACTAAGAAAGCGGATGGTTCTTATCGGCACAAGAAACAATCGGGAGGTTCTGGGCAGTTTGGAGAAGTACACATGAGGATAGAGCCTTATTATGATGGTATGCCGGAGCCTTCAGATCTAAATGTTAGAAATAAAGAAGAAGAAACATTAACCTGGGGAGGCAAACTGGTTTATTATTGGTGCATCGTTGGTGGTGCGATAGATTCTAAATATTCTAATGCCATCAAAAAAGGTATTCTTCAGAAAATGGAAGAAGGCCCTTTGACTGGCTCCAATTGCCAAAATTTACGAGTTTGTGTTTATGATGGAAAGATGCATCCTGTTGACTCTAATGATATGGCTTTCATGATAGCTTCCTCTATGGTTTTTAAAAGAAATTTTGAATCTGCAGGACCACAACTACTTGAACCAATTTATGACCTGGATATATTGTGCTCTGATGATGTAATGGGAGACATCATGGGTGATCTTCAAACAAGGAGAGCAATCATCCAGGGGATGGGGTCAGAAGGACATTATCAAAAAATATCGGCTAAAGTACCTTTGGCTGAACTCTATAAATACTCCTCCACTTTGAGATCTATTTCGCAAGGCCGTGCGAAATTTACACGCAAATTTGCTGAATATATGCCTGTATTGCCTGATATTCAACGCAAGTTGATAGCATCATACAATATACAGGCTCAAGAAGCTTAATGTCTTAGTTATTAGGTTACAAGCAAAACGCAAAACCAAAACTTTCAATCCGGTTGCGATTCGTCGTGGCCGGTTTTTTTTATATCAGTTCTTCACCCTTCGAGTATTTCAAAACAATGATTTTAAGTACATTGTGATTCTAAACTTAGTACTTGATAAAGGAGGAAGAAATAAAAAAGATATTAGTCATTCAAACAGCTTTCATAGGAGATGTTATTTTGGCTACGTCCCTCTTGGAAAAACTTAATAAGCGTTTTCCAAATGCTAAGATTGATATGCTTGTAAGGAAAGGAAATGAAAGTTTACTGCAAGACCATCCCTTCTTGAATTGTATTCTTGTTTGGAATAAAAAGCAAAACAAATTATCAAATTTGTTTAAGATCACTAAGCAGGTCAGAAGCAACAAATATGATCTGCTAATAAACTTGCAACGGTTTTTATCTTCTGGGTTGATCGCATCTTTTTCTAGCGCCAAAGAAATTCGAGGGTTTTCCAAAAACCCGATGTCTTTATTTTTTTCTAAATCATTTGAGCATGAAATTTCAGCGGATTCAAATGGGCAGCATGAAATTTTTAGAAATGATATTTTGATTAAGGATCTAAGTAACGCAAAAGTTGAAAAACCAAAACTATATCCCTCAGAAGATGCTTTTAAAAAGTTGAAAGTCAAAGGAAAGTATATCACGATTGCACCATCATCAGTCTGGTTTACCAAGCAACTACCGTCTGATAAATGGGTAGTGTTGCTAAACAAAATTCCTTCAGATATAGAAGTATTTTTATTAGGCGCTCCAGATGATGTAACGCTCTGTGAGGATCTTTCACAAAAGAGCTCACACCCCAATATCAAAGTGATGGCTTCGAAGTTGACTCTTCTAGAGTCCGCAGCATTGATGGCCAATGCAGCAATGAATTATGTCAACGACTCAGCTCCATTGCATTTGGCATCAGCCATGAATGCCCCTGTCACCGCATTTTTCTGTTCAACAGTCCCAGCCTTTGGTTTTGGACCACTATCTGATATTCAAACCATAAAACAAGTGGATAAAAAATTAGCATGCCGTCCATGTGGGATCACAGGAAAAAAACAATGTCCGCTGGGTCATTTCGATTGCTCAAAAATCGAAATTTAGAATACTGACACTTGTGTACTTATCTATTGAACTTGGCATATTCTCACCTTTAGCCTATGTAAATATGAAGATAAATCCTTATATTAAACCATCAGAACAAAATAATAACTAATAACTTAAGTCATGGGAAAGCAAAAATTCGGTGAAGACGAATATTTAGAATTTGCCAAATATCAAGGGCATCCACCATTAAAAAATATTCCTAGGTTCTCAACCTTTACTTATCAAGACCATTTCTTTTTCACTCTACTTCATAAGGGAAAAGCCTTCATGATGAGTGAAGGTTATGCCAATGAAAAAACTAGAGATATTGGGATGGCATCTGTTTTGAAGAATTGTGACATTCCTGAGCGCTGGTCTATTGTGGAGGATGGCTCGGATTCTATTTTAGTTTTAAAAGCTGGAAACCATAAAGAGATCGCTCGGTCAAATACTTTTAATTCGAGAGCCGCCGCAGAAAGCATGAACAGAGATTTTTTAAATAATAAAGAAGTTCCTCCTTTGAAGAAGAATGAAGAAGAAGATGACTATTTACCAACAAAGTTTTATGAAGGTCATCAAGTGGACGATAAAAAGAATAATGTCGCAATGTTTAAACATTCGGATGGACAGTTTTATTTTGTGGTATATCACAACGACAGAAGTGTAAAGATCAGGTCCGAAGGATTTGAAAATTCAGCAAGCAGAGATAAAGAATTGTCAGCTGTAATAAAGTGTCATAATAATCCTGATTCTTATCAAGTAATAAGAAAAGATAGGTACCACATGATGGTACTAAAAGATGAAAAGGGCAATGAAATTGGAAGGTCACCTCTACAAGTAGATCAAGCAGGTGTGGCGAAGGATTCTTATGTAGATACAAGTGGGACTTCAGAAAATATTGGGACAGAGACAGCTACAACTGGTGCAATGGCCACAGGAGTTGGACTTAGCCGAGTAGGAGGTTCTCAATCTGAAAATAAAAGTGCAAGAAATGATGAATATTTGCCTCTTAAAGAATTTGCTAATAGAGGTAAGGAGGCAAATCATAATAACTTTACAATTTTCACTTATAAGGGAGCATATTATTTTGCACTTCACTCTGAATCAGGAGATGTAAAACTCAGGTCACAGGCTTATAGATCTGAGAAGGCTAGAGATAATGGTATGAAGTCGGTGCTAAAAAATATGTCCTATGAAAAGCAATGGTCTGTTATTGAAGAAAATGGTAAATTCTACAGCATACTAAAGGCGAAGAATCATCAAGAGATCGGACGTTCAGGGTGGTATAAGAATAAAGCAGCAGCGTCATGGATGCCTTTGGTCGCTGGATCAGCAGCGGTTATGGGATTAAGTTCTACATCAAAAGAAGAAGAGAAAAGAAAAAACCAAGTTCCTATTAAAAATGAAAAGATTGCAGAGGTTAATGAGGACGATTACCTCGTTTGCAGTGCATATGAGAACCATCCGGTAAAGGACAAAGTAAACAATGTTGCTTTATTCAAGCATTCGAATGGGCAATACTATTTTGCGCTTTATGGTAACGATGGAAAAGTAAAACTTAGATCAGAAGGTTTTGAATCAGCTAATAAAAGAGATGAAGAACTTTCTGGTGTTTTAAAGTTTAAGGATGATAGAACGATGTATTCCAGAGAAGAACCTAGAAAAGGCTTTTTCTATAATGTATTAAAAGATAAAACAGGAAGAGAAGTTGGAAGGTCATGTTTGCAACAAGTAAATAAGAAAGTAGCTGCCACCACGATGGAAACTAAAACGTCCTCTACGGGGATAGCAGCTGCCACTAGTGCAGCTCTAGTTGGTGATGATAAATCTACCAATCATGTCTCTGAGGTAAGAACTGAAAAGTACGTGACTGCTAAAAGGAAAACTGGAATTGTGCGAGAGACAGTGACCTATAAAGAGGGCGCTGTACGATACGCTGCACCGGCAGCAGGAGATTTAAACTTAGCAAAGTTTTGGTGGATTCCATTATTACTTCTGTTGATCCTACTTTTGGTTTTAGCATGGGGTAGGTTTAATCCATCTACAGTGATTTCTTCAACACCGCCTCCGCCTGTAATCGAACAAGTCGTAGAACAAGCTGTCGTGCCACCTACGCCACCTGTCAAAGCAGTACCGCCGCCAGTGGCGCCAACGCCAAGATGCAAGTGTGAAGATATAACCCATCCAATATTTAAATTATCAGGTGGGCCTGCCTCTGAAGTGACTACCAAATTAGGTGTCGCTCCTGAATATGGTGATTTACATAATTTAGACTCAAATGGTTTTTTTAGTAAATTGAATGTGTTGTACAGAAGTAAGGGTACAGAGAAAAAATTTCTAGATGGAATATTTAAGCAAATGGGTTACACTAATGGCTTTGCTGACGCCTCTGCAGACCTGTTTACTTCGGTGACTGTACCTCGGGGAGTGTCAGGAAATTTGGGTACAAAGGCAGATCATCAAACGGTTTACAGAAAACTTGATCCGACAAGTGATAGAGATCTAGAAGCATTTAGGATCAAAGCAAAAAATACTTGTGACCTACATTTTATGAAGACTTGTGGAAATCATTTTTTCTTCAAACAATGTGATAGCGATAGCTAAGAAAATAGCCATACTAATTATTAATTCAAAGGGGTGCTTTAAAAGGAATTTTTTCCTTCGAAGCAGTCTTTAGGAATTTCAGATTCCTTCCTACAACCTATCAAGGTCCCCAAATTTTTTAGTTTTACATTTGTAAGTCATTTTGATTGATAAAAATTGATAGATGAAAGGAATACTAGATTTTCAGAAAAAAGAAATAGTCAATGTTTTTGATGAGATAAGTCTCTGGGCAGCACCTTTTGGAAGGTTGCTATTGGAGCATATTCCAATGAACAAAAATGCGAAAATTCTGGATCTTGGATTTGGAACCGGGTTTCCGTTGATCGAACTCAGTCAAAGATTTGGAGAGGAGGCCACCATATATGGGATGGATATTTGGCCAGAAGCGATTAAAAGAACGAAAAAGAAAATAGAAATATTAGGTTTAAAAAATGTAGAAATATTTGAACAAAGTGCAGATAAGATTCCACTTGACAATGGGGTCATCGATCTGATCTGTTCTAACTTAGGGTTAAATAATTTCAATAATAAAGGAGAAATTCTATTAGAGTGTTTTCGAGTTTTAAAAGATAAAGGAACTTTATCTATCTGCACGAATCCTGTTGGGACTTTCAAAGAATTGTTTTCTTTGTTTTTAGAAACACTCGAAGAACTTAAATTGAAAGAATCTTTAGAGCTTTTTGAAGAATACCTAGAACATAGAGAATCAAAAGAAAAAATAATAACGGATTTTTCTAAGATGGGTTTTGAGAAGGTGAAAGAAGAAGAAGATGAAACAAGTATGCGCTTTGTTGATGCAGCTGCATTGCTCGATCATGGATTGATACGTATAGGCTTTTTGGCTACTTGGCATAGAATAATTCCTGAAGAATTTCATCAGCAATTTTTCGATTTATTGAAGTCCAAAATTGACACCGTCATTCAAGAAGAAGGTGTGTTTAAAATGAGTATTCCAATTTTATATTTACAATTTGAGAAGGATGAATAAAGAGGGCTAGATTCATTCAGCCGCTTACATGGATCAAGGTCAATTCAAGCTTAAAGTCCATAAATTTAAAAATGCAAATTTATAATTTAAATGGGCAATTGATCAAATCCAAAGCATTAATAGTACCTGACGAAGTTGAGATATTTCAATTAGAAATATCTGATCTAATTTCAGGAGTTTATCAAATATTAGTGATTGATGAAAAAGGATTTACGCATAACCAATGATTTGTAAAAACGAGAGAATAATTAGATCGGGTTGTCAAGTGGCAACAAACTTTAAAAAAATAATTTTCTAAAGGCCGATCAAGGAGACTTGAGCAGCCTTTTTATATTTTATATAATTAGCTATAAAAGATCTCTAATCAATAGGTAATGATTTTTAGCTACCTGATATATAGGAATCTCTTTTTTTTTAATAAGTTAAAATTTGATGGTGAAGTAGTAATAAAAGATTCAACAATTGATTCTTTCAAATTTTTTGATTCATTTGATTATGAGTTTACTTTTCTGCAACTTGCCACCTGCCCCGACACTAGTTGTTAATTTATGCACATTAGCCTCCTAAGGATACTATTTTTAAGTTTTTTGACTTTATTTTGCCATAACTTGAATGCTCAAGTTGATGAAAAATCGCCTACTGTTGACCAAAATCGCTATCCAGAAAAAGCGATCTCTGTACTCAAAGAGGCAAGGGATCAAAACGAAGGCTCCCAAGTTATCCTTAACAGACTTTTGGAGGAATCAAGCAATTTAGAATCTTTAGGTCAATTTCCACATTTACAAGCAGAAATTTATCTTGAAATATTTGCAGCCTATAGAAAATTAAGACAACCCCATCTAGGTACTCCATTTTTAACAAAAGTTGCTCAGTTAATTCATGAGTTCGGAACAAATGAAGAGAGTTGGACCATGGTCCAGGCTGACTTTTTTGCTCAGCGAGCATTTTCCTTCTATTGGGAGTATTTGACTGATGAAGCCATTATTGAAATGGAGAAAGCATTAAAATTTTACAATCGTCTAAAAGATGACTTCAAAATCGGAATAGCATTAAATAGTCTAGGAATTTATTACTCAGAGAAAGGTAATTCTACAAAATCAGTTGACCTTTATGATGAAGCATATAGTTACTTTGTAAAAAGCGATAATGAGATTTGGCAACTTAGATCACAGTTTTGTAAATCTGTGGACTTGATCGTTCTTGAAAAATATGAAGCAGCTAAAGACATCTTATTAAAGATTATTCCCAGGTTAGAGGAAACCAAGCATGTAAATTATAAGTTTGCCATTTCTAAACTTGGTCAAATTGAAATGAAACTTGGAAACCTCGAAGAAGCGGAAAAGCTTATGTTGCAATCTATCAATTGGAGCATTGAAAAAAATAATCACAATTCAATTGTTACTACTGCAAGAAAATTGCTTGACCTGTATACACAACTAAATGATAATAAAAATGCTCTAAAGTATTCTAAGCTAATGGCTTCTCATCAAGATTCTCTTTTGAGTCAAATGAATGAAGAGAAAAATATAAAAGCCCAAGAGCAACTAGAAGTTTATGAACAAAAACAATTGGTAAAAGTATTAGAATATCAAAAAGAAATAGATCGACAGGATTCTCAGAATAAACTTATTTATACTATAATCTTCTTTAGTTTTTTATTGTCAATCTTAAGTTTCTGGATTTATTATCACAGGTCAAAAAGAAAACAAGCGACCATGTTGGCCTCCAAAGTAAAAGAGGTGCAAAAGGTCAGAGAAAATCTACTCTCATCTGTTACCCATGAATTGAGGACACCACTTACATTGATTGTAGGACAAATTGAAGAATTGCAGAAAGGGGCTCTAAATAAAAGTGATCAAAAAATAACCAAAAAATTAGATCGTTATGCCACGGATCTATTGGCGCAGATCGATCAATTGCTGCATTGGAAAAGAACAGAGGCAAAAGCAATGGTGCTTAATCCTTCGATGGGAGATGCTTCTAGCATTTTGAGAGAAATATTTCAATCCACTAGAAATAATTTCGAATCTAAAAACTTGAATTGGTCTTATAGCATATTTCCAGAAAAATTAACCCTGGAAATGGACTTTGAAAAACTTAAGATCATAGTCTCAAATCTTTTGAGTAACTCCGCGAAATATACTTCACCTGGAGGATTTGTCAAATTGGATATGAATCTCACAAGTGATGACAGCATTGAAATTAAAGTTGAAGATAATGGTATAGGTATACCTCCCGAGATGAAAAGCAATATTTTTAATTGGTATGAAAGGGTCCAGCAATCGGGTTTAAATAATTCCTCCGGTTTTGGTGTAGGGTTAGCTTTGTCTAAAGAACTTACAAATATAATGAGAGGTGATTTAAGTTTTGCCTCGAAAGAGGGAAAAGGATCTGTCTTCACGCTTGTCTTGCCAATAGTGAAAATAACTGAGGCAAATTTATTTAAATCATCAAAAGCAGCTCCTGTTTCAAAGCTTAAAGAAACGAGTAAGTCAAAACATGAAAGTAGTTGTCTGATCGTTGAGGATCATGGAGAACTAAATGAATATCTAAGCAGTTTTCTCTCAGAGTCGTTTAAAGTATATAGTGCAGAAGATGCAGAGCAAGGCATAGCGTTGGCCATAAAGCATCTACCAGATGTTATCATATCTGATCATATGTTGCCAGGCAGATCTGGTCTTGAATTATGTAAGGAACTTAAGGAACATATATTGACAGATCATATCCCTATTGTGATCTTGACGGCGTTAAATAATGAAACTACGCATCACGATGCCTTAAAAAATAGAGCGGATGCATTTTTGACAAAACCTTTCAAACAAGACGAACTCTTGTTGACCATCAATAATTTAATCCAAAATCGAAGAAGACTAAAAATAAGGTTTCAGAGAAATGACCCGGTCATGAAATTGAAAAAAGAAGACCCTTTTATCTATTTAATGATCTCCAATATAGAAAACAATTTTAGCGACAGCTCCTACAATGTAGATGCATTGGCAAAGAATTTAAAAATTAGTAGGGCACAACTCTTTAAAAAATCTAAAGCATTGATTGATTCTAGCCCTTCTGCCTTGATCAAACAGCATCGCTTGGATCAAGCTAAAAAGGAGCTTGAACTCGGTGGACAGTCTGTTTTTGAAATAGCCTATGCTTGTGGGTTTTCTAGTCCAGAATATTTTAGTACCGTATTTAAAGAGCATTTTAAGAAAAGCCCAAAGGATTTTTTAAAAAAGTAAGACATAGTAAATGCTGTGTTTTACAAAGGTTAAATTTTTAAAAAACCCCTATTCTATTGCCTATCCAATTGTTATGTAAACAAAATCAAAGACTTTTTAAGACCATTTCGAAGGTTTTATATTCAAAATTACTGCAAATTTGTAAGTATAAATTATAGACCCAACACTTACAATTTAATAGCTATGAAAAATACTTTCCGATTTACTATTTTGCTAGTATTTTCTTTACTGCAAATTCCACTATTCGCTCAAGATTGTGCTACCAGCGAGCATCATAAGGATTGTCTTTCAAATGACCCGATCTACAAAAAGGGATTCATGAAAAACGAAGCCTATATGAAGCAAAAGAGAAAAACTTCTCAAACTGCTTCTAGAAGTTCCCAAAATAGTTCTTATGTCTTACCAATAGTGATTCACATTATACATATTGGAGAAAACCACTCATCAAATGTTGATGAACAAATTGTTCTAAACGCTGTAAACAGGTTAAATAGTGATTTCAACGCAAGTTTTAACTCTGAAAGTCTAGATACAGAAATTCAATTTTGTTTGGCGACTATAGATCCTCAGGGGAATCCAACCAATGGTATAAATAGAGTGAGCGGAGAACACATTCAAGAATATGTTGATATAGGAGTTAGATGGTCAACCCATCCTGGAGTTGATGGCTCTGTTATAAAAGATCTCAGTAGATGGCCCACTTCTGACTACATAAATGTATGGGTCGCACATAGAATTAATGGTGCAGGTGCTTTTGCGGAATATCCTAATGGTGGTTTATACGATGGTATAATGATGCAACCTTCAAATTTATTATCATCGACGTTTGCCCATGAAATGGGACATAGCCTGTATTTGTATCACACATTTGAAAATACAGAAAGCGACTGTGGTGTTGCTGAGAATGATTGTAATACGCAAGGCGATCGAGTATGTGATACGCCTCCTCACAGAACTTATGAATGCTCTAACAATGCATGTAGTGATGTAGAAAATTTTACAAATTCTTCTAGAAATTTTATGAGTTACTGCGGTAATAAAGTACTGTTTACCGAGGGGCAAAAAGCAAGAATGCACCAAACAATCAATGGCCCTGTCAGAAGATCACTTTTATCATCTATTGGTTGTGCTTCAAATGTACCTTCAAATAATGTAAGTATATTAGACATTACAGAAAGGGACCTCCCTTTTTGCAATGGATATACTTCTCCAATTATTGAAGTTCGAAATAATGGTTCTCAAAGACTTAATAATTTTGAGGCAAAATACAGGGTTAATAATGGACCTTATTTTACCTATGTTGTAAGTGCTGATCTGAATTATGGAGAATCTTCTTTTTTTACATTGGAAGGTATCGAAATGCCTGTAGGCGAAAATATTCTTGAAGTAGAAGTATTAAAACCAAATGGTATTCAAGATGAAAAACCTGATCATGATAAGTTAGAAAAGACAATTAGTATAGATGTTAATAATCTTGTTGTAAGTTCAGGATATTTTGAAGACTTTGAAACATATTACGATCTGGAATATAATCTAATGCCGGAGGGTTATAGCTCATATGCTTCAGAAGGCGCCTACTCAGGTTGGGATCATGTAAGGAATGGAGAAAATGTATGGCTTTCTTGCTCTTCTTACAGTCAAAGTGGTGGTTTAGAATCTGATGTCCTACAGATGCCTTTAATCGATTTAACTGATGCAGATAACGCGAAACTTTTGTTTAAATACTCCTTTACTAGACTTGAAGAATTTTTTCCAGAAGGTTTTGGATTGAAGGTTGTTGCTTACAGAGGTTGTAATGGAGCTGGCGAAATCCTATGGGAAAAATATAACTCCGAATTACAATCTGCACCACTAGGATATCTTAATGCATCTGAGAGTTACAAAACAATAGCGATTGACTTAAGTGATTACAAGGATGAATTAGTCAAAATTGAATTTCATTACAGCTTTAATAGTAACTCTTTTTATTACCTAAATTTGGATAATATTTTGGTTCAAGGAAATTTGAATGGTGAGAATAACTCTTGCCAAATTCCAATTTCATTAGACATGGTTTTTAATCCAGATGGCACACAAGCTTCTGCAAATTCTGGAGGAGCAAGTTTGTTTGATGAGCAAGATATTATAGGAGAACCAGGCTTTGGACTTGGAGGAAATGTTGAGATGGCGTGGTTGACGCCTTATGCTCCAAGCCAAACTGTTTACGTAGATCTTGGTGAGGATTATAATATCTCTTCACTTTACTATTATGATACAAACGGTCAGGGACAATTTAAAATTAAACCCACTTTGCCAACTGCTAGTTCAACTCAAGAACTTTCATTCAATTGTTCTGCTTGGCCAGCCCAATGGTTATCTGAAGAAAATTTGAACTGGCAAACAAGATATTTGTCTTTTACAAAAGCAGAGGTGGGAGCGCATTTAAGTGAAATTTATATTTGTGGTACTCCTGCTGATGGGACTCAAGAGACCTGTTTTGATGGCATTCAAAATCAAAATGAAACTGGAGTAGATTGTGGTGGTGTCTGTGCAGATTGTGAAACGAGTGGTTCTGATTGCGAAGAAAATATTGCGGGCTATTCCTTCTTTGGTACTTCCGAAAATCATAACTATTATCTTTCTAATAATATTCTTAATTGGGATCAGGCAGAAGCGCAATGCCAACAAAATGGTGGACATTTGGTGACCATAAATAGTACGGCAGAAAATGATTTTATAAAAGAAAATATAGAAAACAATTTTATACTGATCGGAGTAAATGATGTTGCTTCAGAAGGAAACTTCAATTGGGCTTCTGGAGAAGGATTTGGTTATAATAATATTGTGGGCGGGAATACTGCATCAAGAGATTATGGGATGATGAATTTCTGGGATGGTTCTTGGACTTTCGTCGAAAGGAATGTTCAGAAAAAACACCTTTTGGAAATACCATGTAGTAATGATCCGGAACCGGGTAATGGAATCACATTAAATTGTCCAGAAAATGTAAGGATCACATTGCCATTTCAAGCGACAAGTGGACAAGTGATCTATGATGTAAGTGCAACAACGGATTGTGGTACAGGGGATGTAGATATTAGTATAAGCGGAATTCCATCAGGAGCAACAACTTTTTTTGGAAGTTATCCGGTCGAAGTTTCAGCAACTGATGATTGTGGCAATATGGAAACATGTTCGTTTAATGTTGATCTACTCACAAGACAACACGAGTCCACCGCAACTTGTCCTGATGACATCACAGTTATAGCAGCAGATGAAAATGGTTCAATAGTAACTTGGGAAGAGCCTACTGCAACAACAGACTGTGAATCACTGACTTTGATCTTTCAGGGATTTTATGAATCAGGAGATCTTATACCTGTTGGTACCCATCAAATAGATTATGCATGGAGGGAAGAAGGGCCAGAAGCTATTTGCGGAGGCAATGCTTCTTGCAATTTTCAAGTGACAGTATTACCTGCTGATGAAGGTGGAGATTGTCCAGGTGAAATCGATGGCTTTACTGTTTTAGGAGAATATGAAAATAGTAAGTTTTATATTTCAAATACAAAGAAAAATTGGCAAGATGCACAATTGTTTGTAGCCTTAAACACAGCAGGATATTTAGCTTCTATTGGTTCTGAAGGTGAAAATGAATTCATAAGATCAAATATTGGCAATGAACTTGTGATCATTGGTTTGAGTGATAGACAAAATGAAGGAACTTTAAGATGGGATTCAGGAGAGCCATATAATTTTTCAAAGTTAGAGGTGAGTAATTCAAATGCTGGAGACAATGGCTATATGAATTTTTGGAATGGTGGTTGGGGGCTTGATAGTCCTTGGACGTCGAGAAAATTTATTTTAGAAGTTCCTTGTGCTGAAGGACAAGGAAATGGCATTAGCTTAACTTGCCCTGAAGATATATCGATTGTGCTTGGGGCAGGAGAATCAAGTAGAGAAATTGAATATGAAATACAACTTTCAACAGACTGTGCGTTAGGAGGACTCGGCTCTGATGTTTCTGGAGGACCTCAATCTGGTGGGCAGTTTTTTATTGGGAATTATGATATGTCTGTCGTAGCAACTGATAATTGCGGCAATTTTGAAACTTGTGATTTTGATATTACAATAATACCCGATTCAGGAGGACCTAAACCAGATATGACTTTGAGCAATTTTTCCTACAATGATTTTTCTGTACCAGTAGGGGAGGTTTTATTTTTTGAAGTTGATATTTCTAATATTGGAACTGCCAGTTCAGGAGCATTTAGTTTAAAGGCTTATATTTCTACAGATAGAATTTTAAGTAGCGATGATGTCCAAGATGGTGTTATTAATACTTCTAATTTTTTATCGGGACAAGTTGTTCAAGATGTTACAGGTGCATTGACTGTTCCACAAAATTTGTCAGATGGGAATTACTATGTGATACTAGTTGTAGATGCTGATGATCAATTAGATGAACTCAATGAAAACAATAACGTTTTTGCTGCTACTAGTCAGTTTGAAGTTACCTCTGGACAAGTTGATTGTTCTGAGAATTTCCCAGGTGCAACGTACATAGGAGCATACAATAATAGCAATTACTGGATAAGTAATAGTACTTATACTTGGCAGGAAGGAAGCACCTACGTTATGAATAATGGAGGGAATTTGGCTTCGGTGAATACATCAGGAGAAAATCAATATTTATATCAAAGATTAGATAATAATATAGTTTTCATCGGTCTTAATGATGCACAAAATGAAGGACAATTTGTCTGGGATTCTGGTGATTCATTTATCTTGAACAACTTAACAAATGAAAATTCTTCCTCAAATGATTTTGTAAATATGAACTTCTGGGATGGAGCATGGGGTATGGATGGAAGATGGACAAAGAGAAAATTACTGATTGAAGTGGAGTGCCCCAATGCGGGTGCTTCTTTTAGAGAAGACGCATACTTAAGTGACTCAAATTCTCAGATAACGAAAGAAAAATTAAAAATTACCAAACTTTTTCCTAATCCCGCATCAGAATTAATTCATATTGAGATCCAAAATCTTGAATCAGAAAAAATCCAACTCAAAGTTTACAACATGGAAGGCCAACTGATAAAGACCGAATCTGTGATTGTCTTAGACGATATTCAAATGGTTCCTTTAGAAATCGGTGAGTTCAATTCAGGAGTTTATCAATTATTTATTTCAGATGACAGGGGACGAACTTATGCTGAGAGATTTGTTAAAATTACAGAATAAAGAATTATCAAAAGGTTCAATTTGAACTTTTAAAATATTGTAGATTGAGGTAGGGGCTGATCAAGGAAACTTGATCAGCCTTTTTTGTGTTATGATAGAATATAATAACTTGGTTGAAACTTAAGGATTGATCTGAAAATGGTATTTCCGGCTGTTCATTCAAAGTAAAGCAGATTATTAAGTAACTTGCAGCCATATTAATATCAAATGCAGAATAACGATATACTAAGAAGATTAAGATACATTTTTGATCTCAGTGACGATAAGATGATGAAGGCTTTCGCCGAAGGCGGAATGAACGCTACCAGAGCGGATGTAAGTTCTTGGTTGAAAAGAGAAGAGGATGAGGACTTCAAGAGTTTATATGATAAGCACTTGGCCACTTTTTTGAATGGATTCATTATCATGAAAAGAGGTAGGAGAGAAGGTCCACAGCCTAAAGCTGAAAAAACACTAAATAACAATCTTATACTTCGGAAAATAAAAATCGCCCTCAATTTTAAGGACGAAGATATACTAGGAGTTTTAAAATTGGCTGATTTCAGATTGAGTAAGCACGAGCTATCAGCTTTTTTTAGAAAGCCAACTCAAAGCCAATATCGCCTTTGTTTAGACCAAGTTTTAAGAAGATTTCTTCAGGGACTACAATTGCATTTCCGGGAAGAGGATTCAGATCTGATTCGAGAGGAGATACTTCGAGAGGAAATAAGAGAAAAGAGAAAAAACTAATTTTGTATTTTTAGTATTTTATAAAATCTATATTATTTTTAAATTAAAATTCATAAGAAATGGGCAAGGGTAAAGACATGAAAAAAGCCGTTAAAAAGGAAAAAACAAAAACGCTCAAAGAAAAAAGAGCGGAAAAAAAATTGAAGAAATCGAGAGGTTAATAATTACTTAAGTGAGTTATGAATCAAAGAGACTAAAGTGTCAAGTTAGTGGATTAATAAAGCGAGATGAATTACGATGAACGATTCTTACCTTCTTTCCCTCTGACCTGTAGATTTAGGAATAGCTTTTAGATTTTTGGAGATGCTAAAGAAAAAGGTCGTACCTACTTCATATTCAGATTCTACCCACAATTCTCCATTATGTAGGTCTACAATATTTTGGCAAGTGGAAAGTCCAATGCCTGATCCTTCAAATTCCTTTTTACTATGTAATTTTTTGAAAGGCTGAAAGATCTCTTTAAGATGATCTTTTTTAATTCCAATCCCATTATCTCTGATACCTATGATGGTTTTACTTTCTTTTTCAATAGCAAAGATCTCGATGACACATTTTTGATTTTTCTTTTTGAATTTTAAGGCGTTTGAAATTAGGTTTTGAAATACTTGGTAAATCCTAACTGGAATTACATTTAGTTTTGGCAGCGGCTTTCTTTTTATTAATACATCGTTACTTCTAATTTGATTATTTAGATCCATTACTACTTCATTCAAGATGTCATCTAAAGCTGTAAGATGAAAATCTTTTTGTTTATTAGTTGATCGAGCATAATCTAGCAGATCTGTAATCAATAATTTCATCCTATGAGTACCATCTTCAATAAAATTGATATAACTTAATTGGGATGAATCTGGCGATTCATTCTCTTCCAAATGTTCTTTGATGAATCCAGAAAAATTCTGTATGGTACGAATAGGTTGTTGCAGGTCGTGAGATACAATTGAAGTGAATTTGTTTAATTCATTATTTCTATGCTTTAGTTTTGCCTCTGTTCGTAGAAGTTTTGAGTTGGCTTTTTCCAGGTCAGCATTCTGCCCTTCAATATGTTCAACAAGCTTTCTATTTTCTCGAATCAAAATATTTGATATGACACAAGCGACAAGAATATTTATACTACTTACAACAAGATAGTATTTGGAATTTAACTTCTCTATTTGAGCTTTAAAAAAAATAATTTCGCCCGGATCGTTAGATTGAAAGAAGAAGTATCCAATGGTGATTGCACAAATGGAAGACCAGATCATTCCAGATCTAAATCCTACCAAAACGAATGCACCTAGGGGCACAATAAATATAGAATGAAGATCTTCTGAGAAGATACCACCAGTATGAGGTATTAAGGAGAGAAAAGCTAGAAAAGTCAATGCAGCAAGGATGTTGCCTACTAAAACCACTGATTTAGTATACTTGAATAAAAATGCTAGCAAAAGCATTGATATAGAAATCAGGAAGAATGGAAAATCAGAATGTGAAAAATAAACAGTTAATGGCCATAGGAGAAATGTGATGGCGGAAAATGATAAACAAGTATGTACAAGAATCTTAGCTTTAGTAAGATCTCTTTGTGAACTCGTCTGCGGTAAAAACCAATCTAGTTTCAAACTGTTTATTTGGGTTTAAAAATTGAGCTATAACTGAGCCAGGTTTGTATTTGCAATAAAATATAACTAGCACTCTGAATGCCTTTCAAACGAAAAGGTTCTTTATAATAATCAAACTTTAAGCCAATGTCAGAGTTGAAACATTTGCTCATTTTCTACCTGACTAAAAATTTGACACCATGACATTATAATAGTTATTGGATATTATTGTGTTTTATAATTAAATGAGCGCTGAAATTTCGCTCTAATATTTAGGAGGGAATTTTTTCTATATAGAACCTATTTGAGAAATTGATTTTTAATATTTTTGAAGAAAATTTAAATGCCAGAATACGACTTACAAGATCCGACTGACCAAGATATCATGAGAGGGCAATTCAATATGTATTCTCCTGAAGATTGGCAGGAATATATCGATGAAGCAGAGGCTAGAAGTATAGGTTATAAGAATATTAAAATTCTTAAAACTGCCCAAAAGAAAGCCGGCATTGCCAAGTTTCTAAGTATAAAGGTCATTAATTGGGTACTTTCTCTAGTAGAAAGATTAGATGAAGAAGAGGGAATAGATGAAGAGGAATAGCGGAAATTCGCTAAAATCAGGTAATCTAACTTAATATTTGTGTTTAAGGGCTTAAGTTAGTTACATATATATGTTACTTTAAATTATTCTTGCGTCAAAATAAGCATAAGTCACATATTTAGCGTAAACTTGCAGTGATTTAATTAAGTTCTCAGGATAATACTCACCTTTTTTGGTCTTTTTTACCTTCCTTAGTTTTCTCAATAACTTTTTTACCACGCTAGTATGTGGTGTATTTTTTTACTATTCCCGTATTTAAGCGGGAGATTTAATTTTTTATTTATGAATATTTTTGTTGCAAAATTAAACTTTGACACTAGAGAGTCAAGTTTGCAAGACGCTTTTGAAGCATTCGGTACTGTTGATTCTGTAAAGATCATTATGGACAAATTTACTGGAAGATCAAAAGGATTCGGTTTTGTAGAAATGCCAAACGATGATGAGGCAATGGCTGCTATTAACGAACTTAACGATCAAGAATTTGACGGTCGTACTATTGTTGTTAAGAAAGCTGAGCCAAGAGAGAACAGAGACAACCGTGGAGGCGGAGGCGGATACAACCGTGGAGGCGGTGGTGGATTCAACCGTGGAGGCGGTGGAAACCGTTACTAAGATTGACAATACAGAAAGAGTAACTTTTTAAAGTACTCTTCTTATTAGGATAACTTTTAAGAAAGCTTCAGGCAACTGGGGCTTTCTTTTTTTAATACTGTTGCTGAATTAAATTTCTTAAAACAAAACACCATAATTTAAAATGTACAAACTTTTAACTTATTTCGTGCTTCTTTGTCTCTTTAATTCCTGTGCCCAACTCAGCTTGTTTCAAGATGCCAGGACAGTTGGTAAGAATCAAGGTAATATTGGTGTTAACCTTTCGGCTTACGGTACCAATGATAATAGTGAAGAGACATTTGGTGTAGCGGCAGCGCCATCTGTTCAAGTTTATGGATCATATGGTATAACTGAAAAAGTAGATATTCAGCTCTCTCTTTCTAGTCAAGGAAATGCTTTGATAGCTCCAAAATTTCAATTTCTAGGAGATGATCAGTCGCGTTTTGCGGCAGCAATAAATCCCGGAGTTGAATTTCAAATAGATGCGGAAGGATCTTTTATTTTGAGAAGCCATCTAGGACTTATAACCTCAATGCATCCGTCAGAAAACCTGTCGATATTTCTTGAACCAAAATGGATCACTCAATTTGTGGAAGATGATAATTTTCAATTTCCTGGAGCAACTTTGGGAGCAAAATTTGCTTTGGGAGACAGAGCGGCGCTTTCTGTTGGAGCTTCCCTGTTTGGAATTACAGGTAATGAAGATGTTGATGCAAATTCATTTTTGTACCAGGCTGGCTTAGGCTATACTTTTAAATTTGGAGGGAATTAGCAGGTAAATCGAACGGTCCTTTATTAAAAATATTGGCCAAAGCCAATGACAAATCCTCTTTCATCAAGTCTATATAGATCAAAACCGTAGTCAATTCTAATAATAGCTCCATAGATGGGTTTATATATTAATCTGATTCCAGAACCTATAAAATGCCTTACGTTTTCTATATCAAACATATCTTCTAATGCTCCACCAGGTGACCTCCAAGTACCTAGATCAGAAAAAACTATAAATTGCCCTCCCCAATTTTTGTCATGAAATACGGTCTGTCTATATTCTGCATTTAATACTGCTTGTGCGGTACCTCTATCAATTCTATTGCCAACACCTCTAAGATTAATATGACTGTCAACAACAAAAGGAGCGAATGGAGTATTGTTGTTTGTAGAAATACCAAAACGCATTCTGAAAGCAAAGTTTACTTCTTCATCAGGCATGGCAAAATACTTGGACTCAATAACAAAATGATTAAAAACAGATACTTCTGATTTTGTATAAACTTTCTGAAATAGAAAATTCCATGTGAATCCTTTCAAACTAAAGAATAACCGATCTACGAAATTTTCTTGATAACCAATTTTTCCTAAGTATTTTTGTTGTAGCAATTCTTGTGGGCCTGGTAGATCGGAGGTACCTTGCTTTATAAAATTTTCTTCAAAGATCGAGCCCCCAAATTCTACAGACCGGTTCAAAGAGAATTGATGAATTCCAGTTAATCCTAAATTGTTATTATCGTAATCGTAATTGACGGTAACATCATTGGGAAAATACAGCGGTTCTGTAGAAGACCATTTTGAAAGACTTATGGAATAGCCCCATTTGGAACCTCGGACTCTGAGTGCTCTAAAAAACACTTCTCCCGAAGACCTCTTGTCTACATTTCTGTAGGAGGCGCTAATTGAATTTCCAGAACCAAGTAAATTGATATCGGAAAAGCCTGCTTGAAACCAAATATTATTTTTTATACCTCCAAAGTTTACTATAGGAATCAAAGTATTTATTTCCCTAATATCATATGTAATATTTAACTTATTATCAATCGTATCAATAAGATAATAGGCATCTCCAATGCTTGAAAAATTTTTTAAGGTCTGCAGATCTCTCTCAATCATTTTTGTAGTTGCAGATTCTCCAGGATTTGATTTTAAGATCTGTCTTAGAACACGTTCTTTAGTCTTTTTTAAACCTACAAGCTTTATTTCGTCGACAGGCAAGGAATCATCACTCTGTGCATGGATAGCTCCAAAGTGAAAGCAAAATATAATAAATACAATAAGTCTGATTCTGACATACCCCATTAGGTTCATAAAGATATCGAATTGATTAGATATTTACCCGAATTCCAAGGTTATAAGTCGCAGCTTGTCCACCATTGTCATTTAGGAACTTATTAGTAAAATCTGAATATAAAAGCTCTATTTCAAAGTTGGGTGTAAATTGATATTTGGTGCCAAGGCCAAATTGATAGAAATAATCAAAGTTTTCTTGCCAATAAGGAGAATAGCCGCCTATTGTATAGACAGTTAATTTTGTGTTAGGCGTCATACTAAAAATCAATATTACTGGGGTAGAAATTCTATTCAGATTATCTTCCTTACCTCCAAGATCATCGATCAAAAAATCAACCTCTGTAAATAAAGAAAATTTATCTCCAATAGCAAAGTCGTTGAAGATCTGTGTCCACCAGGTCGGACCATCCCAATCGATGTAGGGTTCGAATTGATTTCCCTCGAGATCATCACCTACTTCGAATACAAAAGAACTCTGTATAGAGAAATTTTTCCAACTTGGAACAGGGGCCACTCTGATTTGAGGACCAATGGCAGTCAGTCCTGTTCTATCTGGATCACCCAAAACTTTTAGTGCTGATGCAGGAAGTTGATTGTTACTTACTTGTCTATATCGTGCATTAAGCCCAACATTTATACGACTGTTCAATCCATAAAAAACGGATAAAATTGATGTTAGAAAATTACTACGATCCGTCAATATTTCGCCATTGCCAGTTTGTTGAGTGTATAGGTTGTTAAATAACTTTATCTCAAAAGTTCCTTTTGGTATTGTTGAAGAAACAATGTATCTGTTGGCATTTGTTTTTTTTGTCGATGAACTAGAACTAACATTTGCATTGATATCATTCAAAGTCCAATCATAGTTTTGATATTTTAATTTTAAGCCAGGAGGAAATTTTGCTTTTCTGTATTTGTTTATAAATTGATAAACTTCTTTTTCAGAACCACCAAAGTCTTTTACATACCATTTAAAGATTTGAGAAATATTCAAATTTGATTTTGTTTTTTGGACTACTATCGGGTTAGAAACTGCCAACTTGGTTTGCTGATCCAATTGCTCATCAAGCTTTTCAGGTGTGTAAGCATAGTCTGTAATAGGAGGACAGGATATAGCTCCACAAACAAGAACAAAATGTAATCTTGGATCAGGATATTTTTTAAATAACACTTCATGCTCGATTTGATTTAAAGTCAAGCTTTGACCTGCAACGGTATGCGGAATTTCAAAAAATCCATCAATGTCTTTAACTGTTGAAATAGGATAGGCATTGCTCACTTGATTTATTCCAAGTAGATTATAGGCGTTTATATAGAAAGCTTTCTCTTCATTAGGCGAAGCATTTTTTAAATCCATTTTAGCTATGGCTTCAACCAAAGAATTTAAAGGAGCATACTTTTTTAGTTTTACGTAATCTACCACATTAGCCTCTACGTATGTACTGAGTACCTCATCCGTTTTTATAGTAAATTCGGATAAACTCATTTGAGCTTTTATGTTAATACAAAAAGCAAAATAAACCAGGGAGAAAACAAGTAGATTTTTCAAAACTGTGTTTTTAATTAATAAAGTAGTTGTTTGCTAAGAATGCAATATTAAGGATATAAACAACCAAAAGTTTTCAATTTCACAAAAATATCTATCAAATGTTACCTACAAGTCTTCTACCGTAAATTTACTTTTTAACTTGATTATATCTGAAACAATTAGTGGTATGGTCATTTACCATTCCTACAGCTTGCATAAAAGCATAGCAGATGGTCGTCCCAATAAATTTGAATCCTCTCTTTTTAAGATCTTTGCTTAAGGCATCTGAAATAGCTGTACTTACTGGGACATCTGCCATGGTTTTCCATTTATTAACGACAGGTTTACCACCAACAAAACCCCAAAGGTACTTGTCGAAGCTTCCAAATTCTTTTTGAACCTCTAGAAATGCATGTGCGTTTGTTACTACGGAATTTATTTTGAGTTTATTTCTGACGATGCCTGGATCTTGAAGTAGTTTTTCAATTTTAGCGGGTACATATCTTATGATCTTCTTAGCATCAAAGTTGTTAAAAGCTTTTCGATAATTTTCACGCTTTGCCAAGATCGTCGTCCAACTCAATCCTGCCTGAGCTCCTTCCAAACAAATAAATTCAAATAGTAATCTATCATCGTGAACAGGAACACCCCATTCCGTATCATGATAATCTTGATCGATTTGTTTGTGCGTAGACCAAGCACACCTTTTTTTCTCTTTCATTTTGTATTATTGAATTTCGGGTTTTAATTTTAACTCCATTTGTATGTTAGCCCGTTCATACGGTGAGGGTTCGTCACTTACTTCGATAAACCCTAATTTTCTATATAGTTTGATGGCAGGTTCCAGTTTAGTATTTGATTCAAGGTATAAATATTTCGCAGCATTTATTTTTGCCAGATTGATCACTGCTTGACTAATTTGCCAGGCAATTCCTTTTTTAAAATGCTTTGGAGAAACGGCCATCTTAGCTAATTCATAATCATATTTATCATGATCCATTTTTATTAGTGCACAGACGCCAACTACTTCTTTTTTTATGACTGCCACTAAAATAAATCCTCCTTTGTCCAAGATATACTCTTTTGGATTATCCAGAGAATTGTGATCGGTCTCTTCCATTTTGAAGTACTTTTCGATCCATGCTTGATTGAGATCTCGAAAAGCATTTTTGTGATGAGGTTCATAAGAGATGATTCTTATTAGTTCATTTGATTTCATGACTAAATATAGTGAGGTTTTTACAAATATCCTTTGTCGCAGATATAATGATCTCAGAAATTTATCGTGAAATCGGAGACACCGTCATAGTGGAATTACATTCGATAGGGAAGGAGTCAACAGATTTTTTAGAAGAAATAAGCAATGAAGTCTATCGTGGTTCCCCGTTAGATCCACCTCCGTCAAATGTTAGTACAAACTTTGAAGGTGGTGCTGTCGGTTATTTTATCATGGCTGACGCGAGGAAAGTGGAGTATGTAGTCGAGTAATTTGTTTCTTGGTGAAAAATAATATTTCACAGCGAGGCAGAATGTAGCACAACGGTTCACGGCGCTAAAAATTTCTTTAATGAAACAACATTTGCGCTGTGAACCGTTGTGAAACAAAAACAAAAACGAATACGATGAACGAAATACGATGAACGAAATACGATGAACGAAATACGATGAACGAAATACGATGAACGATTCTAATATTCAACCTTCCCCACATCATCCCATTTCAAATTCTCCAAATTGAAAATCTGATCACCCATTTCTAATTCTGAATCAAAGATGTGTTCCGGATTAATTGGCTTAGCATTGGTAAGATTAATGTCATCAACATTTAGTACGGATCTTACAGCAATGTTTTCAATCCGTTTATCTGATTCAAGATCAATTTGAACTTTAACCCTAGATTGTTTAGGGTAAATTTTTCCATCGATGGTTTGGTTTCTTATTCGAGCGTCATAGTAGACTTTATTAAGTTTAAATCCAGCTATTCCTTTTATCAAGGCATTGATGTAAAACGGAATTTTAGCGGTAGCAGTAAAATCTACAGAGACAATGGCGAGTGTTTCGTAATCTAAATAGATGGTACCTTTGTAGTATGTGAACTCTATTTTTTTCTTATTATAAAAATCTATAGCCATCAATGTTCGCCCTTCATAAGTTGTGTTAGGAGCAAAACTGTATCTGAATTTCTTTAATTTATCTGTTTTAAAAAATGCACTACTTAGAATATCCTGAGTTTTGCCTAAAAGATATGATGGTCCTCCTAGCATGTTTCCAATGTTAACATTGACATTTTCAGAGTCTGCAAGCAAATCTTCATCGTCTTTAGTTGTCAGAGTATCTATGGCAGGAACATTTTCGGCTTTTTGTTTCGCCTTTCTTTTTGCTTCCCTTTTTTCTGCTTTGGCAATTCTTTTATTGAGTTTCCGATTCTCTAAAAGGATAGATTCAAATTCACCTTGTTCTGTAAATTCATGTAATACAAGTCTGTTTTGTGATTCAATTGTGTCAATCGAGAAATCTGGGAAATAACTTACGAAGACCGCTTCGTCCATTTTATAAGAATCAGATTTGTCATTTACTAATGAGGATTTTTCACTATAAAAACTTCTTGTTTCAAAAGCTTTTGCAGTAATAGTGTTTGGATGATTTTCAATGGCTTTTTTGATATAATATATCGCTTCATGAGGTCTCACTACCACTTCATCCAATTGCACTTCATAAGCTTCTAAAAAGATATTGTAGACTTCTTGATCCGCTTCAATTGAGAATTCATAATCTTTATAACCAATGTAAGAAATTTGAACAACCGCATTCGCTTCTTTTACCTTTAATTCAAAAATCCCTTCATCATTTGAGAAGGTTCCATTCGAGGTGTTTTTAATAGCAATTGAAGCAAAAGAAAGGGGCTCGCTGCTTACTTTATCCACTATAGTTCCACGTATTATTCTGGTTTGAGAAAAAATGGAAGATGTGGTTACAAAGACCAAAGCGATCAAGATCAGAATATTTTTCATACAATGGATTGGTTAACAAAGAATAATGACTATTCCTTTTTTATCAAAAAAAACAAAAAGTAAAAATAGTCCACAATAATAGGTAAGAATTTCGAAATTAGGGTCGATTTGCCCTATTCAAAATTCAATTCAAATCTAAGACGAAATAAACAAGTATTTTGTTAACAGAAAGGGGCAATTATATAAAGAAAGAAATATTCTTTTGCCACAAGAGGAGCTTTGAGGCACGGTAGCATTAGTTTATTATTCTATAAGTACCTCCAACATTAACATGGATAGAAGAGAGTATACTATTACCAATTTCACCATAAATACCGAAATTTGGATTTATGAAATACCTTCCACCAACACCTGCAAAATATTCAAAGTTAGGTATATCAAAACCTTGGAAATTGATATTAGCGTCTCCTTGCTCCCTGAAGGTTGCAAAGTTGTAACCTAGTCTTACAAGACCATATGTATCGAGTTTTGGAAATTTTATAAAGTGTACAGTTGCCTGACCACCTATTGTGAATACATCCAATTGATATTTAGCTGTGCCACTTGCAACAGTAGTATTGTCTTCACAACATTCAGATCCTGGATTTGCTATGCAACAGATTATGTCTTCGATACTACTTGTACCGGAACCTCCCAATATATTACTAAAGTTTAGTTCCTCTGTCTCTCCATAGTAGTAGCCTCCATAGACACCAATTCCAAATTTTTCGGAAAGTGCATATTCATATCTAAGTGTAAATTGAGGCGTTGCTTTAGCATCTTGATTGGCTGCGCTTAAAAATTCTGCGGCAACATTTGTTGTACTTGGAAACCCTACACCTAAATTAATACTATGTGTATTCTTCATGTGATAGTAATCCAGATCTCGAGTATTCTCATTTTGTCCTAAAAGAGAATTAGTAAAGGCTAATAATATGAAAAGTGTAATTAGTTTTTGCATCTTTTATGGGTTTTAAACCTTTTAAAGAGTTTTTTAAATTTGTTTAATAAGTAAACCATAAATTTTACAGCCTTATCGTAAATTAGACTATTAATGTTACCTTCAGTCACAATTTTAAAAATTTGAATACTGCCGTAAAAAAATTTGAGAGACATCTGTTTCAGTATTTTAAAGCTGAAAAAACCAATGCTATTTATATGATGGGAATTGGTATGGTCAGCATTTTGTCCTCAATTTTTTTCACCTTGATCTGGTCTGGACTGTTTTGGAAAGGTTTGGCTTTGAGTTTAAGCTTGATCGGGCTAATGCAACTTTGTTTAGGATTTATCTTTTTTCTACGAAATGGTTCTCAGGTTGAAAAGTTAAAAGGTGCTTTGGCTTATACACCCCAAAAAGTGATTTTGGAGGAATCTCTAAGAATGAAGAAACTGAGTAAAAAATTAACGATCCTCAGAAATTTAGAAACGGGATTTGTTTTTATAGGAATGATCTTATGCTTTCTATGGATGTCCAATTTTCTTGGCGAGTTTTCTTTTGGAACTGGAGTAGGCTTGATCATTCAATCTGCTTTATTGTTGGTCATCCACATTTTGGGTGAATGGAGGGCTGATATTTATGCGCATCATTTGCATCAGGTGAGTGATAGATTTTGAAATCATATAAGTTTCATATAAGAAATAAGAAGGCCCAGGGCATGCCCTGGGCCTTCTTATTTCTTTTTTAAGTAACATCTATCAACCGATATCTAACAACTACTGAATTCCCTTCAACACAATATCATTCTTAAAAGTCAAACGTCCATTTCTAATAAATTTCAAATCAACCATAGAACCAGGTCGTAGTCTTGCAACTTGCTCTTGTAGTTCAGGAGTAGAGTTAGTCGCCTTACCATTTACTTCTACAATAACATCTCCAGGAAGTAATCCTGCATCTTCAGCAGATGAATTTGGGTTTATGGAATCTATCAGAACACCTGATACTTCATCTAAGTTTAGTTGCTGAGCAACGGTCTCATTTACATCAGAAATTCTGATGCCTAGTATTGCTCTACGGACTTCTCCATATTCTTTTAGATCATTGATGACTTTTTTAACGAGGTTTGATGGTATGGCAAAAGAGTATCCTTCATAAGATCCTGTCTCTGTTAGAATAGCTGCATTGATACCAACGAGCTTGCCTGAAGAATCAACCAATGCGCCTCCACTATTTCCAGGATTTACAACCGCATCCGTTTGAATAAAACTTTCAACGGAATATTCTTGCTCTCTTAGGATATTAATGTTTCTTGCTTTGGCACTGACGATGCCTAAGGTTACTGTTGAAGTCAAATTAAATGGATTGCCAACGGCTAGTACCCATTCTCCAACCCTAACACCATCAGAATCTCCAAAATCTAATGGTTCTAAATTTAGAGCGTTTATTTTTAATAAAGCCAAATCAGTTGTTGGGTCTACACCAACCAAGGTTGCAGAAAATGTTCTTTTATCATTTGTAGTTACTTCTGTAGAAGTCCCTCCACTTACAACGTGGTTGTTGGTGATGATATATCCATCATCAGAAATAATCACACCTGAACCATTCGACCTGGTCTGACCATTGTTCATAGAAATAATATTCACAATGGCTGGAGTTACTCTTGCTGACGTAGTTACAAAATCGTCAGGCAAGGAAGATGGACTGAGATTTATATTGTTCTTTACAAATTTTGTTTGTACCGCTTCCCCTTTATTTGAAACCATGGAGGCTTTCGCCAATCTATTAAATAGTGTATAAGTAATTGAGGTAGAAACGATGGCTGTTGTCAGCACACAAAGAATGATAATCCCAGTTAATTTTCTCATATTCTGATTATTAGTTGTAAATGTTAAAACGACAAGTTTGGACAATTCATTGTATATGATACAATTATAAATCAATAACGTTCATTAAAGAAGGAAATAGGACGAATCCTTGATTAAAGCCGATGGTTAGCATAAAAACTTAATTATAAGATTGTAAGTTATTGTGATCACACCAAATCCTCATTCACCAACTTCATTACTATAACAGTAGTGTCTAGAGCCTCAAAGGTTGTTTTGATCTCATTTTTTAGGATGTCCATTAAAACATCATAATCTCCAAACACTTGTGTACTCAAAGTATTTTTCCTGATGGTCAGGGTAGGGTGGTGAGATTCTAATCGTGCTATAAAATCTAAAATAGCTGGACCGTAATCCTTTTGAAGAGGATACATACTAATGTCTATGGATAATTTCATGATTTAAAAGTATTTAAATTTTCTGGAAATTAGAAAGTAGATTGAATAGTTTTTTTGGATAGAGAAAGTAGGGTGAAAATGATGTTCATCGTAATATTGCAATATTACATTTGAGGTGAAATAGAATGAGAATTTCAAGTCAAAACGTCTGTGTTTGCTGAATAAATCTAGAAATCTTACGAAAAGAAATTAGGGGATGATAGGATCAAAAATTAATGTTCATCGTAATATTGCAATATTACAATTAAGATATAAATGGAGAAGTGATATGCCTATGTGAAGCTATTGTGAAAACCTAATGCGAGCTATTATGGTTCAAAAATTCGTTCAATAGAAATCAATCCAAAACCTTATATGCCCGTGTCCCAGTCCTAAATCTCTTATAGGTACCCTTATATGTTCCAAAAAAGCCCCGATGCTTTCACATCGAGGCTCAATATTATTTCAAAATACTAAAACAATAAATCCTAGTATCTGTAGTATTCTGGCTTAAATGGACCTTCAGTTTTTACACCGATGTAATCCGCCTGATCTTTTGAAAGTTCTGTCAATTCAACACCGATTTTTGCAAGGTGAAGTCTAGCTACTTTCTCATCCAAATGCTTAGGAAGCATGTAAACTTCATTTCCATACTTGTCGCTGTCTTTGTTCTCCCAAATTTCTATCTGAGCCAAAACTTGGTTAGTAAATGAGTTTGACATAACGAATGATGGGTGACCAGTCGCACAACCCAGGTTTACTAATCTTCCTTCTGCAAGAATGATAATATCTTTACCGTCAAGATTATATAAATCTACCTGAGGCTTGATCTCTACTTTCTCAGCACCAGACTTTTCATTCAACCAAGCCATGTCGATTTCATTATCGAAGTGACCAATGTTACAAACGATAGTCTTGTCATTCATTGCCTTGAAATGTTCAGGCTTTAAAATGTCTTTGTTTCCAGTAGCAGTAACAATGATATTTGCATCCTTGATTGCGTTTTCCATTGTCTTTACTGCAAAACCATCCATTGCAGCTTGAAGCGCACAAATAGGATCGATCTCAGTTACAATAACTCTACATCCTGCTCCAGCTAATGATGCCGCAGATCCTTTTCCAACATCTCCGTATCCAGCAACAACAGCAACCTTTCCAGCCATCATAACATCAGTTGCTCTTCTGATCGCATCTACACATGATTCTTTACAACCGTACTTGTTGTCAAATTTTGACTTAGTTACAGAATCATTAATATTTATAGCAGGCATTGGTAAAGTGCCATTTTTCACTCTTTCGTAAAGTCTGTGAACACCAGTAGTTGTCTCCTCTGAGATACCTCCGATTTCAGAAACCAATTGTGGGTATCTGTCCAAAACCATGTTAGTCAAATCACCTCCATCATCTAGGATCATGTTTAGAGGCTTACCACCTTCAAATGCATGTAATGTTTGCTCGATACACCAGTCAAATTCTTCTTCCGTCAAACCTTTCCAAGCAAATACAGGAACACCTGCTGCTGCAATTGCTGCTGCTGCGTGATCTTGTGTTGAAAAGATATTGCAAGATGACCAAGTAACTTCTGCGCCTAATTCAACAAGCGTCTCGATCAAAACCGCTGTCTGGATAGTCATGTGTAGACATCCTGCGATTCTAGCTCCTTTTAATGGCTTAGATTCACCAAACTCTTCACGAAGAGACATCAATCCTGGCATTTCTGCTTCAGCCAATCTCATTTCTTTACGACCCCAATCAGCTAGATTGATGTCTTTTACTTTGTACTGCAAAGTTGTTTCTGTAGTAGACATTATAAATATGATTTAATATTGTATAAAAAAAGGTTTCGAAATTATGAATTGAGTAAGATTTCTTACCATATTCATTGATTATTAACCCTTTGTGAAATCAATAGTTTCGTTTCCGAACATTGTTTATAACACTTCAGGCTAAATTTATCAATACAAATTTAAGGTATTCTTAGATTTTTAAAGTTGTCATAGGACAAGAAGTATAACGGATTAGACTCATTATTTGATGTTTCTTCTTATCCTACTCAAGGAGGTTGGTGTGACTCCGATATACGAAGCCAGGTATTTTTGAGGAATCCGCTGCATGTATTTTGGCAGGCCCATCAGATCGCGATACCGCTTTTCGGCAGAGTATTTTTGGAGTGCTGTGAATCTATCTAAAATCGTTAGAATGACGTCTTCCCAAAACACACGAAAGATACTTTCCATCTCCGGGTGATTTTTATATAGATCTTCTAGATCCGATTTTGGAAAAGAAAGAATTTCAGTGTCTTCAATGGCTTCAATAAAATAGTCAGATGGCAATCCACTCAGAAAACTTGATAACTCTATGGCAGAATTATTTTCAAAAGAAAACCAAACGGTGGTTTCTACATCGTCGGCAATGTAGTATAGTCTCAAGCATCCTTTTATCACAAAATAAATTTTACTGCAAACCTGTCCTTGGAACAATAAGAGTTCACCTTTTTTGACAGATTTAGGTTTGAATTTACTAGTCAGTTGGTCAAGGCCAGCTTCTGAGAGTTTGCCATATTGTTCAAAAAATTTCTTTAATGCCAGATTCATTAACACTAAGGTAAATTATGGAATTTAAGTTTCCATATTTAAGGGAAGTTTATTTTTGGGATGTTCTACTAAAACCCATAAATAATTTTTCAATCTCATGCAACCGTATAAAAATGATAATCTTAGTAGGAGGGTGTAGATCTTAAAGTTCAATGATCGATATATCCATCATAATCCCACGATTGAAAATATTAAAATTGTATAAAGATCTACCATAGTATTTCTTGGTTTATTTATTTGATATGTTCCTAGAATCAAGGTCATCACTAATTTGTAGTTTCATACGCTTGGCAGCTAAAGCATAGCCACCATTAGAGCCATCTATGAAATGTACTTCCTGCTGGCTGCGTGCTTGAAGCAAACAAGTTATAACGGCGCTGTGTGATACGTGTATCCCGTAAAAAATTTCTCCTCTGTCCTTTAATTCCTTCAGATAAATTTCCCATTTTTCTCTTGCTGCAGTGTTACAACTCAGCACTATTTTTAAACTACCATCATACTTGAAGTAATCAGAAGAAAGCACTTGATACTGTTTTAATAGATTGAGGTGGTACCATTGAAATTTTATTGGCAAATTAAAAGTCATTGCTAATTGAGTAATAAAAGCTTCTACTTTTATTTGAGCCAATTTTAGCAAATATCCTAGTCCTCCTGTTTTTTTAGAAAACAACCGCGCTTCCTTATTGAGGCTATTTCCTGAATGCGCTATTTTTAAATAATCTCTCGAAATAGGATGAAAGTCGATCATCTCGCCAAATATATTTTTGATCTCCTTGAGAATTTCCTGCATTATCTTGTCGCTATTAGCATAATTTTGAATCTTTACAACAGTTGCTATAGTCTCTTCTTTGCTAGTCGGTACATCTTCCCAACGACAACTAAACCCAGTAAAGTCCGCGTATTTATCAGGGTTAATTTTATTTGAGATCAAATATCTGTTGTTTTCAGGATCTTCTTTCACAAGTTGTTCTGCAAAGTAAATCCCATCACCATCCAGCACAGCCTGTGAATAATATGGAGAAACTTTTATTTTTGAAATATATAAATCTTTACCTGCTGCGTCTAGTGTTTTCACAGGTACTAGTCCAATCCGCAAATCCAACTTGAACAGTTTTTTTACTTTTAACTTGGTGTCAAAAAGAACGTCCGAAACATCGGAAACCATATCAGAAGGTATTAGACAAACCGCACCATCACCTCCAAAAACAAATGGAAATTTTAAACTATTAAAAATGTTACTGATGGCCATTACTGTTAGAGCACCCACAATATTTACATCCTTATATCTCCCTGCCTCTATAGCAGAGGTAGAGTCAATCACATCTGTCACAACTACGAACCAATCAGATGGAACTGTGTTGTGTTTTTTCTGATTAAAAAAATCACTTACCTTCCCAATATTTGGTAACTTGTTGTAAAAGTTAAATGCCTTTTTCTTGAGCAAAGAATAGATTTTATAGAAATTTAAATACGAATCTCACCAGAAAGCCACTACCTTATTTTCACCTTAGCAGCAGTATTTTTTAATATACAGCTAATTATGCGAATTAGTAAAATATACGAGAAAACTTGTAGAATAGATTTGCAAGAGTTTTGTTGCAAACAAAATTTTTATCAAAAATCTAGCTTTTGTTTGCAATGGTAGGTGAAAGCGATTCACTAGATCATTTTTAATCTGCTTATTATCCAAGCAGATGTTAAACGGATAAACGCACAAACAAATTAACAGTTAAACATCCTTTAAAGCACCACCTTGCAACACCTCATCATCAACCAAATTCGGAATCGTGATAACCAGATCTTTATTCTGCTCCATCGCTCTTTTTGCAGTAAAAATAGCTTCCTTATTTCTCGCCCAACTTCTTCTAGCGATGCCATTATTGA
>ENA-ORXM01001121-ORXM01001121.1-marine-metagenome-genome-assembly--contig:-NODE-1121-length-39504-cov-4.576356_pt1 | contig 39504 bp, 31 predicted proteins | sample MGYA00237867_ERZ511480 | MGnify/ENA primary metagenome ERZ511480 (study PRJEB26309, sample SAMN06266103) | marine metagenome | isolation source: Algal blade | place: United Kingdom:Sidmouth, United...
TGTAATAGTACGTGCTAGTGTGCCTTTGACTTGTCAGACAACAAGTACAGTCGAAGGATGTAATTTGGCAAATGGAACTGCGTCAGTATCAACTGTAGGAGGAACGGGCAACTATAATTACAATTGGAGTAATGGTGCAAATACTATTACGGCAACTGGCTTAACAACTGGAACGTATACAGTAACGGTAACAGATGACACAGGTTGTTCAACAACTTGTTCTGTTGACGTTGGATTTATAGATGCTCCAACTTGCTCAGTTGTGACACAGAATGCTTCATGTAGCAATGATCTAGGTACCGCAACAGTAACTGCTTTAGGAGGAACAGGAAACTATTCTTACTTGTGGAGTGATGGACAGACTACTGTACAGGCTACTAATTTGGCCTTAGGTTCATACAGTGTTACAGTTTCTGATCAGTCAGGATGTACTACAGTGTGTTCTGCAGTAATAAATATGGATGATGTACCAGTTTGTACAACTACAAGTGAGTCGGCTAATTGTGGTCAACCAAACGGTGTGGCAACGGTGACGACAACTGGAGGGTCAGGTCCATATATTTACAATTGGAGTAATGGTGGTTCAACTTCTATGATCACAGGATTAACTCCGGGTAACTATAGTGTGACTGTAACAGATCAATCAGGATGTACAACTCAGTGTTCAGTTGTAGTTGATTTGATGATGCCAACGGCTTGTGAAGTTGTTGTTCAAAATGCAACATGCGGTGGATCAAATGGAACGGCTACGGTTATAGCAACAGGGGGTGTAGGAAATTACACTTACAATTGGAGTAATGGTGAATCGACATCGGAATTAACAGGATTGTCTGCTGGAACTTATACAGTTACAGTTTCAGATCTATTGGGATGTTCTTCAGTTTGTACCGCTGTAGTTACAGTAAGTGGAGGTGGACCAATATGTTCAATCTCAGGAACGGATGCAAGTTGTGGTGATGCTAATGGAAATGTTTCAGTAAGTGTTACTGGCGGAGCTGCACCATATCAATATTTATGGAATAATGGAGCAACAACAGCGTCTCAATCTGGATTGTTAGGAGGAACGTATTCAGTGACGGTTACTGATCAAGCAGGATGTAGTTCTGTTTGTATGACAACTATAACAACACTAGGAGGACCAACTTGTACAGTAGAGGTAACTGATGCGAATTGTGGTAACAATGATGGTATTGCAATTGCAAATGCTTCAGGAGGAACAGGCATTTACGAATATGTATGGAGTAATGGTGAAACAACTCCTGCAGTTGATGGATTAGCACCAGGAACATATAGCGTTACAGTAACTGATGGCAAAGGTTGTCAAGTTGTATGCTCAATGTCCGTTGGGAATGTCCAAACAAATTGTAATGCAGAAGTTGGAAATAAAGTTTGGGAAGATCTTGATGGTGATGGAATCCAGGATTTCACAGAGCCAGGTATTACTGGTGTAGATGTGAATTTACACGATGCCACTACAGGAGCAATAATAGCCACTCTGACTACTGATGCAAATGGTGAATATTGTTTCACAGGTTTAGTGCCAGGTGATTACTATGTAAGCTTCGGTAATTTACCAAGCCCAGCATATGATAATTATGTGACTTCAAATCATATAATGCCTAACATGATGGGAGGATTAAACAGTGATATTACAGGAGTAAATGGACCTAGAACCACTGATAGCTTTACATTAGAATTAGGAGAGATCAATAAAACGATTGATGCTGGATTCTACAAAGGCGCATCTTTGGGTAATACAGTTTGGTGTGATGATGAATTACAAGGTGATCCTAATTTATTCGATGCATTTGATACGCCAATAGAGGGTGCAATAGTAAGTTTATACTCTGTTGATATGACAGGATTGAATGACATGCTAGTTGCAACGACAACTACAGATGTAAATGGTAACTATTTATTCTCTGGCCTAGAAGCTGGTCTTTATGTAGTTGAATTAGAAATTCTAGATCCTTGTAATGGGTATGACTTTGCTGCACCAAATGCAGGAGGTAATCAAAATGACAATAGGGATAGTGATATAATACAAATATTAGAATCAGATGCACCTAACGGTAGAAAAGGTAGAACAGGAATTATTGCTCTAGGAGCTGCTGAAGTTAATTTAACGATTGATATGGCTCTTGCAGAAGGTATCGTACCAATTGAACTGTACAGTTTTGACGGAAGATGGAATGAAGCAGATCTAGTAACTGATTTATTCTGGGCTACTTACACAGAAATTAACTCTAGTTACTTTGGAGTTGAAAGATCAAGAAGTCTTTCTGATAACTTTGTAGAAATTGGAACTGTTGATGCTGCTGGAAACAGTACTGAGACACAGAATTATGATTTCGTAGATGATCAGGTATTTGAATCAGGAACATACTACTACAGATTAAGAATGGTTGATCTTGATGGTCGATATGAGTATTCAAATACTATCGCTGTTGATGTTGAATTTGACGGAAGAAATCAGAAAGTTACTGCGAAAGTTTATCCAAATCCTTCAACGGATAACGTGACAATTGATTTGACTCTAGAAAAGCCTTCACAATTAGAAGGTGGATTCTATGATGCAATTGGTCAATTGGTAAAGAAATTGGATGATAGAAACGTAAATGCTGGAAATACTAAGTTAAATATTGATTTATCTGATATTCCAGCTGGGACATATGTGCTAAGAATTAAAGTTGGCAACCAAGTCATCTTTGAAAAAGTTAGCAAGACGAGACAATAAGAAAATGAAGATTTTCTAAGATTGGTATCTCAAGAGGAGTTTTCGTAAGAAAGCTCCTCTTTTTTTATACTCATAATTGAGTTAAGGAATATTATTAATTAAAGTTGATTTGAACTATACTTATAGACTGAGAAGTGCCTGTAAGCTAAATCAAAAGATGGTAGTTGTATTCAATTAAAATTCTAATAGGCAGTTATACTTTTATTTACAAAAAAAAACCTCTTTGAATAAATTTACTGAATAGGGCATATACGATGCACTAAAAAAATAAACAGACAAACAGACAACCAATTTCTAGGTTTTGATTTAGACTTTATGGTGAATGATCCAAGTCTAGTTCATTATCTATTTATTTTTTCTTATCCATTGGGGAAATACAATCGGCTCATTGCATTCTCTCAGTATAGGATTCACAAAACCCTAGGTCATTCCAATATGATTTTCCCACCCATCCTTGATTGATTTCGAGGCCCATTCACTTTTAGATTGACATTTAGTTAATCTGAGTAGCTTCGCTGACTACAATGTTATTTTTTATACGTTTCATGAAACCCTATCCGCGCTTTGCCTCTCGTCCTCAATTGATATTGAGTTTCCTCATTAAAGATTCACATTTAATCAATCTTTCCAGCTTTGCTAGCATTTGCCCTATATCTAAGAAACGTAATTTCATTTGACCTGAAACTATGACTGTCGAACGACCATCCTAGCTAAGACTAAAAATATTGTGAAACTTAAAAACGCTATTCAATAAATTTAATATTGGCGCAACCGAAAAATAGATGAAGCTCAAGGTTAAAATTAATTCGCTACAGTTAATTTTTATATATTACAATATTAATTCCTAACCAATCCTTCCCCAATCCTTTCTACCTTTATTTATAATATGTAAGGTTTGCAAAAGCACTTCGTTTTTCGTATTCTTCAAATAAGGATCAGCTTCAAGGATTTTTTGAGCGATAATTCGACTGGTGTTCATTAATGTCTGATCTTCGGAAATACTAAATAATTGAAATTCTATGCCGCCACTTTGTCTGGTACCTTCTATATCTCCTGGACCCCTCAATTCCAAATCTGCTTCAGCAATTTTAAATCCATCATTAGTATCACACATTGTTTTAATTCTAAATTTGGCTTCCTTGCTCAGTTTGTATGAGGACATTAATATACAGAATGATTGTTCTGCTCCTCTTCCAACACGACCGCGTAATTGGTGCAATTGAGAGAGGCCGAAACGCTCAGTATTTTCAATCACCATGACGGATGCATTTGGCACATTTACACCTACCTCTATTACAGTTGTAGCTACCATAATATTTGTTTGTCCCGTAGCAAATCTTCTCATTTCAATTTCCTTGTCTGCTGTTTTCATCCTTCCATGGACAACGCTAATTTTAAATTCAGGCGGCGGAAAATACTGTAGAAGCCTTTCATAGCCTTCTTGTAAATTTGCTAAATCAAGTTTTTCGGATTCCTCTATAAGAGGGTACACGATATATATTTGTCTTCCTTTTTCAATTTCTCTATGCAAAAATTCTATAACTTGAGCTTTGTGTTTATCAAACTTGTGTATCGTTTGAATTTCTTTTCTGCCAGGAGGTAATTCATCTATTGTTGAAACGTCTAGATCTCCATAAACTGTCATGGCTAATGTCCTCGGAATGGGTGTTGCAGTCATTACAAGAATATGTGCTGGCTTATTGTCTCTTGCTTTACCCCATAATCTTGATCTCTGCATAACACCAAACCTATGTTGTTCGTCTATGATCGCCAGACCTAAATTATCAAATACCACTGGTTCCTCTAGTACGGCGTGTGTGCCGATTAAAACATCAATATCACCAGATGCCAATAATCTCAAAAGATCCTTTCTTACTCGACCTTTTACACTGCCTGATAAAAATGCAATCCTTATACCTAAACCTTCGATAGATTTTGAAATAGATTGAAAGTGCTGTTGAGCAAGGATTTCTGTAGGAGCCATTAAGACTGATTGATAGCCATTGTCTAATGCCATGAGCATGGATAACAATGCCACCATGGTTTTGCCGCTGCCAACATCTCCTTGTAAAAGTCTGTTCATTTGACTTTCGGATCCAAGATCAGATCTTATTTCTTTAATGACGCGTTTTTGGGCGCCAGTTAATTCAAACGGTAATTTCTCGCTATAATATTTATTAAAGTATTTTCCGATAGTTTCAAATGAATGGCCCTGATATTTTAACTTTCTCTGCGACTTATTGTAAAGCATTTTAAGTTGGAAAAAAAATACTTCTTCAAACTTAATTCTATCTTTTGCTTTTTGAAGCGCTTCTGGATTAGGTGGAAAATGAATCCACTTCAAGGCTTCAAATTTACTTATCAACTTTAGCTTCTCTTGAAGGTAATTGGGTAGAGTTTCATCAATGTCTTCTTTTTTTAGTTTGCCCAAAATCAGTTTAATAACCTTCCTCCGTGCCTTAGAATCAAAGCCAAGTTTTGTTAATCTATCTGTACCAGAATATACAGGTTCGAAGCTAACTTTCGATTTTTTTTGTGCGTTAGCTTCTTCTAACTCAGGGTGGGGCAATGAAATATTTCCTTTAAAATTATTGGGTTTGCCATAAGCAAGATACTCTTTGTTCAAGGTCAGTATTTTATCCATCCAACTTATTCCTTTAAACCAAACAAGTTCGACGAATCCTGTACCATCTTTTATCGTAGCCGTTAGTCTTGACTGCCTTTTACCTTTGATTACGTTTTTTGAGATTATCTTTCCTTTAATTTGAACAGTATTTTGATCACGAATGTCCTTTATGAGAGTTATAACTGACTTGTCAATATATCTAAAAGGATATTTAAAGATGAAGTCATGAACAGTAGATATATTTTGCTCGTCCTGTAAAGCTTCCGCTTTGACGGGTCCGATGCCTTTGACATATGTAATAGGTTTTTTTAAAATCTCATTCATAGAATGATCTTAAAGTACTTTTATTTTGTTCCTTTGTTACATAAAAGATATTTAAATATCTAAAAATATCTCTACTTTACAATATTCAAACAATATGGAATCGATAAGGCAAAAACAAACTGCGGAAATTATTAGAAGGCACTTTGGAACGGTTTTACTAAATAATGGCAGTTATATCTATGGTAATGCATTTGTAACAGTGACAAAAGTGTATGTTACCCCAGATATCAGCATGGCTAAAATCTATTTGTCTGTTTATAATCAAGAGGATAAACAAGCGGTCATAGATAAGATTAGTGAAAATGTTTACCAATTAAAAAAGCATTTGGCGGCTAGAATTAGAAAGCATGTGAGAAGAATACCTGAAATTGCCTTTTTTAATGATGATACTCTAGATGAAATGTATCGCATCAAATCCTTATTTAAAGACCTTGAAAGCGATAAAACCAAAGATTCCGAAGAAGAATAACTGTGATTCGATCATATATAAGTAGTTTATATAAGAAAACTTTTAATATGAAGCACCGTTTTCCTATTTTTGCCCTTTAATAACCTGCTTAACCTAAGTTTATATGCCAATTGATGTATTACTCGGTTTGCAATGGGGAGATGAAGGAAAAGGAAAAATTGTAGATTACCTTGCCAACAAATATGACCTTATTGCCAGATTTCAAGGTGGACCTAATGCGGGACACACTATTATTATAGGTGATCAAAAACATGTTCTTCATACAATTCCATCAGGAGTATTCAGGGAAGGAGTTATCAATGTTATTGGTAATGGTGTCGTCATTGATCCCATCGTATTGGCTAGAGAGTTAAATGAGCTGAAGGCACTAGGTGTCGATACCTCTAAAATTTATATTGCAAGAAAAGCACACCTCATACTTCCTACTCATAGATATCTAGACGCTGCTTCGGAAGCTTCAAAAGGTAAAGAAAAGATTGGCTCTACTTTGAGAGGTATAGGTCCAACCTACATGGACAAAACTGGTAGGAATGGTTTGCGCGTCGGTGACTTAGAAGCAGATGACTTTATAGCAAGATATAATAGCTTGCGCGAAAAACATTTAAAATTAGGATCAATATATCCCGAGCTAGATTTTGATGTTAAAGCAGAAGAAGCCAAATGGTTTGAAAGTTTGGAAGAATTGAACAAATTGACTAAAATCGATTGTTCTTACTATATTAATAATGCGCTTAGCGCGGGTAAAACTATTTTGGCTGAAGGTGCTCAAGGTTCAATGCTCGACATAGACTATGGAACTTATCCTTTTGTCACTTCATCAAATACCTTAACAGCAGGAGTGTGTGTGGGTTTAGGTGTTGCACCTCAGAATATTGGTAAGGTATTCGGTATTTCAAAGTCATATTGTACAAGAGTAGGGAGTGGGCCCTTTCCAACTGAGCTAGATGATGAGGTAGGGGAGGAGTTACGGAAAATAGGTGCTGAGTTTGGCGCTACAACGGGTCGTCCTCGAAGAACAGGATGGATTGATTTACCGCAACTGAAGTATACTATTATGCTCAACGGTGTGAGCGATCTATGTATAACAAAAATGGATTGCCTCAATACTTTTAAAGAAATTATGGTTGCGGAAAGCTATGATATCAATGGCACTGAAACAAAAGAACTTCCTTATGAACTTTCAAACGAAAGTTTAAAACCAAAATACAAGTCAATTAAAGGTTGGAATCAGAATATTAATGACATAAAGGATTTTGAAAAACTTCCCATTGAAGTTAAAGATTATGTATCTTATCTTGAAGGTTATCTAAATGTCAAAATCACTATGATTAGTATAGGACCAGAAAGGGACAGTCTTATTGTAAGGTAGCAAATACCACGAATTGATAATCTAATGAAGTGTCGTCTGATCGCACGATGGTGTATCCCACAGATTCTAATTCCTCCTCTATGACATGCAAGTAAATTCTATCTTCGTATGCAGGTGCGTCCTTAATAAATTCTGGAAACTTTTTCGTTTTAAAATCTACTATAACGAGATGTCCTCCAGGTTTAAGTTTAGCTTCGAGGTTTCTGAGGTATTCTTTTCTATTAGATATGTAGGTAATAGTATTGACTATTAAAATAAGATCAAGTTCATTATCCAGAATTTTTGTATCATCTGGAGTTGCTAACCTGACGTCAAGTTTTCCTCTATAGCGTTCGTTTAGTTTTTGAATGTTTTTTAGAATACTGATCGAGCTTGTATCAATATCTGTAGCGATAACTTTTTTGGCTCTAGGCAATAACTTTACAGAAAAATATCCAATCCCAGCACCAATATCCGCAACTACTTTATTTTCTAGGTCACCCAACATGTCAATGACTTTATCTGGTTTTTGCCACTTTTTTCTTTCATCAAATTCATCATCTGAATTGACAGTTGCCCCTGGAGTTTCAGTAACTTTGTTTGGGAGATTTATATTTGAATCAGTTACGGTTTTCTTTTCTTGGCAAGAAAAAATTAGGAGAATTGATATAAAAATAAGTAGTCTCAAATTACATTTTGTTAAATGTACTAAGCATTTTAACATGCTGTATAAATATCCCTAATTAGTTTATCAAGTTTAGCACGAATAATTGAGCCCTTAGTGGTAAAACCGTTTACAATGATTGAAAAACTTACCCACTTGCCAGATTTTGCTCTTATGAAACCGGAGTAACTCTGTACACCTTCCATACTTCCACTTTTAAGCCACACATTTCCTTTTGCTTTTGATTTTACAAACATTCCGCTTACCGTACCTGAATAGCCTCCTCGAGGCAAGTAGTTATTTAATGTTTCAACATCTATAGACTTACTCATTTGATATAAAAACTGCGCCATAGAATAACTGCTAATATTGTTTCTTGCAGACAAACCACTGCCATCTCTAATCATAAGTTCTTTGGGCTTAATGCCAGATTTTCTAAGAATTTTATTTATAACGGCTATTCCATTTTGACCACTTCCTAAACCTCGCTCTTTGAGACCGATCATCTTTAACATAGATTCCGTATACAGATTGTTGCTTTCAAAATTTGCTTTCTTCACTATCTTATCTAAAGTTGGAGACCTGTAGGTTGCAATTTTTTTTCTTAGACCTCTTTCACTTTTATACACAGTTTTATAACCTTCACTTTTAATTTTTTGTTTATTCAGTTTTGAAAAAATAGCATGTGCGAAGAAGCTTGGCGGATCCGGTATAGATCCTTTTATTGTAAATAATCCTTTTCCTTGAGGGATAGTACCAACAATCCTTTTATCATAATTATAAGGACCTCCAAAGATATATGCATTGTCACCTGTATGGGCACTGTCTACAGTCAATTCATTTGATAGTTTGAGTTTGTATACTTTTGGGAAAATACTTTGGATATTAGGTTTTGCACCAATGATGTCTCTTTTATTAAAATAGATGTAGTACAGATTTTCATTGATGTTTATACTCCACGCTCCTGAGGCATAGTAGTTGCCGAGATCATTCCATTGCCATGTAGGTGCCACAGGATAACTATCATAAATGGATTCATCGGCAATGACCGTACCATCAATACAATTGATGCCAGCAGCTTTTATCTTCTTTACTATATCATTTATTAATTCATTAAAGCTCAGAGTACCTTTAAGTTTGGTTGTACCCAAAGTAGGGTCTCCACCGCCAACTATAATTATATCTCCCTTAAGAGTGCCTTCTTTATCAATGCTACCTCTATAACTTATTGAGGTTTCAAATTGAAAATTTTCACCCAATGTTTCTAGTGCAGTGAATGTTGTAAATAATTTTAATGAAGAAGCAGGCGTTAAAAGTTTATTTGCTCGGTGTTCGCCGATGAGTTTTCCGGATTCTAAATCAACAACAGCTAAGCTAATATTTGCAGTTTTAAAATCGCCTTGGCTTACATTTTTATCAATTTTGGTTTGAAGTATTGTATTGGATTGAGCATCTACGGAAGTCGTAATCAAACAAAATAAGAAAGTTTGAATTAAAATAGAGGTTAGGGTGTGTTTGAATGTATTTCTATACATTTTGTAATTGATATTTGATAAAGATCATTTATCTATTTCAAAGTTTCATATCCAATATGGAAAAGCGCATCACCTTGATTGACTACAGATGCATTGTTGTGACCTATTATATATCCATCTCTCTTTGCGACAATACTTACAGAGTTTTTACCGTAAGGATCATTTATACTTCCTAATTTTTTTCCTTTATAAACTTTAGTCCCTGATTGTTGACTCCATAGAAAAATACCAGAAGAAGTTGCCCTTAACCAACTGGTTTTTTTTATCACAATGGATTTATAGTCTGGTTGAATTAATGGTACAGAATTTATATATTTTAAACATATTAGACATCTCTTTAAGCCATTAAATCCTTGCGTAATCGCAGTGCCATCTAACCTTACAGATTCTCCACCTTCATATACTAGTGTAGGGATTTGTAAGTCTCTTGCTAATTTTCTTAATGATTTTGGTATTAAACCACTTTGTATTATAAAAGGCGGATTAAATTTTTTAGCCAAAGCTTCTGCTTTTTTATCTAAGGTTGAATATCTAATTTGAGGAAAGTTATATCTGGAATCTCCTCCCGTATGGAAATCAAATATGTAATCACATTGAGGAACAATGTATTTGGTCAAATTTCTAGCGAGTCTTGATGCTAAAGATCCATTGAGCGTTCCAGGAAAACTTCTATTAACATCTTTGCCATCTGGGACATATCTATTAAAATTTATAAAACCATAGATATTTAAAAGTGGTATAACGATGATTGTACCTCTGATAATATTATCGAGTAGATTTTCACTAAGTAATCTTCTAAGTATTTCAATCCCATTTATTTCATCGCCATGTACACCTGCCAGTATTAAACTGGTAGGACCATCTTTCAACCCTCGAAAAACATGAGCATTCAACGTGATTTTTGTATTGGAGGGCAATCTACCTACAGAAAGTTTAACGACGCCTTTTTCTCCTGGTTTAAAAACCTGTTTGTCTATGATAAGATCTTTCACAATGTAAAGTTAAACGTACTGAGGAGATATTACATTTCTTTCTAAGAAATTAATAATTCTACCTGCAATATCCACTTTGGTAGTAGTTTCAATCCCTTCTAGACCTGGTGAAGCATTAACCTCTAAAATAAGAGGGCCTCTTTTGGACCTTAGCATGTCAACACCTGCCACTTTTAAGCCTAAATATTTAGCAGCTCTTAAAGCTACCTTGGCTTCAATTTCTGATACTGGCTCAACACTAGAAGATCCTCCTCTGTGCAAGTTGGATCTGAATTCTCCTTCTCGTGCCTTTCTTTTCATTGATCCTACTATTTCACCATCAACAATAAAGATTCTTATATCTGCTCCATCAGCTTCTTTAATGAATTCTTGCATCATAGATTTTTGACTTGTCTTATTAAAGGCTTCCAAAATAGATTCGGCTTGACCTTTACTTTCAGCTAATACAACACCAATTCCATGTGTGCCATTTATCAATTTAATAACAATTCCATTTTCATCAAACTGTTCTAAAAGATCCCCGTAAATCATACTATTGTTTGAAACAATAGTTTTAGGGACTTGTAAACCTTTAGAAACTAATAACTGTGCGCAACTTAATTTGTCTCGAGCTTTCAGTAAAGCCGCAGAACTCAAAGAAGTAAATATTCCTTTTTCTTCAAATTGTCTAATAACAGCAGCTCCGTAATTGGTGTAAGAGGAACCGATTCTAGGTATAATAGCATCGACTTGTTCGATAACTTGACCATGATATGAAATGGTAAGGCTACCATCTTCAATAATTAAATCACAATGCATGTAGTCGATTATTCTTACAAAGTGATGTCTAACTCTAGCAGCTCTAGCAAGACTTTGGGTGCTGTATAAAGCTGGATTTCTTGAAAGAATGGCAATATTCATTTTTAATATTATATATTATTTAGACGATATATTTTATAAATGAGTTCGTTTTATAAAGAGAAAATAAGATGTTTTTATATTCAATTAATACAAATAATAATCCAATTCTATTGAATTTGGTTATTTTGGAATACAATTGTCAAATGTGAGTATAATCAAGAACGATAAAAGGACGATAAGAGGCTGGGCTTTTTTTGATTGGGCCAATTCTGCTTATTCATTAGTGATCTCAACCGCGGTATTTCCGCCTTATTTTATTGCCTTGGCTCCTGAATCATTGAATGTATTTGGAAGTATGATTGATAGTGGATCCGTGTATGCCTATTCAGTATCAATTGCTTATTTATTCCTTGCTTTCTTAGTGCCTGTGCTTTCCGGGATTTCAGATTATAGCGGTAGGAGAAAATTGATGTTGTTTTCATTTACCTTATTGGGATCTTTGTCTTGTATCAGTTTGTTTTTTTTCAAAGAGGCAAGTATGTCCATGTTTGCATTGATTGCTTTTATTTTTGGAACAATTGGTTTTGGGGGTAGTCTTGTGTTTTATAATGCATACTTACCTGAAATTGCGACTGAGGATAAACATGATAGCATAAGTGCTAAAGGATATGCATATGGTTATGTAGGCAGTGTCATCTTGTTACTAATTATATTATTCCTAATACAGAAACCTGAATTATTCTCCCTCACATCGGATTTAGCCATTAGAATTGGATTTGCATTAGTTGGTGTATGGTGGTTTGGATTTTCAATAATTACTTTCAGAGTCTTACCAAAAGATAAAAAAATCAATTTTGATTCTTCAATCTTTGCGAAAGGCATGAATGAAGTTTTAAAGGTAGGTAGAGTTATTATAGAAGATAAAAATATAGTCAAATTTTTAGGTTCATATTTTTTCTTTATTGCAGGGGTAAACGTCGTTATATATTTAGCAACTATTTTTGCAAAAGAGGAGTTGGCATTTGAACAATCACAATTAATAATGTTGATATTAATGCTTCAGTTTTTAGCCGCGATTGGGGCATATCTGTTTGCTTTTGTTTCTAAAAAATATGGAAACAAGTTATCTTTAATGATACAGATATTTATCTGGATAGCGATTTGTGTGGGTGCCTATTTTACAACTGGAAGCACGTTCTTTTTTGTTTTATCAGCATTCGTAGGCTTGGTTTTTGGTGGAATCCAATCATTATCAAGATCAACATATTCAAAAATGATAACGGATTCACAAATACCGTTAGCCTCTTATTTTAGTTTTTATGATGTCCTCACAAAGCTGGCAATTGTGTCAGGTACTTTTGTTTTTGCTTTGGTCAATCAACTTACCGGTAATATGAGATATTCTATTTTATCATTGTCTGTCTTCTTTATCATTGCATTTATTATCATGAGTGGTGTGAGCACTAAGGTTGTAAAAGAATAATTACTTTTATTTCTCAAATGTAATTATGCAAAAATAAAATTCACGGTTATCAAGGTCGACATCAATTCTTACCATTTTACAAATTAAATGAATTGTAACTTCTACTGATTTGGCTAAAAATTTTGAAGTAAGCGTTAGAACAATTTATAGGAATATTAGGGCGCTAGAAAATTCGGGTATACCCGTCTTTACGAAAGAAGGCAAAGGTTATTCTGATTGAAGGCTACAATCTGCCACCTGTAACGTTTACAGAAGAAGAGGCAAATGCTTTAACCACTGGATTTAAATCGGTGTCGTGAAATAGAGATGCCAGTTTGGTTAAAAATTACCAAGATGCCATAACAAAATTAAAGGCTGTCTAACAGTCTAATCAAAAAGACAAAGCTCATCTATTGACAAATAGGGTAGACATATTTCAGAATTATAATCAAACAAAAACAAGTAGTATCCTTTCTACCGTTCAAATTTCAATCACTTCTTTTAAACCGATTGAAATCATATATAAGTCTTTGCATAAATCTGAGATTTCTACGCGGATGATCAAATCGCAATCACTATCATACAAATAAAACTGGATTCTTATAGTACGGTGTAGATTAAGAAAGGCCATGAGAGAATTTCGACTAGATAGGATAGAAACGATTAGAATGCTGGATGACAAATTTGAAACACAAGCATTTGGTTTACTGTAATACTTTTAAGATCAAGCTGAAAAAAGTATATTAAACCCCTGAAACATTTTTTTTCTGAGATAAAATCTAAATATTGAATAATTTAAACACATATTATCTAAGCAAAGAAGAACCTTCTAAATCAACTCTGTTGGCTTTAAGGAAATCATAGATTTTGATTCTGAAATGACCGAAGGTTGGACGCACAAAATGCTTATGTTTAGATATTAAGGAAAACTGTATTGTTATTTATGGATCGATAAAAAAAAACTATGTGCCTCACATAGGCATTGTTCAAGGGTTTGGAAATAATTCATCCCAAATTAATTTTGGGTAGTAGAAATAAAATTAAAATAATGCACAATAATCCTAAAAAGGATTTATCTATTAGAACATTAAATAAGATTTTACAGATGGCTAGAGAATTATTAATTTGTTATTATAATAATTTCTTTTGATTGCAATTCAACTATTTGAAGCTTATAAGCAATGATCTTTCAATGGTCTATTTTTGATATTCAAAACATCCAATATCAGGAAAGTCACTTTCTCTTGCATTGCCATCCTTGTCCAAAAGAATTGGAATGGGTTTGGCTTTGTCGATAGCTACAGATAATGTATCTAAATGCAAGTCATAATTATCTAAATCTACAAACAAGGTATCTCTCCTTTCAATGTTTTCACAATTGATGCAATTTTCAAAGAAAAAGGGATAATTGTCAGCATCAATTAATTCATCAACGATGACAATTGAGTTTTCTAATTTGTAATCAAATAATTCTGGTTGTTCGCCATTTGTCGCATCGAATAATGCTATTTCATCATCGTCATTACCGACGAGTATGCAATTAGTAAATTGACTTCTTAAGCGAAGCACTTTGTTTTCAAAACAGTCAGCATCATAGCATTTTAGATTATTCATAAACAGTGCTTGATCCTGATTGTCATAATTGGCTACTGTGCAATAGTTGAAATCATATTCACCTCCAAAGTTTAAACTGATACCATAAGAACCGTTGTCATAGATTAATGAATTTTCACAATAAATAGTAGCATTAGACGCAGTGATACCGCTGCCACTTGTGTGCGCTATAGTTGAGGACTTAATACTGATTTGAGCAGAGGAGTCGATTGATATACCTATAATTGAATTTTTTATAGTGGTGTGTTCAATGCTATTAAAAACACTGCCTTGACTAAATACAATTCCTGCCCATTGACCGGATACTTCACTAAACTCCTCTTCTAATCTATCTGTTTGAAATGTTATTGGATTGTCAAGAGTACCATTCGCGCTAAGTGAACCATGCTGCAGGAAAATAAGTAAACCATCATTATAAATACCAAGGTCATTTATGGCTATACCACCATGAACATAAACATTTTGCCCTTCTGGGATTACGAGTCGACAACTGTCAATAAAAAGCGCACCGTAGATAACATAAGGTCTTGGATCAGTCCATTCCCAGGTACCCATTTCGCAAGTGTAAAGATTAACATCACCGTTACTAGATCTTGAGGGGACATAATTAGCGTTCTGACCAAATGCTTCTAAAAGGACCTTATAGTTTGATTGATTAGCAGTGATGTTTACATACTCTTCAATTATAAACGGACTCACACTCAAAGGCATGTCCGGATCAATAGTCACTTCTGCAAAAATATAGATACTATCCAAAGGTTCAATTCTGAGATTTTCTACTGTATTAGCACTAAAACCATCTGCATTTAATCTAAAGAAACTAGTTGTGGGGTTGTCTAATTGTAGATCATTAATAATAACCGCCTCTTCTAAATCATTGTAAATTTTAAATGATCGTGTCGCAGAACCCACTTGAGTGAAAACAGTATCAAATCTTAGTGTATCTACAGAAAATCTTAATGGTATAGTTGGAGAATCAGCAACATTATCACTATAGCAAGAACATAGACTTAAGAAGCCTACAAAAAGGAATGCGAATAAAATTTGATATAATCTGTTAACCATGAAAATGTGTAAGCTTAATTTACATTACTGAAAATTATAATATAAAAATACTGTAATAAAAGGGTTTATTGTCTGAAATTGACCTTTATAAAATGCATATTGTTCTAGATTTGTGTCAATATTAAATTTGTATAACGTTCAGTGATAATTGATATTATAATTCCTGCATATAATGAGGAAAAATCTATAGGTAAAGTTCTCAAGGATATACCTACAGGATTAGCACGTGAAGTCATAGTTTGTAATAATAACAGTTCAGATTTAACTAAATCGGTAGCTCAGAATCATGGTGCTACTGTGGTTGATCAACCTAGAAAGGGTTACGGAAGTGCTTGTTTGAAAGGAATGGATCATGTTGCTAAAAAAGCTGAAAAACCTGATGTTGTTGTCTTTCTAGATGGTGATTATTCTGATCATCCTGAAGAGATGCCACTACTTTTGGAACCTATTATTAATGATGATTGTGACTTGGTAATAGGATCAAGAGCATTAGGCAATTTAGAAAAGGGGTCAATGCAGCCTCAACAAGTTTTTGGTAATTGGCTTGCAACGACTTTGATTAAGATGATTTATCGGATTGAATTTACTGATTTAGGTCCTTTCAGGGCCATCAAATATGATTCATTACTCAAAATAAATATGGAAGATCCAGATTTTGGTTGGACAGTTGAGATGCAAGTGAAGGCAGCTAAATTGGGATTGAAATGCAAAGAGATACCGGTTACTTATAGAAAGAGAGTGGGCATATCTAAAGTCTCGGGAACATTTAAAGGGACTATTTTAGCAGGCCATAAAATATTATGGACAATCTTTAAATTAATTTAGTGACAATATTATCATATATCATTATAGGAATTTATTTATTGGCATTAGGCTATATAACAATCTATTGTCTACTCCAATTTCATTTGCTGATACATTATAAGTCTCACAAAAGAGCAACAAAGAACTCTAAGGATAAAAAACCAGAGCTAAATGGACAAGTTCCTTTTGTAACTGTCCAGTTGCCAATGTTTAATGAATACTTTGTTGTTGAGCGATTGATAGATAACATATGCAATTTTGATTATCCAAAGGATAGATTTGAGATTCATGTGATTGATGATTCTACGGATGAAACATTGGATTTGTCAAGAAAAAAAGTTGCGGAGTATAAGCAAAAAGGATTTAAAATAGAATTGATTCAAAGAGATAATCGTATTGGCTACAAGGCGGGGGCTTTAAAGGAAGCTACCAAAAAGGCGAAAGGAGAGTTTATAGCTATATTTGATGCAGACTTTTTACCCGATCCTTCTTTTCTTAAGAATACGATTCCCTATTTTCAAAATGAAAAAGTAGGTGTTGTACAAACACGTTGGGGGCATATCAATCAAAATTATTCTTTGATTACGGAGCTGCAAGCTTTTCAATTGAACGTGCATTTTACTGTGGAACAGTTGGGAAGAGAAGTGGCGGATTATTTACTGCAATTTAATGGCACTGCTGGTGTATGGCGTAAAGAGACAATTGATGATTCTGGAGGTTGGCAGGCAGATACTTTGACTGAAGACTTGGATTTAAGCTATAGGGCGCAATTACAAGGATGGAAGATCGTTTATTTGGAAGATATAACATCTCCTGCAGAATTACCTGCAGAAATGAATGGATTAAAGTCTCAACAATTTCGCTGGATGAAGGGAGGAGCAGAAACAGCTAAAAAATTGCTGCCTAAAGTGTGGTCAAGTGAATTGGCATTTACCAAAAAAATACATGCCAGCACTCATTTATTAGGCAGCTCAATTTTTCTCTTTGTTTTTATAATGGGGGTTTTTAGTGTACCATTGTTATATGTGGTGAATCCTTTGTCGATTGATACAAAATATTTGAGCATCTTTTTAGTTTCTCTCCTTTCGGTTGCTTCGGTCTATTATGTGGCGAACGTAGAAACTGCATGGAATCAAGATAATAAACTTACATCTATAATCAAGTTTATTTTTTTATTCCCTGTATTCTTGGCTTTATCGATGGGTCTTTCGTTACATAATTCGCTCGCTGTCTTGCAGGGATATAGTGGAAAAAAATCATCCTTTGTAAGAACACCTAAGTTCAATATTAAAGGGATAAAAGATAACTTCAAGAAAACTAAATATACTTCCAAAAAGCTATCAAAAGTTACTATTACAGAAGGCTTGTTAGCTCTGTATTTTCTCTTTGCGATTGGATTGGGAATTAAGCTTGAGGATAATTCTATGTTATTATTTCATATTTTGTTGTTTTTTGGATATGGAACGATATTCTTTTATTCTGTAAAACACCTTAATTATCACGGCGAAAAATAAGATAGCATTAACAGCAACGGTTGCAATTTTTATTTCTTCTATTTTTATTCTGGGCTACAAGCTTAGTCAGGATGACTTTCCTATTATTTTTTTAGGATTCGCTGTCGCTTTTATTGCCTATGCTCAAGCACTGAATTTGGCTTTCGATGATAAAGTCAAATGGACCTATTTTCTAGGTGTAGCTATTCTCTGCAGGATACTTTTGATGTTTTCATTTCCAGCTTTGTCTGATGATATTTATCGCTTTTTATGGGATGGGCATTTGATACACAAAGGCGTGAATCCATTAAGTTATTTGCCAAGTGAACTGATACAAGGCCCTTTAGCCGATGATTATTTGAGGTCCTTGTTTCCATTATTAAACTCGCCAGAATACTACACGATTTATCCGCCGATTAGTCAATTGATTTATTATTGTGCTACGTTTTCTGAGCACCTGACGCTTTTGCAATCTACTTTCATTATAAAGTGTTTTATAATATCTGCTGAGCTAGGTACAATCTATTTATTGTATAAATTATTAAGAGTATTTAAGTATGATCCGAGTCGCCTGTTAATATATGCGTTAAATCCATTAATAATTATTGAGTTGTGTTCCAACCTTCATTTTGAGGCCATTATGGTTTTTACACTATTGGCTGCGATACTTTTCCTAGTTCAGCGTAAAGGTATCTGGGCAGGTATGGCATTCAGCGTAAGTGTAGCTACAAAATTGTTACCCTTGATGTTTCTGCCTGCACTCTTTATTTGGTTGCTTGAGCGAAAGAGGGTAGTGGGGTTCTTTTTGTCATTTGCTCTTTTTACAATACTCTTTTTTACGCCATTCTTTTTAAGTCTTGATGTGAATAATTTTCTAAGTAGTTTGGATTTGTATTTTCAAAAATTTGAGTTTAACGCGAGTACATATTATGTAGTAAGATATTTGGGAAAGATAATAACAGGCTATAATCAAATTAGTATTATTGGACCATTACTAAGTTTAATAGCGATGGGATTGATTTTAAAAAGATCAATAAGCGTTAGTGCATTAAAGATGAAGGGATTGATTGAAGTGTTTTTGATGAGCTTTTTAACATACTTGTTCTTCACTACTACTGTCCATCCATGGTACTTAAGTATCCCTATTGCCTTTTCTGTTTTTTATAAAAATTATTGGATTTTGGTTTGGTCATTGATGATAACATTAAGTTATTGTACTTATGCCAATCCCGAGTTTAAGGAAAATATGTGGCTGGTTGGGATTGAGTATCTCGTTGTATTTCTTGTTTGGTTTTATGAAAGAAAGAAGGCCTCCAAGCAATTAAAATAAAAAACCCGATACAAAATGAATTGCATCGGGTTTATATTTTTTAATCTATATGAGAATTAATATTCCCAAAGATCATGTTCAAAATTGAAAAGTTCAGCTTTAATTTTATCTGACTCCATTAATCTATCAATACCTTCCCTATCATAACCATAGAATTTATCTTCAATTCTAAGGTCAAGGGTATTTGATCTTTTCATAATGAAACTGGCAAAAAACCTAGACTCGAATAAATCATACCAACTCATTGGTGATAAATCATTATTGTCGTTTTGTACTCTATATTTAGCCAAAAAGTCTTTGGCTTCAGGGTAGTAGATCCAAAATAAAGGTAAAGAATATTTCAATTCACCTGTATCTGGATCAATTTCATCAAGAATAGGGGAGATACCAATAATTCTGTTTTTCAACATTGACGCTTCTTTGTCAAAAAACCAAACTTCTTTAATTCTGAATTGTTTGATGTCCTCCCAATTAATAGTGTTTCTAACCACAGTTACTTTTTCTTCATATGTATCATAATCAAAAATAGTAGTGGTATCGATACGATTTAATTTTCTATCGATCTGATCTATCGTCAAAGGATCTTTAAAAAATTCATCATCAAAAACAGCGACATCCCCATTTTCAGCCATTTCTCTCAAAATGCTAAAGAAAGGTTTGTGCGGACTTCTGAAGGCCATATTCATTTTTTCTCTTACATCAATGATACGCCATAACTTTCTTTCCCACACAACATCGGCTTCTCTTAAATGCTCATACTGAATGACTGGTGCTTCTTCAATTGTTGAACGTGGAACTACTCCATCAAGATAGCGATACTCATCTGGAACGCTTGATTCTGTCATTATATCATCCTCTTGTGCTGTAAGACCAGCAGAGAGAAAAAGACATAAAAGGAAAAATAAATTTTTGTTTAACATGATCTTTAAATTTTAACTGATTATCTGATATTAAATACCATGCCTCCTAAATCCCTTGGTGCAGGATCTCCTGGGCACTTACATTTAATATTTTCAAAGAAGAATTTATCAGATGGTTTTGCTTTTTTAATTACTGCTCTTGCCTCAGCAGAGAATTTACCTCCTCTATTTTCTGCTACTTGTGGATCTTGTCTTTTTGGTACTCTTACCAATCTAAAGCCAACAATATCACACTTTGCATCGAAATCAAAATTTTCAAGTACAGGGAATACACCAGGTTGTAATTTAAACTCACCACTAGGCATTGCTCCACCTCTACTTTTTGATAATTTCGGCACGGGATCAGGAATTCTTTTGACTCTAAAGTCTCTAGCTTCATTTAAGCCTGGTGCTGAAACATTAATTTTAGCAAACTCACCTTTTTTAGTAGGCTTCTTAACGTTCACTACGTAATTACCACCTTTAGGTGCGATAGTTCCCATACCTGCGCCAGCCATACTAACTTTAATCTGGTTTGAAGGTACACCTGCTGCAGTGACTGCAACTGGATTTTCAACACCAATATAGAAGACGTTCATTTTCGTTGCTGAAACAGAAACAGATCTCTCACCTACTTCATAAGAAAATTCTTTCTTAAATGTTTGAACTTCGTCTGTAACTGGATTTACTAAAGTTGCTGTAGCGTTATATTTCTTAACACCTAATGAATTTGCAGTCTCTTCAAAAATTGCAATACCTTCCTTATTAGTTGGTAATTTTCTACCGTTAACTGACAAAGAAATTCCAGTTTTTGAATCTGCAGATGCAGCCGCACTTAAGAATAACTCTGATTTGTATTTTTCACCTTTTATGATGTAAGACTTTTCAGGAGCTGAAACAACAGTATATTTATCAATAACAACATCTGTAGTTGTTCCTACTTTACCCGCAAGGTAATTTAAGAATGCAGCTTCAGTAGATTTTACATCATTCTGAAATTTTGTCAAAATAGGTAATACAGCTTGGAGAGGCATATGACTAAAGTTCATTTCCTGCCAAGATTTTTTGCCTTTATCACGCCAAGTCTGATCATCTATTTCAATAGAGACATTCTTAGTAAACTCTGCTTTTTCGTTTACTTGAGTATCAGGATCATCTTCAACAAGAGCTATCATATCTGCTTTGTATTTTTCAAGCATATTTCTTAACTCTTCACCTTTACTTCCTGTTTTATCTCCACTAGGTCCATCAACTAAAAGTCTTGTCGTAATATCGTAATCCTTTTTGCCTTTCAAGTCAGAAGTAATATTACCATCTTTATCTACTTCATATCCCTTACCTTCTCCACCTTCTTCAGGAGTTTTAATCATGTAATCTTTAAGATCAGCTATATAGACATTAATATCCTCAGAATACTTACGTCCTGGATCAATAAGGTCTGCATATTTTTGTAACGATGCTTTTTTCTTAGCACCATCTCTAATTGCTCCTGGTAGTGCATTATTACCAGCGTCAAGCGCAATATTAGATTTTATTAGCCCTTTATCTACCATTTTGAAAGCATTGAAAACTTCCGCAGATACGTTAAGAGCCAATAGGGCAGTTAATACCAAATACATGATATTAATCATTAATTGCCGGGGTTCCTTAGGAATTGCCATTTGTTAATTTTTTTTAGTTAGATAATTAAAAATGATCAATCCTTATTGAATGGGTTGCTTGAAAGCTCCCAATACATTCCCGTATACAGAATTCAACGACGTTAAGTTTCTGTTTAATGATGATATTTGCTCTTTATAAATTTGAGTATCTTCTACAGTTTCAGCAAGAGATGACATTGCGTCATTCATCTTAGTGTAGAAATTATTCATTGTCTCCATTTGACCTTTAGTTTCAGAAAAGTCAACTTCTTGCAAAGCTTTAAGACTGCCTAGACTTTTGGACATGCCTTGTAATTCATCAAGCATACCACCTAATTTATTTTCTACTTGATCCGCATCTAAAGGTCTTAAAGAACCTTTTTGAGATCCAGCAGTAAGCGGTGCTAGATTAGAACCATATGTGTCTAATCCTGGGTATAATTTTTCCCAGTAGTAATCTTTATCTGGTGGTATTATGGCAAGCATGAAAAATAGAAATGCTTCCGTCAAAAGCCCAGCTGTAATCATAATGTTACCTAGTGGGTGAGAAACAATTTTCATCCATGCACCGACCATTACTACTGATGCACCGATACCGATGATAAAATTCTTTAGATACTTAAATCCTTTCGATTTTATAAAACTCATATTAGTTAGATATTTTAAGTTAGCTAATTAACTGATTAAAAAATGTTTAAATATTGTATTGTACTGCGTTGTTATTTAGAAGTCATTGATTGACCTACCTAAGAATGTCAAGGCACATCTAAAGCCTATATAAGACTTTGTCGTATCTTGATATTCAAAATTTCTTGTACCTGTTTGACAGTAGTAAGAAATATCTTTCCATGAACCACCACGGATAACTTTTCTTTTGTAAGCTTCAGGATCATCATCTTTAGCATCGTATTTGATGTCTGGATTTAGATCATGAGTATGTTGATATGCATTAGGATGGTAAGCTGTTTCTGTCCATTCTGAAACATTACCTGACATATTATATAGTCCGTAATCATTAGGGAAATATGCATCCGCTTTTACTGTGTAGAAACCACCATCTTCTGGATAGTTACCTCTGCCAGGTTTGAAGTTGGCCAATAAACAGCCCTTAGCATTTCTAATATAGTATCCGCCCCAAGGGTAGGGTGCAATCGCTCTTCCACCTCTAGCCGCCCATTCCCATTCAGTTTCTGTAGGCAATCTGAACTCTTCTGAGTTAGGTTCTTCTTCTCCTTTGTAGGCATTCCAAATCTTTGTTCTCCAGTGAGAAAAAGCTCTGGCTTGTTTCCAATTTACCCCTACAACTGGATAATCATCAAAAGCTGGGTGAGAGAAATAGTTTCTGGTCATTGGCTCGTTGTATGAGAGCGCAAAGTCTCTAATGAAAACCAATGTATCTGGATACATTGATACTGTTTCTTCATTAAGAAGATTTGATCTTACCATATCTGGGTTGTAAGCGGCTTTTTTCCAATCAACCCATTTGTAAGAATACTCAAACAGTCTTGTATCTAGAGATCTTTCGAAATCATCCATTTTCATGTCGCCTTGATAATACATATCATCAAGTTCTTCCATGGTATAGTCTAATTCCATTTCCCAATCAATTTTAGTGTTACCGTACAAATCTTCGTCAGTATCATCACCCATCATAATGTGAGCAATAGAATCTCTGACCCAATGAATCATCTCACGATATTCATTGTTGGTGATTTCGGTATCATCCATAAAGAATCCAGAAATTGAAATAGCTTTCGGTCTTTGCGTATATGTACTAAATACATCCTGATCACTTTGACCGATAGTTAGGGTCCCAGAAGGTACGTAAACCATACCAAATGGGTTGATTCCGTTCCAAGAAGGTCTGTCTTGTACCCCGATTAATTGACCTTTTTCTTCACTTCCGCAAGAACTTAATAGGATACCCATTAAGCAAAGGAAATACAGTGCTTGTCTTTTCATGTTTATTAACTGATTTTGCTAATATAAAAGTTTGCCCCTTTTACAAGGTTTGTAAAAATAAACTTTACTGTCTACTTTTAAAAGAAATTCGCTTCTAATAAATATTGCCTTTTGCCCAATATTTCTATGGACATATTTAAAACGGCAATTTAAGGTGTTGTATTATCCAAAATTCTCGAAATTTCTAATGTATTTAGAGATTTCTCGGATTATAGATTATTTCTGGCGCTAATCCAATTCCAATAAGTTTATTCAAATTATAGTTTATGTTGATTTCATGAGAGCCTTGGGAAGCGTTTTTAAGACTTCCAAGCCCCATATCATAACTATAAGTCAATGTATAATGCTTATTTAATTTGATTCCGCCAAGAATTATTAGTGATTCAAAGGAATTTTCATTAAAACCCCGTATGCCTAAACCACCAAAAATATTGCCACTTTTTCCGATTATTGATAAGTCTGTCTGATAATACTGACCATTAGTCTTCACAAGCAAAGATGGTTTAAATTGTAATTCATTGACAAGTATACTTAATTGCCCCATAAAACTTGCCATCTTATTGCTTGCAACTGTTGCATCACCAACTGATGCATCTCCCAAATAAAAATCAGAAAGTGTCACCCCGCCGTTAAATTTATTTGAGCTAAAATATATTCCTATTGTCCAAACTAAATTTGTGCCTCTTGTGATCCCCTCCGAAAGTATAGGATCGTTGTGATTAAATGCATTGGGATTATAGAAGCCATCTGGAGTTATGATAGATACGCCATCATTAGTCCGTTGTATAAATCCTAACCTAACTCCACCTGACAGTATACCATTTCGCATAGATAAGACGCGATTATATGAAGTTGTAAATTCTGTAAAACCCAATGTGCCTGCCTTATCTGACCTAAAAGTCACACCCAATCCACCATCTAATAAATATATGGGCAGATGCGCATTAAAATAAGCTTGTCTAGGAGAACCATTCAGTCCAGACCATTGACTTCTGTAATTAAAGTTGGCACTTAATGACCTATCAAACCCTGCATAAGCTGGATTAATTTGGTATTTATCTATCATGTACAAAGAATGCTGTGGACTTTGCTGGGCTTTGCAAAAGCTTACATTAATTACACAGCAGAGCGCAATCATCCAAAACTGAATACATGTAAAATGTCTTTTGACCAAAGGTTGATACATATTGAGTGTGCCTAAAAATAAAGATTCTAATAATATAAATGCTTTAAAATTTGACAATTAGGTCATTTTTATGACCATGTTGTCTAATAAAGCATTGACGTTATCGGGTAGTAGTTGCTCCCAATCTCGATTTAATCCCATATTGTGACTAATGTGAGTAATATACGCTCTTTGTGGATTAATTTTTTCGATATGGGATAATGCCTCACTTAGTGTGAAATGGCTGTAATGCTTTTCTTGCCTTAAGGCATTAATAATCAGCACTTTAATGTCTTTTATTTTGTTAATTGTATCATTATCAATTTGACTGGCATCTGTGATATATGCCAAATCACCAATTTTGAATCCCAATATTGGTAATTTTCCATGCATGACTCTCAAAGGTTGAATTAATAGATCCTGAATCTTAAATTTTTCTTCAGTTATATCATTCAAATTGATCTGAGGTAATCCTGGAATCTTTGATTTTTGAAAAGCGTACTCAAATCTTTGTCTGATACTCATATTTACATGTGCTTCTGCATAAAGAGGTATTGACTTTTTTTGTGTAAAATTTATAGCTCTCACATCATCCAATCCTATAATATGATCATTATGCTCATGGGTAATTAGAATGGCATCGATTGTAGTAAGTTGATTTTCAAGAAATTGTGATCTAAAATCAGGTCCAATATCAATTAGTAATTTAAGATTATTGATTTCAATATAAATTGAAGATCTAAGTCTTTTATCTCTTTTATCAGTGGATTGACAAACAGCGCATGTGCAACCTATAACAGGAACACCTTGAGAAGTACCAGTGCCAAGAGCAATTGCTTTCATGAAAATGAAAGATAGGAAACTATGCTACAAGATCTTTTCTTTGAAGGTTAAATCTTTGAGCGTCTTCTAAATATACTTGTGATTTTTCAGAAAGTAGGTTTTCTGAGAGATCAACGCTACTTAAAATATCAAGTAAACTTTCTATCCTGCCTTTGATATCAAAGAATTTATTGATTATTATTATCTTTTTATTGTGTATTAGACAGTATCCGGCTCTAAATTGTCCCTTCTCATACCTAATCGCATATTCAGATTCTTTAAAAATCTGTTCTAAATTATTAAGAGTAGATTTGTTATACTTAACTGACATCACATATTTTATGGGTCAAATATATAATAATTTCATATATATGATATCTTCTAATATGAATTTTAGAATACTGATTTTTATTTCTCTAATAACTATGCAGCTTGGCGCGCAAAATAAATTTTCTGCGGCAGCAACTTTAGGTTTTACTGCTGCCCAATTAGGTGGGGATGGCATTAGTGGTTATGATAAATTGGGAATGGTTGCAGGATTAAAACTGGGCTATCCCATTTCTAAGAAATGGGATCTCAATATGGATTTATTGTACAGTCAACGAGGAAGTAGATCTTCTTTTGGCGTAGGATCAGGTGTAGATAGCTTGACTAAGCTTAATTATATTGAAATACCAGTCTACATCACCTTAAATGATTGGTATGTTGAATCTGAAAACTATAATAAGGTAGGTGCTTTTGCTGGATTGTCTTATGGATATTTGATTTCTGTGCAATCCAATCAGCGCATTTTTGATGGAAATGAAGGTTCATTTAATAAAACAGATTTGAGTGGACGCATTGGCGTTTATTATTCTTTTACAAAAAGCTTAACTTTCCGCACTTATTATACGGATGCCTTTTTAAGGCTTTATAATAGTGAAGAATTAAATAATACTGATTCTTTAGATAGTTTCTTTTGGACATTCAGATTAGAGTATAATTTTTAAATTATGAAAATATTAGTTGTTTTAGTTATTTGCTTTTCCGTTTTTTCTTGTAAATCAGATTCAAATACGGCAAGTCAAAAACAAGCAGAACCATTGTCTACTCAAAAAGCACAGGCTCCTGAATTTGAAAGAATTCCTGATGAAACCATAATGCGTCTCTGGAATGAGTGCACACTTATTGATTACATTTTTCATGATTTACCATTTAGCATGAATCAAGGTGAGCAAGCAAGTATAAGAACAAACTTGACTTACATTGATGGAAATGTTCAAGCAAATATACCTGCGGGTTGTAAACCTATGGCCAGACAATTTTATCAAATCGAAGGAGAGATAGTTTATGAAGCAGATGTATATTATTCTGACAATTGTAAGTTTTATGTTTTTTATGATGGTGATAAAAAATATGCTAATAAAATGTCAAATGATGGGATGCAATTTTTTAATACAATGATATCTAAAGCCCTAGATGCCAGAAAGCAAATGGGACAATAGTTTTAACAGACTTGCAGTTATTGACCTTGGAAGCAATACTTTTCATCTCATAATTGTTCAGTTAAATTATCCGGATAATACCTATACTTTATTAAAGCGTCAACGTGATTTCGTCTATTTATCTCGAGATGGAATGGATTATTTTACTGAACACACTATTGAGCGCGCGCTATCTTCTTTAAAAAATTTTAAGTCATTAGTCGAACTTTACAATGTTAGCGCGATAAGGGCTATCGGCACAGCGGCAATGCGTACTGCCAAAAATGCAAGTGTTCTTAGGGAAATGGCGCTGAAAAATTATGGGATCAACATTGAAATTTTCAGTGGTCAACGAGAATCTGAATTAATTCATAAAGGCACATTATTTACACCGCGTAAAAATGAACAAGCTGAATTGATTTTAGATATTGGTGGAGGTAGTGTTGAGTTTATAATTGCCAAAAATCAAAAAGTGGTGCATTGGAATTCTGCTCCTGTAGGTATTTCTATTTTGAAGAATAAGTTTAGGATGGAGAACCAAATGCAATTAAACCAATCACGCGTAAATACATTTCTTACGGAACACTTAAAAAACGAAATCTATAAGATCAATAAGTTTGCTCCTAGTATATTAAAAGGAGCGGCAGGACCATTTGAAATCTTAGAAGTGATGTCTCAAAAAAAGCCAAGTACAACTGGAAATTATTTTGATACAGGTGCGATGAGATTGATGGCATCTAAAATTTTGAGCAGTAATGTTGAACAAAGAAAAAGTATTCCTTTGATGCCACACACAAGATCAGATCTTGCTTTAGAGTCTTTCTTTATTTTGGAATTCATTCTTGAAAGATGCGAATGTATTAAAGAAATATGTGTAACACCTTTCGCCCTCAAAGAAGGTGTTGTTTTCGAAGAATTACAAAATAATAATTGTAACGCTGCAAAACTTTAGAGCAGTACAGTAAAGTTAATTTTTAGATTCATCTAAAAATTTAATTATATTCGCTTAAAATTCTCTAAGTGGCAGAATTATTTGACGCATTATCATCACCTTGGGCGATTAGGGCCTTATCGGCATCTATTTTAGTAGGCATTATGTGCGGGGTACTAGGTTGCTTTATTGTTTTAAGAAACATGTCTTTAATTGGTGATGCACTAGCGCATGCTGTCCTCCCTGGAGTTTTTTTTGCTTTTCTCTTGGTAGGGTATTCGACACTAGGTTTTTTTATAGGTTCGTCAATTGCAGGATTTGTTTGTGCAATTACAATTTCATGGATACAGCAAAATGTTAAAACGAAAAATGATGCAGCGATTGGTATTATTTTTACAACGATGTTTGCTATTGGCATCATGGGTATTTCCTACCTGAATAAGGATACTGTACATTTAGATTTAAAGGACTTTTTGTACGGAAATGTGTTGGGTATTTCAGATGAAGATTTGTATTTGACTTTAGGCGTAACAGTTTATACAGTTCTCTGTGTGGTAGTTTTTTTCCGTTATATTTTTATAACAACTTTTCAGCCAATGATTGCAGATACCATGGGCATATCTTCGAAACTGATACACTATTTTTTGATGTTGTTGTTATCATTTGTTGTTGTTGCATCCATAAGGACTGTTGGAGTTATCCTTGTTGTAGCCATGTTAATCACGCCTGCTTCAACTGCTTTACTTTTGACTAGTAGATTTAAAATAGTTATTGTTTTGTCTGCTTTATTTGGTGCACTTTCAGCGATAAGTGGTTTATTGATATCTATAGTTTTTGGTTTAACCCCAGCACCGGCTATGACTTTGGTAGCGACATCTTTTTATCTACTCGCAGTTTTATTTGCGCCTGAGTCTGGTGTTATACCAAGTTATCGAATTAATAGATTGGAGAAATTTAGAATTATGCGGGAGGATATTTTAAAACAAGTATTCAAGAGACCTCTAGTTGAAGGTATGCCTGTATTAGATATTGCTAAAAATTTAAATTTACCAGCGACTAGAGTTAAATCTATGGTCGGTGCAATGTCAAAAAGTAGTTTATTAAGTACGGACTCACACAATGTCATCTTAAGTAAGGAGGGGATTGATCATGCTGAAAGATTAGTACGTGCACACCGTTTGTGGGAAACCTACCAAGTCAAACAAATGGGATTAAATTCAGATCAGATCCATGAAGAGGCAGAACATCTGGAGCACTTTTTATCAGAGGAGTTGGTTGATGAAATTGATAAAAAACTTGGCTATCCACCACTGGATCCTCACGATAGTCCTATCCCCGCAAAGAAAGAGAAAAAGTAATTCTTGTTATTTTGTCTTTGGTTTTTATTTCCAAATTTTCATAAATACAAGTCCGCAAATGATAATAATTCCTGCACAAATACTTAAACCTAACATATTCCCATATAATACATATCCAGTGCCAAAGAGCAGCGCATAAATCATTAAACTACCTAAAAACATCATTAATATTTCTTGAGATAGTCTAGTTGGTTTTGCAATTGTGTCTTGCGCATCTATTTGATTTAAGATGGGTTTCCAACCCAAGTCATGAGGTTGGATTGTTTGATAAAATTTCTTTAATGTTTTAATATGAGTAGGTCTGGTTAGATATGTAAGTATGACCCATGCACATGTTGTTACTCCAACCGCTATAATCATTTTTTCGTATGGTTCTAATTGGCCTTTGTAAAATAATTCAAAATAAATAGCCATTAAAAAAGATACAATCATTGCTGTGATCTCACTGTAAGCATTGATGCGCCACCAAAACCATCTCAACAAAAAGAGGAGACCTGTACCTGCACCTATTTGTAGTAAAATATTAAAAGCTTGCATGGCATTTGTAAGGAATAATGCCACAAAGGCGGAAAATATCATAAGTATCACTGTGGAGATTCTTCCAATATTTACGAGCTCTTTTTCTGTTGATTTTTTACTGATAAATCTTTGATAAAAATCATTGACAATGTAGGAAGAACCCCAGTTGAGGTGAGTACTGATTGTGGACATTAAAGCCGCAATTAAGGCCGCTATGACTAATCCTAAAAGTCCTTTAGGCAGGTACGTGAGCATCGCAGGAAAAGCCAAATCGTGCGCTAAAATATCATCACTTATATTAGGGAAGCTTGATTTTATATTTTCGAGATCTGGAAAAATAATCAAAGAGGCCAATGCAATTATTATCCATGGCCAGGGTCTTAATGCGTAATGAGCGGCATTGAAAAAAAGCGTGGCCTTCACCGCATCTTTCTCATCCTTGGCAGATAACATTCTTTGGGCGACATAACCACCTCCGCCCGGCTCTGCACCGGGATACCACGCACTCCACCACTGCACGGCGATAGGAATAAAAAACAATGGAATGGCTACATTGAGATCACTAAAATCAGGAAAAGGGTTTATTTTATCAACAACATTTGGATGTGTAATGAGTTTACTCATACCGCCAATTTCTGGTAATTGTACAATGTAAACCGCTGCGGCAATCATTCCTATCATACTCAAAATGAATTGAAAGAAATCCGTGAGGATAACACCTCTCAATCCTCCCAGAGCAGAATAGGCCACCGTAATAATAGAAACCAATAACACAGTATGAATAGGGGAAATACCTAACATGATTCCAGCTATTTTAATTCCTGCAAGCAAGACCGTAGCCATTATCATCACGTTAAAGAAAACACCTAAGTAGATGGCACGAAATCCTCTCAAAAAAGTGGCTTCTGGACCACTGTATCTCATCTCATAAAATTCTAAATCTGTTGTAATTCCTGACCGCCGCCAAAGTTTAGCATAGATAAAAACTGTTGCCATGCCTGTGAGCAAAAAAGCCCACCAAACCCAATTGCCGGCAACCCCATTGTTCCTAATAATATCAGTGACCAAATTTGGTGTGTCAGCAGAAAAAGTTGTTGCGACCATAGAAACTCCTAAAAGCCACCAAGGCATTTCTCGACCAGACAAAAAGAAATCTTTGGCACTGCGTCCTGCTTTTTTTGAGGCTATTATTCCAATTAATAATGTGCCTACAAAGAAAGTAATAATGATGATCCAATCAGGTGTAGATAGATTCATTTAATAAGTATTAATTGAGAATAATTTCGTTTGTAAATAAGCAAGCATCATATCCGCTGCCTCGTTTGCCTTCTGAAAATGTCGCTAGGTTTAAACGAGACTCAGATATCTTTGAAAAAGCATTTTTATATATAACTTTTAGAGGAGAGGGTATTAATGCTTGATTGAAAATTTGTCCGATGATTTTATTTAAACTAATCAAAAATAAAATCACATGCGCTGCAAAAAAGCGAGAGGAATTAATTTTATTTATTATGAGAAAAAACATCAAACCTTTTTAATTTGAGAATATATTGTAAAAGGTAGTTTTATTGATGCTTAAATCAAAATGGATAGCTAATATAATTCTGCTTAAGCTGGATTAGAATTGGCGGATGTTTTTTCACATGCACCCTGGCATTTACCATATAAATTTAAAGAATGATGCGTGACTTTAAAATTAAGAATTTCGCCCATCATGTCCTTGATGTTTTGGATTCTTGGATCACAAAACTCCATAACCTTACCACAATCGATACACAAGAGATGATCATGCTGTTTAAATCCGTATGACTTTTCATATTGGGTTAGATTTTTACCAAATTGATGTTTGGTGACCAAATCGCAATTAACAAGGATTTCTAGTGTGTTGTAAACTGTCGCCCTCGAAACCCTATAGTTTTGATTTTTCATGTGAATGTACAGGGCTTCAGCATCAAAGTGATCATTACGGCGATAAATCTCTTCTAATATGGCATAACGCTCTGGCGTTTTTCTAAACTGATTTTTTTCGAGATAGATTGTAAATATGTTTTTAACCTCTGTTATTAATTTTTCGATATGATCTGTCAGTTGCGCCATTTAATCTTTTATTATTCTTGTAACGTTTGAGATGCCTTCAAGTTTTAATATGGCATTAATAACATGATTCAATTGGTCTTTATTTTTAACAAATATACTGACCTTACCCTCAAAATAGCCTTCAGTACCTTCCATACTAAAAGAGCGAATATTGATGCCTAGATTATTAGAAATTTCGTTAGTTAATTCTTGAATGACACCTGGTCCAGAATCAACTCCAATAATAGAAAGTTCTACAACAAAATTTCTACTCGAAGTACTTTCCCATTCCGCCTTTAAAACGCGATAACTATAATTAGCCAACAAGTGGGTTGCATTTTTACAATTTGTTCGGTGAATTTTCAGGCCATCTCCGGCTGTTAAGTAACCGAATATATCGTCGCCTTGAACGGGGCTACAACATCTAGCAAGACTAAATTCATATTGGTCCGCTGGCTCTCCATCTACTAAAATGTGGGATTTGGATTGAGGTTCAGGTTTTATTTTCTTTGTTGATTCTGGCTCAGAAGGAGCTACTGTAGTATCTGTAACTTCTTCAGATTTTCTAGAAATTATCTTGCCATTTTCTATATTAAATAGCTTTAAATCAGGCATTTTTAAATCTCCCGTAGAAATAGCAAAATATAAATCTGGCCTATTTTGAAAGCCATATTCTTTTACTAGAAAATCTATATTGTCTTCGAATCCAAGTTTGGAGTTTTTTAATTTCCTCATCAAGGATTCCATTCCTATTTCTCCTTTTTGTCTTTTCTCTTCTTTCATGGCAGACCGTATTTTCGATCTGGCTTTGCCCGTTACCGTTAACTTGAGCCAATGCTCTGATGGCTTTTGATTTTTATTTGTAGTCACAAATATTTGATCACCATTTTCAAGCTCATGACCCATAGGTACTAACTTGTTATTTACTTTAATGGCCGTAGCATGGTATCCAACATCTGAATGTATTTCAAATGCAAAGTCCAATGCTGTAGCACCCTCCGGTAATATTTTCATATCACCATTCGGAGTGAATACAAATACTTCTTTGTTGAAAAGATTAGATTTAAAATCATTAACAAATTCGAGGGCATCAGAATGTTGTGTATCTAGAAGTGCGCGTATATTATCTAACCATTTGTCATAAACTGTTTTGCTTTCTTTTACACCTTTGTATTTCCAATGCGCAGCAAAGCCTCTTTCTGCGATATCGTCCATTCTCTCAGTTCTAATTTGCACTTCTACATAACGGCCATTAGGTCCAATGACTGTTGTGTGCAATGATTCGTAACCGTTGCTCTTAGGTGTAGTTATCCAATCTTTTAATCTTTCAGGAATAGGTCTAAATACATCAGTTATAATAGAGTAGATCTGCCAGCAGATGCTTTTTTCTTGTTCTTTGGGTACGTCAGCGATAATTCTTACCGCAAAAAGATCATAAATTTCTTCAAATGGAACTTCCTTCTTTTTGATTTTTTCATAAATAGACGAAATGGCTTTTGGTCTGCCTAGAACACGATAATCAACATCCAATTCATTGAGTTTCTTGTTTAAAGGCGTTATAAATTCCTTGATGTATTTACTTCTATCAGATTCAGAGGCTTGTAGTTTGGTAGTGATTTCTTGGTAAGTATCTGCATCATTAATTTTCATGCAAATATCATTAAACTCTGTCTTAATATTGTACAGACCTAGCCTGTGCGCAAGCGGTGCATAGATATAAGAAGTTTCTGCCGCAATTCTAATTTGTTTTTGCTTAGGCATCGAGCCGATTGTCCTTAAATTATGCAAACGGTCTGCCATTTTAATTAACGCAACTCTTACATCATAAACAAGAGAACTTAGTACTTTTTTAAAGTTTTCAGCTTGTTTGTTTTCTACATTATAGGTACCATCTAATTTTGTTAAGCCATCGACAATTCTTGTAACTTTTTCACCGAAGATCTCTTTGATGTTTTCCAAAGTAGTCTCGGTATCCTCAACAACATCGTGGAGTAAAGCCGAAATAACAGAAGTTGCACCTAGGCCAATCTCTTCAAAACAGATTCTTGCGACTTCAATAGGGTGGAGGACATAAGGCTCACCAGACTTACGCCTTTGATATTTATGTGCAGATAAGATAAGGTCATAAGCTTTTTGCAAATGAATTTTATCCTCATCTGTTGATTTTCCGCGTACTTTATTAAATAAAGACTGATATTCTTTATCAATTATTTTGTACTCTTCTTGTGTTATTGCTTTTCCTTTAGGCATAAATCCTTAACTAAAATGGTAAAGTTATATCTAATATGTTCAAAATGATATGATTATGAAATAAATAATATCCTGACGTAAATTGTGCTAAGACTTCCTAGAATTGCTAAAAAGATATATCTTTGCGCCTCGTTATTTGATTGAGCGGGTGTGATGAAATTGGTAGACATGCTAGACTTAGGATCTAGTGCTTCACGGCGTGGGGGTTCGAGTCCCTCCACCCGCACTCAAATGACCTAAACCACTCATAAAAGGGCTCCGCAATTAATGAAAATAGAAAAGAAGGAACTGGAAAAGCTTACTGCTGAATTGACATTAGTTATCGAAAAGGATGACTATTTGAAAGATTATAACGAAAAACTCAAAAGTTATCGGCAAAAAGCGCAAATGAAGGGATTCCGAAAAGGAAAAACCCCGCAAGGACTAATCAAGAAAATGTATGGCACAGCTACTATGCAAGAGACTGTTTCTCAGATTCTTACAGATAAGGTCAATGAAATTATTACTGGTGATGAGTATAATATAATAGGAGAACCGCTCTTTATTGAGGATGACGGAGTACCTGAAATAGATCATACAGATCCCCAAGATTATACCTATAAATTTGAAATTGGCCTTGAGCCAGAATTTGAAGTTGAAGGTATTTCTGAATCGGATACTTATCAAAAGTATACTATACTTGTTTCTGATGAAATGATTGACGAGGAAATTGGTCACATCGTGAAAAGGATGGGCAAACAGGATAGTACAAATGAGACAATTGTTGAAGAAGATGTAGTTTATTTGAAAATCAATGAGTTAGATGGAGATGAAGTAAAAGAAGAGGGACATGTTTCTGATTTTTCTGTCAATGTAGATAAGCTGAACGAAGAATACAAGTCACAGCTTTTAAAGTTGAAAAAGGGCGATAAGCTTACTGTTGATATCTATAAGCTTGAAAAGGATATGACTCCAGAAGCGATTGAAAAATATTTTCTGAAGATAGAGGAAACAGAAGGCGAAGAAAAGAAGTCTGTGGGAAATATGTACGAAGCTGAAATAACTAATGTTGTACGTAATACTCCAGCTGCTTTTGATCAAGAGCTTTTTGATAATTATTTTGGTAAGGAGGCTGTAAAGACTGAAGAAGAAGCACGACTAAAGATCAAAGATTATATGGCAGAATATTACGAGGAAGAAAGTAAAAAGCTTCTGAATCGTGAAATTATGCAACTTTTAATGGAGAAAAACACATTTGATGTTCCTGAAAATTTCATCAAAAAATGGGTGAGTAGAGAGAAAGAGATGCCTGAAGATCAATTCAAAGCTTTTGTTAAGGAGCTAAAGTGGCGAATCGTCAAGAAAAAGCTTGTAAACAGGTTTGAGGTTAAGGTAGAGGAACAAGAAATTTTAGAGTATTTTGTCAATGCAGTAAGGAGCTATTCTCCTTATATTGATGAAGCTTCACTTAAGAATACTGCATTTTCATTAATGAAAAACAGAGAGCAAGTTAACACCGCAGTGGAGACTATTAGTAGTGGCAAGTTATTTGATGCTATTAATGAGGTTATTAAAACTAGCTCAGAAGAAATAGGGAAGGAAGCCTTTTACAATAAAGTAAAAGCCATTAATGAGTCTGTTAAATAAATTAGTTAGAACTCAAGCGGTACTTAATCGTTATTAAAATAAAAAATAAATGTCATTCACAAACGAATTTAAAAATTACGCTACAAAGCATCTAAATATTAATGCCGATGCTGTAAATCACCATGTGCATGGAATTAATTCAATTCCAGGAATCACTGGTTTTACACCACAGGTTATTGAAGAGCGACAGATGAATGTTGTAGGAATGGATGTATTCTCAAGATTAATGATGGATAGAATTATATTTTTGGGTGTGCCAATTAATGATTATGTAGCTAATGTTGTACAAGCGCAATTACTCTTTTTAGAATCTACTGATCCTAAAAGAGATGTACAAATGTTTATTAATAGTCCTGGAGGTTCAGTTATTGCTGGTCTAGGTATTTATGATACAATGCAATATGTATCACCAGATGTGGGAACAATCTGTACAGGGTTGGCTGCTTCAATGGGGTCTGTTTTATTGTGTGCCGGAAAGAAAGGTAAAAGAACCTGTCTCCAACACAGTAGAGTCATGATACATCAACCGAGTGGTGGAATGCAGGGGCAATTCTCTGACATGGAAATTACCTATAATCTAATAAGAGATATGCGAGGAGAATTATATAATATCCTTGCCAATCATACAGGTCAAGATTTTGAAACCATAGAGAAAGATAGTGATAGAGATAACTGGATGACTGCTCAGCAGGCACAAGCTTACGGTTTAGTTGATGAAGTTTTGACAAGAGACAATCCTCGTAAAAAAGATAAATCTTAAACGTGGCAACTGGAAAAAATAAAGGTCAAAAATGTTCATTTTGTGGCCGAGATAAAAAAGATACGCTGCTTTTAATTGCTGGCGTGGAAGGTCATATTTGTGAAGCCTGCGTCGAGCAAGCTCATGAAATTGTCAATGAAGAAATAGGCTCAAAAGCTAAAACTAAAAGTGATTACAATTTTAATCTACCGTCAGGAGTTACGCCGGCTAAAATTAAATCTTTTTTAGATCAATATATTATTGGTCAGGGTGAGGCGAAAAAGTATCTGTCGGTAAGTGTTTATAATCACTATAAGAGATTGAACCAGAAGGTCAGTGACGATGTAGAAATTGAAAAATCTAATATTTTATTTGTGGGCCAAACGGGTACAGGTAAAACATTATTGGCTAAAACAATTGCTAAATACTTAAATGTCCCTTTTTCTATTGTCGATGCAACAGTTTTTACAGAAGCTGGTTATGTAGGTGAAGATGTGGAAAGTATGTTGAGCAGATTATTGCAAGCTTCTGATTACAATGTTGAAGCAGCTCAAAAAGGTATTGTTTACATTGATGAGATTGATAAGGTAGCCCGTAAAAGAGATAATCCTTCTATTACGCGAGATGTATCTGGAGAGGGTGTACAACAAGCATTATTGAAGATGCTAGAAGGTACTGAAGTAAATGTACCGCCTTACGGTGGCAGGAAACATCCAGAGCAAAAAATGATACAAGTAGATACAAGTAATATCTTATTTATCATGGGAGGTGCGTTTGATGGTATTAATAAGCTTATAGGCAAAAGATTAAATACACAAGTGATTGGTTTTAATCAAGAGAATAGAGATTTGATGCATGATGATAACCTATTAAAATATGTCTCACATCAAGACCTTAAATCTTATGGATTGATTCCTGAGCTAATAGGTAGAATGCCAGTATTGACTTATCTCAATCCTTTAGATAAAGAAACATTAATTGAGATTTTGACACAGCCTAAAAATGCTCTAGTAAAACAGTATCAAAAGTTATTTTCTTTAGAGGAAATTGAATTAAAAATAGAGGATGAGGCTTTAGACTTTATAGCAGAAAAAGCGCTTGAGTATAAATTAGGAGCTAGAGGCTTACGTTCAATTTTAGAAGCAATTCTTACTGATGCTATGTATGAGTTGCCTTCGCAACCTAGTGTAAAAGAGTTTGTTGTTGATCGATTGTATGCTTCTGAGCAGTTGAAAGGAAGTGTCATATCTAAATTAAAAGCAGCATAGGTTTTTAATCCTTTAAAATAAAAAAAAAGGGGCTCAAATATTTTGAGTCCCTTTTTTTTCAGAAAGTTTAAGTATTAGGTATACAACGGAAATGAAGCCATATGTTTGTTAACTTTCTGTTTGATGTCAGATAGCATTGATTCATTATCTGAATTATTTACTATTGAATCTATCCATTCTACAACTTGAATACAATCTGTTTCTGTAAAACCTCTTGTTGTCATAGCAGCAGTCCCAATTCTTATACCTGAGGTGACAAACGGGCTCTTGTCGTCAAAGGGTACCATATTCTTATTAACGGTAATGTCAGCTTTGATTAAAGCATTTTCTGCATCTTTTCCTGAAATATTTTTTGAACGCAGATCAATAAGCATCATATGATTATCTGTTCCACCTGAAATTATTTTATATTTTTTGTCTATAAACGCATTAGCCATTACAGAGGCATTTTTTATGACTTGCATTCCATAAGTTCTGAAGGAATCATCTAGAGCTTCTCTAAATGCAACTGCTTTTGCAGCGATGATATGTTCAAGAGGACCTCCTTGCATGCCAGGAAAAACCCCACTATTTAAAATCGAGGCCATTTTTATTGGGTTGCCTTTTTTTGTTGTTCTGCCCCAAGGGTTTTCGAAATTTTTCCCCATTACAATCAAACCACCGCGTGGACCGCGCAATGTTTTGTGTGTAGTCGTGGTGATGATATGACAATGTGGAATTGGGTCATTGAGCAACCCGGCAGCAATCAATCCGGCGGGATGTGCGATGTCTGCGAGTAGCAAAGCACCGACTTTGTCGGCAATCGCTCTGAATCGCGCATAATCCCAATCACGTGAGTACGCAGACGCACCGCAGATGATGAGTTTAGGATTTTCTCGCAAGGCAATTTCTTCGACTTTATCCATATCAATCAGTCCGGTATCTTGCTCTACGCCATAAAAAACAGGATTGTAGATTTTGCCGGAAAAGTTGACAGGCGAACCATGGGAAAGGTGTCCGCCATGTGCCAAATCAAAACCATTGCCAATAATTACTAGTTTATTCATTTTTTCCTCAGGAATAGTTTTATAGCTAGAGAAAGCCCAATAGTTATGAAAAAGAAAAGTGTTCCATAAACAAGCAAAGCTATCCAATATTCCACATGGTTGAAAACTCCACCAGCAAATTTCGAAATAATAAATTCTGAAAAGATAAAAAGCAGAATAGTCAGGCCAAAAAATAGAAATAGATGATTGGCAACTATACTTTTGGTCGATTTGGTTTTTTTTGAAAATACATTACCAACAAAAAAAGCGGCCAAAGAAGGAAGTGCCCAACCCATTTGGTATTCGCTCAAAACAAAATGTTGAAGAGAGTAGGGTAATATTTCCTTAAGTTCTAAGCTACCCAAAAAATCAGGAACACTAAAAAGTATGGTCGCTATAATAACAGCCCGAAACACTTTTTCGGAAGCAAATCGTTCGGGAACTACATTCAATAAGAT